>Ga0307310_10000916_pt1 | contig 10501 bp, 10 predicted proteins | sample ER_DNA_197_FD_194502 | JGI IMG/M metagenome (GOLD analysis project Ga0307310, IMG submission 194502) | Bulk soil microbial communities from the East River watershed near Crested Butte, Colorado, United States - ER_DNA_197 | ecosystem: Environmental > Terrestrial > Soil > Floodplain | place...
TCACACCGCGGCCGTCCATGTCGGAGAGCCCGATGTTCGGACGCTCGCCGAACTCGAAGCTGGTCAGCAGACTTGAGCTGAGCGACGCGGGATAGGCGGCGCGCACCGGGTAGACGCCCGCCACGTCCGAGGCGCGCTCGAGCAACGCGATGCCGCGCGCGTCGAACGCCGCCGAGAAACCGTTGACGGTACGCGTGTAACTGAACTCGGGCTGGACGACGACGCCCTGGAGCCGCAGGCGGGCAACGAGCAGCTTCTGCGACGAGAGCGCTGTCTGCGTCCATCGCCGTTCCTCTTCGCTCGTCGCCAGGCCTCCAACACGGCCCACGCGGTCAGCCAACGCCGGTGTCTTGAGCAGCACGATTGCGCGCTGGCCGACCGCGACCCGCGGCCGAAGGGCGCCTGCCAGCCCTTGCCAGCTCGTATCTTCCTGCGGCGTTACGCCTTCGCTGCGACCCCCGGCCGCGATGAGGACGCCTGTGGCGACGACCGCGATGGCCGCAAGCACCAGGGCATTGAACGGCTCACGCGGTGGACGCGTAGGCATCGAGCGCAAGATAGCCGGGATACGGGATGGCCTCGGTGAAGCGGGCGGCGGAGGCGATCATGGCCGCGTTGTCGGTGCAGAGCGCCAGTGGAGCGGCCGTTGCTTCGGGCAGAGAGGCGCGGAGCTCGGAGTTCGCGGCGACTCCGCCGACGACAGCGATCCTGGTGGCACCGGTTTCGCCTGCGGCCTGCCGCGTTCGCTCTACGAGTGCGCGCACGATCGCGCGCTGGTAGCTCGCGGCCAGATCGGCGCGGCATCGTTCCAAGTCCTCCGGCGGCAGTTCCTTGACGGCGTAGAGCAGCGCGGTCTTGAGACCGGAGAATGAGAAGTCGAGCCCAGGAACGCGCGCCACGGGAAAGTCGTAGGCGCTCGCGTCGCCCTCGCGCGCGATGCGGTCGATCGCCGCGCCGCCGGGGTAGCCGAGCCCGAGGAGCCGCGCTCCCTTGTCGAACGCCTCCCCCGCCGCGTCGTCGAGTGTCGTCCCGATGACGCGGGGTCTCTCGCTGCGATCCTGCACGTCGAGGAGCAGTGTGTGGCCGCCGCTCGCCAGCAGGCATAGAAACGGCGCCTCGAGTGGGTCGGGCTCGAGGAAGAGCGAGGCGACGTGGCCCTGGAGATGGTCGACCGCCGCCAGCGGCAGCCTCCGAGCCCACGCAATTGCCTTGGCAGCCGCGACGCCGACGAGTAGCGCTCCGATCAGCCCGGGCCCTGTCGTCACACCAAGGAGCTCGATGTTGTCAAGTGACGTGTCCGCTTCGGCGAGCGCCTCTTGCACGACGGGCGTGACGAGCTCGAGGTGCCGGCGGGATGCCACCTCAGGAACGACACCGCCGTAGCGAGCATGGAGGTCGGCCTGCGACGAGACGACGTTCGAGAGGATCCGACCGTCTGGAGTGATCACCGCCGCGGCGGTTTCGTCGCAGGAAGTCTCGAGCCCGAGAATCAAGCCGGGCGCGGCTCAGGATCGCGCCACATGATCAACGCATCCTCACGGTTGTCCGTGTAGTAGCCGCGACGCACTCCGCGCGCTTTGAACCCGGCTTGCTCGTACAGCCTGATCGCAACTTCGTTCGAAACTCGTACCTCGAGCGTGAAGCCTCGGCGCCCGTCCCCTGCGGTGAGCTCGAACAACCGCTCGAGCAGGCTCGACGCGACGCGTTTGCGCCGGTGATCGGGAGCGACGGCGAGGTTCATCACATGCCACGCGTCCACGTACCGGGAGATGATCAGGTAGCCGAGCAGCTCGTGGGTGTCAGGCTCGAACGCGCCAAGCGAGATCGAGGACGGCTTGGCCAGCTCCCCGGCGAACATCGACCGCGACCAGGGCGTCGGATACGAGTCGCGTTCGATCGTCTCGATCGCGTTGAGGTCGCGCAGCTCGAGCCGACGGAAGTCCACCCGGTTGGCGGTCGCGCTCATCTCGTGTTTTTATCAGCGTCGGGCACTCTCAGGTACATCGGCTCGACCGCCTCCGCCGGGCCGAAGTCCCGGGCCAGCTGGGCATGGAAGCGCGCCCGTGGGACGTGGCGCTCGTCCTGGTCAGGCGGAACCTCGGCGCCGGCGGCTTCCAGCAGCGACCGGTAGCGAACGGCCCCGCTCCCCACGCAGACGGTGTCAGGAGGGAGCTCCAGCCGATCAGGTGCGAGCACTCGAGGTTCTCCCTGGAGAACGAAGACCTCGCCGCGCCTCGCATCGACGACGGGCGTGGCACCCGGCGCGCCGGCGGCAAGGGCGTCGAGCGTCGAGACGCCGGCCACGGGAACCCCCAGCGCGAGCGCGAGCCCGCGGGCGGTCGCCAGTCCGATGCGGACGCCGGTGAAGCTGCCCGGGCCGATGCCGACGGCGAGGCCTTCGAGCTCACGGGTATGCGCGCCGGCCTGGCGAAGCAGAGCGTCGACGTCCTCGAGCACAGTGACCGCGCGCGAGGTGCGCTCTCCCAGTACCTCTCCGTCGGAGACGAGCGCGCTCGTCGCGACGTCAGTCGCCGTGTCGAAGGCCAGAATCAGCATCGCCGTGAATCGTGACAAGCCGTTGCCCTTCTTCGTCGCCATGCTCGAGTCGCACCTCCACCCGGGCAGCCGGAAGGACGCCGGCGCCGGCCTCCGGCCATTCGACGAAGACGACAGCGTCGTCGAAGTACGGTTCGAGGTCCCCCCACTCGGCCGCCGAGACGCCGCTGAAGCGAAAGAGGTCGAGATGCGACACGTCGACCCGCCCCTTGTAGCGATGACCGATCGTGTACGTCGGGCTCGTGACAGCTCCTTCGACTCCGAGTGCGCGGCACGCACCGCGCACGAAGGTGGTCTTGCCGGAGCCGAGCTCACCCGAGATGGTCACCACATCGCCCGGACGCAAATACGCCGCGAGCGTGGCGGCAACCTCCTCCGTCTCCTCCGGCGAGTGCGTTTCGATCAGAACAGCCCGAGCTGCACGGCTGGCTCGGCGGCAACGGGTGCGACGTAGACGGGGGCCGGCGGAGCAACCTCGCGGCCCATCAACTCCGGCAATCTCGCGAAGTCGTCCTTGAGCACGTCGAGCATGCGCGGCGTGTACAGCGCGGCTGCCGGGTGATAGATCGGGTACAGCAGCACCCGCCGTCCGCCGAGCGTCACTTCTTGCTCCTGTCCGTGCACGCGCGTGATCCCGGTCGGCCGACCAGACAGAAGTTTCGTGGCGAAGTTGCCGAGCGTCGCAACGACGCACGGCTCGATCAGCTCGATCTGCCGCCAAAGATGTCCTTCACAGGCCTGGATCTCTTCCGGCAGCGGGTCGCGGTTACCGGGAGGGCGACACTTCAAAACGTTGACCACGTAGACCTCGGCACGTGTCAGCCCGATGCCTCCGAGCAGCTGGTCGAGCAGCTTGCCTGCCGCGCCGACGAATGGGACACCCTGCTTGTCCTCGTGGAAGCCGGGTGCCTCGCCGACGAACATGAGATCGGAATTCGGATCGCCTGATCCGAAGACGACCTGCGTGCGGCCCGCGGCGAGTGCGCACTTCGTGCAGCCGGCGACGACTTCGCCGAACGCGCGAAGCTCGTCGACCCGGGTCAGCTCAGTGACCGCAGCCACAGCTTCCGCCGCAACAGCCGCCGCCACTGGTGAATGCGCCGGTCTGCCCGGCGGTGCCGACCATCGAGAACGTCGAGAGCTGCCGGGCGACGTTCGTCGCGCCGCACTCCGGGCAGGCAACCACCTGATCCCCCCGGACGAGCTCCTCGAAGTGCTCCTCGCACTTCATGCAGACGTACTCGTACATCGGCATCGCCACGGCAGTTTACGGGCGCCGCCGGACGGGCGGCAAATGCGCCTAGTAGCTGCCTTTCACGGAGCGGCCGCCGAGCTTGCCGGAGATCGAGGTGTTCGAGAACTTGAGCGTGCCCGCGACAGCCGCGGGGCCCGAGACACGGATCGTGCCCTTGTACTGGAGAGGCAGGCCCGCGACCACGAGCGAGGCTTTGCCGCTGATCTGGACACCGGGAACAGCGCTGTAGCGGCTCAGAGTGAACGTCAACGCCTCCTGCGCGAGCACGAGCTTGCCGCCGTAAAGACCGCGCGGAGCGAACGTCGCGCTGGAGAACGCCATCTGCAGCCACGTGGCTTCGGCTTCCCGCAGCGTCTTTGCGGCTGCGGTCAAAGTGGCCTTCGCCGTTGCCTTCGCGGGGCGACGAGGAAACGCACCGAGAACTCTCGCGAGGGGCGGAACGCGCGGGCATGACGTCGAGCGGAACGATCCCAGCGTTCCGGTCACGAAGCGTCTGACTGCCTCAGCTGCGCAGCCCGAGAAATCGGCTGATGTGGTGCTGTGCCCGACGCCGGGGACGATGACGAGCTGACCCTTCGGAAATTGGGAGATCACTGCAACCGCATTCGCTACCGGCGTCCGTAGATCGAAGCCGCCGTTGACGGCCAGTACCGGCACGTCCGGCAGCGGTCCCGGTCCGAGCGGCGTGTTCCCTGCCGGCGACGGCCACTGCTCGCAGAAGAATGCATTCCCGGTGCGGGCCGCCCATTGTCCGAACCCTCCGGTGGCCGGGAGGGCCGCGACCGCCGCGTTCAGGATCGCTCTGCGCGCCGCAGGCGGCGTGTCCGGGGCGAAGGGGAAACGGCCGTCATCACAACTTGTGGCGGCGTAGAGACCGAAGCTCAGATCTTCGGCGGACAGAGCACTCGTTCCCAGGTTGAGGTCGTAGAGCCTCAACAGAGGCCGCGCCTGGCCGAGCAGCGCAGCATGAACGGCAGCTGGAACCTCGGCGGCGAGGCCGGGCGAGAGATCCGCGTCGATCGTCATCGAGATCAGCTCTTCGCCGTTCATCTGCATCGTCTTGAGCTTCCCGTTCGTCGCAATGATCTTGCCCTTCAGCGGACGGACCTCGAGCCGATTCGCGAGCTTGACGAAGTCGCCCGCGAAGTCCTTGGTGGCCCCGCGACAGATGCCTCCCGCACAAAAGGCGGTCAGGGTGCCCGGCAGCTCGCGAAGGACATTTTGCTCGAAGGGGTCCGGGAAGATGGGCTCGACGACCGAGTCGAGGACGATGCGCTCGACGGAGCTCGGGTGTGCGTACGCGTACGCGATTGCTAGCTTCGTCCCGTAGGACACGCCGAAGAGGCCGATGCGCCCCAATCCCAACGCAACGCGCACCGACTCCGTATCTTCTGCATGATCACGCGTTGCGTAGAACTGACGCGCGGGGCCGATGATCGCGGCGCAATCCCTGGCCAGCGCCGCGTCACGTTCGATCGTCGACACCGTCGAAGCCTGCAAGCCAGGGCAGTTGATGAGACCGGACTTCCCAGTACCACGGTTGTCGAATGCGACCAGGGTGTAGCCGGGGAACATGTTCTGCATGTCGGTGGCCCCGTTGGCCGAGCCCAGACCGTAGGCAGAGGCGGATCCCTGCCCCGGACCGCCTGCGATCAGGAACATCGTCCCGCGGGGCAGCCCGGTTGCCGGCAGGACCTCCACGTGGAGCGGGATCGTCCCGGGCATGCTGCCGGTGCGGTCGAGCGGCACGTTCACCGTCCCACACTCGACCCCGTTCGTGGCGTCAGGACAGGGAGAGAGCCCGATCGCGGCGCTCGCCCGGCCAGGCGCGACCAGCGTGGCGGCGAGGACAAGCCCCAAGAGGAGACGACGACCCACGAGGCACGGCAGATTAGCACTGCCCGTGTACGCTTCCAATGCCCGGTATCCGCTACGGAACTGGAGCTTCGAGTGTTCGAGAGCGTCAAAGTCATCGGTTCCGGCCGCGTCGGCTCGGCCGTTTCGGCTCGCCTGCGCGAGCGCGGCATCGCCGTCGGCGGGGACCCCCAACTCGTTCTTCTCTGCGTGCCGGACAGCTCGATCGCCGAGGTGGCGAGAGGGGTCGAGGAAGGCCCCTGGGTCGCGCACGTCTCCGGGGCCACGCCTCTGTCGGCACTCGATCCGCACCGGCGCCGCTTCTCTATGCACCCGCTCCAGACATTCACGCGTGCGCGTGGACCTGAGCAGCTCGACGGAGCCTGGGCCGGGGTCACTGCGGAGGGGGAACAGGCGACGGCCGCGGGGTACTGGCTGGCGGAGACCCTCGGCCTGAAGCCGTTCGAGCTCGCCGACGATGCACGTCCTCTGTACCACGCGGGCGCGGCGATCGCATCGAACTACCTGGTCACGCTGCATGCAGTGGCGTCCGAGCTTTTCCGCGCCGCGGGTGCACCGCCCGAAGGGCTCGTGCCGCTGATGCGCAGGACGATCGACAACGGCTTCGAGCTCACCGGGCCGATCGAGCGCGGCGACTGGGAGACGGTGGAGGCGCACCGGCGTGCGATCCGGGCTGCCAGGCCCGAGCTCGAGCCCTTGTACGACGTGCTCGCCGAAGCGACGGCAAAGTGAAGACCCTGCGGACAATCCCAGACGTGCGCCGGGAGCTTGCCCCTGCCGGGCGCATCGGGCTCGTGCCGACGATGGGCGCGTTCCACGAAGGACATCTCGCCCTGTTCCGCGCCGCGCGTGAAGGTTCTGAAACCGTCGTTGCGTCCCTTTTCGTCAACCCGACCCAATTCGCCGCGAATGAAGACCTGACGCGCTATCCGCGGGACGAGGCACGTGACGCGAAGCTGGCGGAGGCAGCGGGCATCGACATCCTGTTCGTACCGTCCCTCGAGGAGATGTACCCGGATGGGTACGCGACCTGGGTTGACGTCGAAGAGACCGGAGCGGAAGGCAGTGCACGCCCGAACCACTTCCGCGGGGTTGCCACGGTGTGCTTGAAGCTCTTCAACATCGTGCGGCCGCAGGTCGCGTACTTCGGCCAGAAGGACGCCCAGCAGGCTGCCGTCTTGCGCCGGATGATCCGCGACCTGGACGTCGATCTCGTGCTGCGCGTGGTGCCGACCGTTCGTGACGTGGACGGCCTGGCCCTATCGTCCCGGAACGCTTATCTCTCGGAGCAGAACCGCAACCAGGCGCTGGCGCTGCCCCGCGCGCTTGAAGCCGGCCGCTCGGCATATGCCGAAGGTGCTGATCCCGTGGCTGCGGCACGCAGGGCTCTCAATGGACTCGTCCCCGAGTACATCGAACTGCTCGACCTCGATGGCGTCACGCTCCTCGCCGCCGCGGCGCGTGTTGGCTCGACGCGACTCATCGACAACATCGTCCTGGAAGGAGACTTGAAGTGAAACCGGGCAAGCTGACGCTGTCGCACCTCGCCGACCTGAAGAGCAGCGGCGAGAAGATCGTCATGGTGACTGCCTACGACGCGCCCGGAGCGCGCTTTGCGGAACAGGCGGGCATCGACATCCTGCTCGTGGGTGACACCGCCGGCATGGTCGTGTTGGGCCACGACGGGACCGTTCCGGTGACGATGGAAGAGATGCTCTTCCTCACACGCTCCGTGTCGGGAGCAGTCGAGCGACCGCTGATCGTCGGCGACATGCCGTTCGGGAGCTATCACGTCTCCGACGAAGACGCCGTGCGCAACGCGATCAGGTTCGTCAAGGAAGCCGGCGCTGACGTCGTCAAGCTCGAGGGTGCCGGGCCTTCGCTCTCACGCGTGAGCGCGATCGTCTCCGCTGGCATCGGCGTGATGGGCCACGTCGGCCTGACACCGCAGTCGGAGACGATTCTCGGCGGCTTCAAGACACAGGGCCGGACGGCCGCGAAAGCCCAACAGCTCTTGGCCGATGCTCTGGCGCTCGAAGCGGCCGGCTGCTTTGCGATCGTGCTCGAAGCCGTCCCCGTTCCCGTCGCCGCGCGCATCACCGAGTCGCTCACGGTGCCGACGATCGGGATCGGCGCAGGGCCCGAATGCGATGGCCAGGTACTCGTGTACCACGACCTCCTGGGCCTCACCGAGGGACGGGCACCGCGCTTCGTCAAGCGCTACGCCAATCTCGCGGAGGAGATACGTGGAGCCCTCACGACGTTCGCCGACGAAGTTCGCAGTGGCGTCTATCCCGCGCCGGAGCACACGTACGCGATGTCTGCCGAGGAGCTCGAGCTGTTCTCAGCCCGCCGCGTAGAGCAGCGTCAGCGCGACGGCTAACCCCGCGCCGATCGTGGCGGCCCAGGCAACGCCGGCGATCGAACGCGCCCAGGTCCACCCGTGCACTGTGCGCACGCCGATCACGAGCAGGACGAGCCCCCAGACGAGGAACGCGTAAAAGATCCAGGCGAACACTGTTCCGGTCGTGCCGCCGTCCGGGCCGCCGGACCTGAAGAGATCCTCGCCGTAGATCGCGATCCGGATGGGCCAGTAGACGAGAAGCGCAAGTGCGACGGGGGCTGCCGAAAAGGCGAGCAGGTGGCGCGCGCGCCGGAAGCTCCCCCGGCTGCCGAGCCGACGGAGCGCGACGTGCAAGACCTTTCCGATGAAGAAGTACAACGCGAAGCCGGACAGCCCTCCCCCGAGAAAGGCCCAGACGACGAGATCAAGCCGGTCGAGCTCCACGTCGTCGAGCAGCGTGCTCGCAACCGTGGTCGCGAGCACTGCCGCGATGCCGGCCAGCCAGACGATCGCCCCCGCCGCGTCCTGCCGAGCCTCGGCGGCCTCGTCGGAGTCGTCGCGAAGCGCCGCAAAAACCGCGCGCGGGCTTTGCAGCACGAGGAGCGCGCGCAGGAACCACGCCTTCTCGTCATCGCGCGCCGCAGCGCGTGCGGCTGTCTCAGGCAGCGGCGACCGCAGCCTTGGGCAGCACGTGCCGCAGGAACTGCCCTGTCGCCGACTCGTCTACCTCGGCGATCTGCTCCGGGGTGCCCGTTGCAATGATCTCACCGCCGGCCTCGCCGCCCTCGGGACCTAGGTCGATGATCCAGTCGGCCTGCTTGATCACGTCCAGATTGTGCTCGATCACGAGCACGGTGTTCCCGGAGTCGACCAGTCGCTGCAGGACGTCGAGCAGCTTCTCGATGTCCGCGAAGTGGAGCCCGGTCGTCGGCTCGTCGAGGATGTAGAGCGTCTTCCCAGTCGCGATCTTCGAAAGCTCCGATGAGAGCTTGACGCGCTGAGCCTCGCCGCCGGAGAGCGTCGTCGCGGGCTGTCCCAGCTTGATGTAGTCCAGCCCGACATCGTGCAGTGTCTGCAGGCGCCGACGCAGCTTGGGAATCTTGGCGAAGAACTGCAGCGCCTCCTCGACCGACATCTCGAGGACGTCCGCGATCGACTTCCCCTTGAAGCGCACCTCCAGGGTCTCGCGGTTGTAGCGCGCGCCCTTGCAGGTCTCGCACGGAACGTACACATCGGGCAGGAAGTGCATCTCGATCTTGATCTGGCCGTCGCCCTTGCAGGTCTCGCAGCGGCCGCCGCGCACGTTGAACGAGAACCGCCCCGGCTTGTAGCCGCGCACCTTGGCCTCGGGCGTCATCGAGTAGAGCTCGCGGATGTGGTCGAAGAGCTTGGTGTAGGTGGCCGGGTTCGATCGTGGCGTGCGCCCGATCGGCGACTGATCGATGTCGATCACCTTGTCGAACACGTCGATCCCTTCGACCGAGTCGTGCTCGCCCGGCTTCGTCCGCGTGCGGTGCAGCTTGTTGGCGAGGGCCTTGAGCACGATCTCGTTCACCAGCGTCGACTTGCCTGAACCGGACACACCTGTCACGCAGACGAACTTCCCGATCGGGAACTCGACGTCGAGGTCCTTCAGGTTGTGCTGTGAGGCTCCACGCACCCAGAAGGAGCCATTGTCCTCCGTGCGGCGCTCGGTCACGGGAATCACGCGGCGGCGCGACAGGAACTGTCCGGTCACCGAGTCCTTGGTCCGTTCGACCTTGGTCGCCGTCCCCTCGGCGACCACATGGCCGCCGTGCTCCCCTGCGCCGGGGCCCATGTCGACGAGCCAGTCGGAGGAACGCATCATCTGCTCGTCGTGCTCGACCACCAGCACGGTGTTGCCGAGATCGCGCAGGCGCTCGAGTGTCCCGATCAGCTTGTCGTTGTCTCGCTGGTGAAGGCCGATCGAAGGCTCGTCCAGGATGTAGAGCACGCCGACGAGCTGGGAGCCTATCTGCGTCGCCAGCCGCAGCCGCTGTGCCTCTCCTCCCGACAGCGTCGCCGAGGCTCGGTCGAGCTGCAAGTAGCCGACGCCGACGTTGTCGAGAAACATCAGGCGCTCGCGGATCTCCTTCACGATGCGCGCGCCGATGAGCTGCTCGGTCTCCGTGAGCTTGAGCTGGTCCAGGAATTCAAGCGCGCGGGTGACAGACATCTGCGTGAACTCGTGAATGTTCTTGCCGCCGACCGTGACGGCGAGCACCTCAGGCTTCAGGCGAGCGCCGTTGCACACCGGGCATGGCCGGAAGGACATGTACTCCTCGATGCGTTCGCGCTGCGTGGCGGAGTCGGTCTCGCGGTAGCGCCGCTCGAGGCTCGGGATGATGCCCTCGAAGGCGAGCATGTAGGAGCGGCGGCGGTTCATCCGGTTGCGATAGCTGACGTACACGCGCTCGCCCTCGGTGCCGTAGAGGAACAGATCCTCTTCC
>Ga0307310_10000919_pt1 | contig 10486 bp, 9 predicted proteins | sample ER_DNA_197_FD_194502 | JGI IMG/M metagenome (GOLD analysis project Ga0307310, IMG submission 194502) | Bulk soil microbial communities from the East River watershed near Crested Butte, Colorado, United States - ER_DNA_197 | ecosystem: Environmental > Terrestrial > Soil > Floodplain | place: USA...
TAATGGGCCGCGGCCGGCGTGCAGGCGGACATTCTGATCTTCGGCGCCTTGAGCGTGAGCGATCTGGACGGCCTGTTCGACTGCGGGCTCACGCCGACGATCTCGACGCCGGGCGCCGCGCGCGCCGTGCAGACGGCGGCGGCCCATTACAAGCGGCGGCTTCCCTATCACCTCAAGATCGATACAGGGATGAATCGCCTCGGGTTTCGGTACGACAACCTGAGGCGGACCCTGCCGGAGCTGCTTGCGAGCGGGAACCTCGAGCTGAGCGCCATCTATACGCACTTCGCGACTGCCGACGAGCCCGACTCGCCGATGTTCAACGAGCAGCGAGCGCGGTTCGAACGCGCGCTGGCCGACATCGGCGACCTCAAGGGCGGAGGCCGCGGAGAGCGCTGGGATTCGGTGGTCTCGGCGGCGAAACGTCCTTACGTGCACGCGTGCAACAGCGCTGCGCTGCTGCGGGACGCGCGCGTGTGGTACGACCGCGTGCGGCCCGGTCTGCTGCTGTACGGCATGGTGCCGCCGCCGCTCGCCTCGACGATGGCGCTCGAGCCGGCGATGACGCTCGTCAGCCGCGTCGTCGCGGTGAAAGGGATTCGGGCGGGCGAGGGCGTCGGCTACGGGTTGCGGTTCACGGCCGATGCGCCGAGATCGCTGGCCGTGATTCCTGCAGGTTATGCGGACGGCCTCGACCTTCGTCTCGCCGGCCGCGGCGCCGTCCTCATTCGCGGGAGGCGCGCGCCGATCGTCGGTGCGGTGTCGATGGACATGCTCGCCGCCGACGTGACCGGGATCGACGTCGAACCGGGCGATGAAGTCGTGATCCTCGGAGCGCAGGGTGAGGATCGCATCGACGTCCGCGAGATGGCGGCCACAATCGGAACGATTCCCTGGGAGATCGTCTGCAGGATTGGAACACGAATAGAGCGCGTATATCAGTAGTTGGCAAGTTGGTAAATTGGTGAATTGGTGAGTTGGTGAATGGCTAAGCGTCCCTCGAGTGTGTGGGTCTGCCAGGAGTGTGGCGCGCAGTCGGCGAAATGGCTGGGGCGCTGCCTGGAGTGCGGGGCGTTTGGCTCGGTCGTCGAGGAGCGCCCGCCGGCAGACGACGTCCTCGAAGCGGCCGCCTCGCATCGGTACGCGGGTGCGGGTGCAGCCGCACGCGCGCAGCTGTATGCCGAAGTCGAGCTGACTCAGCATGCGCGGCTCTCCACGTCGATCGACGAGCTCGATCGAGTCCTCGGCGGCGGCATCGTGCCGGGATCGCTCGTCCTGCTGGGCGGTGAGCCCGGTATCGGCAAGTCGACGTTGCTGCTCCAGGCGGCTGCGAACATCGCGCGCACGGCAGGCCCCGTGCTCTACAGCTCCGGTGAAGAATCGGAGCACCAGATCAAGTCGCGGGGCGAGCGCCTCGCGGTGGGTGCGGCGCCCTTGTACCTGCTGGCCGAAACGTGTCTCGAACGCATCCTCGAGGAAATCGAGCGCATCGAGCCGAAGCTGGTGATCGTCGATTCGATTCAGACGGTCTTCTCGCTCAAGCTTCAGTCGGCGCCGGGCAGCATCAGCCAGGTGCGTGAGGCGGCGACACAATTGCTGTTCACCGCCAAGGGACGCAACGTCCCGACGTTTCTCGTGGGCCACATCACCAAAGACGGCAGCCTCGCCGGCCCGAAGACGCTCGAGCACGTCGTCGACACGGTGTTGTATTTCGAGGGCGAGCGCCATCACTCGCATCGGGTCGTTCGCGCCGTGAAGAACCGGTTCGGCGCTGTCAGCGAGCTCGGCGTGTTCGAGATGACGTCCGCCGGCCTGCGCCCCGTTCCGAATCCGTCCCGCATGTTCCTCGCGGAGCGTCCGACGAACGCGCCGGGCTCGGCCGTGCTGTGCATGGTCGAAGGCTCGCGTCCGATGCTCGTCGAGGTGCAGGCGCTCGTGAGCACCAGCAGCTACGGGACGGCGCGTCGAATGGCCAGCGGTATCGATCAGCAGCGGCTGTCATTGCTGCTGGCCGTTCTGGAAAAACGCGCAGGACTGAATCTGATGGGCGATGACGTGTTCGTGAACATCGCCGGAGGCATGAGCGTCGACGAACCCGCGTCGGACCTCGGCGTCGTCGCCGCCATCGCTTCGAGTGTCAGGAATCGCGTGATCGCGCAGACCACGGCGATGTTTGGCGAAGTCGGCCTGGCGGGCGAAATCCGCGGTATTTCGCAGGCGACGCTGCGCGTCCGCGAGGCGGCCCAGATGGGTTTCAGGCGCTGCATCATGCCAGAGGCCAACATCGATCCATCGGATCGCGCCACGCTCGGGGAGTGCGAGCTCGTCGGTGTCCGGACGGTTGGCGAGGCGTTGGATCATCTGCTCGCATGAGGTTCTCGGTGCACGGTTCGACCCGGAACCAGAACCCGGAACCGTGAACCGTGAACCGGGAACCTCCTCGTGCTATGGTGTGCTCGGGGGCCTTGGCCGCCGGTCCTCCTTTCATCCTGCGGCGGCTTTATTTCGAGACCGGTGAGTCTATGGCCTGGTTTGCTCTCGCGCGCGTCCTGTTCGTCGCGGCCGTCGCGTATGCCGCTGCCCTGCTTCATCCGTTGCCTTTCAGCATATTCATCAACGTCGCGTTCGCGCTGGCTCTTGCGGCGCTGGTCGTGCTGTTCGAAAGCCGCCTCCGCGAGACCGCGGTCACACATGTCCTCGGCGCCCTGATCGGCTGCGCGATCGGCCTCGGCCTTGCGCGCGCCATCGGGTCGGGCCTGTTCTGGGCCGACACGGGCGACCGCCGCGTCGAGTTCCTGCACAGCTTCATTCTGATCGTGCTCCCGTACCTGGGACTGGTCATCGGGGGGAAGCATGGCGAATGGCTCGAGCCGGCCCGTCTCATCAGCCTGTTCCGGGCGGCGGGGCCGTTGCGCCGCTATAAGATTCTCGACACGAGCGTCATCATCGACGGACGGGTCGCCGACGTCTGTGAAACGGGATTCGTCGACGGCACGCTGGTGATTCCGCAGTTCGTGCTGAAAGAGCTGCAGCTCGTCGCCGACTCGGCCGACTCGCTCAAGCGCAACCGCGGCCGACGCGGCCTCGACATCCTTCAGAGAATTCAAAAGATGGCCGGCGTCGAAGTCATGATCTCGGACATCGATTTTCCGGAGGTCAAAGAAGTCGATCTCAAGCTGATCGAGCTCGCCCGCACCCTGCCGGGGAAGATCGTCACCAACGACTTCAATCTCAACAAAGTCGCGCAGCTCCGCGGCGTTGCCGTGCTGAACGTCAACGAGCTCGCGAATTCGCTGAAGCCGGTGGTGCTGCCCGGCGAGCTGATGAAGGTCTTCATCCTCAAGGAAGGCAAGGAGTACAACCAGGGCGTGGCGTACCTGGACGATGGGACGATGGTCGTCGTGGACAACGCCCGCAAGATGATCAGCAAGACCATCGAGATCGTCGTCACCTCGGTGCTGCAGACGACGGCCGGGAAAATGATCTTCGCGCGGTACATCGAGGTGGGTGTCTCGGCGCCGCTCGCCGTCGAGCGAGATCGTCCGGGCCCCGCGCAAGCCCAGTCGACTTGAAGGTTCCTCCTTATCACTGGTGGCGGACGGTCTTCTTCCTGATTCCCGCGATCAGCGTCTATACGATCATGCTCGGCGCGGCATCGATCGTCTCGAGCCTGTTCGATCGGCGCGGGTATTTCGCGCACGCCTGCGCCCGAACGTGGTCGTGGCTGATTCTGAAAACAACCGGGGTGCGAGTCGAGGTGGAAGGCCTGGACCGCGTGGTCCGCGGCACCACCTATGTCTTCGTGTCCAATCACCAGAGCATTTACGATATCCCCGTGATTTTCGCGTCGCTGCCGTATCAACTGCGTATTATTTCGAAGGCATCGCTGGCACGATTCCCCGTGCTCGGCTGGCATCTGAAGCGGGGCGGCCACCTGTTCGTCGATCGCCGGCATCCCGATCGCGCCGGGATCCTGGGCCGCTGGCGCGCGCTGGTGTCCGAGGGGCTGTCGCTTCTCATTTTCGCGGAGGGGACCCGGAGCTGGGACGGGCACGTCGCGCGATTCAAGGCCGGGAGCTTTCTGCTGGCGATTGAAGCCGGGTTGCCGATTGTGCCGCTCGCCGTGATCGGCACGCGCCAGGTGATGCCGAAAGGACGGTTGCGGACCGAGCCCGCCTTTGTCCGGCTGATCGTCCACGATCCGATTCATCCGCCGGCGATCGCCGCGCCGACCTCGCACGACGCGAAGGCGCTGGCAGACCGCGTCCACGCGATCGTTGCGGAAGCGGTCGATAAACTGCAGAATTCTCCTCAATGCACGTGACGGCGATCATTGCCGCGGGCGGACGCGGTCAGCGATTCGGGGGCGCGCGTCCCAAGCAGTTGCTGGCGCTCGATAGCCGAACGCTGCTCGAGTGGAGCGTCGACGCGTTTCTCGCCCATCCATCGATCGACGAGGTCGTGGTCTCACTCCCGGCCGAGATCGCCCAGGATCCGCCTCCCTACCTTCGAAGTGCCTCCAAGCCGCTGCGCATCGTCGCCGGCGGCGCACGCCGGCAGGACTCGGTGTCGAACGCGTTTGCCGCCGCAGCCGCGGCCAGCGATCTGTTCCTCATTCACGACGCGGCGCGGCCGTTTGTCTCGGCGGATCTGATCGATCGCACGATTGCGGCCGCTGCCGCGCACGGCGCCGCGATTGCCGCGATCGCGGCGAGCGACACGGTGAAGCGTGTGCGCCCGTGGGCGGCGCGCCCGTGGAGCGCGGCTTCAGCCGGATTGGATCACGTCGTGCAGGAAACGCTGGACCGCGAGACGATCTTTCTCGCCCAGACGCCGCAGGGCTTTCGTCGAGACGTGCTCGCCGCGGCGGTTGCGCTGGGGCAGTCGGGGGTCGAGGCCACCGATGAAGCCGCCCTGGCCGAGCGCGCCGGCCATCCGGTGCACCTCGTCGCCGGCGACGCGAACAACATCAAGATCACGACGGCGGAGGACCTCGACGCCGCGCGTCGAAGAATGCGGCCCGCACGCACCGGCCGCGCGGGTCTCGGTTACGACCTCCATCGGCTCGTGTCCGGGCGTCCGCTGATTCTCGGCGGCGTCACCATCCCGTCCGAGCGCGGCGCCCTGGGATACTCGGATGCCGACGTCGTGTGCCACGCGGTGACCGACGCGATTCTCGGGGCCGCCGCGCTCGGCGATATCGGCCGGCATTTTCCCGACTCCGATCCCCGGTGGAAGGATGCGCGCAGTCTGGATTTGCTGCGGCAGACCGTGACGATGGCCACAGACAGCGGATTCGAGGTCGGAAACGTCGACGTCACCGTGATGCTCGAATCGCCGAAGCTGCGGGACCACATCGATCCGATCCGCCAGTCGCTCGCCACCGTGCTGGGTATCGACGCCGATCGAATCAGTGTCAAGGCGAAGACCAACGAGGGCGTCGACGCGATCGGACGTGGAGAAGCGATTGCGGCGCAGGCGATCGCGCTGCTACGCCGGGTCTAGTTGCTGCGCCGGGTCCAGAAGGACCCGGCCTACGGGAGAGACGTAGGGCGGGTCCTGTTGGGCCCGCCAACAATCATGCGAGTCCGATTCGCCCCAAGTCCGAGCGGGCAACTCCACGTCGGCAACGCGCGGACGGCGTTGTTCAACTGGCTGCTTGCGCGCGGTCACGCGGAAGAGACGCCGGGGATCTTCATCCTGCGGATCGAGGACACCGACGTCGAGCGATCGACGCGCGAGTCTGAAGACGCGATCGTCCGCGACCTCCGCTGGTTGGGTCTCGACTGGGACGAGGGTCCCGACGCCGGCGGCTCTCACGGTCCCTATCGTCAGTCCGAGCGCCTCCACCTGTATCAGTCGTACGCGAAGGAGCTGCTCGGCGCGGGATCCGCCTACTACTGCTTCTGCTCGACGGAACAGCTCGAAGAAGAGCGCGAGGCGGCAGTCGCCGCAGGACGTCCGGTGCAGTATTCCGGCAAGTGCCGCACGCTTCAGACCGACGAGGTGACGACGCGGATGACTGCCGGCGAGCAGCCCGCGATTCGTTTTCACGTGCCCGAGGGCGCCGATATCGTCGTCAGCGACCTTGTCCGTGGAGAGGTGCGCTTTCAGAACGAAGTCATCGGCGATCCGGTCATTGTTCGAGCCGACGGCACCCCGGCCTACAACTTCGCTGTTGTCGTCGACGATGCGCTGATGGAAGTGACGCACGTGATCAGGGGTGAGGACCACCTTTCGAATACCCCGCGACAGCTTCTTCTCTACGAAGCGCTCGGCTTCACGCCGCCGCAGTTTGCGCACCTGGCGCTCGTCATGGGGCCCGATCACAGTCCGTTGTCGAAGCGTCACGGTGCGACCTCGGTCGCCGAGTTCCGTGCGAAGGGCTATCTCCCCGAGGCGCTCGTCAATTACCTCGCATTGATTGGCTGGTCGCCTGGCGACGACGTCGAGCTGATGTCGAGGGACGAGCTCGCGCGCCATTTTTCTCTCGAGCGGGTGGGCCACAGCCCGGGTGTGTTCGATGAAGAGAAGCTGGCCTGGGTGAATCGGCACTACTTGAAGATCGCTGACGTGGCGCGGGTAGCGGAGCTGTCAGTACCGTTTTTTCACGCCGCCGGCGTGGAGATGGCGCCCGATGAGCGCGGGATGGTATTCCTGACCGGGGCGATGTCCATGATCACGTCATCAGTCGATCGCCTCAATCAGGTGCCGGCGCGCCTGGCGTTCCTGTTCGAGTACGACGCGAACGGGACGCTGGCTGACGAGCAGATGCGAGCGGAAATGCGCGGCGACGGCGCGCGAGCCGTCGTGGCCGCCCTAGCCGAAGAACTGGCGGCTGCGCCGCGACTCGATCGCGAGCGCTTCCGGGCGGTCGCCAATCAGGTAAAAGCCCGCACCGGTCACAAGGCGAAGGCGCTGTTCCATCCAATCCGCGTCGCACTGACGGGACGGGCCGAAGGCCCGGAGCTCGATCTCGCCGTGCCGGCGATCGATAGCGGAGCCGACCTGCCGGGCGAGGCGGGCATTCCCTCGATCATGGGATGCCGGGAGCGAGCCGCCGCCTTTGTGGCCGCTCTCGAGCAGGGCCGGTAGGGTGCCTGGTGCAAAGTGCCATGGTGCCTGGTGCCCTGCATGGTGCCACGTGCCGGGTGCGCCCCTGGCGCCGGGCCACCCGGCCCGGCACCTGGCACCGAGCATTATGCACGGCACGTGGCACCCAGCACCCCGGCACATGGCACCATCTCTCTCATGCTGATCTACGGCATCAACCCCGTCCTCGAGGCGCTCCGCACGGGACGGGTCTCGACGATTCGCATCGCGGCGCGCACTGACGATCGTTTCGCAGCCCTTCTGCGGGTCGCCGGGGACAAGCACGTCACCATCACGCGCGTCGGATCGGGCGAGCTCGATCGTCTGACTCGCGGAGGGGTCCACCAGGGCGTGGTCGCCGAACTGCGCGAGGCGAAGAGCGTCACGGTGGAGGATCTCATCGTGCAGGCGATGTCTTCGACGTCTTCTTTAGGGTCTCCAGGCGCGCCGCTGATCGTGGTACTCGATCAGATTGAAGATCCTCAGAACGTCGGCGCGATTCTGCGGACCGTCGATGCGGCGGGCGCCGACGGCGTCGTGCGGCAGTCGCGTCACGCGGCGCGGCTCGACGGCGCGGCGGCGAAGGTGTCGGCCGGCGCCGTGGCTCACGTGAAGATTGCGGAGGTCGTCAACATCGCGCGTGCGCTCGAAGCGCTCAAGGACGCCGGGGTCTGGACCGTCGGGTTGGCGGGCGAGGCTCCGAAACGCTATGACGAGATCGACTTGACGCTGCCGACCGCGCTCGTCGTGGGCGCGGAAGGGACAGGTCTTCGCCGGCTGGTGCGGGACCGGTGCGACTGGCTGGTCTCGATTCCGATGCGGGGTCACGTGGACAGCCTGAATGTGTCGGTTGCCACCGGAATCGCTCTATTTGAAGCACTTAGGCAACGGGCGCGAAAAGCGGTATAATCGCCGGTTGGCGGCGGCACCTAGCCCGTCAGTTGCCAAAGCCCCCAACAAGTTGCACATCTGGCACAGGACGTGCTAAAGTTTGCGTTTTGTGCTGGCGTAGCTCAGCCCGGTAGAGCAGCTGATTTGTAATCAGCAGGTCGGGGGTTCAAGTCCCTTCGCCAGCTCCATCGAACTGAAAGCGGTCAGGGAAACAGCATTTCTCCAAACACACAGACAGCTGGCGAGGTAGCGAAGCGGTCAAACGCAGCAGACTGTAAATCTGTCGCCCTAGCGGCTTCGAAGGTTCGAGTCCTTCCCTCGCCACCAACCTCCGCCCGCATGACATGCGAGCGGGCTACGGGTGGCGAACCAATGTCAGGGCGAAGGTGGACGCTACGGTTGGCAAGGCAATCAAGGCAATCTAGGCGATGTGGAGTGTGGGACGTCGGCGGGCCGACCGCTGCCAGGTTGATTGCAAACGCAGCAGGGAAAAGAAGCTTTGTGCGCGAAGCGGGCCTGCCCGCCAAAGCGTGGGGCGAAGTGAGTAACGCGAAGGCGGGAGTAACTCAGTGGTAGAGTCACAGCCTTCCAAGCTGTTGGTCGCGGGTTCGATCCCCGTCTCCCGCTCCAACCTTCGCTCGCCATTGATTTTGCGGCGAGCTACGGCTGGCAAGCCAGTTGACGACGTGTCCGCCGCTCGCGGAACGCGACTTGTCCACCGAAGCTCGGCGGAGCCGAGCGAAGGTGGAAGGCCGATGTAGCTCAGTTGGCAGAGCGCGTCCTTGGTAAGGACGAGGTCTCCAGTTCGATTCTGGACATCGGCTCCAGAACTTTCCGAGATTTGAGATAGATGACGGCGGCTGACCGCCCTGATAAGAAGCGCGAGGATCGTTGAGATGGCCAAAGAAAAATTCGATCGAAGCAAACCGCACGTCAACGTCGGCACCATCGGGCACATCGACCACGGCAAAACCACTTTGACCGCCGCGCTCACGAAGGTGTCAGCCGACAAGGGCTGGGCGAAGTTCATCTCGTACGACGAGGTCGCCAAAGCCTCCGAGTCGCAGGGCCGGCGCGACGAGTCGAAAGTCATGACCATCGCGACGAGCCACGTCGAGTACTCGACCGCCAAGCGGCACTACGCCCACGTGGACTGCCCGGGCCATGCCGACTACATCAAGAACATGATTACCGGCGCGGCGCAGATGGATGGCGCCATCCTCGTCGTGAGCGCGGTCGACGGCCCGATGCCCCAGACGCGCGAGCACGTCCTGCTCGCCTATCAGGTCAACGTGCCGTACCTGGTCGTGGCGCTGAACAAGGTCGACGCGATTGACGACCCCGAGCTTCTCGATCTCGTCGAGCTCGAGGTGCGCGAGCTCCTGACGACCTACAAGTTCCCGGGCAACGACGTCCCCGTGGTCCGCTTGTCGGCGCTCAAGGCGCTGCAGGGCGACGCCGAAGGCGTTGCCGGCGTCACGAAGCTGATGGATGCGCTCGACAGCTACATCCCCCTTCCGCAGCGCGAGGTCGACAAGCCGTTCCTGATGCCGATCGAAGACGTGTTTTCGATCTCCGGCCGTGGCACGGTCGTGACCGGGCGCATCGAGCGCGGGACCGTGAAGGTCGGCGAGGAAATCGAGATTGTCGGTTTCAAGCCGACCGAAAAGAAAGTCGTGACCGGCGTCGAGATGTTCAGAAAGCTCCTCGATTCGGGCGTCGCCGGCGATAACGTCGGCGTGCTCCTTCGTGGCGTCGAAAAGAACGACGTCGAGCGCGGCCAGGTGCTGGCCAAGCCGGGCAGCATCAAGCCGCACACGAAGTTCAAGGGCGAGGTCTACATCCTGTCGAAGGAGGAGGGCGGCCGCCATACGCCGTTCTTCAACGGCTACCGTCCGCAGTTCTATCTCCGGACGACCGACGTCACCGGGACGCTCCATCTGCCGGAAGGCGTCGAGATGGTCATGCCTGGCGACAACACGACGATCAGCGGCGAGCTGATGGCCCCCGTCGCGCTCGAGAAGGGCGCCCGCTTCGCCATTCGCGAAGGCGGACGCACCGTCGGTGCGGGCACGATTACTGAGATCGTGGAATAGAGGTTGGAGGTTAGAGGTTCGAGGTTGGGCCTCTAACCTCTTTGTGTAAGCACCATGAGAGACATCATCACCATGTCCTGCACCGAGTGCAAACGCCGGAACTACAGCACGACCAAGAACAAGAAGAAGACGACCGAGCGGCTCGAGATGAGCAAGTACTGCCGGTTTTGCCGGAAGCATACGGGACATAAGGAGTCGAAATAGTCGGCGAATTGGTGAGTTGGTGAGTTTGTGATTTTGAAGTCACCAATTCACGAACTCGCCAATTCGCCAATTCCGGGGATCGACGCTTGTAGGCCAGTAGCTCAATTGGCAGAGCACCGGTCTCCAAAACCGGGGGTTGGGGGTTCGATTCCCTCCTGGCCTGCCAACCTTCGCTTGCGGCAGAAGCGCAGAGCGCGAAGGTG
>Ga0307310_10000921_pt1 | contig 10473 bp, 10 predicted proteins | sample ER_DNA_197_FD_194502 | JGI IMG/M metagenome (GOLD analysis project Ga0307310, IMG submission 194502) | Bulk soil microbial communities from the East River watershed near Crested Butte, Colorado, United States - ER_DNA_197 | ecosystem: Environmental > Terrestrial > Soil > Floodplain | place...
CCCGTACCGGGGGACGACGCGTTCAGCGCGGTCACGAGGGCGGGCCGGTCGGCGACCACGAAGTCGGCCGTCTCCAGGGAGGCCGTCCCCGGGAATCGCCGTGCGACCCCGGCAACGCGAAAGGTCAGGCTCTGGCCCGCGACGTCGATCCCGAGCAGGCCGTCGCGTCCGGCGAGCTCGGCCATGCGCGGCGAGACGACGGCCGGGATGCGCAGACCGTCGGTGGGCTGCCGCAGCCGCAGGTAGGTGTCGACCTCGTTGGTGAGCGTCAACCCGAACCGCACGCCGCCTCGGCGGACAAGGCTGCCGACCCCGGTCGTGCCGATCCAGTCGCCGTAGTCGGTCACCTTCACCGTGCCGGTGGGTGTGATCGCAGCGGGCGGCCCGAGGGCGACAGTGCCGGTCGCCGGAGCCCCCGCGTCGGCGCCCCGCTCTTCCAGCTTCGGCGGCGGCTCGAAACGAAAGGCCACGAGCTTGCCCCCGCGAGCACGCGGCGGAATCGTTCCTCGGAGGACGACCGGCCTCGAGTCGAGCGTGCCACCGAGCCGCACCGGCACGAACGAGCCGTCGCGGGCGCGGATCGTCGCGGCCACGCCGATCTCGGTGCCGAGCACGCGGATCGGTAGCGCCAGCCTTGTGGCCGCTAGCGGAAGGGCGGCGCCGCGAAGTGGCTTCGGCCCGGCGTCGATCCAATGCGCGAGCTCCGGGAGCGACGCCGACGCGAAGTCACTCCGCCAGCCGTCGATCCGCGGCAGAGCCTTCGCGCTGAGACCGAGAACGGCGATGCCGCTCACGTCCGCCGCGCCCTGGATGCTCCCGTTCTGCCGGGTCACCGGCTCGACGCGAAGCGCCCTCGGGAGCGACGAGAGCACGGCTGGCGTGACAGCGGCATCGACCGGGATCAGCTGCGAGAGGTCCTCCTTCACGACGTAATCCGCGGGCACAGCGAAGGCGGCCTGATCGTGCTCTCCGCGCACGAGCGTCCAGCGGTAGGTCTCGGCGAACAGCGCGAGCCCGATCGCGACCGCCACGAAGCCGATCGCGACCACGACCTGCCCGGGCCTGCGCGCGAGGGCCAGCGCCGCGAGGCGAAAGGAAAGCGCTCCGCGAGGCGCCACCCGCTCCAGCAAGCGCAGGCCGGGCGGCACGACCCGGGCGACCGCCACCGCCGCCGCGAAGCCGACGAGCGCCGGCAGCAGCAGGAGCACGACGCCGGTACCCCCGCCTGCGAGCAACGCCTGCGCGTCGGCGGCCCCTCGGGCGAGGGCGACGGCGACCACGGCCGCGGCGCCGAGCGCGGCTGCGTCGAGCGGTGAAAACGAGACTTTCCCGATCGAGAGCGGCCGGACCGCCAGCGCGGTCACGAGCACGAGCGTGGCCCCCACAGCGAGCAGGAGCACCGCGGCGATGCCACCCCCCGAGACCAGCGAATGGCGCACCAGCGCACCGACCGGCTCTCCCGACCGGCCCGCCAGCGCGACGGCGACGCCTACACCGATCAGCCAGCCCAGGAGCGTGCCGGCCACCGCCATCGTGGCGGACTCGGTGACGACCTCCCCCTCAACCTGCCAGCGGCGCACGCCGCTCGAGCCGAGCCGCTCGCGCGAGGCGTCGACGTCCCGCCTCAGCCGCATGGCGACGAGCACGGTAAAGGCGAGCAGCAGCGCGACCGCCTCGCCCCCGAGCAGGAAGAGCCGCCGGCCGGCGACGCGGCTCGAGTCGGCCGCGGCGCGGAGCTCGTCGGTCGGTGCCCGCAGTGCGAACCCGAACGGCTCGGCTTGCAGCTCGGTGCGCACGGTCTCGATCCTCGCCCCCAGATCCCTGACGGCCCAGGCCCGGACGAGCCCGCGGTCGAGTGGGAGGACCCAGCCGTAGCTGCGGTAGGCGTCGTGCAGGCGGGGCTGCCGGTCGAGCGCGGCCACGCCGTTCGCGAGCACGAGCGGCGGCGGGGCCGGCCGGTGGTAGCGAACCATCGCCTGGACGAAGTTGGACTGGAGCTGCCCCGCGACTGGAACGGCGTCGCCGAAGAGGGTTCCCGACCGTAGGTCGCCTTCTCCGACCGCGACCAGCCGGAGGCCCGGGACGTTCGGGATGCGGCCGCCGCGCCGGATCACGAGCACCTCGCACCGCTTCGGCGAGCACGTGCGCGGCAGGCGGCCCGAGCGCAGGCGAACCCAGCGACCCAGGTCGTCCACTGCACCGAGGCCGAGGAAGGCGCCGCCGAGCGTGCTCTCGCGGTAGAGCGAGGTTCCGAACGGCCTAACCGGCGCAACGTGCTGGAGCTCACGCCGCACGTGCGCGTCGAGGGTCGCGTACGGCGCGACCTGACCACCGACGCTGAACCAGTTCACGCGCACCGCCCGCACATCCGGACTCAGCGCGGAGACCGCGCGGCCGACGGATCGGTCCTCCGCCGCCACGGAGCCCGCCAGCACCGCAGCGAGCATTGCGGCGGCAGCTGCCAGGCCGGCGACCACCAGCACGAGCCGCCCGCCGCGGCGGGTCAGGCGCACGCGGGCGAGCCAGAGTGGAAATGCGAGCCTACGGAGGGTCACGGCAGCGGGAACCGTGCCAGTCCGCATCCAGGCGCGTCCACCCGACTCATGCAAATGGGCCGGTTGGCCCATTGACTTTGCGAGTGCCGGTGCCGACCATCTCTGGATGAGCCCGACGCAGATCTTCCTCTGGTGCGTCGCGCTGATCCTGCTCGAACTGAATCACCTCAAGTGGATCTTGTGGACGTACTGGTCGTGCGCGAAATGCGGCCGCAAGCACAAGGACTGCGGCTGCAGCTCAAAGTGGTTCATGTATCTGTAGCGGGCGCCCGCTCGAGATACGCGTAGGCCGGCACCGTCAAGAAGTCCTCCAGCTCGTCGCCGAGGGCGACCTGCTCGAAGAGCTCGCGGGCCTCGGCTGCACGGCTGCGCTCGAAGACCTCGTCGCCGAACGTCTCTCGCAGGCGTTCGAGCTCCTCGTCGATCACGCGCCGGACGTGCTCTCGCTCGAAGTGCCCGTGCCGGATCCACTGCCACACCTGCGAGCGGGCGATCTCGGCCGTCGCCGCGTCCTCCATCAGGTTGTCGATCGCGACCGCGCCGCTGCCGCGCAGCCACGCGGAGAGGTACTGGATCCCGACGCTCACGTCGTTGCGAAGGCCCTCGTCGGTGATCTCGCCCGGAGTCGCAGCCACGTCGAGTAGGTCAGCCGCGCTCACCTGCACGTCGTCTCGCTGCCGCTCGAGCTGGTTCTGCCGCTCGCCGAGCACGCGGTCGAACTCCTCGAGCGCGACCGGCACCAGGTCGGGGTGAGCGACCCAGGTGCCGTCGAACCCATCGCTCGCCTCGCGACGCTTGTCGTCGCGCACCTTCGCGAGCGCGCGCTCGTTCAGCTCCGCGTCCTTGCGGCTCGGGATGAACGCCGCCATTCCGCCCATCGCGTGCGCGCCGCGCCGGTGGCAGGTCTTGACGAGCAACTTGGTGTAGGCGCGCATGAAGGGCGCGGTCATCGAGACGGTGTTCCGGTCCGGCAGGACGAACTCGGGACGATGGCCGAGCTTTTTGATCACGCTGAACATGTAATCCCAGCGTCCGGCGTTCAGGCCGGCCGAGTGCTCACGCAGCTCCCAGAGGATCTCGTCCATCTCGAACGCAGCCAGGATCGTCTCGATCAGCACCGTCGCCCTGATGGAGCCGCGCGGGAGGCCGAGCGCCTCTTCGGTGTGGAGGAAGACGTCGTTCCAGAGCCGCGCCTCGAGGTGGCTCTCGAGCTTCGGCAAGTAGAGGTACGGGCCTGCGCCCTTGTCCAGGAGCCGTTGCCCGTTGAGGAAGAGGTAGAGGCCGAAGTCGAACAGGCTCCCCGAGACCGGCGCGCCGTCGAGCTCGAGGTGGCGCTCCTCGAGGTGCCAGCCCCGCGGCCGCACGAGCAGTGTGGCGGTCTCGTCGTTCAGCCGGTAGCGCTTGTCCGGCGTCTCCAACCCGATCGTGCCTTCGATCGCGTCGGTCAGGTTCGCCTGGCCCTCGAGCATGTTGGCCCAGGTGGGCGAGTTCGCGTCCTCGAAGTCGGCCATGAATATGCGCGCGCCGGAGTTGAGAGCGTTGATCACCATCTTCCGGTCGGTCGGGCCGGTGATCTCGACTCGGCGGTCGCGGAGCGGCTCCGGCACAGGCTCGATCGTCCAGTCGCCCTCCCGGATCTCCCGCGTCTCGGGAAGGAAGTCGGGGAGCTCCCCCGCCGCCAGCCGCTGCTGCCGCTCGGCGCGGGCCGCGAGCAGCTCACGGCGCCGCGGGCCGAAGCGCCGCTCGAGCTCCTCGACGAACGCCGTCGCCTCCCGGGTCAGAACCCCCTCCACGCCCGTTAGCCTCTCACGTCGTGCTTGACCCGGACCTCGCCTCGGTGCTGCTCGCGGCCGCGTTCGCCGGCCTGCTCGCCGTCCCCGGGCTCCGTAAGGCCGCGCGGCGCGGTGAGCGCTTCTGTGCCTCCTGCGGGCGGCGCATCCTCCTCGGCGAGCGGACGTGCGACTGCGACTTCTGAAGCGCTTCGACTTCCCGAGCCGGAGTGACCTGGTCGTGTTCGCGGGCTACTGCGCCGCCGCCGCGGTCTACATCGTGATCGGCGTCGCGTACAACGACTTCCTGCTCTCGGTCATCGTCGGGATGGGCTATCTCCTCCTCGCTGTGTGGCTCGTTCCCGCCGCGGTCAGGCGGCTCCGTCGTTGAGCTGGGCGGCGCACGACCTCGAGCCGTATGCGTTCCAGCGCCACCTGAACCTGAAGGTCGCCTTCGTGCCCCTCCTGATCGGCTCCTACGCGCCGGATCTCGCGACCAAGTGGTTCGTCTATGGGATCCACCTTGGGCCCTGGGAGCTGAAGGCGTCGAACCCGGCCCAGTTCCACCGGGGCTGGCCCGGGTTCGGGTTCACGCACTCGCTGATCTTCGGCGTCGCCGTCGGCTTGCTGATCTGGAAGGTCTTCGGCAGCAAGCTCTGGGCAATCAGCTTCCTGATCGGCCACTGGGCCCACGCGCTCACCGACACGGGCGACACCGTCGGGACGATGCTGCTCTTCCCCTGGACGTTCCACTTCCACCTCGATGCCTGGGCCTACGCGGGGCAGACGGGCCGCTTCACCGACGCGGCCGCCTACTTCAGCGGCCTTGGAGGGATGTGGGATCTCGTCTGGATCGTCTACGGCTTCTTCAGCTGGCGCGTGCTCACGAGCGTCTACTTCGACAACTTCATCTACAGGGCCGACGCCTTCTGGCCGTGGGCGAACCGGGTCGTCCCACGCGGCGCGCTGATCGCCCTATACCGGGCCGCGTTCTTCTATGGAACCTCGCGCTGGATCGCCTGGACGATCTGGGCGCACGTGATCCACCACTACCCGTACGACCTGTCCTGGGGCGGGCCGCACTGGGTGCCTGCCGAACACCCTTAAACCTGTGCAACCATCCGCGTGTGATTCGGCGCATGCTCATCGTCGTTACGCTCGCGCTCGCCACCGCCGGGCCGGCTTCGGGCGGGATCGCGGAGATCCGCGACGCCCAGGGACACCTCGTCGCAAATGCCGGGGCCGGCGGCTCGTTCGCCAGCCTCCAGGACAGCGGCTGGGCACTCCGCTTCGACTCCGCGTCCCGTAGCTCGCGTGGTGTCTCGCTCGTCGGCGTTTCGCTCGCCGGGGGCATCGTGTACGCAGAACGGATCTTCGTGCCGGCCCACGGGCTGCGCGGTGCCCGCGTCGAGGGGCTGACGGTGAACGGTCAAGCCGTGGCCGCGCGGCCGAACGCCCTCGTGCCCCTGGGCCCGGGGAGCTACCTGGTGGTGCTGCAGGAGGCCGTCGTCCCGGGAGAGGGCAGTGGCGTGGTCGGCTTGCGGCTGGTTGCGGGAGACTCGTCGCTCGGGATCGACCCCGGCTCGCAGCTCCTCGTCGGGCTCGCTCGGGCGGCGTTACCCCTCGCCCACCGGCACCGCACGGCGCGCCTGTCGTGGCTTGCGCTCGGCGTCGCCGGCCATGGCGTGGACACGGGCAGCAACGACCGCTTTCAGGAGCCGCTGTTGCTCGGCGTGCCGGCCGACGGGTCGACGGGCGCGCAGGCGGTCAGCATCGCGCTGCAGTTCCTCGGCGTCCCCTACCGCTGGGGTGGCGCCGACCCGATCGGCGGCTTCGACTGTTCTGGTCTCGCGCTGTACGTCTACGCACAGCTCGGCATTCGGCTGACCCACTACACCGGCGCCCAGTTCCAGGAGGGCCGCCCCGTGCTGCCGTGGGAGCTGCAGCCCGGCGACCTTCTCTTCTTCCATCCAAGCGCGCGCGGCCCGCAGCACGAGGGGATCTACATCGGCGGCGGCCGTTTCGTCCAGGCCCCGCACACCGGCGACGTGGTCAAGATCTCCTCGCTTGCGGAACCGGCGTACAGCGCCGGCTTCGTCGGGGCCGTCCGGCCCTGGGGCGCCTAGGGCCTAGCCCGGCTGCAGATTCCTGCTGGTAGGCGCGCGCAGGCTCTGGCACCATGCAAAAGATGAAGACGCGCACCCTCTGGACGTTGACGCTCCCGTTCCTCGTCCTGAGCGAGACAGCCGGACACACCGTCGTCGCCAGGCTCTTCGACCCGCATGGCGAGCGGCACATCCTGGCGCAGGACTACCTCGAGTACGTCCAGGCTGCCGGCGCGATCTGCCTCGCGCTCGCCGCGGCCGTGCTTGTCCGCCGAGCGGTTGCCGCCTTCCGGGGACGAGCAGCCGAGTCGCCGCCGTCCTGGTACCTCGCGGCCGTGCCGTCGGCCGCGTTCCTCCTGCAGGAGCACCTCGAGAGCTTCGTCCACAACGGCGAGATCGGCTGGCTCACGAGCTTCGAGCCGGCGGTCGTGCTCGGAGCTGTCATGCAGCTGCCAGGCGGGCTGCTGGCGGTCTGGTTGGTTCGAACGCTCCTCCGCGTGGCCGACGAGCTCGGCCACGCGCTCTCACGTCGAACCGAGCGCCGGGCCTACGACCGCCCGACACCCCAACTCTGCCGCGGCCGGCAGGACTTCCCGCTCCGGCTGCTCGCGCTCGTGCGCGGGCTGGCCGAGCGCGCTCCCCCCTCCTTCGCCTAGTGCGGCGGCCACAGCTCCGTGGCGGCCGATCCGGCGTACGAAGGAGGGGCACTTGCGACCACAGACACAGAATTCCGGACGAACCGACGTCGACGCCTTGGCGGCGGCCCTGGCCGAGCGCCTGCAGCTGCCCGACGGCACGCCGTGGATGAACACGGCCGAGGCCGCGGAGTACATGCGCGTTTCGGTGCGCTGGCTACGTCAGCACCTGCGCCAGATGCCGCATAGCAAGGTGGAGGGCCGACTGTTCTTCAGTCGCGCCGAGCTCGACGGCTGGCTCGCCCGGAACCGACGCAGCTAGACGCCAGAAGCTGCTCGCCCTCACGCGGCCTTCAGCCGTCTGATCCGGCGAGCAGCTTCCGGAACTTGCCGTATTGCCCGGCCTTGCCGACGGTGACGAGCGTGTCTCCCTGCTGGATCACGTCGTCCGGCTGCGCGCCGGTGACGGGCTCGGGCTCGCGCAGGATCGCGATGATCGTGACCCCGGTCTTGGCCCGGAACCCGCTCTCCGCGAGCGTCTTGCCGATCCACGGGCTCGTGTCGGGCACCGCCTCCCACTCGATCAGCAGCTCGCCGAGCGCCATCTCGAGGTCCTCGACGATCTTCGGCCGCTCGTAGGCACCGCCGATCACCGCGCCGAGCTGGCGCGCCTCGTCGTCGTCGAGCCTGATCACCGCTTTGGGCTCGTCGTCGTCGGTGTGGCGGAAGAAGTAGAGCTCCCGCGGGCCGTCGTTGTGCAGGATCACCGCCAGCCGGCCGCCGCCGTCGAGGCGGATCGTGAACTTCGTCCCGACTCCGGGGAGCCGCGTCTCATGCAGGTCGACGGGCATCTCGCCTCCAGTCTACGAAGAGCCAGCGGCCGATCGCCTTCGACTCCTTCATCAAAGCGATGCCGAGGGTGGCCGTGATCAGCACGTACAAGCCGGCGAACGCGGCGATCTTCACCTGGATCGCGTCGGAGATTCGCGGGTTCCCGCTCACGAGCTGGGCGAGGATGATCGTGAACTCGCCGTGCGCCACGAGGGCGACTCCAACGTTGAGGCTCTGCCTCGGGCTGTAGCCGCCGAGCAGGCCACTCAGGTAGCCGGCGCCGATCTTCCCGACGAGGCTGACGGCGACCGCGAGGGCGAGCAGCCAGGCGACGCTGCCGAGCTTGCCGACGTCGATCGAGAGGCCGAAGACGAAGAAGAAGAGCGCCGCGAAGACGTCTCGGAAGCTGAAGAAGCGCTCCTCGATCTCGTCGCGGATCGAGGTGCCCGAGAGCACGACGCCGGCCATCAGCGCGCCAACGGCGACGGAGAGCCCGAGCTTCTCGGCGAGCGCGGCCGAACCGACGAGGAACGCGAAGGCGCTCAGCAGGAAGATCTCCCGCGGCAGCCAGTCGAGGAAGCGGTCGATCGGTCGGCTGAGCCACTTGGAGATCGCGAGCGCGACCGCGATGAAGCCGATCGCCTTGGCCACGATCGCCAGCGTGTGGGCGGCAGCGCCTCCGCCGCCGGACGCAAAGCCCAGCACGACGGCGATCACGAGGTCCTCTGCGACCAGAATCGCGAGCACGAGGTCGGTCTCGTCGTCCGCGAGGCGGCGGAAGTCGATCAGGCCCTTGACCGTGACCGCGCTGGAGGAAACGTAGATCGCGGCCCCGAGGATGAAGGCGGCGAAGCTGAACCCGAACGCGGCCACGCCGACCACCAGCCCGAGCGCGCCGTTGACCGCCACGTCGATCGCTCCGCCCAGGAAGACATGGCCCCGGCTGCGGGCGATTCGTCCGATCGTGAACTCGAGCCCGAGGAAGAAGAGCAGGAAGACAAGGCCGATCTCCGCGACGAAGTCGGTCACCTCCGAGGGCCGCACGACGCTGAGCGCCTTGGGCTCGTGCGGGCCGAGCAACAGCCCGGCGAGCAGGTAGGCAGGGATCGCGGACAGGCCGACCCTGCCGGCCAGCAGGCCGAGCCCTCCCAATAGGGCGACGGTGATCGAAAGCTGGGCGAGAGTCATCGGCTCCGGCGGCCGATCGTAACCGGCTTTAGCGGTACGGCTGGCTGCGAGCGCCGTCGCTGCGGCGCGCCGGTGCGGCCGGCACGTACTCGACCGCGGCCTCGCGCCCCCGCGGCTGCGGGTAGAGGTCGAGAAGCTCCCGCTCCTCGTCCGCGATCCCGACCCGGACCGGAAGGCCGAGGGTCTCGAGCTCGGCACGCTGGAGCGGATGGTCGTGCGTCCAGGTGCCCGTCGCGAGCAGGCGTGCGACCTCGCGCGCACGCTGGGGCCCGAGCTTGTGCTCCAGCATGCGGCCGACGAAGCTCTCGACCTGGACGATCGCCTTGCGCGACATGTCGGCCAGGATCAGCGTCTCGTCGTCGCGGTCGCCGGGCGCCTCGAGCGCCGCCAGCACCGACGCGGCCGGGTACTGGCCCAGCTGCGGGTCGACGGGCCCGAGGACGGAGTGCTGGTCGAGCACGATCTCGTCCGCCGCGAGGGCGATCAGCGTCCCGCCGCTCATCGAATAGTGCGGCACGACGGCCGTCACCTCAGCGGGGTGGTCGGCTAGTGCCGAGGCGATCTGCTTCGCGGCCAGGACGAGCCCACCGGGCGTGTGGAGCACGATCTCGATCGGCCGGTCGGGCGGCGTCTCCCGGATCGCCCGGAGGATGCCCTGCGCGTCGTCGATGTCGATGTAGCGCGCGAGCGGGATCCCGAGCAGCGAGACCGTCTCCTGCCGGTGGATCAGCGTGATCACCGTTGCCTTGCGCTTGCGCGAAAGGACGGCGAGGCTCTGCCGCCGCCGGGCCGCGAGCACCTGGCGCTGCACGGCCGGCTGCAGCGAGGCAAGGATGAAGAAGAGCCAGAGGAGGCTGAGCGGGTCTACGGGCTCTCCTCCCGGACTGCGGTCGTGTACGCCGCCTCGCGCACGGCCTCTCGCGACTCGAGCCCCGCGCCTAGCCCCCCGGCGACGGTTGCGAACGAGGCCGTGAACCAGGCCAGGGCGACGTAGTCGCCGATGCTCGCTGGATGGCCGAGCACCGGGTCGAAGACACTGGGCCTGACGAGGAGCTCCGCGGCGCCGAGGATCAGCACGAAGAGCGCCAGGTAGAGGCAGGCGATCCCGATCGCGACGGTCAGGGTCGTCGTGACGTTGAAGAGCGCGACCTGGCCGCGCACGCGAGGATCGGGCGCGCGCTCCCAGAGGCCGTGCGCCACGATCACCGCGGCCACCGTCCCGGCGATCGAGAGGACGCACATCAGCAGGAGCCGCCACCAGCCGGCGGCGCTCGAGAGCCTCCACACGTCGGAAGCGACGAGCCCGTACGCGCCGACGGCGAGCGCGGCCACGAGGGCGCCGTAGAGGCGCGCCGCGAGCCGCCACGGCCGGTTCGCGCGAACCATCCCG
>Ga0307310_10000925_pt1 | contig 10468 bp, 11 predicted proteins | sample ER_DNA_197_FD_194502 | JGI IMG/M metagenome (GOLD analysis project Ga0307310, IMG submission 194502) | Bulk soil microbial communities from the East River watershed near Crested Butte, Colorado, United States - ER_DNA_197 | ecosystem: Environmental > Terrestrial > Soil > Floodplain | place...
TGAACGCAGACATCGCGTTCAACGTCGTCGTCTTACCGGTACCGGTACCGCCGGAGATCAGCACGTTCAGCTTGCCCTTGACGCAGGCCGCCAGGAACTGCGCAGCCTTGGGCGACACCGAGCCGAACGAGATCAGGTCGTTCATGGTGTACGGGTCGCGCGCGAACTTTCGGATCGTCAGCGTCGGCCCCTTGAGGGCCAGAGGCGGGATGATCGCGTTCACACGCGAGCCGTCCGGCAGGCGTGCGTCGACCATCGGCGAGGCCTCGTCTACGCGCCGGCCGATCTGGGAGACGATCTTGTCGATGATGCGCAGCAGGTGCGAGTTGTCGGCGAACGCTGCCTGTGTCCGCTCGAGCTTGCCCAGCCGCTCGACGTAGATCTGGTCGTACGCGTTGACCATGACCTCGGTGACGGAGTCGTCTCGAAGGAAGTTCTCGAGCGGCCCGTAGCCGAGGATGTCGTCCGTGATCTCACGGATGATCTGACGGCGTTCTTCGCGTGTCAGCGGTGTCCGGTCGAGCACGAGCTGTTCAGTGACGGCCCGCGTGACGCGTTCACCCATGTCACCTGTCGCCTCCCGCTTGAAGAGCTCCGCGCCGAGCGTGGCGATGCACGCATGGTGGATGCGCGTCTTCAGCTCGGCGTACGGGTCCTGCGCGGGAGACGAGGACGACGTTTCATGATGGCTCTGCCCGCCGGTGAGCAGCTCCGCGGTTGCGGAGGAGCTCCCGTTGGAAGTTTTGAGGCGGTCGTGGAGGCCCATGGGTTAGGTCCTCGCGAGCGTGGGAAGGAGACGACGCTTCTTGCCCTCTTCCTTGACTGCAGGGAAGAGCTCCTTTGCCATCGCCTTGATCGCCTTCGACACGTCTGCCCCTTCTTCGGCCAGCACGACGGGGTTGCCACGGTTGACCGACAGCGGAACTGCGCGGTCGGACGGCACCTCGAAGCGCACCTTCATTCCCAACGCGCCTTCCACCTCGTTCGGCTTCATGCCGACCTTGGAGTTGGAGCGGTTGAGGACGATGCGCACGCGCTGCTTCGGGAACGAGAGCAGGTCGAGCGTCTGCAGCGCCAGGCGCAGATTCTTCAGCGTCGGCACGTCCAACGAGCAGAGCAGCAGCAGCTCGTCGGTGCGATCGAGAGTCGCCAGCATCGGCCCGTGGAAGAACGGCGATGTGTCGACCACGATCACGTCGAATGCCTCGCGGGCAACCTCGAGCAGGCGGCCGAGCTTGGCCTCCGTCACGAGCTCTGCATCCTCAGGCCGAAGCGGAGCCGGCAGGATCTCGAGCCCACAGGCGTGCTTGGTCGTGTAACCGGCCAGCTTCTCCGCGTCGAGCTCACCCGGGGCGACGACCAGGTCATAGATCGTCTTCTCGGGCTCGATGCCGAGCATGATCGCGGCGTCGCCGAACTGCAGGTCGAGGTCGAGGAGCAGCGTCTTGCGCCCCTCGAACTTCGCGCAGGCAGCGGCGAGGTTCGTGGCCGTCACTGTTTTGCCGGTCCCGCCCTTCGGCGAGAAGACCGTCACGATCTTGCCGTGCCGGCCGGAGCCGGCTTCGTGATGCCGGCGTGTCGTGTGCGTCGCCTTGCGGATCGCGAAGACGATGTTCTCGACGAGCTGCGGCAGAAGCAAGACGTCTGCAACGTCGGCGTCCAGGGCCTGCTCGAGCAGCCCTGACGAGCCGCCGGAGGCGAGCAGGATGACCGGGGCACGCGTGTGCTCACGGATCGCTGCAAGCTCGTCCGCCGGTAGTGACGCCGCGCGGGTCGCATGGAGGATGGCGTCCAGGTGGCCACCCGCCAGGGCGGCGGCACCGTCGGCGACGGTGGTGCTCGCCCCGACCAGCTCGATCTCGGGATGGCTCCCCAAAGAATCGCGGAGCTTGTCGAACCCTTCACAGGATCCGGTGGCGTACACGCGCACGCGCTTGGCTGTCTCGGTAGCGCTGGTCATCTCGGCCCCCTTCCGGGTCCGTCGAACTGCAACTGGTGTGCGTCCTGGAGCACGTTGCGGCTGTCGAGCGCCTTCGTCGGTGCGCGCAACAAGAGGTAGTAGGCCTCGCCGTCATGGACGCCGTTCTTCTGGATCCAGATCAGCTTGTTCGACTGAACATCGGTGACGCGGAGCTGCACCGATTCGCCTCCCGATCCCGGCGTGGTGACTTTCGCCGTCTCGGTGCCCGCAGCCGCTCGAAGAACAAGGAGGTTGCGCAGAATCACGCGGCTGACGAACACGTTAGGGGTGACTTCCCAGGTGCCGACGACATCCACGTGGTCGCCGGCCTGAAGGGTGCCGGCAAGCAGCTGGTTGGCGTCACCCGGGAGCTGGTACGCACGCTGAGTACCCTTGATCTGAGCCCGGATCCCCTGCTCGGTCGGCGGAGAAAAGCGTCGCGTGCTTACCTGCTCGCCCTCGAAGACGTCCTGCGTGGCGACGTACTGGGCGAGCTGGCTGGGAGACGAGATCGCGCCCGCGACAACTGCCTTGCGGGGCACAGTCTGCTCCTTGAGCATCTTCTGATCGACAACGTCCGCGCCAGAAGTACCTGCCGGGATGTCGCGCGCGGCGACGAGGACCGTCACCTTGCCTTCCCCGTTCTGCACGTGGCGTTTGTAGTTGACGACGTATGCGCTCGTCAGGATGGCGGCGAGAGCGGCCAGTGCGACGGCGATCCCGATATTCTTGGCGCGATAATTCATAGTCCTTTCTCTTTTCCTTAGAAGGGCCTGAGGACTTGTGGAGCGGCGTCAAAGACCTATTCGATGAGTTGAATCGACTTCACGCCGAAGGAACTTGAGGGTCCCGACTCGCCGCCGCCGGTCGAGGCCAGGATTCCCTGGGCGATGAATTCCGTGAAATAGCCGTGCAGCGTTGCGTTGTTGCCGTGGACCTCGAACGTCGTGAGGTGGAAGCCGATCCAGCCGATGATCTCGTAGACCGCGTTCTGCCCCGTGCCGCTGAGAACCTTGAACACAGGGAAGAGCAGGACCGTGCCCCTGCGGGCCTCGAGCGCGTCCTGAATGTTGTTGGACGAAAACTTCGCCCCAGGGTCCGACTTGTAATTCCCGAGCCCGAGATACTTGTCGAAGCCGTGGAGGATCCACCCGGCCTCGTCGGACGAGCCCGGTGTGCCGTTCCCACCTTCGAGGTTCAACATTCCATAGGCGCCCGGAGCGCCCATCGGGTCGTAGTCCATCGTCGTGTTGACCCCGAAGTCCGGCATGCTGTCGCCGTCGCAGTTGTGGATCAACGGGTGCTCGCAGTCGACGACCATCGGGGCGACGTACCTGGCCCTGGTCGGTGGGCCAACCCGGGCCTTGGCGCGCGCGTCGATGTCGGCGCTCGCGATGCCGAAGATGCTGCTGAAGATGCCAGGATCCGTTTTTCTCGCCCGGACGCTGATCGTGTCGTTCGACAGAACCGTCGAGGAGACGGTGATGTTCCCGCCGGCGACGTCTCCGCCGTTCTTGTTGGCATAGGCGAGTGCCTGCGACTGGGCACCGCTCGAATCGTTCGGGAGCAGCTGTGCGCCCGCAAGGGCTGCGGCGTCGGCGGTTCCCTGGAGCCGGCGCTTGGTGTGGTACCAGCTGCCGACGTCGAGCACCAGCGTCGCCATGCCCATGATCACGACGAGAGAGAGGGTCATCAGGACGATCGCCTGGCCGCGTTCATCTCTGCGGACGAAGCTCATTCGACTCGCTCCTTCATAGTTGTGTTGAGCCGTCCGCTCGCAACAACCCAGCCCAGCAGATTGACGTCGTAGGGATACGTCGCCGTCACCGTGACGTCCGAGCCGATCGCCCAGGTCGAGTCACACGTGAGGACGAAATCGGTCCCCGGATTCCTGAGGTTCGTTCCTGCGGCGTAGCCCGAGGCCTCGCAGTCAGCCTGCGGGTTGGAGGCACTGCGGGACACGGCCCCTTTCCGCGATGCAGCCCGAGCTGCATCCGTGAGGGCGACGTAGTTGTTGAAGATGATTCCGAACTGGATGATCCCGAAGAGCAAGACGAGCAGGATCGGCAGGACGAAGGCGAACTCCGTCATCGTCTGCCCTCGCTCGTTCTTGAATGTTCTCTTCAGGTTCATTGCGGCTCCTACTTCGAAAATTTCACGGGGCCCTCGCCGTGAGGGGAGGGCCCCGCTGGATGCCTGGACGGCTACGTGAAGAGCCGCACCAGGCTGCTTACTGCACTCGCACCGTTTTCCGAGACCCGCGTGTAGGCGAGACATGAGCTCGCGCTGATCACGGTGAGGGTGACCGTCTTGTCAGGCTTCGTCTGAGCATGCTCGCGCGAGAGAAACGTGAGGAACTCGTGGATTCGATGCCTGTCGTGGTGCTTCATGGTCAAACTCCTGTTCTCGGTTAACGACTGCGGGTTACAGGTAGCCGACGACGCGGGTAATTGCGCCGGAGATACCGCCGGAGAGCGCCGTGAGCGCCACAACAACGCCGATCGCGATCACTGCCAGGACGACGCCGTACTCGGCCATCGTCTGACCCTCCTCGCTCGCATAGCGTGCGCGGAGATAAAGGACCAGATCCTTGAACGACATGGATTCACCCCCCTTCGCGTTATCGGGCGCGCGGTGGCGCGCAGTGCAAAGTGGACTGGTGGATGTCGAGTCGACTAGAAGTCGGGCAAAACTGCGTGACAAGCTGGTGCGTCCTTTCTCTCTAGGCGCGCCGCTTCGCCTTCCTGTCAATCTCGGCACAGTCATCGCCTTGCGGGGGCTGAGCGCGTATCCCTCGGCCGGGTGAACCGCCGCGACGTTCCCCTATGTGAGGGAGTTGGGTCGGCCCTCCCGGCATCCGATAGTCAAAAAACCGTAAGCGGCTGCGGAACAACGCAGATTCCGCGCCCGAAGTGGCGGCCAGGGCGCTTTACCGAAGGAGCAATGGCAATGCCACGACGGTTCATTCGTAAAAACAACTGGGAGTTCGGCGGTCAGTCGGCTCCCGAGGAGGGCGAGTCCGGCGAGCCCAAGTCGAGGAAGCGTCGGCTCGCCAGTACGCTCGTCTTCACCACGCTCTTCTTCGCGGGCGCGTCACTCGCCGCTGTTGCAGGCAATCAGCTCACTCCTCTGACTGGGGGAGACGCCCAGCGGGTCGCCGTTGACACGACCACGACGACCACTACCGACGCCGAGGCAACTCCGGCGGCGGTCGACGACGCCTCAGCGACGGCTGCACCCGCCGACGCCGGCGCCGTTCCGGCCGATGCAGGCTCCGACGCAACCGATGCTGCTGTTTCTGCAGACGAAAGCGTCGACCAGTTGGCGGCAGACCCGACTCCGCCCCCGAACGCCACCGCCGCTTCGACAGCTGACGCGGCAGCGGCCTCCGCAGGTACAGACGCGGCAAAGCCGTCCGCAAGGGTGTCCGCAAAGGCCGCCAAGGGGTGGAAGAAGACGAAGCTGCGCAACATCCTGCTCCCGAAGCAGAAGCCGGCACCGGCCCCCGAAGTCGAGGGCCCGGCCAGCGCAGCGACGATCTGGCTGAACTCTCCGCTCCCCGATCCGACCCCGCCTGCGCTTCGGCTGTCGCCGAGGTTCGCCTCGAACCTGAAGGCGAGTGCAAAAGCGGCAGGCCTCGACTGGGCCACGATGCTCGGCATCCTCCGGGCACGCGGCGCAGCCGGCCACAATCCGGCCGACCGCACCACGCTCCAGAAGCTGGCAACGCGGCTCGCGTCCTCCGGCCCCTCCAAGGGTGACTGGGCCCGGATCGTCTCGTACTCCGGCGACACCAGCTTCGCGGACAGGGCCGCTGCACTGGCCCGGTACGACCGCGCTGTTGGCCTGACCGGTCTGGTCAGGGGACTCGAGGCGGCGAAGAAGTCGATCGCCACACGCCTCCTGTCCGATCGGAACGTCTCGATCTACGAGGGTGGGCGGAACGACATCGTTCAGGACAAGGTCGACGTCCGCGTCCTGGCGGTCATCGCTTATCTCCGCGAGTCGTTCGGCCAGGTGACGGTGTCCTCGCTCGTCTCGGGCCATCGTCTCTATGCTCGGCCCGGAGTGATCTCCGCGCACGTCTCCGGTCATGCGCTCGACGTCTCAGCGCTCGGCGGCACCCCGATCCAGGGCCATCAGGAGCCCGGCGGGATCACCGAGCATGCCGTGCGCGATCTCCTGCTCGTGCCGTCCGAAGTGATGCCGCGGCAGATCATCTCGCTGCTCGGCATGGGCGGCGCATCGTTCCCGCTCGCCGACCACTACAACCACATCCATATCGGGTTCTAGTGGCCGAAGTCGCGATTCGTCGCGAAGACGGAAGCATCGTGTGTGAGCGCTGTGTCCTCGGGGACACGGCGCTCACGCGCATGAAGGGACTGCTCGGCCGCCGTGACCTGCCGAGCGGCGAGGGCATTCTGCTGAAGCCCGCTTCGTCGGTGCACATGGCATTCATGCGCTTTGCGATCGATGCCGTGTTCCTCGATCGCGACCTGCGCGTGGTCAAGATCGCGGCCGACCTCCGGCCCTGGAAAGTCGCCGGGAGCCGCGGCGCCAAGGCCGTGTTGGAGATTCCCGCCGGCGAGGCAAGCCGGCGCGGCCTTACGGTCGGCGATCGCCTGGCCGTCGGCTAGACGCCTTCGCCGACGTCGCCTGCGAGAGGAGCCATTCGGTCCGGAGCTCACGCGCTCGGTTCTCGAGATCTCCGAGGAGGCTTCCTACTTCGTCTAGTTGCGGCCGCAGCTTCTCGACACGGCGCAACTCCGAAGCGATCTGAGCTAGAGAGCTTGCGGGATTCGCGTTCAACCGGCGCAGCCGCCGCTCGCTCGCCTCGAGCTGGCCGCTGACCGCACGCTGCCACCCTTCGGCCTGTTCCTTCAGCGTGCGTAGCTCCGTCTCCGTCGCGGGCCGGCGGTCCAGCACCTCGCGGAGTCGTCGGATCAGGGCGAAATCGAGCGGCTCGGGCAACAGCGCTCGAACCCTTTCATATGCAGGGCCGGCACGCGGCGCCGCTGTGCTTGCTGCGCCACCCGGACGGGGGATACGCGCACGACGGGCTGCGGCCCGACATAAGGGGAGCCGCCCATGATCGGAAAGATCGGCCTAACTATCGGAATCGCGTTCAACGTCGCGATCCTCGCCCTCTCGTACGGGCACCAGTCCTACGGCTACGAGGTCAGAGGCAACCTGTGGGAGCCGGGCAAGCAGATCCTCCAGGGCAGGTCACCCTACGACCCGGCAACTCCCAAACGGGCGCTCGCCGAGGGAACCGACTGCTGCATCCAGGCGCTCTATCCGGCACCTACCCATGTGTTCTTCGCTCCGCTGTCGTGGCTTCCATTCGACGCGGCGATGGTGCTGTTCACGCTGCTTGCCACAGGGTGCTTGATCGGCGCCCTCTGGTTACTCGGAATGCGCAGCTCCGCCGCCTTCGGCACCGTGCTGCTGCTGCCGCCTGTGTGGACGGGCACCCAGGTCGGGAGCATCATGCCGTTTCTCGTCCTCGGCTGTGCCCTCTCCTGGCGTTGGCGTGATCGCCCTTACCTCGGCGGGATAGCGGTAGCGGCGACCTCCGTCATGAAGATCTTTCTCTGGCCTCTTTGGCTGTGGTTGCTGTTCACGCGTCGGTATCGCGCCGCCATCATCTCCGCTGTTGCGGCGGTCGTGATGCTTGCCGCGGGCTGGGCCGTATTCGGGTTTCAGAACCTCCTCGACTATCCGCAGCTCCTGATGAACGTGTCCAAGCTCGAGCAGGGTCAAAGCATCAGCCTTGTCCGCTTCGGCGGCGAATGGCTGGCCGTCGCTGTCTTCCTCGCCCTCCTCGTCGTAGGCCGCCGTTCCTTCTCGATGATGATCCTTGCGTCGCTCGCACTGCTGCCAATCGTGTGGGTGCACTCACTCCAGGTTCTTCTCGTCCCGGCTGTGCTCGCCCTCAACAACCCCGACGAGACCTTGGGCAGACTGCGGCACCTCCGACGCACGGGCAGCGGCGCACCAGCATTGCCGAACATGCGCCCCGCAGAGCACTGACGACGCCGGCGCGCCGCGCTTCAAGTTCGGCACGGACCACGCCGATACGGACCGGAAGCTCCACCCCGCCCGTCGACAGGAAGGCAGACCGCTGTGACTCCCCGCACTGAGGAGAGCCGGTCGCTTGCGCGCGAGCCAAGCGCAGGAATGTTGCGTGGGCGATCCGCTGATGTTCGTGTCCTCGTGTCGCGACGCACCGTCGTCATCGGAGCCGTTCTCGGCTTTCCCGTCAGCCTCGCACTCCTCGGGTTGTCACTGCGGCATCTGGATGGCGCGAAGCTGAAGGCGTCGCTCGGAGGTGCCAATGTCGGAGCCTTGATGCTCGCGGTTGCGGTCATGGCGATCGTCTACCTCATTCAGGCCGATCGCTGGCGCGTGATTGCGGTTGCTCCCGGAATATCGCTCGTCCGCTTTGCCGAGTGGGTCGTGGGCGCAGTGGCCGTCAACAATGTCCTCCCCGGGCGTGCGGGCGACATCCTGCGGTCGGAATGGCTTGCGCGCGGCGCAGGGAAACCCCGTACGTCTGCCGTCTCCTCCGTCGTCGTCGACCGCGGCTTCGACGTCGTCACGCTCGTCGCGATGCTCGGACTGACGTACCCGTTCGTGCCACATCCTCGCTGGCTCAACGACTTCTGGATTGTCGGCGGTTCCCTGGGCGTCGTGGTCAGCGTCGTTTTCATCGCCGCTGCGGTCTATGCGCGTGGAGGCAGGGCGTCGGCGGCACAAGGCGTGCGCGCTCGGCTCGCGGACGTCGCGCACGGAGCCGGAAGCGTCCTTCGGAGGCGGCTGGTGCTGAGGATCGCGGTACGTAGCGCGCTCGCGTGGACCGCGTGGGCGTTCAGCGCGTGGCTCGTGGCGTCCTCGCTGGGGATCGCGCTCACTCCGCTCGAAGTCCTGTTCGTAACGGCTGTGCTCAACCTCGGAGTCGCCATTCCGTCGTCGCCCGGCTTCATCGGGACGTATCAGTGGCTCGGGGTGTCGGCACTCGGCAATCTCGGCGTCGGTCACGCCGACGCGTTCGCATTCTCGGTTCTCATGCACGCAGCGTGGTACCTGCCGACGACCCTCGCGGGCGTCGTTCTCGCACTCCGCAAGGTTCCCCCAGCCGTAGCCGGTGCTCTCGCTACGAAGGAGTTCCGCGTTCCGGGAGCTCGTGCAGCTGGTCGAGGCTCGGCGCCGTCCGGATTGACGGGCTCAGTGTCCCCCACACAGCGAGCACGAGACCGGTAACAGCGAAGAGGGCGATCGTCGCCCGCGCCGACGCGGTACTGAGCAGCACACCGGCTGCGAGCGGGCCGAGTGGCGCAATCAGCAACGAGATCAGGCTGCGCACGGACTCCGCGCGGCCGAGGAGCCGATCGGGGGTCATCGCAATGCGGTAGCCATGGACAACAGAGTCGGTCGACGGAATCACAAGCGCCGTCGGCAGGATGCCGGCGGTCAGCACGTAGACGTTCGGCCAGATGAGGAAGACCGCACAACCGAGCCAGGTCCAGAGCTCGAGGAGCAGGACGGCGCGGACAGGAAGCAGCCGGCGCACGATCGGCGACAGCACCGAGCCGAGCAACAGGCAGGCGCCGAAGACTGCGATGAGCGCCCCGATCTCGCCGCCCGACAGTCCCTGGCCCTTGCCGATCACGACCACGGCGAACAGCACCCCGGGGCCGATGAAGTTCGCAAGCCCGAAGAGGAGCGCGCAGGTACGCAGGAACGGCTGGCTCCAGACGAAGTGGAAGCCCTCCGCGAGCCGCGAGCGCAGCGACGAGACGTGCGGCTCACGTTCCTCCTGGAACGGTGTGCGCATCGCGAGGAGCGAGAGGGTCGAGAACGCGTACGAGAGCGCGTCGACGACGAAGGGGACTGCACGGGCGAGCCCGAAGAGCGCGCCGCCGAGCGGCGGTCCCGCGAGCCGCACCACAGCCTGCCGGCCCGTCTCGGCTGCCGCGGCCGCCGGGAGCTGGTGCGCCGGCACGACGGCACGGAGCGCGCCGGGCTGAGCGCCGAAGAACAGGGCGGAGCCGATGCCCTCGACGAACGCTACGACCACCACTTCCCAGAAGGCGACCCGGTCGAGCAGGATCGTCACGGCGAGCATCCCGATCGCGAGCACACGCACCGCGTCGGCCAGGATCATCAGGCGCCGGCGGCTCCAACGGTCGGCGGCCAACCCGGCGGGTAGCGCGAAGAGCACCCAGGGCAGGCTTCGCGCGAATCCGACGATGCCGGCCTTGGCCGGCGAGTGCGTGACCGCGAGAACGAGCAGCGGGAATGCGATCGACGTCGTCTGCGTGCCGACGTTCGACAGCAACTGCCCGATCTGCAACAGCATGAAGTCGCGGTTGCGACGGAGAGGAACCGCGGTCACGAAAGGCGCCGACCAGATTCGAACTGGTGTACGAGGCTTTGCAGGCCTCTGCCTAACCACTCGGCCACGGCGCCGTGCCGCGGGCCATGGTATCCCGGGTGTCTTACGGA
>Ga0307310_10000929_pt1 | contig 10454 bp, 10 predicted proteins | sample ER_DNA_197_FD_194502 | JGI IMG/M metagenome (GOLD analysis project Ga0307310, IMG submission 194502) | Bulk soil microbial communities from the East River watershed near Crested Butte, Colorado, United States - ER_DNA_197 | ecosystem: Environmental > Terrestrial > Soil > Floodplain | place...
CGAGCCGAAGGGTCACGATGACGTCTTCGCCGACCGTGCGTCCAAGGATGCTCGTGAACTGGGCCACGGTGGCGTTCACGTCGATGATGGTTGGCTCGACGACCTCCTGCCTGCTGAACGTCAACAACTGGCGCGTGAGTGTGGCGGCGCTCTGACCCGCTCGACGAATCTCCTCGAGATCGGAGCGCCGGCAATCGGTTGCGGCCAGCGAATCCATCACCAAATCGGCAAACCCCAGGATGGACGTCAGCAGATTGTTGAAATCGTGCGCGATGCCACCGGCCAGCCTCCCGACGGCTTCCATCTTCTGCGCCTGAAGAAATTGCCCTTCCAGCTGTTTGCGGGCCGTCACATCGCGCTGGATCGCGAGAAAGCCGACGATGATGTTCTGCCCGTCGCGAACGGGGTTGGCCGAGAACTCGACGTTTACGAGGCCACCCTCTTTCGTCCGATTGATCAGTTCGCCGCGTATGACTTCACCGCCGATCAGTCGCTGCCAGAGCAGACGGTAGGTGTCGTCTGACGTTCGGCCGCTCTTCAGGATTCGCGGTGTCGCGCGGCCGACGACCTCTTCGGCGGTGTATCCGTACAGCCGAACGAATTCAGGGTTGACAAACGTCATGACGCCGTCGGGGTCGGTCATGAAGATGACCTCTCCCGACGCATTCACCGCTTGCTGAAACTGCGAGAGATCGGCGCCGGCGGTTGGTGGGTGGATCTGTTGCGTCACTGATGGTTCGTGCCAGAGCAGGATCCGTACCGGTCGATGAATCGGCCCAACACCCTGAGGTGATGGGCAGCCGATGCGCGAGGGCGTGATGAAGACCGAAGGCGCGCCGGAGAAGTGGGGATTAGTCGTCAGACGCTGCGGAATAATCCGCTATGTGGGGGGCAAGGATCAGACCCTGGCGCCAATCCACGGGCGGTATCGGAATTGCTGTTGTCCATGGAGACACCCGTGTTGAAAGAACCTCATATCCTTCGAATTCTGGTCATTGACGACGAAGCGCTGATCCGATGGTCGCTTGTCGAAACGCTCTCGGATTCCGGAAACGAGGTGGTCGCAGTGACTGACGCGGAGCATGCGGTTCAGGTCGTCAGCGACGCCGCGGTACCCTTCGATGTCGCGCTGCTCGATTTCAGGCTGCCGGACTCGAACGACCTGACCCTGTTGTCCCGTTTGCGCCGGCTGACGCCCGCGACGCGGATCATTCTCATGACCGCGTATGGCACACCAGAAATCCTGCAGGGGGCGCTCGACCTCGGTGCCTATTGCGTCCTCAATAAGCCGTTCGAGATGACCGCGCTTTCACCGCTCGTGACCGAGGCCCACGCGTCGCGCTTCTGAAGCGACGTACTGCACGTGTTCGAAAAGAGGCAACCCATGCTCTCGTCACAAACAATCTACTGGCACCGCGATTTACCTCCGCTCGACGCGGAGTTGGCCGGGGAACACACCGTGGAGGCGACGAGCGGCCGTGTTCCCGGCACTCTCATGCACCGGTCGGAGCTCTGGGATGGTTGCTACGCGGATCTGATGGCGCAGACGAGCATTCGACTGGAACAGGAAATTGCCCGCATGGGCGGCAACTACGCACACGTATTCGCTGAGTCGATTGACCCGCGGCACGACGACGCCAGGGGCGAAGCATGGCTTCACGGGCGCTTCACGTACACGTTGTTCACGGCGTGAAGACGAAGATCGTTTCACAAGGAGAAGATTATGAACAAGATGATGTGGGTATCTCTCGCCGTCGTGGTGGCCAGCGCGTCGGCCTGCAGCTCAGTCAGCACCGAGGCTGCCGCGCCGCCTCCACCCGCCCCGAGCGCCGCGCCCGCGATTGACCAGCAAGTGCAGCAGCAGGTGATTCAAGTCGTCAAGGATTGGATCAACGCCGTCCCGAAGCGCGACACCGAACGCATCGGGCAGGTGCTTGCGGACGATTTCGTGGCCATCTTGTGGGACGGCAAGAAACGCTCGAAAGCTGAATATCTCGACGAGCTCCGTTCCGGCAAGTACGCCGTCGAATCGATCGCCCTGGACGAGACGGAGGCGCGGATTCTTGGCGACACGGCGATCGTGACGTACTACCAATCCGAAAAGAGCAAGAGTGCAGGCCTTGACTCCAGCGGCGGGTCGGTGTGGACCGACATCCTGACCCGACGAGATGGACGCTGGCAGGTCGTCGCCGAGCACGGGTCTCGTTTCTGAACGGGCGCTCGGACCGAAAGCCCGCGTGGGATGCCCTTCACCGGACCACTCCGGCTGAAGTCGGGTCCACGCGGGCGATCGATTGTCGTTCTCTCCCGTTGCCACCCGCGTAGGTGCGCTACGATAGCGGACGATCATGCAGACGCCCACGATTCTCGTCGTCGATGACGAGCAGCTCATTCGCTGGTCCCTGGCCGAGCGTCTCAAAGCCGAAGGCTACAACATCATTGAAGCGGCAACCGCCGCCGACGCGCTCGCGAGGAGCGCCGACGGCGTGGACCTGGTGCTGCTCGACTACAAGCTTCCCGATGGCGACGGCCTGTCAGTGCTCAAGAAGATCAAGGAGCGAACTTCCGACACGGTTGTGATCATGCTGACGGCGATCTCGAACGTCGAGACGGCTGTCGAGGCGATGAAGCAGGGCGCGTACCATTACGCGAACAAGCCCTTCAATCTCGACGAAATCGCGCTGCTGGTCGAAAAGGCACTCGAGACGACGCGCCTGCGACGGGAAGTCCGCATTCTCAGAGCGAGCCAGGCACAGCCATATAGTTTCGACCGCATCGTCGGCGGGAGCCCGGCGCTGCTCGCCGTGAAGGCGCTGCTTCAGAAGGTCGCGAAAAGTCCGGCGTCGACCGTGTTATTGACGGGAGAGAGCGGGACGGGCAAGGACCTCGCCGCCAAGGCGATTCACTACAACAGCAGCCGCGCGTCGAAGGCGTTCATGAACATCACGTGCTCGGCTCTTCCCGAGGCGCTGCTCGAAAGCGAGTTGTTCGGCCACGAGCGCGGTGCGTTTACCGGCGCGGATCGCCAGAAGCACGGCCTGTTCGAGACGGCTGACGGTGGAACGGTCTTTCTCGACGAGATCGGCGAGATGGTGCCCGCCCTCCAAGCGAAGCTGCTGCGGTTCCTGGAAGAGAAGACATTCAAGCGTGTCGGGGGATCCACCGACATCCACGTCGACGTTCGCGTCATCAGCGCAACCAATCGGAATCTGCAGGAAGAAGTGCGGCAGGGAAAATTTCGGGAGGATCTGTTTTACCGCCTCAACGTGCTGCAGATTGCGCTCCCGCCGCTGCGCGACCGCGGCGACGATATCGCCCCGCTCGTCACGTTCTATATTGATGCGTACAACAGCGAGTTCAAGAAACGGATCCGCGGCGTGACGCCCGAAGCGATGCAGCAGCTTCAGCGATACCCATGGCCCGGCAACGTGCGCGAGCTGCGGAATGCCGTCGAGCGGGGCATGTTGCTCGCGGAAGGCGACACGCTGACGGCCGGCGATCTGAGCGGGACAGCGGCCGGCCCCGTGCGTCTCAGCGATCGGGTCGAGCTACCGGCCGCCGGCGTAGATCTCGAGCAGCTCGAACGTTCACTCCTCGTTCAGGCGCTGGAGCGGACCGGATGGAATCAAACACGCGCCGCCACCCTCCTGGGCTTGAACCGCGACCAGATTCGCTACCGCATCGAAAAATTCCAGCTCGAAAAATCCGCCCGCACGCAAGTACACGACCACTGATTCTCCCGCTGCTGGGTTGGATCACGCTTTGCACAGACAACCCATTGAAGCGCTGTACAGTGGATCGTGCACTCGCGCTGCGCGACCAACGCTAAACAACGACACACAACGACAGACAACGACAGAAGGGGGAGCGAACGGTGAAACTTTCCACTCGATTCGTTGAGGTTCGTCTCGTCGTGATCCTGGTGGGCATGTCCGGATTGACCGGACTCGCTCAGACGCCCGCGACCGGACGCGTCATGCGGGAGAAGCTGGGCCACTCCCAGAAGATCCTCGAAGCGATTCTCACGAGCAACTTCGCGCTGCTCGAGCGCGAGAGTACGGCGCTCGCAAAAGCCACCGACGCCCCGGCCTGGACGGTGCTCAAAGGCCCGGACTATATGAAGCAGAGCGATGCCTTTCTGCAGGCGCTGCGGGAACTGACCGACGCCGCCAAGGCACGCGACCTCGATACCGCCGCGCAGCGGTACAACGCCCTCACGACGACCTGTTTCGGATGTCATCGATCGATGAAAGACCGGCGTCTCGCGGTGCGCCCGTGACCATCGTCGCAGGGTGTACCAAACGGAACAGATGACTGCCGGCCGGCGTGTCAGACTCGCTGATTCAGGGTCAGCAAAGGGAGCTTCCATGTTCAGAGTGATTGCCGGATTGACATTGTGCCTGGGACTGGCCGCGACTGCGGCGGCGCAGGACGCGAAGGTCGTGCGAGGCGAGAAGCTGTTCGTCGACCAGAAGTGCGCGTTGTGCCATTCGATCGACGGCAAGGGCAATAAGAAGGGACCGCTCGACGGCGTGGCCTCCAAGCTGAAGAACGACGAGGTCCGTGAGTGGATCGTGGACGCGAAAGGCATGGCCGCAAAGACGAAGGCGACGCGCAAGCCCGAGATGAAGGCTTACACGCTCCCGAAAGAGGATGTCGAGGCGCTTGCCGCCTATCTGATGACACTCAAGAAGTAGCGCAGCACGGAACACGCCCGCATGGTCGTCTCTGCGCGTCTAATTCGGAGTCCGCTGTCGGTGGCGGGCATGGTGCTGACGACGGCGAGCGCCGTCGTGTTCTTGGTGGTGTTCCTCGCCGACCTGTTCGGCCTGCACACCAACCCGTACCTCGGGATCGTCTTCTTTCTGATTCTCCCGGCCATCTTCGTTTTCGGCCTGGTCCTGATTCCGCTCGGCGCCTGGCTCGAGCGCCGCCGCCGCGCCGCCGGGAAGAAGCCGTCCGAGCTGTCGTGGCCGCGCCTCGATCTGAACAATCCGGACCACCGCCGCGTCGCCATCGCCATCTTCGCGCTCACCATGGTGAATATCGTCATCGTGTCGCTGGCGGCGTATCGGGGCGTCGAGTACATGGACTCGGTCCAGTTCTGCAGCCAGGCCTGCCACAGCGTGATGAAGCCCGAGGGGGTCGCTCATGCCGACGGTCCGCATGCGCGTGTGGCCTGTGTCGCGTGTCACGTCGGCTCCGGTGCGACCTCATATGCCAAGGCGAAGTGGGCGGGCACACGCCGGCTGCTCGCCGTCAGCTTCAACACGTACTCGCGGCCGATTCCGTCCCCGCGGAATCTGCCGTCCGTCCATGACACCTGCGAGCAGTGCCATTGGCCCGCCACCTTCCACGGCGACAAAGTCCGGCGCATCGTCGAGTACGGCGACGATGAAAAGAATACCGAGTCGGTGACCACGCTGCAGATGCACGTCGGCGGCCCCGGGCGGTCAGGAGCCGCCTCGTGGATCCACTGGCATGCGGATGCGGCGAACGAGATCGACTACATCGCAACCGACGACAAGCGCCAGGTCATCCCCTACGTGCGCGTGAAAGATCGCACCGGCGCCGTGCGTGAGTACGTCGTCGAGGACGTGACACCGGAACAACTGGCAAAAGGGGAGCGGCGGCGGATGGACTGCATGGACTGCCACAACCGCCCGAGCCATCAGATGGCGGCAACAGCGGAGCGCGCGGTCGATGCCGCGATAGCGCGTGCCGCTATCCCGTCGGACCTGCCATACATCCGCCGCGAGGCCGTAAAAGTCCTGAAGGCCGGCTATCCGACCGAGGACGCGGCGATCGCCGCGATCGCGAAGAGTCTGGGCGATTTCTATCGCGGCTCGAATCAGGCGATCTATTCAACGCGCCGCCAGGAGGTCGAGAACGCAGTGGCGGGCGCGCAGCAGGTCTACCGGCGCAACGTGTTTCCGGAAATGAACGTGCAGTTCGGCACGTACCCGAGCAACGTCGGCCACATCGATTTCCCCGGCTGCTTCCGCTGCCACGACGACAATCACACGTCGAAAGACGGCAGGAAAATCAGCCAGGACTGCGAGACCTGCCACAAGATCGAATAGGCGGGCCGGAATTACCAAAGATAGGTGAGCCGGCCCATCAGCGTGTTCGCAGTGTAGGGACGGTACAGATATCCGAGTGTCAGGAACGAGGGTTGGGCCAGCGTCGTGCCTGTCTCCTGGCCGAGGGCAAAGTCGTTGACCTCGTATTTGTCGAACCAGTACGCGAACCCGGCCGCCAGATGGCGCGTCACGTAGTAGCGCATGTCGATCGTCGCGCGCTGCAGCTCGTTGAGGACTGCCGGCAGCTGGACGACCGGGGGCAGCGAGGAATTCGGTGCGAGACCGTACACGTAGGTCGACCGTGCGCGGCTGAGGTTGTAGGCGAACCGCAGGTCGGTCTTCGGCCACAGCTTGATCAGGTCCAGATCGGCGGAAACGGTATGCGCCTTGTCGGCGCTGTCGGTCGTCCAGTCGCGCGTCGGGTCGTCGAACTGAGGGCCCGGGTTCGCCTGACGCGAGCCCTGAAGGACGGTGTACTTTTCGTATTCGTACGACATGCCGAACGACACGGCATCGCGCGGCACGAAATCCATTCCGATCGAGTACGCGCGGCTGTTGTTGCTGCGCAGCCCGAAGACGGTCTCGGGCCGATCCTCCCGGCCGGCCGAAACCGTTCCGTTGAACGACAGCGCGGACGCCGGCATCAGCTGAACGACCGTGGAAAAGCGATCGCTGTTCCGGTCAGAGATGTCGAACTGGCGCAGCGAGGTCTGCTCGCCGATGTCGTCGAGCGTCTGCTCGTCGAAGCCCGTCCCGGCGCGCCTCGCGTGCTCGTAGACGCCGCGCAGCGTCAGCCAGCTCACGCCGGTGGCATCGGCGGACAGCCGCACGGTGTCCTCGGTCGTCGTATCGAAGATGCGGAAGGTCTGGTTGAGCTGTTCGCGCGTGTACCCGACGCGCAGGGCCGTGAACGGGACAGGCGTGAATGAGGCGTCTGCATCGAAGGTGCGGCGCGTGAACGCGTAGGGGCTCGTGCCGCCCTCGGCGAAAGCGGCGGCGCTCGTGTCGTACGCGACCGTCTTCGCCAGATGAAAGACGGGGGTCTGGTTGTCGAAATCGTAGGAGCGGTAGCGGGCGCTCACCCACAGCGAGCTGGCCGGCTTCGACGAGAACGTGTAGGTCATCGCCGTCACGACGGCCTTCGCGTCGGCCGTCGCGCGGTCGAGCGGAATTGTCGTCAGCCCGCTGTTGATCGTGAACGGGATCAACGGATCGTTCTGGGTCCAGTTGCCCACCGACACGTAGGCCGTCGCCCGGCTGTTCCGCGGCAGCTTCACCATGCCGCTGGCCGTTACCGCGTTCTGGTCGCTGTTGGGCCAGAGCGCCATCCGGCCCTGGAGCGGACCGGCGGTGGGCGAGTCGGTGATCCGCTGCGGGTTGTCCCAGACGAGCGTGCCGACGTTGTTCCGAAAGAACGACCCGTCATAGCCGACGCGCGCCATTCCCCGGCCGTTCGTCCACTCGGCAGCCGTTCCGACCTCGGTCGTCCGCGTATCGAGGGGCACGGGCAGCTCCACGGCGTCGCTGAAGCCGAAGGTGCCTGCCCACGGCTGATTGCCGTCCTTCGTGGTGTTCTTCACCGTCAGGTTGAGGTCCAGATTCCGTGTTGCGCTGTAAACCAGGCGCACATCGAGCACGTTACGTTTGGCGCGCAGATCAAAAAGCTGGGCCTGGCCGACGGCGGCGGCGAGGGTCGTGGTCTTGTTCTCTACGCCGCCCTGGATCGCGTCGCTCATCCGTAAGACACCTGGACTCACCTCGCTGAACAGCGTCGCGGTCGTCTGACTGAAGAAGATCGGGATCTGATTCCACTCGAAGGTCGCCTTCAGTTTTCCGTACTTGTTGTATGCCGCGGCGTAGCGCTGATCGCGATAGCCGATGTGATCGGCTGAAACGGCGACGTATTTCGAGTCTGTGTCGTTCTTGTACCGGAACGCGTCGAGCGTGCCGCCGTCGCGCAGATCGCGATACCGCTGGAACCGCGCCTCGTCCGAGCCGGCGGCGAAGATCGTGCCTCGCCCGATCAAATCGAAGAAATTCGACGTGCGAACGTCGGCGTCGTTGCCGGGCGCCGTGGCCGGCGCGGATGTCTGGGGCGGCGGACTGGTCGCCTGCGCGCCCACCGCGACGTCGTCCATCGGGACGAGCAGCAGGGCGGTTGCCACGAGCGAGAAGAGGCGGCGTATGTTCATGGTCTGGGCTCACCGAAGGAATGTGTTGCCCGCGGGGCTGTTCGATCCGTGAATCTGCGCGTGGCAGTTGACGCAGCCGCGGCCGATCAGCCGGTTGCTCTTCGCGGCCAGCTGATTGCCGTCGTAGATCGTCGACGGATGCCGCGTGCCGATGTGGCACCGCTGGCAGAGCATCGGAAGCTTCGCCACGAGCATGCGATCGTTGTTCGAGCCGTGCGGGTCGTGGCAGGTGTTGCACGCCTCGCGCACCGGCGCGTGATCCCATAGGAACGGCCCGCGCTTCTCGGTGTGGCAACTGACGCACGTCTCGTTGATCCAGTTGCCGACCTTGAGCATCCGGACGTTGGTCGAACCGTGCGGGTTGTGACACGACGCGCAGTCCATCTTCCCCTCGCGGAGCGGCATATGACCCGACCGCTGCAGCTTCGCGACCTCAGTCTTGTGGCAGGTGACGCAGGTTTCGATGACCGTCGCGGTCTTGAGCTGTGCCTTCTCGGATTTCGGGCTGTGGACCGAATGGCAAGTGACGCACGTCAGGTTCCGCGCGTCGTGCATGCTGCCTTTCCACATCGCATGCGTCGATTTGGTGTGGCACGTCAGGCAGACCTCTGACGCGTCGCGCGGCGCCATCGCCGCCGGCCGGCGTATTTTCGTCTTGTCGCCGGTCTCGGAGTGTTCCAGGCCTGGTCCGTGGCAGGTTTCGCAGGCCATGTTGGTTTTCGCCGCGGGCGTTCGCACGTTCTGGGCTTTTCCGTGCGGCGAGTGGCTCAGGCTCTTGCCTTCGCTCTCGTGGCAGGCCGCGCACGTGTCGTCGCCGACAAAGCCATTCGCGGGCGCCCCTGCGGCCGCAGGGGCCTGAGCCTCCGGCGCCGCCGTGCGGCCTGCCGCGGACGGGCTGCCGGGGAGCACGAATCCGATGCCGAAGGCGACGACAAACGCAAGAGCGCACGCGCCCTTGAAAGGAACACTCATGTTCATACGTCCATCCAAAGTCCCGAGACTTTAGAACTGTCGGGCGTCCGCGTGATGTTCCCTTTTGCACATTCGCAGAACTGCACGGCCGTGCGCGGCGCGGTCTCGAGGGACTGAAGTCGGGATCGAGAAATCAGGCGGATTGATCGCGTGCGCTACTTGGGTGGATAAGCGACGAGATAGCCATACGCGGACGCGATGTCAGCGTCGCTGAGATAACCCAGCACCGGCATGCGCCCCTGCCTTAACGGTTGTCCGCCGGCGTGCAGCGGGACGAGCGCCCCCTGGCGGAGCTTGCCGGCGACCTGCGCTTGCGTCTTCTGTTGAGCAATGCTCGCGAGCGATGGAATGACGCCATTGAGCGCCGTGGCCTGCGCGTTGGTGGCGTTGGTCGCGTCATGGCAGATGTGACACGTGCCCTTGACGACTAATTCGCCGACGCGGGCGGGCTGCTCGGCGATCTGGCGTTGCCGACCCCCGGCCCCAGGAACGCCCGCCAGCTGATCGAGATAAGGCCGCAAGACGTCGATCTCGTCGTTCGACAAATGGGCAAATGACGGCATGGCGTGACCGCCGGTCCTAAGTCGCTTTCGCAGCGCGGCCTCGGCCTCGACGGCTTGTCGCCGAATCGCCGCGGCGTCGACTGGCCGACCTGCCGCCTTCGCGTTGTCTGTCAACCATGTCACCGAGGCCGACTGGACCGGGTACAGCAGCGAATGGACCTCGGGCAAGGCTCCCGAACCGTCCGCGGTGTGGCAGGGCTGGCAGCTCACGCGAAAAATGTCGGTGCCGGTAAAGTTGCGAGGCCCGGCCGCCGCCGCGGCATTCGTCAACGGCGCGAGCCCTTTGACCCATGACGCGCTTCCAATGCTGGTTTGCTCGATCGTGAGCCCCAGCCGACGAAGCGTGCTCGGTCCCTCGACCGGCGTCACGGCATCGGTACTACTGGTCGCCCTGACCCGTTCAGCCGGCTGAGGCTTCGGCCTGGCTTGTTGGCCGCTAACGAATGATCCGTTTAGCAGGAAGCCGATCAGCCACACCACGCGCATCCGGTTTTCCCATTGGCTTTGCTCAGACCTCATGTCCGTATCCTCATGTCTTCGTAGCTTATTCGCACAGCCTCCTGGCGACATGTGCTGTTAGGGACACTCCTCATTCACCTGGTACTGAAATTAAACGTGACCGTCAGAACAAAGCGCGTGGGGAT
>Ga0307310_10000932_pt1 | contig 10447 bp, 8 predicted proteins | sample ER_DNA_197_FD_194502 | JGI IMG/M metagenome (GOLD analysis project Ga0307310, IMG submission 194502) | Bulk soil microbial communities from the East River watershed near Crested Butte, Colorado, United States - ER_DNA_197 | ecosystem: Environmental > Terrestrial > Soil > Floodplain | place: USA...
TTTCCAGATGGACACGGGATCCGCCGGATCCTGGCCGATGAGCGACTCGGCGTAGGCCGACTCGATGCCCGACAGCCCGTACTTGCTCGACGCGTAGCCGACGACTTGCGCGAGCGTGCGGTCCTTGTAGGAGCGCGAGAAGCCGCTGTCGGTCTTCTCGCTCGTCGCGATCGGCGCTCCGCTCCGATCGACGATCGCGCCGCGCGCGCGCCCGTTCGTCGCCGCGATGAGGCGCGGATTGAACGGATCGTTGGCGAGCTGGTCCGATGCGAGAACGGTCCAGTACGTCGCGCCGATCGACGTCACCAGGAACGCGAGAGCAAGGGTGAGCGTCAGCGAGCGGATGTTCGCGCTGATCGGCGATATCACGACGGTCCCCCGCCCCGCATGCGAGCGGAGACCTGTGAAACGCGCATGAGAATCCCCACGAGCATCCAGTTCGTCACGAGCGAGGATCCCCCGTATGCCACGAACGGAAGCGTGATCCCGGTAAGTGGTATGAGCCGGAGGTTCCCGCCGGCGATAACAAGGGTCTGCAGCGCGATGATGAACGAGAGGCCCGCCGCGAGAAGCTGAAGGAACATCGTCGGCGCGCGAAGCGCTATCAGCATCCCGCGATATACGAAGACGAGATACAGGGCGAGCAGGGCGAGCGCCCCGGCGAGTCCGGCCTCCTCCGCGAAGGCGTCGAAGACAAAGTCACTCCAGACGATCGGGATCCGTTCGGGCATGCCGTTGCCCAGCCCCGCACCGAACAGCCCGCCGTTCGCGAGCGCATAGAGGCCCTGCACGAGCTGAAACCCCTGGTCGAAACGTAAGTCTTCATCGAACGGGCGGAGCCACGTATCGACTCGAACCTGCACGTGGCCGAACAGCTGGTACGCAACGATGCCGCCGAGCACGAGCAGGAGGAGGCCGATCACCGCGTAGAAGGCCTCGCCGGTGGCGAGGAACAGCATCGCCAAAAATAGTCCGAAGAAGAGGACCGTCGCCCCCATGTCCTTCTCGAAGACCATGACGAGCATCGCGATCAGCCACATGGCCACGATCGGCACGAGGTAGGGCACCGGAGGCACGGGGAACGGCCCGATGCGCCGCTGCGAGCGCGAGAGCACCTCGCGATATTCCTCGAGGTACGCGGCGAAGAAGACCACGAGGAGGATCTTCACCGCCTCCCACGGCTCGATGCTTCCGGGCCCGACTTTGATCCAGATCCGCGCGCCGTTGATCTCGCGGCCGATCACCGGAAGGAGTGGCGCCATCAACAGGAGGATCCCGAGGAGCGCCCACGTCCACTTGAATCGCGCGAGGGCGGTCAGGTCGCGGGGGACGACGATCGTCGCCGCGAACGCGCCGGCGGCAATGATCGACCAGGAGAGCTGCTGCAGAAGAAGATCCGACGCGAGCCGCTGGACCAGGATGAGTCCGATCGCGGTGAGCCCCGCGGCGAGGGGCATGAGCATCTGGTCGCCGCGGAAACGGATGCCGACGAGGAAGACGTGCAGCGCGAGCATGAGCGCGAGGAAGACCACGGGCACCACCGCGGCCGTCGGCTTGAAAGACGACGTCTCCGTCGCGAGCACCGCGACGAAGCCGGTGATCGCAAAGGTCGCGACCCACAGCAGGAGCGAAAGCTCGGTGAAGCGCGCGCGCCCGAGGGGCACGGCCGCCTCGGCCCGGATCACTGCTCGAGCCTAAGCGCGACGCGGCCGATCGCGAGCTCGTCGCCGTAATGCAGGCGCTCGCGCGACCGCACGACCGCGCCGTTGACGACGGTCCCGTTCGTGCTGCCGGCGTCCTCGACCCACCACTCACCGTCGGCGAACTCCACGAGCGCATGTTTCGCCGAGGCCGCTTCATCGTTGATCACGATGTCGTTGCCGGCATCACGGCCGAGCGCGTTCACCGCGCGGAGGGGCAGGCGATCGCCCACACGGGGCGCGCCACGCACCGTGCGCTGGACGACGAGGTGGGCGAGCCCGAGGGGCCGCGCGGCCACCGCGTTCTCGTTCGCCAGCGATCGTTGCAACGAGCTGAAAACGCGGATCAGAAAGAGATAGAGAAGTACGAGGAATGCGATGCGAACGCCCCAGAGCAGGACCGCGAACGTGATCTCCATCTAGTCGCTTGCGCGGAACTGCAGCTCGACCCCGCCGATCGAGAGACGATCTCCGTCGGCCAGCACGACCTCGGCGACCCGCCGGCCGTTCACGTACGTGCCGTTCGTGCTCTGGAGGTCGTAGAGCGTGTAGCGGCCCAGGCGAAGGCGGATCTCGGCGTGTTTGCGCGACACCCGGCGGTCGTCGAGCGTGATGTCGTTCTGCGGATCGCGGCCGATCGCGAGGGGCTCCGCGCCGAGGACGATGTCTCGTCGGTCGTCCCCATCTCGCACCGTGATCGCCGCCTTCGGTGCGCGCGGCTTCTCGCGGAGGAGCTTCTCGCGGTCGAGCACCATCGTGTGGCCCGACTCGACGGCGCCGAGCGCCTTGGGATCGGGCGACACCTCGTCGCCCGAGGCATCGACGAGCGCGCATGAGACCCGCATATCGCCGGGCGGCAGGTCGTCGTCGCGCTCTATCTCGACGGTCGGGTACGCGAGGAGCGTGTAATTCCGATCTCGCGCCGCGCCGAGCACGGCCTCGGAGAGGTCCTGCTCGAGACTGCGGCGGTACTGCTCGAACCCCTCGAAGTCCGATGGCGATAGCGAGACTACGTACGAGTTCGGCACGAAGGTCTTGCTGAGGGAGATGGTCTGGTGCGATTCCATCGCGCGGATCACGCGCTTGGCGATCTGCACGGGCTGGAGCTTCGCCCCGAACAGCCGGGCGCTCCACCCCTCGATGAACCGGCTCGCGAACGCTTCAAGCCGTTCCACGTGTCTTTATGACCTCCGCACCGAACAAGATGATGACCGCTGTGACGTAGATCCAGGTAAGAAGCCCCGCCGCGAACGCGAGCGGCCCATACGCCGCGAACAGGGCGAGCGCCCGGGTGAAGTAGCCGAACGCAAGCTTGGCGACCTCCCACAGCACGGCCGATACCAGTGCGCCCTCCGTCGCCGCCCGTCGCGACGGCCTCCGCCGGGGGACCGATCGATACACCACGAAGAAGAACAGGAAACCGATGGCCATTCCCGCGAGCGGCGAGAGGAGACGGACCGCGACCCAGACCACCCCGCCGAAACCTGCGCCGACAAGGGCGTCGGACACCGCCGCGGTCCCGAAGGACAGGCCGAACGAGACGAGGGCGAGCAGTGCGAGCACCGCCACGAACCCCGCCGCCTCGAGGTGACCGCGAACGAAGCTGCGGCGGCCTTCCCGACCGAGGATCAGCGCGAGAGCGCGGTCGAGCGCACCGTGGATCGCCATCGTGGAGAAGACGGTGCCGACGACGCCGATCGAAAGAGAGAGGGCCCGACCCTGCACGAGCTCGTGCGCGATACGCGTCTCCTGCGAGGTGGCCGAGGGGTAGAGGTCGCGAAGGATCTCGATGAGATCGCTTTCTGCCCGATCTGGGCCGTACGCGAATGCGAGTACGCCGACGAGCAGCGCCAGAAGTGGGATCAGCGCGAAGAAGATCTGGTAGGCGACCGCACCGGCGAGGAAAGGACAATCGTCTTCCGAGAAGCTCAGGATGACCGCTCGGCCGCGCGCAACGGCGCGGGCTAGGATGACGCCTCGCTCTTCGGAGAGCTCTTCTCGGCCGGCTTCGTCTTCACGTCGGACTTGGCGTCGGACTTGGCCTCCGACTTCGTCTCGGGCTTGCTCTCGGACTTGGTTTCCGGCTTGCTTTCGGACTTGGTTTCCGCCTTCGTCTCTGACTTCGTCTCGCTCTTCTCCGCCGGGCGGCTGTCCGTTTTGTACCAGCCCGACCCTTTGAAGACGACCGCGGATGCGGAGATCAGGCGCCGCGGTTTCTTCCCGCAGTTCGGGCACTTCTCGAGCGGTTGGTCCTTGTAGGACTGCACCTGGGAGAAGGAATGCCCGCAGTGATCGCAGTGGTAGTCGTAGATGGGCATCGCTCGCCTATCATCGCAGCCGGTGGCGGCCGAGGTCATTCCCGCAGGCGTCCGCGCATCGCCGCGCCGCCGTCTTCCGATCGAGGCGATCCAGGCGTGGATCTTCCTCCTACCGGCTGTCGTGATCCTCGGTGTCTTCCAGATCTTTCCTGCGATCGCGGCGTTCTACATGTCGCTCTTCAAGTGGGACGTCGTGCAGGGTTCCTTCCGCGGGCTCGGCAACTACACGGACTGGCTCTACGACAACTCGATCCGCAGCCCCGACTTCTGGCGCTCGCTCTCCACCACGTTCACGTATGTCATCTTCACCGTCCCACTCGAGATCGCCCTCGCGCTCCTGCTCGCGTACCTCCTCTTCCACAAGATGCGCGGCCGCGGCATCTACCGGACCGTGTACTACCTCCCGTACATCACATCGTTCGTCGCCGCGGCGGCGGTCTTCTTCTGGGTCTTCCACCCGACCTACGGACTCGTCAACGATGTCATCGGCATCTTCGGGATAGGCCCACAGCGCTGGCTCGACGAGCCGAGGGGGCTGTTCGAGCTCGCCGCGTCCGGCGTCGGAGTCACCCTACCCACCTGGCTCGGAGGTCCGAGTCTCGCGCTCGTCGTCATTTCGCTCGTGACCGTCTGGCACTACCTCGGGTACCAAATCGTCATCTTCCTCGCAGGGCTCTCCAACATCTCGCAGGAGTTCTACGAGGCCGCGCGCCTCGACGGCGCGAGCGAACGCCAGCTCTTCACGAAGATCACACTGCCGCTTCTTTCACCGACCACCTTCTTCGTCTTCACGGTCGCTTCGATAGGCGTCTTGCGATCGTTCGACTCGGTCTACATCCTGACGAACGGCTTCGGTGGCCCGCTCGACACGACCCGCACGGTGACGCTGCTCGTCTTCAAGACGGCCTTCCAGCAGGCGCAGTTCGGCCTGGGCGCCGCGCTCGCCTTCATCCTCACAGTGATCATCCTGCTCTTCACGCTGATCCAGTTCCGCATCCTCGGAAGGCGCGTCGTCTATGACTAGGGCAATCACGATGGAACGCGGGCTCCCCCGTCTTTCGACGCGGCCGCGGGTCGGATCGATCGCGAAGCACATCGTCCTGATCGTCGTCGCGGCGATCGTCGCGTACCCGTTCTATTTCATGGTCACGAGCTCCTTCAAAGACACGCTCGAGGCCATCCGCACACCGCCGACGATCTTTCCGAACGAGCTCCATCCCGAGAACTACGCCGACGCGTGGAGCCGCGCGCCCTGGGGGCGCTACTTCATCAACACGATCTTCGTATCCATCTCGGTGACGATCCTCGAGCTCATCACGGCCTGCCTGGCCGCGTACGCCTTCGCGCGGATGAAGTTCCGAGGGAAGGGCATTCTCTTCACGGTGTTTCTCGCCACGCTCATGATCCCGGGTGAGGCCACGCTCATCCCCAAGTACGTGCTCATGAGCCCGAGCAAGGTGGCCTGCGCCGGCCTCCCCTGCCTGGGCTGGTTCGATTCGTACCAGGTGCAGATCGTGCCCTTCATCGCAAGCGCCTTCTCGATCTTCCTCATGCGCCAGTTCTTCCTTTCCATCCCGAACGAGCTCGCCGACGCGGCTCGGATCGATGGCGCGGGCCACCTGCGGTTCCTCTGGAGCATCGTGCTTCCGCTCTCGATCCCGGCCTTGATCACGGCCGGCCTGATCACGTTCCTGGGATCGTGGAACGCCTTCCAGTGGCCCCTCATCGTCACGTCCAAGCCAGACTTCCGACCGGTCACGGTGGGCCTGTCGGCGTTCCGACAGGAGGCGGGGTCGAGCTACCATCTGCTCATGGCGGCGTCCACGTTCGTGGTCGCTCCCATCGTGCTTCTGTTCCTGGTGGCCCAGCGCTATCTCGTGCAGGGCATCGCGCGCACGGGCATCCGGGGTTGAGAGAGATGCGTATGTTGCGTAGGAGCTCGCCGCTAACGCGGTGAGCGGAGAGGGGTCGCAGGGGCGGGGGCAGGGGCCCCCGGCGCGCGAAGCGCGTCCCCTGCAATAGTTAGGTGGAGGTCAGGAGGGAAGAACCATGCGTATGAAGGCGGCGATCCTCGCAGCGGTCATGCTCGTCTCGGCGGCCTGCAGCGGCGCCCCGCCGGCGGCACAGCAGTCGACGGAAGCGGATATCACGCTCTCGGGCCCGGTCAGCATCACGCTCTGGCACGCGCTCAGCGGAGCCCAGCAGGTGGCGCTCGACGCGATGGTCAAGAAGTTCAACGACACAAACGGCAAGGGCATCACCGTCACCGCGCTCAACCAGGGCAACTACACACAGCTGTACCAGAAGACTCTCGGCGCGATCCAGGCAGGAGCGCTTCCGGAGCTGGCGCACGCCTACGAGAGCTTCGTCGCCGACTACATGAAGGCTGACGTTGTCGTCGACCTCGGCCCGTACAAGGACAGCAAGACGAACGGCCTCACGCAGGCCAGCCAGGACGACATCTACAAGGGCTACTACGACACGAACACGTTCCCGCAGTACGGGAACCGCCTCCTCTCGTGGCCGTTCACCAAGTCCCTCGCGGTGATGTACGTGAACAACGACATCCTCAAGGAGCTCGGGAAGCCCGTCCCCAAGACGTGGGACGAGTTCGAGGCGACCGCGCTCGCGGCGACGAAGAAGGACGCCTCTGGCAAGGTCACGCGCATGGGCTTCGCGTTCAACACCGACGCCTCGTACTTCAACGCGCAGGTCTACGCGCGCGGCGGGACGCTCATGGCCACGGACAACAAGAGCGTCGCCTGGAACGGCAAGGAAGGCCTCGCCGTCCTCCAGATGTACGACCGGATGAACAAGAACGGCTCGGGCTACAGCCCGAAGAGCTTCGACTACCAGGGCGACCTCGCCACCGGGAAGCTCGCGTTCTTCTTCTCCTCGACCTCGACGGTCCCGTTCATGAAGGACCTCGCGACAGCGACGCCGTTCAGCTGGAGCATCACAAACCTCCCGCAGGCCGCGACCGACCCGGCCAAGGCCAAGACGGTGCAGTTCGGTGCGAACGTCGCGATATTCAAGAGCACGCCCGAGAAGCAGCTCGCGTCGTGGCTCTTCATCAAGTGGATGAGCGACCCGGACCAGTCGGCACAGTTCGCATCGACGTCGTACTACATGCCGGTCCGCAAGACCGCGGCGGAGTCGCAGACGCTCAAGGACTACTGGGCGAAGGTCCCCCAGGGGAAGCAAGGCTTCGATCTGATCCAGTACAGCTCGCCCGAGCCGAACATCCGCGGCCAGCAGGACATCCGCGACGTCATCTTCAACATGATCACTGAAGTCATCACTGGGAAATCCACACCCGACGCAGCGATGGCCACCGCGACGACGAAAGCCAACCAGATCATCAAAGACGCCCAATAGCGACGAACGCCGCTAACGAAGAAGCGCCGGGGCTAAGTGCTCCGGCGCTTCGTGTTTCTCATGAGGCGGGTCCTGCCACGGCTCGCGGGGGGCTCTCGGCTCGCGCACCCTTCCCGCCTTGCAGCTCGCAGGCTCGCTGCGGCGGGCCCCTGGGGAACCCGCGCATCGCGCGAGCCCCCCGCATCGCCGTGCCACCCGCCTCACGCAGGTACGAATCTGGCGCTTAGCCCCGGCGCTTTTCCAGTTCGGCTTCGAGGAGCTTCACGCGCTCTTCGCGTTCTCTAAGTCTGGCTTTCTCCTTCTCGACAACTTCCTTCGGGGCCTTGTCGGCGAAGCCGGGTTTAGCCAGAAGCTCGCGCGAGCGCGTCAGCATTTGGCGAGCGTCCTCAAGTTCTCGTTCGAGACGCGCTCGCTCTTCCTTCTCGTCCCGCTCCACCACGAGCCGTATCTCGATCGCGCGCACGACGGTCGCCGCGCCCTCGCCCCCGGTACCGATCGTCACCTCGCTGTGGGTCAGGTCCCCGATCTGCTTGAGAAGATCGCGCACCGCCGCGGTCTCGCCGGAGAGCGACACCTTTACGCGCGCAGACGGATCGAGCCCGCCCTCCTGGCGGACGTTGCGGATCGCCCGCACCACGTCGATGAACGCGCCGAAGCGCTCCTCGAGCGCGGGATCGCGCTCAAGCGCCTTCGGCCACGGCGACACGACGAGCGATGGCGCCTTCTCCGACTTGCCGGCGCGATTCCAGAGCTGCAACGCGATGGTCTCGGTGAGGAACGGCATCGACGGATGCAGGAGCCGTAGCACGCGGTCGAGCACGTACGCGAGCGTCCGCACGGCCTCGGCGGCGTCCGCTCCGCGGAGCGACGGTTTCGCGAGCTCGACATAGATGTCGGCGAGCTCGCCCCAGATGAACGCCTCGAGCGCGACGAGGTACTCGCCAAAGAGATAGCCGTCGATGAGGCGCGTGGCCTCGGCCACGGCCGCGTCGGTGCGCGAGAGGATCCAGCGCGCCGATTCGCTCTTCGGCTGCGGCCGCTCATCCGCGGGGTGCCCTTTGAACGCCTCGGGATGCTCGTCCACCTGCTTTAGGACGAAACGGCTGATGTTCCAGAGCTTGTTCGCGAAGTTGCGCGCGTGATCGAGTTTGTTCTGCGAGAGCTGCGAGTCGGCGCCCATCGCGATGCCGTGCACCAGTGCGTACCGGAGGGCATCCGCGCCGTATTCCTCGACAAAGCCGATCGGGCTCACGACATTCCCCAGCGACTTGCTCATCTTGACCGTGCCGACCTTCACGAGACCGTGGAGGTACACGGTGTCGAATGGGATCTCGCCCGTGTGCTCGAGGCCGAGCATGATCATGCGGGCCACCCAGAAGAACAGGATGTCGTAGCCCGTCTCGAGGACCGAGCCTGGGTAATAGCGCTTCAGGTCGGGCGTTTGATCCGGCCACCCGAGAGTGCTGAACGGCCACAGTCCGGACGAGAACCAGGTGTCGAGCACGTCGGGGTCCTGATAGATGTCGTCCGAGCGGCAGCGCGTGCAGCGCGTCGGGTCCGGAGCGTCCTCGTCCGGAACGATGATGTTGTCGCAATCGCGGCAGTACCAGACCGGAATGGAGTGGCCCCACCAGATCTGGCGCGACACCGGCCAGTCGCGGATGTTCTCCATCCAGTTGAAGTAGACCTTCTCCTGGTACTTCGGCAGGATCGTGATCCGAGCATCGCGCACCGCCTCGATCGCCGGCGGCGCGAGGCGGTCCATTCGCACCCACCACTGCTTCAGCACGAGCGGCTCGTCGACGGTCCCGCAGCGGTCGTGGACCGCGACCGCGTGGGTGACCGGCTCCTCTTTGACGAGCAGCCCTGCGGCGCGCAGCTTCTCGACCATCATCTTGCGGCCGGCCTCGCGGTCCGGACCGGCGAGAGGTCCGGCCGCGGGCGTCATCATCCCGCGCTTGTCGATCACCGACAGCACCGGCAGCCCGTGGCGCTGGCCTATCTCGAAGTCGGTCTGGTCGTGACCGGGCGTGATCTTCAGTGCGCCGGTGCCGAAATTCGGGTCGACCGCTTCGTCGGCGATGATCTTGATCCGCCGCTCGACGGCAGGGACCAGCACGTCCTTCCCGACGAGCGCCTTCCAGCGCTCGTCATCGGGATGCACCGCGATCGCGACGTCCGCCACGATCGTCTCCGGACGCGTCGTCGCGACGATCACGGGTGGCGTGCCGGGCGGCATGGGATCGGCCCACGGGTACCGCACGTACCAGAGCGTGTCCGTGCGGGTGATGTGCTTGACCTCGAGGTCTGAGTACGTCGTCTGGTCCTTCAGGCACCAGTGAACGATCCGATCGCCTCGGTAGAGGTGGCCCTTCTTGTGAAGCCTGATGAAATGGGTTCGGACCGCGCGCTGCTTCGACGGCTCCATCGTGAAATTCGGCCGGGACCAGTCGAGCGAACATCCGAGGATCCGGAGCTGCCCTTCGATGCGCGGCCGGTAGTGGTCCATCCACTTCCACATCTCTTCGAGGAATTTCTCGCGGCCCAGCTGTTGCCGGGTGATCCCCTCCTTCGCGAGCTCGTTCTCCACGACGACCTGCGCGATGATCCCGGCGTGGTCGGTGCCCGGCATCCAGAGCGTCGGCTCGCCACGCATCCGGTGGTAGCGGGCCATGAGATCCTCGTACCCACCGAAGCCGAGCGCGTGACCGAGATGCAGATCGCCCGTGATATTCGGGAGCGGCAGCATCATCACGAACGGCTTCGCTCTGGATTTCTCGTCAGGCGTGAAGAAACCGCTCCGCTCCCACCAACCGTAGAGGTCGGCTTCGACGGCCGCCGGGCGGAAATTCTTTTCCGCGAGATCCAGCGCTGATTGCGGCGGTCGTTCGGACGTCGGTGCCATCGATGCCTCCTCTCTCCTCTTTCGCCAAAACAAAAACGCCGCCTCGTCCAAGGACGAGCGGCGTCGTGGTACCACCCTGGCTTCGCACGGCGTTCTCTAGCCGTGCCTCATGTCCCCTGTAACGGGAGGACCCGATCCGGCTCGCG
>Ga0307310_10000933_pt1 | contig 10442 bp, 11 predicted proteins | sample ER_DNA_197_FD_194502 | JGI IMG/M metagenome (GOLD analysis project Ga0307310, IMG submission 194502) | Bulk soil microbial communities from the East River watershed near Crested Butte, Colorado, United States - ER_DNA_197 | ecosystem: Environmental > Terrestrial > Soil > Floodplain | place...
CACGTCGATGACGATCAACGCGCCCGCCTCGCTGCTTCTGCTTCTCTACGAGCTCGTTGCGGAAGAGCAGGGAGTTCGCGGCGACCAGCTCCGCGGGACGGTGCAGAACGACATCCTCAAGGAGTACATCGCGCGCGGTAACTACATCTACCCGCCGCGTCCGTCGATGCGGCTGACGACAGACCTCTTCGCGTATACGGCTGAGCGCATCCCGAAGTGGAACCCGATCTCGATCTCGGGCTACCACATCCGCGAGGCGGGCTCGACTGCGGTGCAGGAGCTCGCCTTCACGCTCGCCAACGGGATTGCCTACACGGACGCCGCGGTCACGGCAGGGCTTTCTCCGGACGACCTCGGCGAGCGACTGTCTTTCTTCTTCAATGCGCACAACCACTTCTTTCAGGAGGTGGCGAAGTTCCGTGCCGCACGGCGCCTTTGGGCGCGCATCATGCAAGAGCGCTTCGGCGCGACGAATCCGAAGGCGCAAGCCCTGCGGTTTCATGCCCAGACCGGCGGTTCGACGCTGACGGCGCAGCAGCCGGAGAACAACATCGTGCGCGTTGCGATCCAGGCGCTGTCGGCGGTGACAGGTGGCGCGCAGTCGATCCACACGAACGGCTACGACGAAGCATTGGCGCTGCCGTCCGAGCGCAGCGCGCGCATCGCGCTGCGAACGCAACAACTGCTCGCGCACGAGGCCGGCGGCACCGACACTGCCGATCCGTTCGGCGGCTCGTACTTCATCGAAGCGCTCACCGACGAGCTCGAGGCGAAGGCCTGGGAGCTGATCCAGCAGATCGACGAGCTCGGCGGCGCGGTCGCCGCCGTCGAACAGGGCTTCGTGCAGGGCGAGATCGAGCAGGCGGCGTTCCGCTGGCAGCAAGACGTCGAGTCCGGCGAGCGGGTCATCGTCGGCGTCAACAGCTTCACCTCGGACCATGAGGAGCCGATCGAGTTGCACCGCCTCGATCCCGCTGCGGAGAAACGACAGCTCGAGCGCACCGCGCGTGTGCGGGCGGAGCGAAATGCCGGCGAGACCGAGCGCGCCATCGAGGTCGTGCGGGAGGTCGCGCGGGGTGAGGAGAATCTGATGGTGCCGATGCGCGAAGCGCTGCGCGCGCGCGCGACGATCGGTGAGATCTCAAACGCGCTTCGTGATGAGTTCGGCATGTACGACGCGCAAAGGTGAGCAGCCTCGGTCTCGCCGAGCTCGTCCTGATCGTCGAAGACGTTCCCGCGTCGACCCGTTTCTACGAGGACGTCGTCGGACTGACGCTCGAGAACGAGCCGGACGACGATTGGGCGTGGTTCTGGGCCGGGGAGGAGGGCAAGCGGCAGCGCCTCGCCCTTCATCGCGGCACGCTCCTCTTCGAAGGGCAATCACCGCACTCCGAAGGCGAACGATTCGGGCAGGTTCACTTCGCGTTCGAGGTCTCGCGTGACGACCTCGATGTAGCCGTGGCGCGTGTTCGTCGCGCGGGCGTCGAGGTGTACGGGCCCGTCGAGCTGGAATGGATGAACGCGGAGTCGTATTACTTCTACGACTTGGACGGCAATCTGCTCGAGTTTTGGTCGCCTGCTGCGTCCTAAGCGGAAGCGCCAGAGTAGTTGCGCAACCCGAGACGCCAGAACCAGCGCGTGAACGCGAACAACACGACTCCGAAGCCGACCGAGAGGGCGAGCGTCGGCCAGTGGAGCCTCGAGGTCAGCGCTTCCGCCGGAACCGTGACGGCGAAGGCAACCGGCACCAGGAAGGTCACGCTGTAGCGCAGCCAACCCGGGTAGACCCCGACGGGCCATCGTCCCGTCTGGTAGATCCCTTCGAATAGCTCGAGCACGTGCTCGATGCGGACGACCCAGAAGGCGCCGATCGTCAGGATCAGCCAGAAGCAGTACACGAGCACGCCGCCGATCCCGAGAGCGAACGCGAAGGTGAGTGTGTCGACGATTCCAATCGAGCTCTCCACCCCGCTGAGCCCGACGATCAATAGGACGAGGCCGGAGATCACCTCGACGATCTGCCAGATGCGCACCTGGCGGACGCTGACCAGGATCTGCGCGTCCTCCGGTTTGGTGAGCGCGTAGTCGAGCGTTCCCTGCTGCACGTCCTGCATCAGCAGCTCCATATTCGGCTGGATGAACGTGTGGATGAAGCCGCCGAGGAGGATCTGCACGCCCAGCAGCGCGAGCAATTCTGACTCCTTCCAGCCGTTGAGCTCCGTCGTGTGCGAGTACACGAGCGAGAGCATCACGAGCCCGGTCCCGACCTGGATCAGGGACTGGAGGAGCTGGACGAAGAAGTTGACGCGGTACTGCAACTCGTTCATCACGCCGACCTTGAAGAAGAGCCAGGCGACACGAAGCGTGTTCATGCGCCCACCGCCGAGAAGCGCTTGATCGCCGCTCGCCACGCGAACGTGAACAGCACGTAGCCGATCGCGGTCCACATGACCTGCGCGCCGAGACCGAGCAGGAGCGAGCGTGTGGACATGTCGCTCACCAGCGACTCGATCGGGAAGCCGAACGTCCACTTGAACGGCAGGAAGTCCGCGAGCGTCTGCACCCAGCTCGGCATCAGCTTCAGCGGAACGAGCCTGCCGGAGAGCAGCATCTCCGTCGCCATGTACAGATCGAAGATTGCCGCACCTCGAGTCGTCCAGAAGTTCAGCATCCCGATCGTGGCCTGGAACATGCTCCGCACGAAGTAAGCCCCCCAGATCGCGACGATGAAGACGACGATCTGGAGCGCGGACGGATGTAGGTCCGGGTGGAACACCGCGGAGAGCCCGACCGCGATGGGAATCCACAACGCGACGACCACGAACTTCCAACCGGCAAAGTACGCCAGGTCGTAGTGAAGGATGTTCAGGGGCCGAAGCAGATCACCGGCCAAGCGTCCTTCACGGATGCGGTACTCCCAGAACGGCGCACCGAAGACGATGTTCATATTCCGGACGAGCGTCCAGACGATGTAGTACGCCGCGAACTGGCCCGCGGTGATTCCGTTCACTGCACCGCCGTGCTGCCGAGCGATCGTCGACCAGACGACGAGGTAGATCACCGGCTCTGCGACCATCCCGAGCATGTAGAAGTACTGCGCAACGCGGTACTGGAGCTGCGCGACGACCGAGACTCGCATCATCGTGCCGTAGAAGTCGACGAGCGAGCGGAGGCGCCCGTCCTCGGGCAGAGGTGCGGCGCGGACACTCATTGCGATTGGGCGAAGACCAGCTCGATCACGTCCTCGATCGGCGGCTCCTCGATCGTGAGGTCGAGCACTTCGTGCTCGGACAACAGGCGGGCGGCTATACGCGAGGTCTCGGCCTTCGGAACGCGCAGGACGGTGCGGTCGCCGTCACGGGAGATCACCTCGCCGTAGCCGTCGAGCTCGGCGTTTCCGTTCTCCAGGAGCACGCCAATCGTCTTGTAGGCAGCGAACTCGTTCGCGAGGCTGGCCAGAGCTCCGTCGAAGAGGATCCGGCCATGGTGGATGACGATCACGCGCTTGCAGAGCGCTTCGACGTCGGCCATGTAGTGGCTCGTGAGCAGAACCGTCGCGTCGTGGCGTTGGTTGTACTCGGCCACGAACGTGCGAATTCGCTTCTGCATCGTCACGTCGAGGCCGATTGTCGGCTCGTCGAGGAAGAGCACCTGCGGGCGATGCAATAGGGACCCGACGATCTCGACCTTCATCCGCTCTCCGAGCGACAGGTTGCGCACCGGCTTGCGGACGAGGTCGCCGACGTCAAGCAGTTCGACCAGCTCGTCGCGCATCGCCAGGTAGTCCTCACGTCGCAGCCGGTAGATCGCGCGGTACAGCTCGAAGGAATCGAGCGCGGGAATGTCCCACTGCAGCTGGTTGCGGTTGCCCATCACCATGGTCATCCGGCGGAGGTAGTCCTTCTCGCGCTTCGACGGGATGTGTCCGAGCACTCGCGCTTCGCCGCTCGTGGGATAAAGCAGCCCTGCGAGCATCTTCAGGGTCGTCGTCTTGCCCGCGCCGTTCGGCCCCAGGAAGCCGACGACCTCGCCGGGCTCGATGTCGAACGAGATCGCCTCGACCGCGTGGACGTCTCGGGTCGTCCGGCGGACGAGGGCCTTCGCGGCCGCGCGGAGCCCAGGCTCCCGCTCGGGCACCTTGAAGATCTTCGTAAGCTCGTTGACGTGGACGACTGACTCAGACAATGGGTCGGAACCTCCCTTGAGGAACTACGAAACTGCGGGCCGGTTCAACGACGCGTCACACGGCCAGGGAGTATAGGGGCCGATGAGGATCCTGCTCGTTTCCCAGATGTACCCCGGGCCGGCCGACCCCGACCTCGGCGTGTTCGTGCGCGGCCTCGAGGAGCAGCTCGTTGCGCGCGGCCACGAAGTGGAGCGTGCGGTTCTCGATCGGCGGGGGGTGAGCAAGGTGAAGTACCTCAGGCTCGCGCGTGCGACGCGGGCCGCGTCGCGCCGCTTCAAGCCCGACGTCGTCTACGCGCACTTCCTCGTTCCGACCGGGCTGATCGGAGCGCTTGCCGGCCGCGCGCCCCTGGTCGTGACCGCGCACGGGCGCGACGTGCGCAACGTCGGCTGGCTGCCGGGAATCGGCGCCGCAACGCGTTTCGTCGCGCGCCGGGCCGCGGCGATCATCGCCGTCTCCGACTACCTGCGCCGCGAGCTCGAGGCGAAGGTGCCCGAGGCACGCGGCAAGACCGAGGTGGTCGACTCGGGCGTCGATCTCGACCGCTTCACGGTGCAACCCGCGCCTGCAGGCCCATCGCGTTACCTCTGTATCGGGTCACTCATCCAGCGCAAGAACGTGCTCCGTCTCGCGAGCGCCTTCGAGCGGCTCGGCGAAGGGACGCTGACGTTCGTCGGCGACGGGCCACTGCGCTCACAGCTCGAGGGCAGGCCGGGGATCGAGCTCACGGGTGCGCTCCCTTACGACCGGATCCCTGAGCAAATCGCGGCGGCGCACGTCGTCTGCCAGCCGAGCCTGATCGAGCCCTTCGGGCAGGCCGTGCTCGAAGCGATGGCGTGCGGTCGGTCGGTCGTCGCAACGAGGATCGGCGGGCCGCCCGAGTTCGTCCCTCCGGAGGCCGGCGTGCTCGTCGATCCGGTCGATGAGGACGCGCTGGTGGAGGCGCTGCGAACTGCGGCCGCGCTGCCATGCCCGAATCCGGCCGCACGAGCGGCGGCCGAAGAGCACGACGTCAGGCGTCAGGCGGAGAAGGTGGAGGCGATTCTCCAGCGAGCCGCTCGAGGTCGGCAAGCCTGATCTCCACGAGCGGGCGGATCCCCTCCTCGATGCCTGCCTCGCGCGCCTCCTCGAGCGCCTGTTCGTAGCTCTGGCGAACTTTGGCCGGGTCGACCCCCTGCTTGAGGCGGTTGTCCCCGGTGACGAGGAGCTTCTGAATCCGCTCCCGAGCCTCGTCCCCCTTCACAAATCGACCGTAACAGTTCAGATTGGGGGTGGAACCGCGTCATGGAGGCCGCCGTCAACATGCCAGAAGGGATCCGTGTTCTGATCGCGGACGACCATCGTCTGTTTGGACAGGCCCTCGAGGCGATCCTTGCCACCGATGACCGGCTCGAGGTCGTAGGTCATGCCGGCGATGGGTCGGAGGCGGTGCAACTTGCGCTTGCTGTCGACCCGGACGTGATCCTCATGGACATTTCCATGCCGATCATGGACGGCTTTCAGGCGACGAAGCAGATCCGCAAGCAGCGACCCAAGGCGTGCATCCTCATGCTCACCGGCTCGAACTCGCGCATCGACGTCGACCGTGCCCGGGAGGCCGGAGCGGCCGGCTACGTGACCAAGAATCGGATCGCCGCAGAGCTGATCGACGCGATCCTCGAAGTCGCCTCGTAGACCCACTGCTACCCTGCCGTCGCGATGGTTCAGACGCTTGCCGTCATCCAGGTACTGCTTGCGATGGGTCTCGTCGCACTGATCCTCATGCACTCCGGCCGGGACGCCGGCCTCGGCGGCATGGGCTTCACGCCCGCCTCCCAGGGCGGTACGCACATCGTCGAGCGGAACCTCACGAGGCTGACGGTGGTGGTCGGCATCCTCTTCGTCACGAACTCCATCCTGCTGTTTCACGCGCTGAAGTAGCGGCGTTCTGCGCGGCCGTCGCGCTGATTGCGGCGGGGTGTAGCTCGATTGACGCACCGCGTGTCCGGCCGCTTGTTGCAACCGGACCGCCCGATGTCGTGCGGATCGCGCTCACCGATTTTCGCTGGCCACTCGACCCCGCACTCGCCCGAGGGCGCGACGAGACGACGCTCGCGCGCGCTCTCTACTCGACTCCACTTCGAACCGACCCGGACACCGGCACAGTGGTTCCGGGGCTCTGCGCGGCCTGGAAGGCGTCTCTCGACTTCCGGCGCTGGGTCTTCACCTGCAACAACTCGGCGCCTTCAATTGCCGCGGCCCTTCGCCGCGTGGCGCGGTTGCGTGACGCACCGGCGCACTGGCTCTTCGCGCAGACTGAAGCGATCTCGGCGGACGCGTCGACTTTGACGATCCGCCTGCGCTCTTCCTGGCGCCGGTTTCCATATGCGCTGACTGTCGTCGGAGCCTCCCCGCGCTTCATCGCAGGACCGTTCAAACTCGTCAACGGCACGAAGCGGCTCGTCGTCGCGCGGCACGAGGGATTGACGTTGCAGTTCCGCCGTCTCGGTGCCCGTGCCGCCCTACGGGAGTTCAGTCAGGGGAAGCTGGACGAGGCACCGGTGCCGCTTGGCGACATAGTCGCGACGAAGGCAGACGTGCGGATCGGGAGCGCGGTCAGAGCGCGCACCCTGCTTGGCCTCGATCTCGTCGCGTTCGGTCCGATCGGCTACCGGCTTCAGCGCGCCTACCGAGACACCGCGGACCGCGTTGACTACGAGGGATTGATCTCCGAGGTCAACGGTTCCAGTGCCAACGGCTTCCTCGGCGAAGAGAAGGCGGACCCGGCGCGGTTTCGCCGTGCGCTCGACGCCATCCCGTCGCTGCCGCGGCGTGCGGTCAGGATCTACGTTCCACCCGTACCGGCGCTGCGCGCCGGGGCGCGACTGCTGTACGCACAGTGGCGGGACGTCGGCCTGGGACCTCAGCTCTCCGCCGGGCCACTGCTCCCGGCGCAAGCGAGCTTGGAGCGGGTGCTTGCCCTGTATCCGCAGGCGGAAGCGATCCCCGCAGAGCTCGTCCTGCACGACCTGTTGAAGCCGCGCGACGCGCTCCTGCGCGCGCTCGGCGCGACCCAGCAAGGTCATGACCTCCAGCTTGTCGACGAAGGGCTATGGGCTTCCGCGCGCGCCGTTCCGATCGCGTGGGTCGTCGACGCTCGTCTCGTTTCCCCGCGACTGGAGGGCTGGCACGAGGACGTGCTCGGGAACGTCGACTACGCGGCTGTCAGATCCCGGGCTTCGAGCCGACGCCCGTGACGGTGAAGCGCTCCGCCGCGATGGTGGGCGCCATGACCCCGTACGGATAGCGCTCGCCGTAGAAGTTCTGCGAGTTCACGAGCGCGACCTCGTTCGTGAGCCCCAAGACATCGCGCAGCAGGTCCGGGACCGCAATCGTGAAGCGCAGGTTCACGAGCGGCTCAGCGACCTTGCCGTCGCGGATGCGGAACGTCCCGTCGCGTGTCATGCCGGTGATGATTCCCTCCCGCGGTTGCACCACACCGAGATAGTGCAGGCGTGTGATGTAAAGCCCGTCGCCGACCAGGTCCGCCAGCTCCGCCACCGATTCGGCGTCGCCGGGCAACACGCAGAGCGCCGAGGGGAGTGGGCCCCAGTCGCGCAATTCGGCGGGCGGCGCGTGTCCGGTCGACTCGACACCGTCTCCGGCCTGTACCGCCGTTGTCCGGTCCCAGACGACGCTGCGCGCGATGCCTGCTTCGACGAGCTGTAACCGCCGCTTGGGGGTTCCCTCGAAGTCGAACGCCTTTGGCAGTCCGTGCGGATCGAGGGCGTCGTCGACAATGGAGATCTTCTCGTCGAAGACCTTCTGACCAAGTCTGTCGGTGAAGTAGCTGCGCTTGTCCAGCATTCCAAGTGCGCCGAACGAGTCGTGCGAGAACGACTCGAGCAAGTCGGCGAAGGCGTAGGGCTCGAGCACCGCGCGATACACCCCTGAATCGATCTCCGCAGCATCTCTCGTTCGCTGCGCCTTGTCCGCAGCCTCCCGTGCGACGGCGGTCGGATCGATGCGGCCTGCGCGCCACGCAGTCTGTTCGGCATAGCCCGAGCCGTTCTCGTCCGCCGCAACGACGAGCGCGGTGGCATCCGTCATCCGTTGCTGGACGGACAGGCCGGTCGAGGAAACGACCGCAAGCTCGGAGGAGGCGCTCGTGAAAAAGCCGTACACCGGGACGTCCCCACCCGCGTCTATGGACGCTGCTGCCAGGCGGGCCTGATCGCCAGGCCCGAGCGCTGCGGTCTCTTCGTCATAGCCCTCGACCGCGGGCGGGTCCGCATGCTGTGCGAGCCCGGGAAAGGATTCGTCGGGCGGCGAGCTCTCTGCTGCGTCCGCTGCGCGGCGCGCCACCTCTGCGAGCCCAGGTGGGTCGATCTTGTTCGTTGTCGCGATGCCGACACGATTGCCGTGAACGACGCGTATGGTGACCATCGCGTTCTCGATCAGCGTCGGCTGGTGCACTTCCGATCCGGCGAAACGCGCGAGACCGGAGTGCTCGACGTGCGCGACTGCCTCCGCTTCGCCGCCGGCCGCATCGAGTGCGGTTCTCGCAACGTCGAGCGCGTTCACGACCGGACCCCGACCTGCACGTTCCTGAAGCGCGCGGGAGCGGCGCCGTGCGAGACGTGCGCGCTCTGACCGGGCTGGCCTTTGCCGCAGTTCGTCATTCCGTACAGCCGCCAGGAGTCTTGTCCGGCAACCGCGTCGAGCGAACCCCAGAACTGCGGCGTGATTCCGGTGTACGTCGCGTCGCGCAACATGCGCCCGAGCTTCCCGCCTTTGATCTCCCACGCGATCTGCGTGCCGAACTGGAAGTTGAGCCGTTTGTCGTCGATCGACCAGCTGCGATTCGTCTCCATGTACACGCCCTCGTCGACATCCGCGAGCAGGTCGTCGAGCGTGCCTTCGCCGGGCTCGAGGTGAAGGTTCGTCATGCGTACGAGTGGCATCCGGTTCCATCCGTCCGCGCGCATTGAGCCGCCGTTGCCGGCGCCGATGCGAGCCGCCGTCTCGCGTGAGGTGAGGAAGCCCGTCAGCAGGCCGTCTTCCACGACAGGCGTGCGCACGGCCGGGACGCCCTCATCGTCGAACGCGAAGCTGCCGAGCCCGCCTCCCGTCGTCGGGTCCGCGGTGACGTTCATCAGCCCTGATCCGTAGCGCATCGAGCCGAGGTCGCCCGGCTTGAGAAAGCTCGTGCCGGCGTACGAGGCCTCAGTGCCGTACACGCGGTCGAGCTCGGTGGGGTGGCCGACGGACTCGTGGACCTGCAAGGCAACCTGGTCTCCGTCCAGCACGACGGTCATCACGCCGTTCGGGCACTCGTCAGCGCGTAGGAGTGCAGCCGCCTGCTCGGCGACGCGTGGCGCCTGGCCGGTGAGGTCGAGCCCGTCAACGTACTCCCAGCCGCTCTGGCAGCTCGAACCGACCTGCGCGCTCGGATAGCTCCGCATCTGGAAGACACCGTCACGAGCCGCGGCGCATTCGATCCCCCCGCCACACTCGATCAGCTCCTGCTCGACCTCCGTGCCTTCCGAGGTGAGCAAGAGCTTGTGCTCTCGCTGCGCGCGCACCATCGTCTGGCGGACGAGGATGTCCGGGCCGGCCATCGCCTCGTCGGCTTCGAGGCACTGCGCCACCTTCTCCGCGAGCGGAACATCGAACGGATCACGCTCGACCGGCGTCCGGTGTGTCCCGCTTGCGGGAGCCACGGGAGCGAGTTGTCGCGAGTGCTTCCCTGGGGCGGCGCGCGCGAAGGTGCAGGCTCGGAGGGCCGCGTCGCGTGCGCCGTCTGCGGAAAGCCGGCGGTCACAAGCGAACCCCCAGGCGCCGTTGAGAAGCACTCGCACCCCGATGCCCTCACTTTCGGAATCGGAAAGGCGTTCGACGCGTCCGCTCTTCGTCGCCACGAACTGGTTTCTCTTCATCACGACCCGTGCGTCCGCGTACTCGGCTCCCGCTCCCGTCGCCGCATCGACCGCGACTGCGCATAGCTCTCGCACGCGCGGGACTCTAATCAGGCCGCGAGTACTATCCCGTCGACCCACGGCTACAATGCGCCGGCCTTCAAGCGCTGGTGGCGGAATTGGTAGACGCGCTAGGTTGAGGGCCTAGTGGCCTTAAAAGGCCGTGGAGGTTCAAGTCCTCTCCAGCGCATTGACCACCGAAGTCCGGCCCCGCTCCGCGGGGCCATGGTGACTTCGGTGGCATCCGTCCCGAGGCCGGTTTGACAACGTCCGCGAGGATCTCTAGCCTGGTTGGCGAA
>Ga0307310_10000935_pt1 | contig 10439 bp, 12 predicted proteins | sample ER_DNA_197_FD_194502 | JGI IMG/M metagenome (GOLD analysis project Ga0307310, IMG submission 194502) | Bulk soil microbial communities from the East River watershed near Crested Butte, Colorado, United States - ER_DNA_197 | ecosystem: Environmental > Terrestrial > Soil > Floodplain | place...
AATGTGCGTCCACGCGGAATCGCGCGAGATGCCGAATGGGCGGACACCCGCCTCGCGGAATTCCAGGCTCCTGTCACGCAGGAGCTCCATCTCGTGCGTTCAGGTCGACGACCAGTCGAAGAGGTAGAAGACGAAGAGGGCCGGCCCGTCCGCGAGCAGCTCGTCGAGACTGCTTCGTTGGTGCGGTGCGGTCCAGACCGTCGCCTGCGGAACCGGGTCCCCTACTCCAAGCATCGGGCGGGAACCCTACTTCGCCAGCTGGGGCTCGGCTGCAAGCTCTGTGACGTCTGCAATCTCGCTCACGACCTCGACAATGTCGCGGTTCGCGTTGAAGACCCGGAGCTGGCGATCCGCGCCGTTGCCGTTGCTCAGGATCTCCTCGATGCCCTCGAGCTCACGCTCGGAGCCGAGCTCGCGCGCGTGCGGCTCGATCTCTTTCAGCGTCCGCCGGATCAACTGTGCTACTGGAACGCGGTTCCGGCGGCCGGTCGCCAGGTCCATCAGCGGTGCCTCGAGCCCGTAGCGGCCTGCGAGCCACTTGTTCTCGGTCGTGAGGATGCGGTGGTACGAGGTGATCTGCTCGCCGCGGTCGTAGCGCTCCGAGAAGAGCTTCACGAGCGCCTGGCAGTACGCCACGATGGCGACGACGTGCTCGAGGCGCGTCACTGCATCACAGATGCGCACCTCGATCGTCCCGAGGCGCGGATGCAGTCTGATGTCCCACCAGATGTGCGTGTAGTCGGCGATACAACCGGTTTTCTCCAGCTGCCCGACGACTTCCGCGTAGTCGGCGTAGCTCTTGAAACGCGGTGGTGGGCCCGAGCGCGGGAACGCCGCGAAGACCATCTGCCTGCTCGACCGCAGGCCCGTCGGCTCGCCACGCCAGAACGGGGAGCTCGCGGACAGCGCGAGCAGCGGCCCGATGTGGGGGAGAAGACCGTTGACGACCTGGATCGCCTTGTCCGGGTCGTCGACGGCGACGTGGATGTGCATGCCGAAGATGAGCTCGCGGCGCGCGACGTACTGCATCTGGTCGACGAGCGCGCGATAACGGTCGCGTGCGGTGATGCGCTGCCGCTCGAACAGGCTGAAGGGATGCGTCCCTGCCGAACCGACGCGCATTCCTTGCTCACGGGCGATCCCGCAGACGTAGCCGCGGATGTGCCGCAGCTGTTCCGCCACTTCGGCCGGCGTGTGGCAAACCGGTGTCGCGATCTCGAGCACGGACTGCATCAGCTCTGCATTGATGCGCGGCTCGAGCTCATGACCCGCGACCGCGGCGAGCACCGTGTCGATGTGCTGCACGAGATCGAACGTCTGGCCGTCGAGGAGCATGTACTCCTCTTCGACGCCGAGCGTGTACGGGTCGCTCTGGCCGAACTTGTGATCGAGGACGCTGACGCCGGTCCCAAACCCTGCGCCCTTCCCCGTGATCGAGGCCGGATAGATCTGCCTCCCATCGTGCTCCATACCGGAGTCTTACTCCTCCGGAAGCAGCGCGTCAGCCTCGATCTCGACCAGCCAGCGCGGATCGAGCAGGGCAGAGACCACGATCATCGTGCTCGCCGGCCGCACTTCCCGGAACATCTCGCCGTGGGCTCGCCCTACCTCCTCCCAGTCTGCGGCGTCCAGGAGGAAGGTGCGGGTGCGGACGACGTGCTCCGCCGTAGCTTCCGCCTCGGCCAGGGCGGCGGCGATGATCTCCAGGCAGCGCTTCGCCTGCCCATACGCATCTGGCGGCGGGGTGCCACCATCCGGCATCACGGCACACGTGCCCGCTACGAAGACGTGGCGGCCGTCGCGCACCGCCCGCGAGAACCCGATCGTCGGCTCGTAGGGCGAGCCGGAGGAGACGAGGCGGCGATCCACCCATCTAGTATCGCCCGCCGATGGAAGAGGCACTGCAGCAGATCGCCGACTGGCCGGCACCGTTCGCGGCTGCCGGTGTGTTGCGGGACGGCGACGTTGTTGCGACGCGCGGCGCCGGGGACGAGGTGGTGCGCTGGGCTTCGGTGACGAAGCTCGTCACGACTCTCGCTACGCTCGTGGCTGCGGAGGAGGGCGTGGTCGATCTCGATGAAGCGGCAGGCCCCGAAGGCGCGACCGTGCGGCACCTGTTGGCGCATGCGTCAGGTCTCCCGTTCGAGTCGGGTGCGCCGACGGGACGGCCGGGCCAGCGGCGCGTCTACTCGAACGTCGGCTTCGAGACACTCGCCGAACACATCGCCGCCCGCGCGGACATACCTTTCGCCGACTATCTCGGTGCGGGCGTCTTGCAGCCGCTCGGGATGCAGGCCGAGCTCCGCGGCTCGCCCGCCGCCGATCTGCACGGCTCACTCGACGATCTGCTGATCCTGGCCCGCGAGCTGCAGCGCCCTACGCTCGTTGCGTCGGAAACGCTCGCGGAGGCGACGACGGTGCAGTTCCCAGGCCTCGCGGGAGTGCTACCGGACTTCGGCCGCTTCGATCCGAACGACTGGGGCCTCGGCTTCGAGCTCCGCGACGACAAGTCTCCGCACTGGACCGGCACGCGAAACTCGCCGCGGACGTTCGGTCACTTCGGCGGCAGCGGCACGTTCCTCTGGGTCGATCCGGAAGCCGGGGTCGCGCTCGGCGTCCTCACGAACCTCGACTTCGGCGATTGGGCAAAGGAAACGTGGCCGCGTCTGTCAGACGCCGTGCTCGGCGAGGAAGCCTAGGACGATCCGGTCGAATTCTTCCGGGCGCTCCAGGCTCGGGAGATGTGCGGCACTGGCGATCGTCGCCCGCTCCGCGCCGGGAATCCCGGCAGCGAGACGGTCGGCGATGCGGTGGATGTCGGCGATGTCCTCGTCGCCCGTCACGACCAGAGTCGGGACCTTCACCTCGGCGAGCCGTTCGGACTCGGGAGGATCGAGGCGCAGCATGCGGACGTCCTCGTGCCCCTTCTGCTGCCTGAAGGCCTGTTTCTGCATTTCACCGACGAGCTCGCGCTGAGCGGGATCGATGTCTTCCAGACTCCGACGAGGACCGGCAAGCCAGGTGCGCAGATTGGCGTCGACCGCAGCGTCGAGATCTCCGCGTTCGAGCGCGTCCTCTTCCGCCGCAAAGAAGGAGGTCACCTCCTCCGACCAGTCGTGATCGGGGAGACCGGCGCCGACGAGAACGAGAGCAGTGACTCGTTCCGGTGACTCGAGTGCGAGTTCCAGCGCGGTGTTGCCGCCGAGTGAGACGCCGACGAGCGCGGCTCGATCGATTCCTTCGGCGTCCATTGCGTCACGTACCGCTCCTCTGAAAGACACGGGGTTCGTCTCGAGCGGCGAGTTCCCGAAACCGGGGAGGTCGACGCGCAGCACGGTGTGCAACTGCGCGAACGAGTCGAGCTGAGGCTCCCAGAGGCGGGAATCCGAGACGCCTGCGTGCAGAAGCACGACGGGCGGGCCTTCACCGCGGACGTCGCGCCAGACGGTCACGACTCGTCGGCGAACAGCGGTCGCACGAACTCGTCGAACGTCTCTCGATCGCAGCTCGCGACCGTGACGGGGGTAAGTGCACGAACTGTCGCGGTGCGCGGCATGTCCATCGCCAGCGCGACCTCGCCGAAGTAGTCGCCAGGCCGCAGGACGCTTTGTGCTCCGCGGCTTCTCTGGCTCACCGCGAGCATCCCGCTGAGGACGACATAGAAGCGGTCGCCTTCCTCGCCCTCCGACACGGCGCCGGCGCCGGCGGGAATCTCCTCCCGCATCATGTTCTGAGCGAGTCGCGCAAGCGTCGCACCGGAGAGCGTGGCGAGCAGCCCGATGCGGGACAGTTCGTGCTGCGTCGCGCCGGCGGCCCGCGGGCTCACTCTTCGCGCTCCTCCCCTTGATCGTGCATGGTCCTCCCATGGGTGTGCTCGACGCCTGGCACTTCTGCCCCGCCTGCGGCGAGGCTATCGAGAAGGTCGATGATCGCGCCGAGTGCCGGGCCTGCGGCTACGTGGGTTATGCGAACCCTATTCCCGGCGCGGAGGCCGTCTGTTTCGACGAGCAGGGTCGCGTGCTCCTCGGGCTCCGTGCCTTCGATCCCGGGCGAGGTCTCTGGGATCTGCCGGGTGGGTTTCTCCACGAGGACGAGCATCCGCTCGACGGCCTGCGGCGTGAGATCCGTGAAGAGACTGCGCTCGAGATCGAGCCGATCGACTTTCTCGGGTTCTGGCTCGAGCCCTACGACGGGCGGATCGTGCTCTGCCTCGCGTGGACGGCGCACGGACGCGGCGAGGCAGAGGCCGGCGACGATCTCGTCGAGCTGCGCTGGTTCGAGCCTGACGAGCTTCCTCCCGCCTCGGAGCTCGCCTTCACGCACTACCCGGAGGTGCTGTCAGCCGCTCTCGGCCGGCGGGACGAGCACGCGTAGCGCTCCGGGCTCGATACGGAACTCCATCGGGGTCTCGAGCACGTCGGGCTCGCCGTCGATCGCCGCCTCGAGTCGCTTCGCCTCGGCAGCTATGACGAAGCGCTCTCCGACGCGCTCCGGTGGATCGGTGCCGGGCGTGTACAGATGCAGCTTCCCTTCGTCGAGGCGCTCGCGCTCCCCCAGCGAGGGCAGTTCGACGACGTATGCATTGTTGGCGACCAGAACCAGACGGGACTCGACCGCGTCGCCGTCGATCGTGATGCCGAGCGGGTGCCGGTGTGTGAGCACGATCGCCCACGCGCGGATCCGGGCGAATGCCTCGCGGCGTCGCCGATTGCCTTCGCGGCGGTGCACGAGTCGCGCATAGACGCCGAGCGACACGTTGTTCAGAAAGATGCGCCCGTTCGCGTGGCCGACGTCGATGCGCCGCTCCGTTCCGCCGACGAATGCGCGTAGCGCTCCGATGGGATCGTCACGGTCGAGGCCCAGGTCGCGCGCGAAGTGGTTGCGGGTCCCGAACGGGATGCAGACGAACGCGGCATCGCGTTCGAGCGCCACCTCGGCGACCGACGCCAGGGAGCCGTCGCCTCCGGCCATGCCCAAAACCTCGGCCGTCGAGGCGCGGGCCAACTCCACCGGGTCCTCGCCTTCCCGCATGACATGGGTCTCGACGCCCATCGCCCGCGCCTCGGCGGCGAGCTCGTCGGCGGTGGGCGAGCCCTTGCCGGAACGCGGATTGATGACCAGGAAGGGGGCCACGGATGGCCACAATAGTGGGACTCAGGAGCGCTCGAATGAGCCATTCGGCCCATGGCGTCGTCCGCCAACCGTGCCGATATTTAGCTCATGAGTGAACGCGGCCTTCACCAGATCGAGGACGACCTGAGCGAAACCTGGCTCGAGGATTGGGCAGGTGCCGGCGTCCTTGAAATCGAAGCGCTCCTCGCCAAGCACGCGGCTTTCCTGAGCTTCCTCGAGTCGCAAGAGGCGTAGACGTTGAAAACGTCGCCCGGGATCACTTAGATTTCCGGGCGATGAAGCTCAGCTACCTCTGGCGCGGGCTCCCGGGTCACCCGATCCATCCGCCGCTGACGGACGTGACGATCGGGACCTACACGTTTGCCACAGTCGCCGCCTTCGCCGAGGTGACCGGCATCACCGAGAACGCCGGAGCCTGGGGCTGGTGGATCGCACTGATCTTCGGGCTGATCATGACCGTGCCGACCGCATTGACCGGCCTGCTCGACTGGCTGGCGATCACGCGCGGGACGGAGCTCTGGAAGACGGCCACCCTGCATCTGACCGCGATGCTCTCCGCGACGGCGTTCTTCGCGCTTGCGGCGATCTTCGGCCATTCCTCGTACACGCACGCCAACGTCAGCAGCGGCGCGTTCGTGCTGACGCTGATCGGCTTCGCCCTCCTGACGCTCGGCGGCTGGCTGGGCGGTGCGATCGTCTTCGTGCACGGCATGCGCGTGCTCGGGCTCAAGAGTGAGCCTGCGGGACGGGCGGTCTCGCCCATCCCGCACGCCGAAAAGGAGGAAGCCGAGGGCGGTTAGCCGTCGGCGTCGACGAGCCCGAGAGCCTTCTCCAAGGCAGGCTTCGGCTGGGCGCCGATCGCCGCCGCGGCAGGTTCGCCGTTCTTGAAGAGGATCATCGTCGGGATCGACTGCACCCCGTAGCGCTGAGAGAGCGCAGGCTGTTCGTCGATGTTCACCTTGACGAGCTTGAGGTCGCCGTTCGACTCCTCGACGATCCGGTCGAGCACGGGTGCCACTGCGTGGCAGGGCCCGCACCATTCGGCCCAGAAGTCGACAATCACCGGCTTGTCACTCTGGAGCACTTCGCCTTCGAAGCTCTGTTCGGTCACTGCAGTAGTCATCGGGTCCTTTCTAGCGACTCCATCGGTCGTACCCTGAGAAGAACGCTTCGGAACCCGCGAATGTTCCGCCCCTAGAATCGGCGGCATGCCGTTCGAGCCGCTGACGCAGTATCCCGACCATCTCGCTCTCGAGGAGGAGATCCTCGCCTGGTGGGACGACGAGGCCATCTTCGACCAGCTCCGCGAGCGGAATCGCGGGGGGCCGACCTTCAGCTTCATGGACGGCCCGATCACGGCCAACAACCCGATGGGCGCGCATCACTGCTGGGGCCGGACGCTCAAAGACCTCTTCCAGCGGTACAAGGCGCTCCGCGGGTTCGACCAGCGCTACCAGAACGGCTTCGACTGCCAGGGCCTGTGGGTCGAGGTGGGCGTGGAGCGCTCCCTGGGGTTGAACTCGAAGCGGGAGATCGAGGAGTACGGGCTCGCGGAATTCAACGAGCGGTGCAAAGAGCGCGTCGCGGAGTTCGCCGAGATCATCACCAACCAGTGCCGTCGGCTCGGCATGTGGATGGACTGGGACAACGACTACTACACCTTCTCCGACACGAACATCGCGTACATCTGGGGCTTCCTCAAGGAGTGCCACGCGCGCGGCTGGCTCTACAAGGGACACCGCTCCGTGGAGTGGTGCCCCCGCTGCGGGACCTCGCTCTCGCAGCACGAGCTGATCAACTCGTACGAGGAGCTCACACATCCTTCGCTCTACGTCCGGTTCCCCATCAAGGGACGCGAGGGCGAGTCGCTGGTCGTTTGGACGACGACGCCCTGGACATTGCCCGCCAACGTCGCAGCCGCGGTCAAGCCCGACGCCGAGTACGGGCTGACGAAGGAAGGGGACTGGTGGGCCGTCGAGCGGAACGCCGACGCGGCATTTGTGCGCCGCGCCCGCGGCGACGAGCTCGTCGGGCTCGAGTACGAGGGGCCCTTCGACTCTCTGCCGGCGCAGAAGGGCGTGGTGCATCGCGTCATCCCCTGGGACGACGTGACGCTGTCGGAAGGCACGGGGATCGTCCACATCGCTCCCGGGTGCGGCGCGGAGGACTTCGAGCTCTCGCGCGTGCATGACTTGCCGGTCCTCATGCCGATCAACGAGGCGGGGATCTTCTACGAGCCCTACGGGGAGTTCGAGGGCCGCTCGACGGAAGACGTCGAAAAGCTCGTGGTGGTCGAGCTCGAGCGGCGCAGCCGGCTCGTCGAGGCCGGCTCGATCATCCATCGCTATCCCGTCTGCTGGCGTTGCGCGACACCGCTCGTGTTCCGGATCGCGGACGACTGGCTCATCCGCGCGGACGAAATCCGCCAGCCGATGCTCGACGCGAACGCAACCGTCAAGTGGACGCCCGACTTCTACTCGAAGCGCATGGACGACTGGTTGCGGAACATGGATGACTGGAATATCTCTCGACGCCGCTACTTCGGGCTGCCACTGCCCTTTTACCCGTGCGACTCGTGCGGCCGGCTCACGGTCATCGGTTCGCTCGAGGAGCTACGTGAGCGCGCGACGGGCGGACTCGACCAGCTGAAGGAACTTCATCGGCCCTGGATCGACGAGGTCCCGATCGCGTGTGAGTGCGGCACAGAGGTCCGACGTGTCCAGGAGGTCGGCGACGCGTGGCTGGACGCGGGCATCGTCCCCTTCTCGACTCTCGGGTGGCAGAACCCCGAGTGGATCGAGCACGGGTATGCGACGGGGGCGGCCGCAGGGCTCACGGGCGCCGACCTGCCGGATCACGCGTACTGGGAGAAGTGGTTTCCGGCGGACTGGGTCTCCGAGATGCGTGAACAGATCCGGCTCTGGTTCTACTCGCAGTCCTTCATGTCGGTGACCCTGACCGGGCGTTCGCCGTACAAGGCGGTGCTGACGTACGAGAAGCTCCTGGACGAGCACGGCCGGGAGATGCACCGGTCGTGGGGCAACTCGATCGATGCGGCCGAGGCCCTGGAGAACATCGGGGCGGACGTCATCCGGTTCATGTTTTGCGAGCACGTACCGAGCCAAAATCTCAAGTTCGGCTATGCGCCGGCGGGAGAGATCAAGCGCCGGCTGCTTACTCTGTGGAACTCCGTCAAGTTCTTCGTCGACTACGCGAACATCGTAGGCTTCAGTCCCGGCGGCGAGGCCCCGCCTGACCTCCAGCCGCTCGACCACTGGCTGCTCGAGCGCACCGAGCAGCTGGTTGCAGAGATGACTGAGGCGTACGAGCGCTACTGGACGCCGGCGCTGATCCGGTCGTTCGAATCGTTCGTCGATGATCTGTCGAACTGGTACATCCGCCGCTCGCGCCGACGGTTCTGGGATGGAGACGAGGTCGCCTTGTGGACCCTGTGGCATGCGCTCGTGCGCTCGGTGCAGATGATCGCGCCGGTGATGCCGTTCCTGGCCGACTTTCTCTGGCGCACGCTGCGTGCGGATGACGCGCCCGAATCGGTGTTTCTGCAGCCTTGGCCCGAGGTGCGTCAAACAGACGACGGCCTGCTCGCCGAGGTCGCGGAGGTACGGCGGATCGTCGAGCTCGGCCGGCAGGCTCGCGGCGACGCAGGACTGAAGCTGCGCCAGCCGCTCCGTCGGCTCGTCGTGCAAGGCGCGGGTCCGGCGCAAGGCCACGCCGGCGAGATCGCGGAGGAGCTCCGCGTGAAGGAGGTCGAGTTCGGCCCGGTCGAGGCGACCGAGCTGCGCGTGAAGCCGAATCTCCCCGTGCTCGGCCCGAAGCTCGGCAAGGAGCTGGGCGCTATCCGAGCCGCGCTTCTTGCCGGCGAGTTCGAGCAGCTCGAGGGCGGCGGAGTGCGAGTGAACGGGCGCGACTTCACCTCCGACGAGGTCCTCGTCGAGCGCGGCGCGCGCGAAGGCTGGGCGCTCGCAGAAGACGACTCGCTCACGGTCGCGGTCACGACGGAGCTCGACGACGAGCTGCGCCTCGAGGGACGCGTCCTCGATCTCATCCACCAGCTGAATACGATGCGGAAGGACGCGGGGCTTGCGCTCACCGACCGTATTCGCGTCACGCTGCCCGAGCGAGACAGCGATCTCCTTCGGCACGAAGCCTGGATCAAGGAAGAGGTTCTTGCCACTGAAATCCGGACGGACGGAGACAAGGAGCCGCAAATCACTAAGGTCTGACTCAGGATGAGTCGGGAGACGAAGGTCGGGATCTCTCTCGCGGGGTCGGCTCTCGCTCTCGGCGTGTTCGCCGATGTGCTCTTCCAGGGGCAATGGCTCGGGCTGAACGTTCCGCTCTGGATGGCCTCGTTCGCCGTCGTGTTGACCGCGCTCTTGCGTCTTGGACGCGGCCCTCTGCACCAGGGGCGGAGGCTCATGGTCGCGCCCCTGCTCGTGTTCTCCGCAATGTTCGCCTGGCACGACTCGGTCCTTCTTCTGGTGGCGAACTTCATTGCCCTCGCGGCGGCGGTCAGCATGGGCGCGCTCCGCCGGACCCAGCCGCGTCTTCGGACCGCGACCCTGAGCGACTACGGCGGTGGCGTCATCGCGGCTGGTTGTTCGACGCTCGCGGGAGCGCTCCCGCTGCTAATGCTGGACATCAAGTGGAAGGAGCTGCGCAGGCCGGGCTCCGACAGGGCTGCCGCGGTGGCGCGTGGGCTCGCGATCGGAATCCCGCTGCTGCTCCTCTTCGGAGGGTTGTTCGTCGCGGCCGATGCAGTCTTCAAGCAGCTGCTTTCCTCTGCGGTGCCGACCCTGTCCGTTTCGGCGCTCACGCGCGTGATCGTCGTGCTCGTGGTTGCGTGGCTCGCGGGCGGCCTGCTGCGTGACCTACTCGCTCCGCTCGAGGAGAGTCGCGTCGTGCCGGCGCAAGCCCTCGAGCCCTTCAGGTGGGCGCCACGACTCGGGGCCGTCGAGTTGAACGTGGCAGTTGCGATCGTCGATCTGCTCTTCCTCGCGTTCGTCGTCGTTCAGTTCCGCTACCTCTTTGGAGGACGGGACCTCGTTCGAGAAACCGCGCATCTGACGTACGCGCAGTACGCGCGGCACGGATTCTTCGAGCTCGTCGCTGTGGCGGCGCTCACGCTGCCGCTGCTCCTACTCGGCGATTGGATGTTGCGCGACGACGGACGCGGTCGGCGAGCGTTCAGATGGCTCGCCGGAGCGTTGCTCGTGCTACTCGGCGTGGTGATTCTCTCTGCGCTGCAGCGAATGAGGCTGTATCTGGATCAGTACGGGCTTACG
>Ga0307310_10000941_pt1 | contig 10428 bp, 11 predicted proteins | sample ER_DNA_197_FD_194502 | JGI IMG/M metagenome (GOLD analysis project Ga0307310, IMG submission 194502) | Bulk soil microbial communities from the East River watershed near Crested Butte, Colorado, United States - ER_DNA_197 | ecosystem: Environmental > Terrestrial > Soil > Floodplain | place...
GTAGCCGACCTCGCCGCCACGCAGCAGCTCGCCGAGGAGGTCGCCCTCGCGCGTCGGCAGGCCGACGTAGACGCGCCCAACGGTCAGGTCCACCGCCGTGACGTCGTCGTCGCCGCCGTTGATCGCGAACCGTCGGCGCAGTTCGTGCATCGGCACATACGGACGGCTCTTGATGAAACGCCTGAGCTGCGGCGCCGTGCATGACGAACCGAGGCCCTGGGGCTGAGGTCCGCCCGCGGGCACGGCGGACTGGCCGAGCGGCATGTTGAAGGTCGTCGACGACCTAGTGGCCTGCGGCGCCTCTCCGTCTGCTGGTTGTCCGGCGTGGGGCGGCGGCTCGTTCAAAGCGACGACGGGCTGCGCCGGCAGTGCCGAGCTCGGCGGCGGTGCGGCTGCGGGGGGCGCCGAGTGACCGCCGAGCGGCAGGCCCGGGAACGCGGTCGATCGACCGGTTCCGGTCGCCTCGGTTCGCTCGGGCGCGGCCTGATCCTGGCGGTGTCGGTCAGCCTCGGCCCGCGGCTCGATCAGCGGTGTCGCCGATGGACGGACGTGGCCGCCCGGGCGATGCGATCGTCCGCCCTGGTGGCGCCGGCTCATCGGCCGGTTCGGGGTCGGGCGCCCCGCTGCGTCGGAGCGGCGCCTGGGCGCCGCGTCAAGGTCGAAGTCATCGTGATCCGATGTCAAATGGGGTGGGCCGGTCGGGCGCACCGTGCCCGGATGATACTCCAGCAGGCGCCGGCCAACCCGCGCGGCCGGCGAGCGATCAGACAGCTGAGCGTTCAGCCGTCGACGACATACAGCTCGCGCGCGGACTCGTTCAGCGTATCCGGCCCGTCCGGCCCGCAGACCACGATGTCCTCGATCCGCGCTCCGTAGCGGCCCGCGAGATAGATCCCGGGCTCGACGCTGAACGCGACTCCCGGCTGCAGCGCCTCGTCGTTGCCCGCGATGATGTACGGCTCCTCGTGGCCCTCGAGGCCGATTCCGTGGCCGGTTCGATGGAAGAAGGCCTCGCCGTAACCCTCGGCCTCGATGACGTCGCGAGCGGCGGCATCGATCGCCTCGCAGGCGACCCCCGGCCTGACGGCCGCCGTGGCCCGCTCCTGCGCCGTCTGGAGGATGCCGAACAGGTGTCGGAATTCCTCCGTGGGTCCCTTCGCCGGGTCGCCGCCGGTGACCCACAGCGTCCGCGTCGTGTCGCTGCAGTAGCCGCCGAGGATGCCGCCGATGTCGAGGACGATCGGCTCGCCGGCCTCGATGACCCGGTCCGAGGCCTGGTGGTGCGGCGAGGCCGAGTTCGGTCCCGCGCCGACGATTCCGAACTCCGCCGTGTCGTGGCCCTCGGCGATGAGCCGGTCATGGACCTCCCGAGCGACGTCTGCCTCCGTTCGTCCGACGAGCCTCCCGGCCGCGATCTGGGCGACGACACGATCGGCGGCTTGCGCGGCGAGCCGCAGGAGTGCGATCTCGTTGGCGTCCTTGACCATCCGGAGCTCGCGCATGAGTGCCGTCGCCGACGACCACGTCGCGCTCGTCAGTCGCCGCTGGAACCGCAGGACATGGAGCGCCCACATCCGATCCGAGATCGCGATCTCGATGAGCTCGTCGTGGGCATCCTGGAACCGGCCAAGGACCTTCAGATACGGATCGTCGGTCTCCAGCCAGGTTTCGATCGCGATGTCTGTCCCGAGACCGGCTCGCGCCGCGGGTTCCTCGAGGCGTGGGACGAACATGACCGGGGTCGAGGACCGCCCTCCGACCGTCAACGCCGTCAGGCGCTCGCTCGGCATCGCCCCGTAGCCGGTCAGATAGGCGAGATCGGCCCCATAGCTGAGGATGATGCCGTCGACCGACCGGCTGCCAGCAAGTTCCGCGAGTCGACGGAGCCGATCCACGTACGTCTCGGCCGGGATCGTCGGGCGATTGGCAATCGTCATCGGGCGGGCGTCTCCAGTTCCGTGCCCAGCCAGCGGGCAAGCGTCGCCGGCCCGTCCTCGAACAGCTTGCGGTAGGGATGGAATCGCTCTGCGCCGGCCGCCAGCGCCTGGCGCCGCAGCTCCGCGTCGTCGTGCTGGCCGACGGCGATCACCCGGCGACCGGCCTCGGTCACTCGCCGAACGGCGTCGATCCCGTCGTAGGCGAGGGCGGTCAGGTCGACGATCACGGCGTCGGCACGTGGCAGCTCGCGGTCGAGCGCGGCCATGTTCCTGGCCGGAACCGCATCGGCTCCGGTGGCGCGGACGTGGGCGACCAGGCGGGTGGACCAGATGAGGTCGTCAGCCACGACGACGACGTGCACCGGCGGCGGGTCCTGCCCGGCGTCAGCCGAGCGACTCCGCGAGGTGGCGAAAGACGTCGCGAGCCGACACGAGCCCGGTCGGCCGGCCGTGCTCGACGATCGGGATGTGACGGAATCCGCCGACCGCCATCTTGTTGATCGCGACCGCGATCGTGTCGTCGTGGCGGAGCACGACCGGATCGTGGGTCATCAGCTCGGCGATGGGGCGCGACTCGAGCGGTCGACCGGCGACTTTCAGGACGGCGTCGCGGTCGGTGAAGATGCCGACGAGCTTCCCGCCGCTCACGACGAGGACGCAGTCCGTCCCGTTGTCGTGCATCCGCCGGACCGCCTCCGCCGCATCCGCCGAGACGTCGACGACCTCGGGTTGCCCGACTTCCAGCTCGTCGAGATGCTCCCCGAGGAGCGGGCCGCGATACGAGGTCGCGGGCTCGGGCGTATCCCGGCCGGCGAGGTCGGCGCCGCAGTTGTCGCAGATATCCGAGCCCATCAGGTTCTCGAAGCCGCATTGCGGACAGCGCATTCAGCTCCTCCCGTCGCGGCCGGTCGCGGTCAATCGACCGTCCACGTCTCGCCGCTGGCCAGGACTGCGGTGAGATCCCCGATCCCCTGGGCAGCCACGGCCGCCGCGATCTGGCCCTCGACCAGCTGGTCGTGGGTCGGGCGCGGCACAGCTCGCAGGACGCCGACCGGGACGGGGTAGTCGGGCCAGAACATCCGCGAGAGCATGAGGGCGAGGTACGGCTCCTCCGCCTTCTCGTCGTGGACGAGCAGGTCCGCGACCGAGATCCCGTTCTCGCCGATCGTGACGACCTCGGGATGCAGCCCACGCAGCCGAATGCCCTTGTCGCGGTCCTTGCCGAAGATCATCGGCTTGCCGTGCTCGAGCACGAGCATCCGGTCCTCGCGAACCTCACGGTCGGTGAAGTCGCGCCAGGCGCCGTCGTTGAAGATGTTGCAGTTCTGGAGGACCTCGACGAACGTGGAGCCGTGGTGCATGCCGGCGCGCTGGAGCGTGCCCTGGAGATGCTCCGTGTGCGTGTCCACGGACCGGGCGACGAACGACGCCTCGGCGGCGAGGGCGATCGTCAGCGGCATGATCGGGGTGTCGACGGTGCCGGCCGGGGTCGATTTCGTCTTCTTGCCGAACTCCGAGGTCGGGCTGGCCTGGCCCTTCGTCAGGCCGTAGATCCGGTTGTTGAACATCACCATCGTGATGTCGACGTTCCGACGCATCGAATGGATGACGTGGTTGCCGCCGATCGACAGCGCGTCCCCGTCGCCGGTGATGACCCAGACCATGAGGTCCGGCCGGGCCGCCTTCAGCCCGGTGGCGAGGGTCGGCGCGCGGCCGTGGATCGTGTGGAAGCCGTAGGTGTTCATGTAATACGGCAGCCGGCCCGAGCAGCCGATCCCCGAGATGAAGACGATGTTCTCCTTGGGAACACCGAAGTCCGGCATCTGCTTCTGGGTCTGGGCGAGGATCGAATAGTCACCGCAGCCGGGACACCAGCGGACCTCCTGGTCCGAGACGAAGTCCTTGCGGGTCAGCTGGATGACGGCGGCATTCTCAGCGGAGAGCGGCGGGGACTGTTCAGTCATGCGCGATACCCAGGATTCTTTCTGCCTGCTCGACGATTTCGGCAATGCGGAACGGCTTGCCCCGCACCCGGTCGTAGCCTTCGGCGTCGATGAGGAACTGGGCCCGGATGAGCATCAGGAGCTGGCCGAGGTTGACCTCGGGGATGAGCACCTTGCGATAGCTCCGGAGGACCTTCTCGGTGTTCGTCGGAAACGGGTTCAGGTGGCGGAGGTGGGCGTGGGCGACGCTCCGGCCCTGCGCCTGGAGCCGCTCGACTGCGCTGCGGATCGCGCCGTAGGTCGACCCCCAACCGAGGATCAGCAGGTCGCCGCGCTCGGGCCCGAACACGTCGAGCGGCGGGATGTCGTCCGCGATCCGGGCGACCTTGGCCTGGCGCAGGAGCTGCATCCGGTGGTGGTTCTCGGGGTCGTAGCTGACGTTGCCGGTGATGTCGGCCTTCTCGAGGCCGCCGATCCGATGTTCCAGCCCCGGCGTGCCCGGGATCGCCCATTTGCGGGCCAGGGTCACCGGGTCCCGCTCGTAGGGGTGGAACGTCTCCGCGTCGGTCCAGTTCTCGACCGAGATTCCAGGCAGGTCGTCGACGGACGGGATCTTCCACGGCTCGGCCCCGGTCGCGAGGAACGCATCCGAGAGGTACACGACCGGCGTGACGTACTTGAGGGCGAGTCGCCATGCCTCGATGGCAAGGTCGAAGCACTCCCCAGGCGTGGCCGGCGCCACGACAGGCAGCGGGGAGTCGCTGTTGCGGCCGAAGAGCACCTGGAGGAGGTCGGCCTGCTCGGTCTTCGTCGGCATGCCGGTCGACGGACCGGCCCGTTGGACGTCGATGACCACGAGCGGCAGCTCGACCATGATCGCGAGCCCGAGCGCCTCGGACTTCAGGGCGATGCCGGGTCCCGACGAGGCGGTCATCCCCATCGCTCCGCCGTAGCTCGCGCCGATCGCGGCGCCGATCGCGGCGATCTCGTCCTCGGCCTGGAACGTCTTGACCCCGAAGTTCTTGTAGCCCGACAGCTGGTGGAGGATGTCCGATGCCGGCGTGATCGGGTACGAGCCGTAGAAGAGCGGCCGGCCGGCGAGCTTGGACGCGGCGAGCATGCCGAGCGCCGTCGCCTCGTTGCCGGTGATGTTGCGATACGTCCCTGGTGCCAGGTGAGCCGGCGCGACGCGGTAGTGGGTGTGGAAGATCTCGGTCGTCTCGCCGAATGCGTAGCCGGCCTTCAGCGCCCGCTTGTTCGCTTCGGCGACGACAGGCCGCTTGCCGAACTTCGCCTCGATCCAGCGAATCGTGCCGTCCGATTCCCGACCGTAGAGCCAGAACATGATCCCGAGGGCGAAGAAGTTCTTCGTCAGGTCCTTCTGCTTGCTCGTCATGTCGAGCCCGTCGAGCGAGCGCTCGTTGAGCGTCGAGATCGGGATCTCGAAGAGGGCGTACTGCTTGAGCGAGCCGTCGGTCAGCGGGTTCGCGGCGTAGCCGGCCTTGTTGAGGTTCGCCTGGGTGAAGGCGTCGCTGTTGACGATGAGGGCGCCACCCGCCGGCAGGTCCCCGACGTTCGTCTTGAGCGCCGCCGGGTTCATCGCGACTAGCACGTCGGGCTGGTCGCCCGGCGTATGGATGTCGCTCGAGCTGAAGCTGATCTGGAAGCCCGAGACGCCGGGCAGTGAGCCCGCCGGTGCTCGGATCTCCGCCGGGAAGTCCGGCAGGGTGCTGATGTCGTTGCCATAGACCGCGGCGGTCCGGGTGAACTGGGTCCCCGTCAGCTGCATCCCGTCGCCGGAATCGCCGGCGAAGCGGATCGTGACCCGATCGAGCTCCTGGAGCTCGGGGTCCAGCGGCTTGGTTTCGGTGGTCATCCGCCCTCTGCCTTGCGCATGCGCTGATGGGGTCGAGGCGGGAGGTTGAGGAGCTCCTCCGGAAAGGCCTCGGCCAGGAATTTCAGGATGTCCTGCGGTCGGACGACGCCGATCAGGTGGTCCTCCTCGTCGAGGAGGGGAACGTTCCGATAGCGCCCGGTCTGCATGAGGTCGATCGCGTCGCGGACGGTTTCGTCGAGGTGGAGATGATGCGGTCCGGTCGTCATCATCGTCTCGACCGGCTGGTTGAGGTCGACGTCGCCGCCGACGATCCGACCGAAGATGTCCCGTTCCGTCAGGACGCCGGCCAGACGCCCGTCGCCATCGGTGACGAAGACGGAATCGCCGGTTCCGGTCCGTTGGATTGCGGCGATGCAGTCGGCCAGGCTGGTGCCCGGTTTGACGGTGACCGGTTCGCGCCGGCTGAGCACCCTGAGGCGCTCGTCGGTGACGGAGGGCACACGCGCAACCACGGCGCGTTCGGTGAGTTCGCTCACGCTCGCAAGTGTAGTCGCTAACGCCTCGCGACCAAGGCGGTGCAGCGGCGGGCCGGCCGGTCCGCAACGGCTCGATGGCCCAATCCGGCGCCTGCTAGCCTCCGGCCGTGGATCGCCGTCGCGCGCTCGGGATCGTCCTCGTTCTCGTGTCCGCCTGCAGCTTCGGATCGGGCGGGCTGTTCGCCCATCCCGTCTACGAGGCGGGTGTCGGCTGGCAGGTCCTGTCCGCATGGCGGTTCGGCTTCGGGGCACTGCTCGCGTGGGGCTGGCTCCTCGCATCGGCAGAGCGGCGCCGTGGCCTGCGCCTCGTCGATCGACGCACCGCCGTCGTCGCGGTAGCCCTCGGCATCCTGTACGTCGGCAACTCGGGGACGTACTACGCCGGGCTCGAGACGGTTCCGGTCGGCCTTGCGGCCCTCATCGTCTACATCTATCCGGCGGTCGTTGCCGTGATGACGTTGCGCTTCGGACGGCGACTCGACGGCCGGCGACCGTGGTTCGCCCTGGGCCTTGCGCTCGTCGGGGTCCTGCTGGCGCTCGGCGGCGTGCCGGCAGGGACGATGCCGCCGCTGACCGGTGTCGCCCTGATCGTCGCTTCGCCGCTCATCTACTCCGTCTGGATCGTCCTGTCGGCGAGGCTGTCAGGCGAGCGCCGGGACGGCGTCGGCGACGAGCGGGCCGAGGGCACGGACGCGGCTGCGGCGACGGCGCTGATGATGACCGCCACGGCCGCCGTTTACTGGCTCTCCGGGATCGCGTTCGGATTGCCGATCACCCCGGACCGGATTCCGCCGGTCGCCTGGCCCGGGCTGGTCGGCGTCGGCGTCGTTGCGACCTTCGTCGCGATCCAGACCTTCTACGCCGGCGTCCGCCGCATCGGGGCCGCCCAGGCGGCGCTCGTCAGCACGATCGAGCCGGCCTGGACGATCGCCCTCGCGGCGCTCCTCTTCGGCCAGGCGCTCGCGCCCGTCCAGCTCCTCGGCGGCGCGCTCATCATCGTCGGGGTGATCATTGCCCAGGCACCACCCGAGACCTTCAGCTCGATCCGGCCGGGTGTCCGCATGGCAGACGAATAGGCGCAGGCGCAGCCACGAAAGGAGCCGACATGGCGAAAACCGAGATACGGACCGATGGGGCGCCGCCGCCGGGCGGTGGATACTCGCAGGGAATCAGGGCGGGCAAGCTCGTCTTCACCGCCGGCCAGGTCGGGATCGACCCGGCAACCGGCGAACTCGCCGGAACGACGATCGAGGCCCAGACCGCTCGCGCCCTCGACAATCTCGTCGCCGTGCTTGGCGAGGCGGGCGCGACGCTGGCCGACGTGGTCAAGGTCACGGCATTCCTCGGCGACATGACGCTGTTCCCCGACTACGACCGGATCTACCGGACCTATTTCCCGGAGCCCCGCCCGGCCCGCTCATCGGTCGGAGCAAATCTCGGGCGATTCCTCGTCGAGATCGAGGCGATCGCCGTCCTGCCCGACTGACCCGCGGCGCCGAGCCTCGGCGCGCGGCCGCGAGGCGTTTCAGCCCCGGGCGGCCGCGAGCGTGGCGCGGGCGCCGGCGCCGATGAGCGCCCCGTCCGAGCCGATGCCCATAAACCGGAAGCCGAGCTCGAGCAGTCCGGGGACGGCCGCGAGGTCGTAGACGAGGATGCCCGCCGCCTTGCCATGGGCGGCACAGGCAGCGGCGACCGTCTTGAGCGCGTCGCGATAGGCCGGCTCCTCGAACTGGCCGGGGATGCCGAGAGAGTGGGTCAGGTCGGCCGGGCCGACGAAGAGGACGTCGACCCCGTCGATCGCCGCGATCGCATCGGCCTCGGCCAGCGCACCGACCGATTCGATCTGGACGATGCCAAGGATTCGCTCGTCGATCTGGCGGACGTCGCCGTGGGCGACTGTGCCCATCCCCGCGCCGCGTGTTCGCAACGCGACGCCACGGACTCCGGCCGGCGGATAGCGCAGGTACGTGACCGCCTCCCGCACTTCGGCGGCCGAGTCCAGTCGCGGGATGACGACGCCGGCGGCTCCCAGATCGAGTGCGCGGCCGATCCGAAGGCGCTCGCCGGACTGGGGCCGGACGACGGGCGTCGATCCGCCCACCTCAACGGACTGGAGGAGGCCAACTAGGCCGGCCTCGGTACCCGCGCCGTGCTCCAGGTCGACGACGAGCCAGTCATAGCCGGCCCTCGCGCAGATCTCGGCCGAGAACGGTGACCCGAGGTCGAGGAACAGCCCCCAGAGGGTCTCGCCGGCGAGGACGCGGGCGCGCAGGGTTCGGTCGGTCGTCATGCTGCCAATGATCGCCCGCGACGACGCCGCGTGCTTGGCGGAGTCGCTCCACGGCAGGCAAGTCCGCGATGAGGGTCAGGTGACCGGCGGGCAAGCGGTCAGGGATCGATGGAGAAGCGGCTCATGGGACAGTCCGGCCCCAGTGAAGCTACGAGTCGCTCGGCGGGAGACCGTCATGCAGGTCGAGATTCGGACCGGGTTCCGGAAGATGGCGCGCATCCTGAGGGACGACCGGGAGTTCCGGCGGGCTGCGGCGCGGATGCCGCGACCCGTCCCCTGGGACTGGGCAAAGCCCCGGCTCATGCCCCTCCTCGCCCAGCCGTGCATCGACCTGCCAGGCGAGGAGCGAATCCGGACGGCTGCTGACCTCGGGCCTGCGATCGAGTTCGGGATCGACCTCGGCGGCCATTTCCCGATCGTCGACCGGGTGGTCGCGGAACGCTGGGAATGCACGAGCGACCAGCTCCGCGCCGCCGCGCTGGCGAACCTCGAGCGGCGCGCTGCCACCGTGCCCACGAGCGCGGTCCAGACGGCAGTCATGAGCGGGCGGCGCTTCGGGATGCTGCGGAGCCCGGCGGGCTGCGCATCGTCGATCCTGCTGGCGCCGGACCATCTCCGACGGCTGTTCGGCGGTCAGGACCAGATGCTCGCTGCGCCCGGTCGTCATACGCTTGTCAGCTTCTCGCTCGACGTGCCAGAGCTGGCCGCCGCCGAGATCGCCATTGACCTCGAGCTCGACGAACTCACGCCGCTGTTCCTGGCGCCGTTCTACCTCATCGGTGGCGAGCTCCTCTGGGACGAGCCCGGCGACATCGACGCCGCGCCGTGATGGACGAACCTTGACGCGGCGTCCCGTTCGAGAGAGCTATTTGTCGAGGATGCGGTCGGCTTTGCGGTCGATCTGACGTTCCTCGCTGGCCGTGATTCGGCCCTTGTTCTGCTGCTGCGACGCGCGTGCCTTCGCGTTCCGGGCGTGCGCCTTGTCGGGCATCGGGTACTTCTTCTCATCGGGGAGCCCGTACTCGGACTTCGGGATGGACTTGCGCTTCTTGGCGGTCAGCTCGGCCATCGTGGCTACCTCCAGCGTGGGCCCGCGTCTCGGGCCCGCGTCCAGCCTCCGGCCGGTCGCGCAAGCCGTGCGAGGCATGCGGCCGCGGACGCGTTGCATCGACGTTCCACGCTCGACGCGCGGCCACGATGTCCCACGCGGGAAATTCAGTCGGGAAACGCCTCCGGCCCGCGGTCGGCCAGCTCGCGGGCCTCACCCGCATGGTCGTCCGGTGGCAGCCAGCTGTACGGATAGCGATCGTCGTCGAGCTCGATCGCCGCCTTGGTGACCTTCAGCGGGTGGAACGTGTCGACCATGACGGCCAGCTCCTCGGTCCGCTCCTTGCCGATCGAGGCTTCGGCGGTGCCGGGGTGCGGACCGTGGGGGATCCCCGCCGGGTGAAGCGTGAAGGACGCGATGTCCACGCCGCGGCGGCTCATGAAGTTGCCGGCGACGTAGTAGATGACCTCGTCGCTATTGATGTTGCTGTGGTTGTAGGGAGCGGGGATCGCGAGCGGGTGGTAATCGAACTTGCGGGGGACGAATGAGCAGACCACGAAATTGCGGGCCTGGAAGGTCTGGTGGACGGGCGGCGGCTGGTGGACCCGGCCGGTGATCGGCTGGAAGTCGCCGATGTTGAACCGGAACGGCCAGAGGTAGCCGTCCCAGCCGACGACGTCGAATGGGTGGTGGTGGTAGTGATACGCCGTCGTTCGGTCGCTCGTCCGGACGTGGACGACGAAGTCACCGGTCTCGTCGCGAGGCTCGACCTCGTCTGGCGCATGGAGGTCCCGCTGGGAGTACGGCGAATGCTCGAGCAGTTGACCGTAGTCGTTG
>Ga0307310_10000945_pt1 | contig 10420 bp, 9 predicted proteins | sample ER_DNA_197_FD_194502 | JGI IMG/M metagenome (GOLD analysis project Ga0307310, IMG submission 194502) | Bulk soil microbial communities from the East River watershed near Crested Butte, Colorado, United States - ER_DNA_197 | ecosystem: Environmental > Terrestrial > Soil > Floodplain | place: USA...
CGCGACTGTCGTCTTGCTCACTCTGGCGGCCGGCCAGTTTCTGATGACGCTCGACAGCTCGGTCATGAACGTCTCGATCGCAACGGTCGCCAAGGACGTCGACACGACCGTCTCCGGGATCCAGGGCGCGATCACGGCGTACACGCTCGTGATGGCAGCGCTGATGATCACCGGTGCCAAGGTGGGGGCGATGATCGGGCGCAAGCGGGCGTTCGCGATCGGATGCGTGATCTACGGCTGCGGGTCGCTCACGACTGCGCTCGCGCCCAACCTGCCGGTGCTGCTGCTCGGATGGTCGTTCCTGGAGGGAGTTGGCGCGGCGCTGATCCTGCCGGCGATCGTGGCCCTCGTTGCCGGGAACTTCGCGGCCCAGCGGCGACCCGCCGCGTACGGCATGGTCGCCGCCGCCGGGGCGATCGCGGTCGCGGTGGGGCCGTTGATCGGAGGCTTCTGCACGACGTACTTCTCGTGGCGGTGGGTGTTCGCCGGCGAAGTCGTGCTCGTCCTCCTCATTCTCCTCCTGACCCGGCGAATTGCCGACGCGCCGGTCGAGGCGCGTCCACGCCTGGACGTGGTCGGCGCAGTGCTCTCGGCGCTCGGACTCGGGCTCCTCGTCTTCGGCGTGCTCCGTTCGAGCGAATGGGGCTGGATTCAGCCCAAGCAGGGCGGGCTCTCGTGGGCGGGCCTGTCGCCGGCCATCTGGCTGATCCTGGCGGGCCTGTTCGTGATCTGGGTCTTCTTCCGCTGGCAGGCCCGCCTCGATGCGAGAGGCAAAGAGCCGCTCGTGCGCCCGGCCATGCTGCAAAACAAGCAGCTGGGCGGCGGCCTGATCATGTTCTTCTTCCAGTACCTCGTTCAGGCGGGCTTCTTCTTCGTCGTGCCGCTGTTCCTTTCGGTCTGCCTGGGCCTCTCGGCGCTCGCCACAGGCGCTCGGCTGCTGCCGCTCTCGATCACGCTGCTCGCCGCCGCGATCGGTATCCCACGCCTCCTCCCGGAGGTCTCGCCGCGCCTCGTCGTCCGCTGCGGTCTGCTCGCACTGCTTGCAGGCACAGTCGTCCTGCTCGGCGCGCTGGACAAGGACGCGGGCGCGGAGATCGTCTTCGTCCCGATGCTTCTGATCGGGCTCGGGATCGGCGCCCTCGCCTCCCAGCTCGGCGCCGTCACCGTCTCCGCCGTATCCGACGACGAGAGCCCGGAGGTAGGCGGCCTACAGAACACGGCGACGAACCTCGGCGCCTCGCTGGGCACCGCGCTCGCCGGCTCGATCATGATCGCCGCGCTCACCTCCGCCTTCCTCACGAACATCGAGCAGAGCTCCGCGATCCCGTCGCGGGTCAAGTCCCAGGCAAAGGTTCAGCTCGCCGGCGGAGCCCCCTTCATCTCGGACGCCGACCTAGAGGCCGCCCTCAATGAAGCACACGTCAGATCGAGGGCAACCAACGAGGCTCTCGACGCCTACCGCGAGGCGCGAATCGACGGGCTCAGGTCGGCGCTCGCCATCCTCGCGCTGCTCTCGATCGTCGCCCTGTTCCTGGCTCAGCGCATCCCGACCAGGCAACCAGGGGCAGCTCCTCTGTGAGGCTGGCTAGGCAGCGCGCTCGAAGACTCGGTCTCGGATGTCCTCGCCGCGTGCGGCGATTGCGCCGAGCTCGTAGAGGAACTCGAACCAGCGCAGGTCCACGCCGGGCACCTCCGGGCTGACGCGGAAGCCCGCGCCCGAGCGAAGCGACATCGCAAGCGCCAGCAGCCGGCGCACCAGGTCGTCGGCCGCCTCTTGCAGCGTTGTCCCCTCGCCGTGTACGTAGCCGCCGAGGTTCAGGCGGCAGCGGCCGGCGACTTCCCGGATCGAGAGCGCGGGTGTCCACGGCTCCGTCATCTACACCGTCTTCGCCGCTCCATGGCCGCGTGGAACCCAAGTCGCGCTGCGGCTCGATTCATCCCGATAGGGCGATGAGCAAACACCGCCATACCAAGAAGATGCGCCGTGAACCGCCGATCCCCTGCTCCGGAAAGGAAATGAGATGCCCGAGCCCACGAACGGCCGCCAGCGCGCCGTTCTCCCAATTCCCGACCGGAACCACGTCGGCGTCACGACCTACGACGCCAAGAGCCCCGACACGAGTTTTCCGCCGATCGAGCCGCTCCGGCCGCCGGAAGGGGCGCCGAACGTGCTGGTCGTGCTGATCGACGACGCCGGCTTCGGCTCGTCGAGCGCCTTCGGCGGCCCCTGCCAGACACCGAACTTCGAACGGCTGGCGGACAACGGGCTCAAGTACAACCGCTTCCATACGACTGCGCTCTGCTCGCCGACGCGGCAGGCGCTGCTCACGGGCCGGAATCACCACGCGGTCGGCATGGGCGGCATCACGGAGATCGCGACCTCCGCTCCAGGCTACAACTCGATCCGGCCCAAGGCGGCCGCGCCGCTAGCGGAGACGCTGAAGCTGAACGGCTATTCGACGGCGCAGTTCGGCAAATGCCACGAGGTGCCGGTCTGGGAGACCAGTCCAATGGGCCCCTTCGACGCGTGGCCCGCCAACGGGGGCGGGTTCGAGCACTTTTACGGCTTCATCGGCGGCGAGACGAACCAGTACGCGCCCGCGCTCTACGACGGCACCGTCCCGGTCGAGCCCGACCGCACGCCGGAGGAGGGCTACCACTTCTCCGAGGATATGACCGACCACGCGATCGACTGGATCCGCCAGCAGAAGGCGCTGATGCCGGACAAGCCGTTCTTCGTCTACTACGCGCCGGGTGCGACGCACGCCCCGCACCACGTTCCGGCCGAGTGGTCGGCCAAGTACAAGGGCAAGTTCGATCAGGGCTGGGACAAGCTCCGCGAGGAGACCTTCGCCCGCCAGAAGGAGCTCGGGGTCATCCCGCAGGACGCAGAGCTGACGGCTCGGCCGAAGGAGATCCCCGGCTGGGACGAGACGCCGGACGAGATGAAGCCGATCTTCGCCCGCCAGATGGAGGTCTACGCCGGCTTCATGGAGCACACCGACCACCACGTCGGCCGCGTGATCGATGCGCTCGAGGAACTCGAGTTCCTCGAGGACACGCTCGTCTACGTGATCGTCGGCGACAACGGCGCCTCGGCCGAGGGAACGCCGAACGGCTGCTTCAACGAGCTGGTCGTCCTCAACGGCGCCGCCGACCTCGAGACAGTCGAGTTCATGACCTCACGGATCGAGGACTTCGGCACGCCGAAGGCCTACAACCACTACGCGGTCGGCTGGGCGCATGCGATGGACACGCCGTACCAGTGGACGAAGCAGGTCGCCTCACACTGGGGCGGGACGCGCAACGGCGCGATCGTCCACTGGCCAAGCCGGTTCAAGGCAAAGGGCGAGGTCCGCACCCAGTTTCATCACGTGATCGACGTCGCCGCCACCGTGCTGGACGTGGCCGGGCTCCCCGAGCCGAGCTTCGTCCACGGCATCCAGCAGATGCCGCTGCACGGGGTCTCGATGGCGCCGTCATTCGGTGACGCGTCCGCGCCTGAGATGCGAGAGACGCAGTACTTCGAGATGTTCTGCAACCGCGGCATCTACCACAAGGGTTGGACCGCGGTCACGCGGCACAGCACACCGTGGGTCATGGCGGAGAACCCGCCGTTGGACGCCGACGTCTGGGAGCTCTACGCGCCGGACGACTGGACGCAGGCCCACGACCTGGCGCAGGAGCAGCCGGAGAAGCTGAGCGAGTTGCAGACGCTGTTCCTGATCGAAGCGGCGAAATACAACGTTCTGCCGCTGGACGACCGGCGCGCGGAGCGCTTCAACTCGGACCTCGCCGGCCGCCCCCAGCTCGTGCGGGGCAACCGGCAGCTGCTCTTCGGCGGCATGAGCCGCCTGTCCGAGAACTCGATCGTCGTGATCAAGAACAAGTCACATGCGGTCACGGCTGAGATTGACGTTCCCGCGGACGGTGCCGAGGGCGTCATCGTCGCGCAGGGCGGCGCCTTCGGCGGCTGGAGCCTCTACGCCAGGGAGAGCAAGCCGGCGTACTGCTACAACCTCTTCGGCCTACAGCTCTTCAAGGTCTACGGCGACGCGCCGCTGTCCGAGGGCACGCACCAGGTTCGGGTCGAGTTCGCCTACGACGGCGGCGGGCTCGGCAAGGGAGGCACCGCCTCGCTCTTCCTCGATGGCGACAAGGTCGGCGAGGGACGGGTCGAAGCGACTGTGCCCATGGCCTTCTCGGCCGACGAGACCCTCGACATCGGCTCCGACAGCGGCACTCCGGTGTCCGACGACCTCCCAGTGGACGAGCTCGAGTTCAACGGGAAGGTGCGCTGGGTCGAGATCGACCTGGGCGAGGACGCGGAGGACTCCGACCACCTGATCACCCCCGACGAGCGCCTGAAGATCGCAATGGCGCGCCAGTAGCGACTAGCGGGTGGACCGCATCATCATCACGATCGAGGGACCAAACTTCCAGGATCGAGAGGAGGCGGAAGTACTGCGCCTGCCCGAGGAAGGCGAGATGATCAACACCAAGTACGGGCCTTGTGTCGTGACCGGCGTGGAGCCGCTGCCCGACAGCGACAAGTTCAGCGGAAAAGTCGCCTGCCGCTTACCCTAGCCGGGCGATGAACACCGGTTAGGTTGGTCCAGGGGTCTTCCCGAGTGCCGGGGGCGGAGTCTCCGGGAACTCCCGCAGGGTTTGCCGGCGCAGCGCCTCAATGGCGATTGCAGTCGTGGCGGCAAGGAGCGCGACCCCGAGCAGCTGCCGGTTGCCTGCCGTCGGTCCCACCGCGAGCAGAATCAGGAACAGGAAGAGAGCGGCCACCCAGACGACGATCGGATGATCTCTGAAGGAAGGTGCGAGCGAGCGCCTGACCGCGACTGCGGGTCGATTCGGGCCTGCCAAGGCCGTCGCGAGGAGTACCAAGGCGCCGTAGACGACCAGGATGATCGCGATGTCTCGCAGCACGCTCGTCTCGATCGCCCAGATCACGCTCACCGGATGCTTGTTCGCCTCCGTCTTGACGAGCGAGTCGACGATCGCGTCACCCAGGAAGCGCCTGAGCGAGGCGATCAGGAGGCCGACGAAGACGAGGCTCGCTCCGGTCGCGCCCAGCAGCAGCCGGCGCCGCCCATGCGCGAGGTAGATCGCCAGCGCGTAGAGGGCGACGACGGCGAGCAGGAGCAGCGAGCTCAGCGCCTTGAGGATCTTGACCGCCGTCTGGGCGGCGCCGAGCTGGTCCGACTTCATGATCACGAGCTGGCCAGCGTTCGGATCGGCGTTTGCCTTCAGCTTGTCCTCCAACCCGAGCCGTGTCGCCAGCCTCGTGATCGCCGGTCTCAGGTCCAGGGTGACCGCTCCGTTCGCGGTCGAGATGTTTCCGTTCTTGCCCAGGTCCTCGCCCTCCAGCACCTTCACGACACCGGCGTGGGCACGCTTGTTGAGGTTCTCCCAGAGCGTCTGCACCCTCGGTCGCTGCAGCAGCCTGTCGGCGGCCGCGGGCACGACCGTGTTCTGGAGCGCCGCCGCCAGCGCGACGGCAGTTCCCTTCCTCTGTGCCGGCAGCCGCTCGCGCAGCTGGGCTTCCACGTCGACTCGCTGGAAGAGTGCGTCAGTGAGCTTCTGCGCGATCGCACCGCGAACCTCGTCGTTTGCCAGTAGCTGAGTCGACGAGTCCGCCCAGGCCTGGTCATCGAGCAGCTGACGCTTCGACCAGACCGTGAGCGACGAGACGAACATCAGGATCGTCGCCAGCACGAACAGGCCCCAGACCAGGAATCCACGCTTCTTGCTCATGTTCGACTTGAGCTCTTCATAGCTTCTCCGCGTGCGACTGCGAGATCATCGCAGGCGCGGCCGGGTCCGTGTCAATTGGCTCGCCCCGCGCCGACCGCCTCGGTCGTCGGCGCGAACGGGCGCATCTCGTCCTGGCCCGGCTGGATCACGCCGTAGGAGGCTTCGGGAACCTCGTTCCACGCTCCGGGCAGGTCCCCGAGCGGCTCGGAAACCACGAGCCGCGACTCGTCGCCGAGGTCGCGCAGCAGCTCGTTGTCCGGGTAAAGGGCGCGGAGCGTGCGGACGTCCGTGCTGAAGAAGAGGGAGCGCGACTTTCCTTCGCTCGAATACCTGAACGCCCAGACGCGCTCGCCGTCGCTCGCCGCGATCGTTCCCTGGAACGGGAATTGGACGTCGTGCGCATGGCCCACCGACTCGACGAGGCCGATGGTGCGTGCGACCGCCGCGGGCGGATCGTCCTCGAGGCCGAACGTCAGCGCGAGGTGGAACATCAGCTCCGAGTCGGTCGTGCCCTCGATCTCCGGGTACAGCTCCGGGTCGACTGCGACCGTGAGGTCTCGCTTCACCTTGGTGAACCCGTCGAGGAACCCGTTGTGCATCCACAGCCAGCGGCCGTGGCGGAACGGGTGGCAGTTCGTCTGCTGCACCGGGGAGCCCGTGGAGGCCCGGATGTGCGCAAACACGAGCGGCGAGGTGATGTGACCGGCCAGTTCGCGCAGGTTGCGGTCGTTCCAGGCCGGCTCGATGCTGTGAAAGACCGCCGGGCTCTCCTGCTCGCCGTACCAGCCGATGCCGAAGCCATCGCCGTTGGTCTCCTCGGCTCCGAGCCGTGAGTGGAGGCTCTGGACGATCAGCGAGTTCTGCCGGCCGTACAGGAGCTCGTCGAGCAGGACAGGCGAACCGGAATATGCAAGCCAGCGGCACATCTCGTGGAGATCGTGCCCCCGAAGGAAACACGGCGCCTCATCCCGTTGGGACGATGCCGCGGATGCTTCGACGCGGGACGGTTGCAAGCAGCAAATGACCCCGACAAGGGAGAGGTGTAGTGCTCGCAACTGATTACCCGTTCCTCGACATCTTCTGGACGATGGCCATCTTCTTCGCCTGGGTGATCTGGATCTGGCTGCTGATCCTGGTGCTCTCGGACAACTTCCGACGCCGGGACCACGGCGGCTTTGCGAAGGCGATGTGGACGCTCTTCGTCATCTTCACGCCGCTGTTGGGAGTGCTCGTATACATGATCGCCCGGCCGCCGGTAGACGACGAGTTGACGGTTCGAACGGTCACTTGACCCTGTGATGTTCGCCGGCGCCTCGGGGACGGCGCCGGCGAACGGGGTCTTTCCGGAGAGGACGATGTCGGTTTCGCAGATAGCGGGTGAGCAGGCGCCCGGCAGGCCCGAGGCGCCGCCCGCCTTCCACCTGCTTGCGAAGCCGACCGGTGCGGTCTGCAACCTCGACTGCAGCTACTGCTTCTTCCTCTCGAAGGAGATGCTCTACCCGGGCAGCCGGTTTCGGATGGCCGACGACCTGCTCGAGGAGTATTTGCGCCAGCTGATCGAGGCACACTCGCGGGTCCCGGAGGTGACGATCGCCTGGCAGGGCGGTGAGCCGACGCTGATGGGGCTCGATTTCTTCCGGCGCTCGGTCGAGCTGGCGGATGCTCACCTGCTGACGGGCCAGCGCGCCGTCTACACGATCCAGACGAACGCGACGCTGCTCGACGAGGAGTGGGCGGCGTTCTTCAAGGAAAACGACTTCCTCGTCGGGGTCTCGATCGACGGGCCGCGTGAGCTGCACGACGCCTACCGCGTGGACAAGGGCGGCAAGGGCAGTTTCGACAAGGTCGTACAGGGGCTCGACGCGCTGCGCGAGGCCGGGGTCGACTGGAACGCGCTGACGACGATCCATGCGGAGAATGCCGAGCACGGCCGGGAGGTCTACTGCTTCCTCCGCGACGAGCTCGGCGCAAAGTTCGTGCAGTTCATCCCGATCATCGAACGGGTCGCCGAAACGGACGCGAATGGAACCGTGCCGTGGACCTCGTGGCGCGACCGGCCGCTGTACGTACAGGACGGCGACGCGGTGACGGGCCGGTCGGTGACCGCCGAGCAGTACGGGCGCTTCCTGATCGACGTCTTCGAGGAGTGGGTGCGGCGGGACGTCGGCGAGGTCTATGTGCAGATGTTCGACGTCGCGCTCGCCAACTGGGTCGGCGAGCCTCCCAGCCTTTGCGTCCACTCCGAGACGTGTGGCCTCGCGCTCGCCCTCGAGCACACGGGCGACCTCTACTCCTGCGATCACTTCGTCGAGCCGAAGCACAAGCTCGGCAACATCAAGATGACGAGCATGCTCGAGCTCGTCGACTCGCCGCAGCAGCGGCAATTCGGGCTCGACAAGCGCGAGACGCTGCCGCAATACTGCCTCGATTGCGACGTGCGCTTCGCCTGTCACGGTGGATGCCCCAAGGATCGCTTCATCCAGACGCCTGAGGGCGAGCCGGGCCTGAACTACCTCTGTGCGGGGTTCAAGGCGTTCTTCCACCACGTCGACGGTCCGATGCGGACGATGGGCGCGCTGCTCGCGCAGGACCGGGCCCCGGCGGAGATCGTCGGAATGTATGCGGCCGCGGACGCCGGTCGCGGGCGCAACGATCTCTGCACGTGCGGCAGCGGCAAGAAGTGGAAGCGCTGCCACGGCGCCGAGCGGCTCGAGGTTCTGCGATGACCGAGTCTGCGGCCGTAGAGGCTCCCGGAGCCCCCGGGCTCTGGCAGCGCTTGCACATCAGGCGCCTGCTCACCATCGCGCTCCTGATCATCGTGATCGGAGCCACCGCGGATCTGCTCGGCTGGGACATTCGCGGCTGGTTCTCGGATCTCTGGGACACGATTTCCGGGATCTCGGCGGCGTACCTGGTCGGCGCGGTACTGCTGAAGACCCTCCAGACCACCCTGACCGCGCTCGCCTGGTACGCGATCCTGCGCTACGCCTATCCGACCACGCGCTTCAGGGTCGTGCTCGCCTGCTACGCGACCTCGGTCGCCCTGAACGGGTTCCTGCCGGCGAACCTCGGCACGCTGGTGATGCTGCTGATGTTCACGACGATCATCGCCGACGCGACCTTCTCCGGCGTCCTCGGCGGCTACGTCGTCCAGAAGATCTTCTTCACCCTCAGCGGCGCCTTCACCTACCTGTACCTGTTCCTGACCGTGGGCGGCTCCTTCGACGTCAAGTTCGCCTGGGTCCACGAACACCCCTGGGCGACCGCGATCCTGGTGCTCGGCAGCATCGCGCTGGTCTACCTGCTCGTCCGCGCGATGTGGCCGAAGGTCGTCAAGTGGTGGGACGATGCCAAGGAGGGCGGCGCCATCCTGGGCGAGCCGCGGAAGTACTTCGTGCGCGTGTTCTGCCCCTCGTTGCTCGCCTGGCTCGCGAGCCTCGGCGTAATGGCGGTCTTCCTCGCCGCCTACGACATCCCGGTGAGCTTCCACACCTTGATGCGGATCGCCGGTGGCAACTCGATCGCCAACGTGACCTCGGTCACGCCGGGCGGCGCGGGCGTGAACCAGGCGTTCAACGTCGCCTCGCTGAACGGGATCACCGACCCGACGACCGCTACCGCCTACTCGGTCGCACAGCAACTCGTGACGACCGCTTGGAACATCCTCTTCGCGATCGTCATGGTCACCTGGGTCTTCGGCTGGTCGGGCGGCAAGGATCTCGTCCGGACGTCCTACGCCGATGCGAAGACGAAGGGCGCCGAGCAGAAAACGGCACACGCAGAGAGGAAAGAGGCCAAGAGGGCCGCCAAGCATGCGTAGGACAGCGCCGGTCTAGGAGCTCGTGGACTGGATCAGTGCCGAGCTGGCGTTGACCGCGCTGGCGGCGATGTTCTCGCCGACGACGCTTACCTTCTGCGTCCTCGTGCTCGTCCTCGGCAGGCGGCCGCTCCGTACGGGGCTCTGGTTCTACTTCGGCGCCCTGGGGGCGACGCTCGGGATCGGGATCGTCGCGGCCTTCGTCATCGGCAATGTGGCCGCGTCGCAGACGCCGAGCACCCCGAAGACGTGGGTTGCAGTCGTGGACGTGATCGCGGCGCTGGCTCTGCTCTTCCTCGTCGTGCGGGTGATGCGGCGGCCTCCAAACCCCGAGCGGACGGCGGGCATGATCGCGCAGATGGAGAAGGTCTCCTCGTCGCGAGCGGTCGCGATCCTCGGCGCAGGCGCAGCGCTCGCGAACCCGGGGGCCTTCATCCCGATCGCGCTGAAGGACATCTCGGAGCTGGACCCGAGCGCCACCCAGTACATCGTCGACTGGGTGTTTTTCTCGCTCGCCTCGCTGTTCCCGCTCGCGGTCTCGCTCGTGCTTCTCGTCGTGGCGCGGGAATGGACCGAGCGGGCGCTCGGCCAAGTGCGCGGCTGGCTCGAGCTTCACGCCAGAACTGTTGCCGCGGCGATCGTCGTCCTGCTGGCCGTCTCACTTCTCCGGAACGGCATCGCCGGGCTCACCGGCTAGATGGGTTCGTCCGGAGAGGGTGATGTACGAGGTCGCTCGGGACCCCACGCTGGGACCGTGCGGCTTACGCTCATCCCCTTCGCCGTAGCGGTCGCTCTCGTCTCGGGCTGCGGTGGATCGGGCAATTCGTCCTCGGCGTC
>Ga0307310_10000947_pt1 | contig 10412 bp, 10 predicted proteins | sample ER_DNA_197_FD_194502 | JGI IMG/M metagenome (GOLD analysis project Ga0307310, IMG submission 194502) | Bulk soil microbial communities from the East River watershed near Crested Butte, Colorado, United States - ER_DNA_197 | ecosystem: Environmental > Terrestrial > Soil > Floodplain | place...
CAGGAATTACGCGAGATCGCCAAAGATGTCCAGCACGAAGCGACACCCACGAACATCTGGCGTCGTCGGAATCGATAAGGCGGCGGTCAAGGCGAAGATGCGCGAGCTGCAGGAAAAGCGCGATGCCGCCCGCGAAGCGCAGCGACGAGCTACCCCTTTGCTGTGAATGGAAGTGGCGTCTCGATCGGATACAGCCAGCCACTTGATTCGACGGTCTTCCATGCATTCAGATGGACGCAAGCGGCTGGGATGATCGATCTCGGCACGCTGGGTGGGAGTTTCAGTATAGCCACAGCAATAAACGAGCGCGGCGAGATTGTAGGCGCCAGTAATCTCTCTGCTGACACCGTCCGTCATGCCTTCGTCTGGACCGAGGCCGGCATGGTCGATCTTGGTGCGCTCGGCGGCAGCTATGTCGGCAGCTACGCCACCGGGATAAACAACATGGGCCTGGCGATCGGCTTCAGCTGGAAGACCACTGAGGACTTCGCCACACATGGCTTCGCTTGGACGGAGGCCGGCGGAATGGTCGATCTCGGCTCATTCGGCGGCGACACATATCCCAACGCAGTAAACGAAGGAGGTGTCGTTGTCGGAACGAGTTATACATCCGGCAACGCTGAGTCACGGCCATTCGCGTGGACCCGCGCCGGCGGAATGATCGATCTCGGGACACTCGGAGGCCGATTTGGCGAGGCGTTGGCCGTGAATGATGCCGGCGTTGTGGTCGGCTACAGCTACATGGCCGGAGAGGTCTCCTATCCTCATCCGTTTGCCTGGACCAAAGAAACCGGCATGATTGATCTTGGTACTCTCGGTCGTGGTAACGGCGGTTATGCCGCATCCGTGAACAATGACGGCGCGGTTGTCGGATACACGACGACAACGGGGAATGAAATCGTCCACGCGTTTGTCTGGAGCCTGGCTGGTGGGATGCTCGACCTGGGCGCGTCCGACCTGGAGAGTTATGCCTCTGGAATAAGTCACGAGGGCCTGGTGGTCGGCAATAATTTTACGGCCGATGGTCAGGGCCTTCAGGGTTTCGCGTGGACATCCGATGGCGGAATGGTCGGGCTCGATTGGCTCGGCCGGCAATACAGCCAGGTCTACGGCGTTTCGAAGAACGGCATCATCTTCGGCTTCAGCTACAACGCTGATGGCAGCGGCCACGCGACGGTCTGGCGGGCCACCGACATCGAGCCATAGTCGCGCTGACCCGAGTCGTCGATCAGATATCTTTGCGCGAGGGGCTTCGCCTAATCGCGCGGCGTGTGCGGATGGACGCGGACGCCTGACGATTCATAGCGATCGCCGCGGCGAACCGGTCGGCGACCGCTTCGAATCCTCGTTTCGTCGGGTGCAGCTCGTTCGCCCACCACGTCTTGTAGTCGGTCCTGTTCGACAGCAGGTCGCGGACGTCGACGTACCGCACGTGCCTGAACTCGGTCAACGCGGTCACCCGCCGGAGCATGACGTTGAATCGATCGATGAGATCGGCGGCCATCTCCAGGCAGGCGTCCGGTGCGTTGAATCCCTTGTCGCGGAACCCGGGCTGCAGCCAGGGGCCGGGCAGCGGCCCCCATCCACCGAGCACGCCGCGTCCATCCGGAACGGGATGGCCGTAGCCATGGATGATGATCGGAAGGGGCCGGCCCGCACGCTGGCGGCACACCGTCGTGACGCCGGTGAGAATGGTCACGTACGCGTCGAAGACGCGCTCGTCGATGACGCCGCGGACCACCTGCTCATTGAGGCCCGCATGGGCCGATCGCACGTGGTTAATCAGGACGCGGAACTCGTCGCCCGCCACGTCATTTCCGCCGGCGGAGAGGAGAATGGCGCTTGGCAGAACACGCTGCCGCAGGAGTTTCTCGATCAGGCGCGTAAACTCTTCGAGCTGCCCGCCGTACGCCATCGACTCGACGCTGTCGCCTTTGTGCGCGACCGACTCGACGTCGTACCCGTGCTGGTCTTCGAGCATCCGGAGCACGTCGTGCCACGGGTAGTCGAACCAGGAATCGCCCTCCGCGACCAGTACGCCCGCGCGGGCGACTGCGCCGGCGTGCCCGCCCGCGGCGCGAATCAGTCTGGGTGAGAGGGCGCGCGCCTCGATCGTGGGAGCCGCGTACCGGAGCGCGGCGGCGCGGCGGCGCAGCGCCTGGTCGCGGAATCGGAGGACTTCGCCCGCCAGACTGCGCCCGACGGCAATGGCTCGTCGCGCGGACCCGGCGCTCCCTCTGGGCGTTGTTCTGCGGGATTTCGCGTTTGTGCCGCTACGCTTGGCCACGCGCCCTCCAATGGGGATCGGCCACGCCGGAAATCAGGCCGGTTCTTCAGCGGGGCCGAATGGCTCCCGTGACTTCAACGCGCACGGGAACGCCGTCGATCTCGGTGGGAAGCTCGGTGCCCGGCGCAACCGGTCCGCTCAAATTGACTTTGACTGCGTATTGTCCGCCGAGGCGGGTAATGCCCACTCCAACGACGCTGTCGACTGTTTCGAACAGCCGCTGCGCAGTCTTTTTGGCAGCCTGCGCCCTTTCCAGCGTGACCAGAGGCATGACTCGCTTCATGATTGTCCTATTTGCCGTTTAGAACAAGAGCGTCGCTTTCAGGTCTTTCAGCACGCGATGGATGGGATTGGCGTAGGTCAGCCCGCGCCCGTTCGATCCGCCGCTGTCACCGCCGGCGAACAGCAGCGCGGCAGCTTCCATCCTGGCGTTCACAATCAACGACCCGCTGTCGCCGCCGTCGCTGAAGGCCGCGTTCCCTACGCCCTCTATCTCGATTTGTCCATCGAAGCGTAGATTCCCCTTGTCGTAATTGACGACGACGTTGTCCAGGTCGAACGCCGTGACGCGGCCGCCAGTGGGCCCCGTGGTTCGTCCGATCTTGAACACCAGCTCGCCTTCATCGGTAAAGACAGGCCCCAGCCCCATGAGTTTTCTGTCCCCTCCTTGCACCAGACCGCGAAGGCGTGACGCGTCGTACGCGATCCCTTTGTCGATTTCCGCGAGCGCGCCATCGACGAAGTTGGCGCCCGTCAGCTTCAGTTTGATCCAGAACCGCAGTCGTGCGACACGCTCGGATGGATCCCTGCCGCCGTCGTACTTGGCGCGCTGCAGGATGCGATCTCCCGCGCGTGCCTGGTCCTCTTTGGCGAGAACATGGTTGTTCGACAGCAGATACGCAGCGCCACCACGCTTGACGAACGCGCTGATCGTCCCCGCCGTGACATCGACGTGTCCGACCGATGCACCGATGGTCAGGGGTCTGGTGTTTCGCTGGTACCACGGGATCACCGCGTCTGCCAGTATCGAGTCCGGCGCCGCGCGCCGCGCGCGCGCTCGCTTGTCGATGCGGCCGACGATCCTCACGTCGACCTCGCCTTTGGCCTCACGGGTGAGGTGCTGCATCAATGGACTTTCGACAAGGCTGGGGCGCTGAACGCGGACGGCGAGCTTGTATTCACCCTGATGCCGCGCAACACCAAGAGCAACGGAGCGGGGAATCTTCGGCACCGTGTCGAGCGGACGCGCGCTGACCCCGAACGCGATCGGGCGGCCCGCCATGCTCCCGGCGCTCGGAGCGGAAGCCGCTGTCGAAGCCGTTTTGCCGCGGAGCCGACTGGCCCAGACCACAAAGGGTTCGACAACTTCTTTCAGTAGCTGCTGTTTCAATCCCTGCGCCGATTCGAGCCGCATATTCGCACCTCCGGGCCCAACGTCGCCCTGGTCAATTGTCCATTATTGTTCACGCTTCGACGGACGCAATGTCGCGATGTCGCGATGCTGCAGGCAGGATGTGTGAAAGATGTGTGCAGGCCGGCCCCGCGACGGGGGCTGGCCTGCAGGCAGTTACGCGACCGACGGGGTGGCGACGGCGTTCGACACCGCCCGGTCGGGCATGATGAACCAGGCGACGAGGTACGCCACGATGCCAAGGACGATGCAGCCGGGGATAATCGTCAATATTGCCCAGATCACCCGCACCAGGGTCGGATCAACGTTGAAATACTCCGCGAGGCCGCCGCACACACCGGCAATTTTCCGGTCGGTCGTCGATCGGGTCAGACGACGGGTGTTCGGTTCGGCAGTCGCGGGGCTGTTCGAGTCGGCCATGATAGCCCACGCGGCGATATAGGCGACCAGGCCGCCGATAAAGCTGCCCGGCACGATCGACAGCACGACCCACACGAGCCGGACGAGGGTGACGTCCGCGTCAAAGTATTCGGCGATGCCGGCGCACACGCCGGCTATACGGCCAGTCGCTGAATTTCGATACAAGCGCTTGGGCGAGTTCATGTCGACCTCCTTGGGACTTGATCTGAACTATTCTGGACGGAGCCTCGGCCCCATCTGTTCTGTTCTTAAATACGGGCCGGGGCCGGAAAAGTTCGGGGTACACTCGACCTGATGGATCGCGACGTCAAGCAAATAACCGAGGAAGACTGGCGGGAAACGTTGACGCCCGAGCAGTTCCATGTGCTCCGGGAGCATGGGACGGAACGTGCGGGTGCGAGCCCGTTGAACGCCGAAAAACGAACGGGCACGTTCCGCTGCGCCGGCTGTGGCCAGGAACTGTTCTCATCGGAGACCAAGTTCGAAAGCGGCACGGGATGGCCCAGTTTCTGGGCGCCCGTCGAGGGAGCGATCGCGACCACCGTCGATCGAAGCTTCGGTATGGCCCGCACCGAAATCCACTGTGCCCAGTGCAGCGGCCACCTGGGGCACGTCTTCCCGGATGGACCGCGGCCCACGGGCCTGCGCTATTGCATGAACGGCGTGGCTCTGAAATTCGAGCCCGACGCGAAAAACCATTCGTAAATTCTTTCGAGGAGCGCGATGTTTTCAGGAAAGCCGGCTGGCATCCCTTCGAAGGCCGAAGCACTGCCCGGACGCCCCCAGCGCATGCAGGTGCCCGAGGCGCACTTCGTCAACGGACATCGACTCGCACCGCCGTTTCCCGAGGGGCTCGAGCGTGCGATTTTCGCCATGGGCTGCTTCTGGGGTGCAGAACGCAAGTTCTGGGAATTGGACGGTGTGTACACGACCGCCGTCGGCTATGCGGCCGGCGAGACGCCGAACCCGACGTATCGCGAGGTCTGCACCGGCATGACGGGCCACACGGAAGCGGTGCTCGTGGTCTTCGATCCAAAAGTGATTCGATACGAAGATCTCCTGCAGGTCTTCTGGGAGAGCCACGATCCAACGCAGGGCATGGGCCAGGGTAACGACGTCGGCACGCAGTATCGGTCCGGGATTTATTACGACGGCGATGCCCAGCGTCGGGCGGCGGAGTCGTCGCGCGACGCGTATCAGCCGCGACTGACGGCGGCTGGACACGGTCAAATCACGACCGAGATTCTTCCCGCACCAGAGTTCTATTACGCCGAGGACTATCACCAGCAGTACCTGGCGAAAAATCCCGGCGGCTACTGCGGGCTGGGCGGGACGGGCGTGACCTGTCCGGTTGGAGTGGCGGTCGCCAAATAGACCGCCGCGCCCGGCGCCCGCGACGGCCGCGATCGCGAAGCCAAACCTGACCAGGCAGCGATGCTCGCCCTTCCAGTCGATCCTTACGTCGACGAAATCATCGCCCATCTGCGCCGCTCGCGGGCGGTGGTCGTCACGGCCATGCCGGGTGCGGGCAAGACGACGAGGGTGCCGCCGGCGCTCATTTCCGACGGCCCGGTGATCCTGTTGCAGCCGCGGCGCGTGGCCGCTCGCTCGATCGCTTCCCGCATCGCGGACGAACGTGGCTGGACCATAGGCCGTGAAGTCGGCTGGCAGGTTCGCTTCGAACGGCGCTTCACGGCCGACACGCAACTCCTCGTCGTGACTGAGGGCGTGCTGACCGCGCGCCTGCAGAGCGATCCGCTGCTCTCGGAGTTCCGCACGATCGTCTTCGACGAATTTCACGAGCGCAGCATCCACGGCGATCTTGCGATCGCGCTGGCCAAACAGGCATGGCGCGCGCGCGACGACCTGCGTATCGTCGTGATGTCCGCCACACTCGACGCGGCTCCCGTCGCCGAGTTCCTGGGCGGCTGTCAGGTCGTCGACGTGCCGGGCCGTCTTCATCCGATGACCATCGCATACGCGCCCGATCAGCCGATGCCGGTCGCGGCCGTCGACGTGCTGGGTCAGACCGCCGGCGACTTGCTGTGTTTCATGCCTGGCGCGGCAGAGATTCGGCGAACGATCGACGATTTGCAGCGGCGCCTGACTGGACGGGGGATCGATCTGCTGCCGCTGCACGGATCGCTCGATCCGGCCGCACAGGACGCCGCGATTCGCCCTCCGTCTCGCCGCCGGATCGTGGTGGCCACCAATATCGCCGAGACCTCGTTGACCGTTCCCGGCGTGAGCGCCGTCGTCGATTCGGGGCTGCAGAAGATCGCGCGGTACGATGCCGATCGCGGGATCGACAGCCTGGATCTCGAGCGCATCACGGCGGACGCCGCGGATCAACGCGCCGGCCGGGCGGCGCGGTCGGGTCCCGGCATCGTCCTGCGGCTGTGGGACGCCCGGGATCGGTTGCGTCCGCAGCGTGAGCCGGAGATTCATCGCGTCGATCTTTCGGGGCCGCTGCTGGACGTCATCGCCTGGGGAGGCGATCCGCGCCGTCTCGAATGGTTCGAGCGGCCGCGCGAGGACGCGATCGAGCGCGCCATGGTGTTGCTCACTCGATTGGGGCTCATCCACGACGGCACGCTGACCGCTCTTGGCGATCAGGTTCGACGCCTGCCACTTCATCCTCGTCTCGGGCGCATGCTCATTGCCGCCGGCGGCGCGCGCGAAATGGCGTACGCCGCGGCGCTTCTCTCCGAGCGACACGCGTTGCCGCCGCGTCGGGCCTCGACAACTTCCGATCTGTTGTCGGTCCTCGACGAGTGGCAATCGGTGCCCGTGCACGTCCAGCGCGTCGCGCGCGAGATCGAGTCGCTTTGCAGGCCGGCTCCGAAAGGACCGGCGGGTCCGAAAGGACCCGCCCTACACGAGACTGAGTTTAGAAAAGCGGTGCTCGCCGGTTATCCCGATCGTGTGGCCCAACGGCGCGAGCCCGGATCTTCCCGGGTGCATCTCGCCTCCGGGGCCGGCGCCGTCGTCGGGCTGGAAAGCGGTGTCATTGAGGGTGAATTTCTCGTGGCCCTCGACGTGCAGGCGCCACCTGGAGAGAGGGGCCCCCGGAGTACATCGGGGGAGAGGGGCCCCCGGAGTACACCGGGGGATAGGGGCCCCCGGAGTAATAACGACGCGCGGATTCGACTCGCGAGCCGTGTCGAGCGCGAATGGTTGCTGCCCAACGGCTCGGAGCTCGTGCACCGGTTCGATCCCGAGACCGGCACCGTGAAGGCCGCCGTCGTCGAGCGATACGATGCGCTGGTGTTGGCCGAGCGATCAGTGAAGCCCGATCCTGATGCCGCGTCGACTTTACTGGCAGATGCGTGGCTCGAGCGCGGTCCTGACGAAAGCGACGCGCGACTGCTCGCGCGGCTGCGGTTCGCGGGTCGTGACGTCGAGATCCACGATCTTGTTCGCGGCGCAGCGCGCCAGGCCCGATCGCTGGCCGACGTGCAGCTCGGTCGTGTCGTGCCCGGAAGCCTCATGCACAATCTCGAGCGCGAGGCTCCCGAGGCCATCACAGTCCCAAGCGGTCGGATGGTGCGACTCGAGTACGGCGCCGACGGCGCCGTGTCTGCGGCCGTGAAATTACAGGAATTGTTCGGCCTGGGCGACACGCCGCGCGTGGGTTCACGCGCGGAGCCTGTTCTTCTGGCGCTCCTGGCACCGAACGGCAGGCCTGTGCAGTTGACGCGCGATTTACGGAGCTTCTGGGATCGTACCTATCCCGAGGTTCGAAAGGAGCTGCGGGGACGCTATCCGAAGCATCCCTGGCCCGAGGATCCCTGGACGGCGCCGCCAACCAGGCGCGCCAACCCCGGACGTCGTCAGACGCCCCCGGGGAAAAAGACCCGCTGAAGGAACCAGAACGTGCCGGCGGCGACGACCACAATCGATCCCGTAAAGACCAGACGGCGTCCGGCGGTTTCGCTCCTCGCGCGCAGCGCGGCAAAGGCGGAGGCGACGACAAGGACGACGAGCAACTGGCCGATTTCGACCCCGAGGTTGAACGAGAAGAGCGACCAGCCGAGCGCGCGCGCCGGCAGATCCATTTCACGCAGCACGTTCGCAAAGCCGAAGCCGTGAATGAAACCGAATGCGAAGGCGATCCAGGCACGCACATCACGCCCGCCGTGGACGAGCAGGTTGTCCGCGCCGACGTACACGATGCTGAGCGCGATGGCCGGCTCGATGATCCGGGCCGGCGGGGTGACGATATTCAGCGCCGCCAGCGACAGCGTGATGCTGTGCGCAACGGTGAATGATGTGACGACAAGAGCGAGCCGACGGATTGTGCCGCCGAGCAGCAGCAGTCCGACCAGAAAGAGCAGATGGTCCGGTCCAATCAGAATGTGATGAATTCCCGCCGGCACGAATCTGCGAATGACCGCTAGAACACCCTGTCGCGTACCGGGGAAGTATTCGAAACGCGCGTTGCCGCGATCGAGGATAGCCTGCGTGAGCGTGTCGCCTTCGTAGATGTTCACGAAGGTCTGGTGTTGGGGATCGTACGGGAACAGGGAGGCGGCGATCGCGAGAGTGCCCGGCGCTCGATCGAGCCTGAACGTGACGTGCAGCCGGATGGATTGACGATCCGCGACGACATCGGGAGCCGACCATGCTGGTGTGAGCACGCGACCGTCGGCCATGACTTCGAGCCCGCCCGCCAGCATTTTGACGATGGCTTCATCGTAACGGGCGACGAATGCCGGATCGAGAAGCCGCTCGGGCGGAGCGACGTTCAGGTCGTGCGCGACGTCGAAAATGTGGGCGATCAGAGTGCCTTGGAGAATGTTGCCGTTGGCGTCGGACTGCAGGCGGAGGTCGAGGTAACTGAACGGAATGGGATGAGCTGAGGCCGGGCGCGCGCACGCGAGCAGCGCGAGCGCGGCGACGATGCCCAGCCGTTTCATTCGAGGCCAATGATAACGTACGGAAATGGAAGTCGCCGCCGGGGCATTTCATCTGAAGGGACGTCTCTCGCTCGCAGAGCAACGTGTGCTTGTCGATGCCTGCCGGGCGCTCGTCGACGGCGAAGTGCCGGCATACGTGCCGGTCGTCCGCGGCGGCGGGAGGATGCACGTGCGCATGCTGTGCCTCGGCCGGCACTGGAACGGCAGGATGTACCGCTACGAGGAGGCGCGCAGCGACTACGATCAGCTGCCTGTGCCGCCGCTGCCGGCGGCGTTTCGAGATCTCGCGCGTGACGTCGCGGCGTCGGCGGGCATGGGGCTCGACGCGGATCTGTGTATCCTCAATTACTACGAGGCCGAAGGCCGCATGGGCCTGCATCAGGACAAGGACGAAAGTCCGCAGTCGCTCGCCGCCGGCGTGCCGGTTGTGTCGATCTCGCTTGGCGACGCGGCGCGGTTCTTATTTGGAGGAGTGCGCCGCCGCGATCCGGTCGACACGCTGCTTCTCGAGTCGGGGGACGCCTTTGTCTTTGGCGGCGCCGCCAGGCTGCGCTATCACGGCGTCTCGCGGATTCTGCCGGCGACCGCTCCGCCTGAACTGGGGTTGACTGGCCGTTACAATCTGACGTTCCGTCAATACGACCTGCAATAGGACGCCCGTGTTCGATCGAATCGATTCCGCCGACGACCCGCGGGTGGCCGATTACCGCGGCGTTTCCGACCGAGCGCTCCTGCGATCGCGCAACCTTTTCGTCGCTGAAGGTCGCATCGTCGTCAGTCGCCTGATTGAAGACACGCGCTGGATCCTGCGATCGGTGCTCGTGAGCGACGCGGCGAGCCGGGATCTGGAACCGACGCTCGCCGCCGCGGCCGCGCGCGCGCCGATTTTCGTGTGCCAGGCATCGGATTTCCTCGGCATCACCGGCCATGACATTCACCGCGGCTGCCTGGCGCTCGTCGAGCGTCCGCCGGCGCTCCCGTTGAACGACGTGCTGGCGGCGGCCCGTCTGGCCGTGGTACTCGAAGGGATCGGCAATGCCGACAACGTCGGCGGCGTGTTTCGCAACGCCGCGGCGTTCGGCGCCGACGCCGTGCTGCTCAGTCCCAGTTGCTGCGACCCGCTCTACCGGAAAGCCATTCGTACCTCGATGGGCGCGGCCTTGCGGGTGCCGTTTGCTCATCTCGACGAGTGGCCGGTCGCCCTCACGCGACTGCGCGCCGCCGGCTTCAGCCTGGTTGCGCTGACGCCCCGCGAGCCCTCGGAACCGATCGACACGTTCGCCTCGCGTCCCCGTGCGCCGAAGATTGCGCTGCTCGTCGGCGCGGAAGGCGATGGCCTGACGGCGGCCGTCGAATCGGCAGCGGACGACCGGGT
>Ga0307310_10000948_pt1 | contig 10407 bp, 7 predicted proteins | sample ER_DNA_197_FD_194502 | JGI IMG/M metagenome (GOLD analysis project Ga0307310, IMG submission 194502) | Bulk soil microbial communities from the East River watershed near Crested Butte, Colorado, United States - ER_DNA_197 | ecosystem: Environmental > Terrestrial > Soil > Floodplain | place: USA...
GCCGATGGTATGAGCCAAGACGTTGAGCCGGCCGCGATGTGCCATGCCGATCACGACGTCCCGGGCTCCCGACTCGGCGGCGCTCTCGATCGTCAGATCGAGCATCGGGACCAGCAGGTCCACGCCCTCGATGGAGAACCGTTTTTGCCCCAGGTAGGCCTTGTGCAGGAAGCGCTCGAGCGTCTCGACCTGGGTCAACCGTTGGAGGAGGCGGCGCTGCTGCTCCGGCGGGAGCGGCTGGCGATAGGACCCTGACTCGATCTTCTCCCGGAGCCAGACCCGCTCCTCATGGGTCGAGATATGCTCGATCTCGTACGCCATGGTTCCGCAGTAGGTGGCTTGGAGATAAGGCAGCGATTCGGCCAGCGTCCGGCCCGGAACCGCGATCCGAAGCACCCGGGAGGGGATGGCTGCCATGATTTCCGGATTCAGTCCGAGTCCGTTCGGATCCAGAGCCGGGTCGCCGATCGGCTCGGTGCCGAGGGGGTCGAGCCGGGCCGCCAGGTGGCCGTGCATCCTGAATGCCTTCACCAGCGCCATGGCCGCGGCGACGTGGTACATCATCTCGGGCGGAACGGCCTCGGGTGGGCCCTGCGGCCGTGGTGCCGCCTTGGCCACCCTATAACTCGCCGAGGAGAGCTCGAGACTCTCGGCGATCAACTCGTAGAACCCCTCCTCACCCTGAAGCAGCCGGTCGATGATTGCCAGGAACGCCCCCGACTCGGCTCCCTGGATGATGCGATGGTCGTAAGTACTGGTGACGGTCATGACTTTGCTGAGGCCGAGCTCCGCCACACGCTCGGCGGGAGTGGTGACAAACTCCGCCGGATAGCCGATTGCACCGACGGCGATGATGCTCCCCTGGCCGGCCATGAGACGCGGTACCGACGCCGAAGTGCCGAGTCCTCCTGGGTTGGTGAGCGTCATGGTTGCCCCGGCGAAGTCGTCGGGCATCAGCTTGTTGGTCCGCGCTTTCTCCACCAGAGCTTCGTAGGCGGCGTGAAAACCGGCGAAGTCCATCGTGTCGGCGCGCTTGATCACCGGGACCACCAGGCCGCGGCTCCCGTCCTTCCGCTGCACGTCGACGGCCAGGCCGAACGCAATACCTTCGGGTTGCGCTCGATGGGGCACGCCATCGATCAGTGCCAGCGAGTGACCCATCACCGGCATCTGCTTTGTGGCCTGGACCAGGGCGTAGGCGATCAGGTGGGTGAACGAGATCTTTTGGGCTCGACCGGCAGCCTCGAGGGCGGCATTCAGCCCGCGGCGGCGCTGTTCGAGCACGGCCACGGGAAGCTCGCGGAAGGTCGTCGCGGTGGGGACCGTGAGGCTTTCCGTCATGTTGGCGACGAGCTTGGCCGCGGGGCCCTTGATCGGGCTAAGGCCTGCGGCCGGCGGGGAGGCGGGGAGGCGGGGAGGCGGGGAGGATTGCTCAGCTACCTGCTTCCCCGCTTCCCCGCTTCCCTGCTTTCCCGCCTCGCGCCCGTTGCTCTCCCCCACGACGCCGCTCTCGAACAGGCGACGCCATTCGGGCCCGACAGCGGACGGGTCCTTCAGAAACTCCTCGTACATGGCCTGCGCGAACCCCGCGTTGGCCGTCTCGAACACGTTCGGATCCACGCTCACATCCTGACTGGGGTGCGTGCCCAAATCTCTCGGTTCCGGCTCACCGGAATGCTTGCGGAAGTCGGATGCCGGACTGGGGCACAGAAAGATAATGGCTGGAACCACCGCTGCAGAAAACGAACATCTCACGGCAACCTTGCCAGTCCTAATTCCAGCCCTATAGTAGATAGGCGTACCTCACCCATCCGCGTCTCCCCGAGGCCGAGTATGCCCCAGGACCGGCGCACGCCATTCGTGCCGTTGTGGTTTGCCGTCGCTAGTCTAGTCGCGGGCTGCGGGGGTGGTGGGAGCGATACCGGAACTCCGCCCTCGACCACCGCGATCGCCAAGACCTCCACGAACAGCGGCGATGCACAGAGCGGGACCGTCGGGCAGCCGCTGGGCGCCCCGCTACGGGTGCTGGTGACCGAGGGGGGGACGCCGTCCTCAGGCGTGACGGTCTCCTGGTCCACCTCCGCCGCAGGGGGGTCCGTCGATCCACCGTCAGCACCCTCGGACGCCGATGGAATCGCCAGCACGACGTGGACCCTGGGTACGCTGGCCGGCACCCAAGCCGCCCAAGCGACACTCAGTGGCGCGACCGGCTCACCGGTCACGTTCTCTGCCACGGCGTCATCCGGGGCAGCCATGACTCTGAGCAAAGCCGGTGGGGATAATCAGACCGGTGAGCTCAACACCGCTCTCGCGGTTCCACTACAGGCTAAAGCGGTGGATCAGTTCGGGAACGGAGTGCCAGGTGTGGACGTGAATTGGGCTGCCGTTGGAGGGGCCGTTTCATCGGGGACAGTGCCTACCAACGGTTCGGGGATCTCACCTGTCGGGGTGACCCTCGGCGGCACCGCTGGGTCCATCACCATAACAGCCACCGCTATCGGCCTTACTGGCTCGCCTCTGACATTCAATGCGACCGCTACAGCTCCGCCCCCGCCAACGACCACGATCAGCGTGGTCAATAACGCATTCAGTCCCTCCTCCCTGACTGTTGACGTTGGGGCGACGGTGACGTGGTCCTGGAGCGCGACCGCCCAGGACCACAACGTGGTGCCGGACGGCACAGTGCCGACGACCAGCGGCCCTCTTGCGGATGGGCCCCACACCTACCAGTTCAAGTTCGACAATCCTGGAACCTACCGGTACTACTGCGCGAATCATGGAGGACCGGGTGGATTCGGCATGTCCGGGGTCATCATCGTCCAGTAATAAACTACCAGCTTTGCGCGCCCAGCCCGGGTGCAACCAGCTCGAGTAGCGAGGTGTCAAGCTGACGATTGCGTGACAAATGCTCGGTAGCACTCCGCCTCCTCCGCGACACGCCCTTGGTCCCATCCCAGCTCCTGGCCCATCAACTCGGCCACGCGTTGAGCGGCCAACGCGCCATGATCCGAATGCTCATAGAACAAATGGATGCGCCGCACCAGGACGTCTTCCACCTTTTGTGCCAGCTCACGACGCACGGCATGCACCACTTCGGCTTCGATGGCAGGATGAGGGGGAAGCAGCCGGCGAAGCAGTCCCCGGTCTGCGCCTCCCAGGTTGAAGATCCCCGCCGCCTCGGTGCCGTAGTGCCGTAGCAGGTGATCCACGCTCGGAGCCGGTATCCCCAACTCGAGTCCCCGCTCCCGAAACTGACTCAGATCGGCCGCCTCTCCGCCCGGGAGCGGCTCCTCATCGGTACGCGCCTCCGCATGGCGACGACGGCCATCCCGGTGGCGGAGCTCTCGCATGGCCTGATCCACCGCCTCGGCTGCCATCGAACGGTACGTCGTCAGCTTCCCGCCGACGACGGTCAGCATTCCACCCGAGCCTTGCACGATGGCGTGCTCCCGTGGTCGGCTCGATGCACCGCGATGGCCCCGGTCGACGACCAAAGGGCGAAGTCCCGCCCAGCTGGCGCGGACATCCTCCACGCCGAGACGCGCGCTGGGAAACCGGGAATTGACCGAACGAAGGAGGTAGACGATATCGTCCGCCGTCACCGTGAGGTCATCGGGCGACTCGACGGTGTCGGTATCGGTGGTTCCGATGTAGGAGAGCTCGCCCCAGGGAAGGACGAACATGACCCGGCCGTCGATCGGGCTGGTGAACGCGATCGCCTGACGGTTATCGAGACGGGAGCGGTCCACCATGATGTGGGCGCCCTTCGTGGGCTGCATCAGCGGCGTGGCGCCGGAGTCCTCCAGCCGTCGAACTCGGTCGGCCCAGGGCCCGGTAGCGTTCACGACCACGCTGGCTCTGACCGCACCATGCTCACCGGTGAGCCGGTCTTCCAGCTGCGCCCCCACCACCCGGCCGGCGGTACGCTCGAGCGCCCGGACCGCCATATAGTTGGCGACCAGTGCCCCGTGATGGATGGCGGAGCGGGCCGTCGCGATGACGAGCCGGACGTCGTCGCACTGCGCGTCGTAGTAGCGCGCTCCCCCGAGGAGCCCCCGATCTCGGAGCATCGGCTCCGCCTCGAGCATGGCACGCTTGCCCAGCATCCGGTGCGTCCGCACATTGCGGAACAATGCCAGCGTGTCGTACAGCAGCATTCCTGCGGCAAGCCGCCAGCGCGAGATCCTGTCGCCCCGGTGAATCGGAAAGACGAAGGGAAGAGGCCACACCAGGTGGGGGGCAATCCGCAGGAGCGTGCGGCGTTCCCGGTTGGCTTCCAGCACCAGCCCGAGCTCCCCTTGCTCCAGGTAGCGCAACCCACCGTGGATCAGCCGGCTCGAACGCGAGCTCGTGCCTGATCCCAGATCATTCTGCTCCACCAGGATCGTGCGTAGGCCCCGCATCGCCGCGTCACGCGCGATGCCCGCCCCGTTGATGCCGCCTCCGATGACGAGGAGGTCGGCAGGATGGGCGATGAGCTGTTCCATCGTCGCGCGCTCGAGAGACCGCTTGCCTTGAGCCGGCCCAGCACCTGGTTTCTCTGGCAGGCTCATCGGATACGTTCCGGCGCTCGGGTGTTGGATGTCGCCTGCGGAGACGGACGCCACAGTCTGGCCGCAGCGGCCCTCGGGGCGGCGGTGACGGGGGTCGATCGCGATGCGACGCGGCTGGGGCTGGCCCGGGAGCGAGCGGCCGCGGCAGGGCTCTCCATCGAGTGGCGCGAGATGGATCTCGAAGGCACCCGGCCGGAGCTGGGCAGTTTTGATGCGGTTCTGGTATTCAATTATCTTGACCGAGCCAGCATGCCGCGAATCCTCCGGCTGTTGTCGCCCGGCGGCCTGCTCATCATGGAAACGTTCCTGGAAGCGCAGCGCGACGCGGGCTGGGGCCCGACGTCGGAGAAGCACTTACTGCGTCCGGGCGAGCTGGCCCGCCTGGTGCTCCCGCTCAAGGTCATACACGGGCGCGAGGCGCTCGAGACCGTCGACTCCAGTCGCTGGCGGGCGGTCGCGAGCATCGTCGCTAGAAACAGTAAGCGGTCGGAGGTAAGAAGTGAGAGGGGCGGGCGGCCCGCCGTCTGACCTCTCACCGCTGACCTCTCCCTGCTCGTTTCGCAGCGTAGCAGTATCGATTTCTCCTCTATTTAGGGCCCCATGAACGACTCACGCCCGGGCCGGCGGGTTGCGATCATCGCCGGTGTCCGGACTCCGTTTGCCAGGAGCGGCACCGTCTTCCGGGATGCCAGCGCAGTCGCGCTCGCCCGTCATGCGGCCCGGGAGCTGCTCTATCGCAGCGAGCTGGACGGGCGTGAGATCGACGAGGTCGTATTCAGCCAGGTCGTGCCCTCGGTCCTGACCCCGAATGTTGCGCGCGAGGTGAGCCTCCTGCCTCAGCTCCCCCCGAGTGTGCCCGCCTACACCCTCAACCGCGCGTGTGCCTCCGCCGCCCAGGCCATCAACAACGCCGCCGACCAGATCACCCTAGGGCACGCCGACGTGGTGCTAGCCGGCGGGGTCGAGGTGCTGTCCGACCTGCCCATCCTTCATTCCCGCCGCTTCAGCCGGGTTCTCGTTGACGCCAGCAAGGCGCGGAGCTTCGGAGCCCGGGTCGCGACGCTCGGACGGGTGCGCCCCAGGGACCTGATTCCAGTGACCCCTGCCATCGCAGAGCCCTCGACTGGCGAGACGATGGGCCAGTCGGCCGAGAAAATGGCCAAGGAGAACGGCATCAGTCGCGAGGAGCAGGACCGGGTGGCGCTGATGAGCCATCAGCGGGCGGCCGCAGCAACGGCAGACGGCCGGCTCCCAGCCGAGATTGCGCCCTGGTTTGGCGGTTCCGAGACCAGCCAGGTGATCACCAGCGACAACGGTATCCGCTCCGACACCTCCCTGGAGGCGCTCGCAAGCCTGCGACCGGTGTTCGACCGGAAATACGGCTCGGTGACCGCGGGAAACTCCTCTCCCCTGACCGACGGCGCCGCAGCCGTGCTGCTCATGTCGGAGGAGAAGGCCAAGTCGCTGGGTCACGAGCCGCTGGCGTATATCCGGAGCTACGCGGTCGCGGCCGTGGATCCGGGTTGGCAACTGCTCATGGGCCCGGTATACGCCGTTCCCAAGGCGCTCGAGCGAGCGGAAGTCCCCTGGAAGGAGCTGGGGCTGGTCGAGATCCACGAGGCATTCGCCGCCCAGGTGCTCTCCAACGTGCAGGCGTGGGGGTCACAGGCCTGGGCCGATCGGCTCGGGTTGCCGTTGCCGGTAGGCGACGTGGATTGGGACCGGACCAACGTCTCGGGTGGATCCATCGCAATCGGGCATCCGTTCGCCGCCACCGGTGCGCGCCTGGTCACCACGCTCGCCCATGAGATGGGCCGGAGAGACGTCCAGTTCGGGCTCATCTCGATCTGCGCCCAGGGCGGGATGGGGTATGCGATGGTTCTCGAGAGGAGATGACGCATGAGTCGAGAGTCACCAGTCGAGAGTCCCTAGACCCCCGCCCAACCATGCCCGCCTTCACGACCCAAAACGAAAACGGCATCGCCGTCGTCACCTTCGATCTGCCGGGTGAGCCGGTCAACAAGCTCACGTCCGCGGTGCGGGTCGAGCTCGAGGCGTTGCTGAATCAGCTGCGCGACGACGCGGCGGTCCGCGCGGCCGTGCTAATCTCGGCCAAGCCTGACACCTTCATCGCCGGGGCAGACATCGAGGAGTTCACGGCTCTCACGACCCAGGTCCAGGCGGAGCGGCTGAGCTTCGAAGGGCAGGAATCGGTCAGCCGGGTAGAGACGTTCCACAAGCCGATCGTCGCGGCCATTCACGGCGCCTGTCTCGGCGGCGGCCTGGAACTGGCGCTGGCCTGCCACTACCGGGTCGCAACCGACCACCCCAAGACCCAGCTGGGGCTTCCCGAAGTGCAGCTCGGGCTCATTCCCGGCGCGGGCGGCTGCCAGCGGCTTCCCCGTCTCATTGGCGCGCGCGCGGCCCTGGACATGATCCTCACCGGCAAGAGTGAGCGCGCCTCGAAGGCCCTCCGCCTCGGCCTCGTGGACGAGGTCGTTCCCCTCAGTATCCTGCGGCAAGTGGCCGTGGCGGCGGCGGATCGGCTCGCGCGCGGCGGGCTGCCCCGGCGAGAAGGAAGGGACGGCGTGGCCGGACTGGTTCTGGACCGTACCTCCATCGGGCGGCGACTGGTCTACCGCGAATCACGGAAGCAGGTCCTCAAGAGAACGAGCGGCCACTACCCGGCTCCGCTCGCGGCGCTCGAGGCGGTGCGCGTGGGACTGGAGCAGGGCGTTGCCGCCGGACTAGCCGAGGAGCACCGCGCCTTCGGCGAGCTGGCGGTGGGGGAGGTGTCCCGGAAGCTGGTCCAGATCTTCTTCGCCACCACTGCCCTGAAGAAAGACGATGGAGTGCCCGGCAAGGCGACGCCTCGCCAGATCCGGAGGTTGGGTATCGTCGGCTCGGGTTTCATGGGTTCCGGCATAGCGGGCACGGCCGTTCTCAATGTCGAGATCGATACCCGGCTCAAGGATGCCGACCTGGACCGCGTCGGAAAGGGACTGAAGGCGGCCAACGCGCTGCTAACGGACCGGTTCGAGCGGCGGAGACTGACCCGGCCCCAGTACGACCGTCTGAGTGCGTTACTCTCCGGGTCGGCTGATTATCGCGGGTTCAGCCGGGCCGACCTGGTGATCGAGGCAGTGTTCGAAGACCTGGAGACCAAACGCCGGGTGTTGGCGGAAGTCGAGGAGCAGGTTCGCCCGGAGACGATCTTCGCCACCAATACCTCCACTATACCGATCCGCCAGATCGCCTCTCACGCGCGCCGGCCCGAGCGAATCCTCGGCATGCACTTCTTCTCTCCCGTAGAGAAAATGCCGTTGCTCGAAGTCATTCCAACTCTGGCGACCAGTCCCGACACGATCGTTACCGCCGTGCGGTTTGGCCGGCGCATGGGCAAGACGGTGATCGTGGTGGCGGACCGGCCCGGCTTCTGGGTCAATCGCATTCTGTCACCCTATCTGAACGAGACCGGTCACCTGCTTCAGGAAGGTGTGCCGATCGGCCTTATGGATCGGGTGATGACGGACTTCGGGTTCCCGGTCGGTCCGATCGCGCTTCTGGACGAGGTTGGGCTGGACGTAGCGGAGAAAGCCGGAACCGTCATGTATGAGGCGTTTGGGGAGCGGATGAAGCCAGCCGGCGCACTCGGCCGCATGCTGGGCGCGACCCGACTGGGACGCAAGAACGGGCAGGGCTTCTACAAATACACGAAGGGGCACAAGGCCGGAGTCGATAACAGTGTCTACCAGCTGCTCGGCGTGCGGCCCGGCGATGCCGAGCCGGAGCTGGTCGAACGGCGGCTGATCTATTCCATGCTGAACGAGGCGGCAATGGCCTGCGCCGAGAATGTCGTGCGAAGCCCCCGCGATGGTGACATCGGCGCAATCTTCGGGATCGGCTTTCCTGCCTTTCGTGGTGGTCCCCTGCGAATGATCGATGATCTGGGTCCGGCGCGGGTCGTGGAGATCCTGTATCAGTTGCAGGAGCAGTTCGGTGAACGTTTCCGGCCGGCCGCCTCCCTGCTCGAGATGGCCCGGGGCTCGCGGCGATACTACCCGGCTTGAGCCCGGCCGGGCCCTGGATCCGACGGATGAGCTGGACCATCCTGGCAGCAGCGGTCCTGATCTACGGCGGTATCCTCGTGCTGTTGCGAGTGTATGAATCGCGGCTGATCTACTTTCCGGGCCCGGAGCGCACACTCGTCGCCCCACCTTCCTCGCTCGGCCTGCCTATTCAGCGGGTCGAGATCACCACCGAAGACGCCGTCAAACTCGTCGCCTGGGTCATTCCGGCGGACCCTCATTCATCATTGTGGCTGCTCGTCTGCCACGGGAATGCCGGTAATCTCTCGGAGTTCGATCGTCCGCTGCACTACGCCGGTCTGCGGCAGCTGGGCCTCAACCTGCTGGCGTTCGACTACAGGGGGTACGGGGAGAGCGGTGGGGCACCGAGCGAGGCGGGACTCTATCGCGATGCCGATGCGGCTTACCACTACCTGACGAATCAAGGCGGCATTCCGGCCAGCCGGATTGTCATATTCGGTCATTCGCTCGGTTCCGCCGTTGCCATTGATCTGGCCAGCCGGGTTCGCTCCGCCGGGCTGATAGTGGAAGGCGCCTTTACCTCGGCCACCGACCGGGGGCAGGAGCTCTATCCTTATATACCAGTCCGCTGGGTGGCGGCCAGCCGGTTCAGCTCGGTCGACAAGATCTCCCGGATAACGGTTCCAAAACTCTTTCTCCACGCGACACGGGACGAGGTGATCCCCCTGGCGCACGGACGGCGTCTGTACCAGGCGGCCCCACCGCCGAAAACTTTCGTGGAGCTGCAAGGAGGACACGGCGATGCCTTTGACGTCGACTCTGCCCGGTATTTTGGGAGCATTGCGCATTTTCTGCTGACCCTTAAACCCGGCCAGCCGTAAATCTCTCCATGCCCGCCATCGGCGGGCATCAGGGGTTGCAAGAGACGGTCGAGGTCGGCTTGTGATTCCAGCGACGAAGGGTTCCCTTCCATAGAACCCGAATCACGAGCGCATCACTCTGCCTCCCGTGCCTGAGCGCCTGCGAGCCGCTGTGGCGGACCGCTACCGGATCGAAGAAGAGATCGGTCGCGGAGGCATGGCCTCGGTCTATCTGGCCGAGGATCTGAAGCACGGCCGGAAGGTGGCACTCAAGGTGTTGTTCGCTGGCGGCAACGCCCAGGGGTACGAGCCCCAGCGCTTCCTCCGCGAGATCCGTATTGCCGCCCGGCTTTCCCATCCTCAAATCCTGCCGGTGCACGACTCCGGCGAGTGTGACGGACTGCTGTACTTCGTGATGCCCTACGCCGGCTGCGAAAGCCTGCGGGACCGGCTCGCGCGCGAGGGGTCGCTGCCGATAGATGCCGCGCTGAGGATCGCGCTCGCGGTGGCGGCGGCGCTTGGCTACGCTCACCGGAACGGCGTGATTCATCGCGACATCAAGCCGGAGAACATCCTGCTTCAGGAAGGCGAGCCGGTGGTGGCCGACTTCGGCGTGGCCACGGCGATCTCGGCCGCCGGCGGCGACAGCGTGTACATCACCGGTCGGCACGCCAGCCTACATGAGCCCAGAGCAGGCCAGCGCCGAACGCGATCTCGACGGCCGAAGCGATCTCTACAGCCTGGCCTGTGTGCTATTCGAGATGTTGAGCGGACAGCCACCCTTTGCCGGTACCAGCCCGCGCGCCACCATGGCTCGGCATGCCATCGAGCCGCCACCATCGATTCGTTCGCTCCGGCCCACGGTTCCACTAGCGGTGGATCTGGCACTGGAACGCGCCCTGGCCAAGGATCCGGCTGCCCGCTTTGCCACGATGGCGGATTTCT
>Ga0307310_10000949_pt1 | contig 10407 bp, 12 predicted proteins | sample ER_DNA_197_FD_194502 | JGI IMG/M metagenome (GOLD analysis project Ga0307310, IMG submission 194502) | Bulk soil microbial communities from the East River watershed near Crested Butte, Colorado, United States - ER_DNA_197 | ecosystem: Environmental > Terrestrial > Soil > Floodplain | place...
AAGGGGCCAGGAGCGGCGTCGATGTTTTTCCAAGCTGCGCGCGACGATCGTCGCACGCGGCAAGCGCCGCGTGGACGTCCTGCGGCGCGACCTGGAGCTCGCGCGTTCTGCGGATCGCGCCCGCCCCCGTGCGTGCGCGCGCAAATGCGACGGCGCCCGTCAGCAGCGCGTCGCGGCTTCCGTCGACCAACTGATCGAGGATACCAGCCGCATGTGCGCGGGAGGCCGGCACCGGTTTGCCGTCGATGCACATGTCGAGCGCAAACGGAACATCGCAGAGCCGCGGCAACCGTTGCGTTCCACCCGCTCCGGGGATCAGGCCGAGCAGAATCTCGGGCTGACCCACTCTCGCGCTTGATAAGGCGATCCGGTAATGACAGGACATGGCCAGCTCGAGCCCGCCGCCGAGGGCATTGCCGTGGATGGCAACCACGACCGGCTTTGAAGCCGTCTCGATGTTTTTCAAGCTCGCATGGAATGCTTCGGACAGCGCAAGCGACTGGTCCCGCGTCGTCATGGTCGTGAAGATGTTGATGTCGACGCCTGCCGCGAATGTTTCGCCGGCGCCGATCAGCACAAGCGCCTGGACGGACGGGTCATCAATACCCCGCGCGACCGCGGCCTCGATGGCTTCGAGCACGCCCGAGCCGAGCGCGTTCACCGGCGGGTTGTCGATCGTAATGACAGCAATGCCGTCGCCGACTTCGTACCGAATCATCAGTTCACCCGACGGGAGAGTTTACGGGAACATTTCTTGTAAGAGAAATTCCTGCCATGGAATTCGACGAAGTAGTCCGCCGTGTGCGCGGGGAGTTTCTCGAAATGCCTGGGCTTGTGCTCACCTTTCCGCAAGCCGAGCGGCTCTGGGGGCTCGAGCAGGATCTCTGCCGCAAGGTCATCAACGCGCTCATCGGGTCCGAATTTCTTCGCTGCACGTCCGCCGGCACGATTGCGCGCGCCGCCGCATGAGATCAGTGGCGGGATTTTGAGGCGAGGCTTTGTGCCTCGAGGAATCTGGGCAGGTCCGTATTGGCCGGAAAGTCCCTCGCGAGCTCGTGCGCAAGGGCCACGGCCTCCGACAAATTCTTTTCGCGAACGAGCACGTCCCACAACCCGAAGCGGGCTTCGGCGCTCGTGTAGACGTCCGTGTCCGCCTTGGCGGCTTCGCGAAGCGCCACCATCGCCCGCTTCTTGCTGCCGCCGCCGAGCACCCAACGGGTTCCTCTCGGCATCCGTGTATCGACGATGTAGTCGATCCATGCGCGGGCAACTTTCGCGCGCACATTTTGCGGGTTGCGTTTGAGGATCGCGTCGAGCGTGCGCCTCGCTTCCCAGTACTCGTCCCAGCCGGTCTTACGTCCGAGCGTCCCGAGCTGCAGCCACACATAATTGAGATCGAGCTTGCCCAGCAGGAACTGCGCAGCTTCGTCCGAGGGGTTGGCTTTGAGCCTCGCGCGCGCCGCGGCCTGGCCGCGCGCGGTATCGCGCAGGAACGCCTCGAAAAGGCCCTGGCATTTCGCGCACGCCTTGAAGGCTTCGTCTTTGTCTTTCGCGTCGCCGATCGCCCGTTTCATCTCCATGAGGAGCGCCGCCGTGCGGAGCTCGCAGGCGTCGAGATCGTCGGCGGCACATAAATCGAGCGCGAGATCCGCGGCCTTTTCAAAGCTGGCGTTGTAGAACGCCGCCTGGGCGTCGGTGAGCGCCGGCTGAGCTGCCAGGTTGGTCCAAAGGGCAGCCACGACGGCGACAGTAAGATTGATACGGCAAGTCTGAATGGAAGAACCCCCCTCAAATCGAGTTTACGCCTTCCTGTTGGAAAGGGTGTATACTTACAATTCGTTCCAGAACCAAGCCAGCCTGCGTTGATGTGGCGCCGACCGGCCTTCGGGCACGCGTCGGACAGATCGGTAGCACTTCCGCCGCCAGTTTGCTCAATCGTTCCTGGAAACATCAGAGGTGCCGATGGCCGTACATAACGGCAACAAAGCCAACGGAACGCCCAACCGCCTTCGCGAGGCGTCGGCGGACCAGGGGCGGCAGCCGCGTCGTAGTTCGTCGATGAAGCATTCAGCCGATCGTGAAGTGTGCCCCAAATGCGGGCGCCCCAACGCGCGGCTGATTGGCCGGTCGGAAACGTTTCCGGTGCTTTACCTCCGGTGTGACGACTGCAATCACACATCGGTGGCCCCGGCCTGACACTACTCGTTCTATTCGATCTATTCGTTCGGATTTTCGTGAGACAGCTTTAAGGAGAGAGACACTATGGCGCCTATGACCGGCACGATCAAGCGACTCGTCAGCGACAAAGGCTTCGGGTTTATCCTGGCCTCGGACGGCAACGAATACTTCTTCCACAACTCGGCCTGTACCGAGACGCGTTTCGACGACCTCCGCGAAGATCAGGCGGTCACGTTCGAGCGTGGACAGGGACCCAAGGGACCCCGCGGCGAGAACGTTCGACCGGCGTAGCGCACTGCTTCTAGCGTCGGGCGGCACGATCTGTGCGTCGCGTGACGGCGACCGTCGGTATGACGGAAGTCGAAAGGTGAGTGCATGGAACGCCCGACAGCTACTTCAAACACCAATACCTCAGCAACTCCATCCGACGCGATCGAGCAGCGTGTAGTCGCGTTCGCCGAGCAATTGGGTCGGTTGGTTGGCACCGTACAAGCGAAGGCCGACGGGTGGATGGATGTGCCTGCTCTCCAGGAGCAGGTCATCCGAATTCGTGACGGAGCGGCCGGCCTGTTGAAGCAACTGGGACACGCCGCGGCCCGCGGCAGGGCGGCAACGGCACCAAAGGCGTCGAGAACGGGGAAAGCGAAAAAACCGGCGCCCGCGGCACGGACAACGAAGGCCGCCGGGGGCCGAAGCGGCGGGAAAGTCGATGCCCCGGGAAAGAAGCACCGGCAACCCGCCCCGCGCACCACCAGCGTCAAACACTCCGACTTGATGATCTCGAAGGGGAACGCCTCGCGTCAGATGCGGCGCGGGCCCAACAAGGGGTAATCACCCCGTCGATTAACGCTCTTCGATTAACGCTTCTTTCTTCGGACGGGGGAGGCGCTTGAGCTGATATTCCCGCCTCAAGGCCTCACCCTGCGATTCGCACAGTTCCGAATACACCAGGTGAACCGGCCGGCGGCACGCCGTGTAATGGGCGCCGCGGCCACTGTTGTGCACCTTTTCCCGCTCGTGCGGATCGCGCGCGTAGCCTGTATACAAGGTGCCATCCGCGCAGCGAACCATATAGACAAAGTGCATTTAGAAAATTGGTGAGTTGGTAAATTGGTGAGTTGGTGAATTGAAATCGCCAAATCACCAACCCTCCAACTCACGAACTTCTTAGATTCTACGCCGTCTAGCCCTTGATGAAGGTCCCGTCGCGAAGATCGGCCATCGCCTGCTGCAGCTGCTCCCGCGTGTTCATGACGATCGGCCCGTACCACGCAACGGGTTCCTCGAGCGGCTTGCCGGAAACCAGCAGGAACCGGATGCCTTCGTCGCCCGCCTGGACGACGACTTCGTCTCCGCTGTCGAAAAGCACGAGGGATCGATTCCTCGCGTCGTCGATTTGCTGCAGCGGTGAAGCAATCCGGCTGCCTTCGCTAACGCTCAGGCCAGGAGAGCCGGATCCCACATTCTCTGCAGATACAGCGTCCGTTTGAACCGCGCGTGGCTCGGAGGCGTCGCGGAATGTCCCCGATCCGGCGAAGACATACGCGAACGCATGACGTGAGGTGTCGACGGCCAGACGTTTCCGGCGCCCCGGCGGCACGGAGATGTCGACATATCGCGGGTCGGCCGCGACGCCCTCGATCGGCCCCCTTTTACCCCAGAAATCTCCGCAAATCACGCGCACACGCGTGCCATCGTCGTCGACCACCTCGGGAATGTCCTTCGCGACGACATCCTGATAGCGCGGCGCGGTCATCTTGAGCGAAGAGGGCAGGTTCGCCCAGAGCTGGAACCCGTGCATCCGCCCGTGCGCATCGCCCTGCGGCATTTCCTGATGCAGGATCCCGCTTCCCGCCGTCATCCACTGCACGTCGCCGGCGCCGAGGTTGCCCCGATTGCCGAGGCTGTCGCCATGTTCCACCTGGCCGGCGAGGACGTACGTGATGGTTTCGATGCCGCGATGCGGATGCCACGGAAAGCCGGCGCGATAGTCGTCCGGGTTCTCGTTGCGAAAATCGTCGAAGAGCAGAAACGGATCGAACTCGGTCGTATCGCCGAACCCGAACGCGCGCTGCAGTTTCACTCCCGCGCCTTCGACGTGCGATTTCGTATGAAATATGCCCTTCACGGGCCTGATAGACATGTCGTGCTCCTTGATCTCTCCGTAGGGCCGTCCTTTCGGAGCCGGCTCACGGCGGGTCCAGAAGGACCCGCCCTACATCGTTATTATGATTATGCGGCTGCGACAGCGGGCGCCGGGCGGCGGATCGCCAGATTCGCCACGCCGGCGGCGGTGCCGAGGACGAGCGCGGTCCAGGCCAAAGCGGGCGTCCATATCGACGTGAGCCCGAGCAGCGCATCGAGCGAGTACTGGCCAGGCCCCGTCAAGGCGAGCCCGGCGGCTGCGGCCCCGTAGAGCAGCGCCAGTTCGATGCCGCCCGACATCGCGAACAGCCCGTTCTTCAAGTGGACACTGACGGCCGCGACAATCATGACCGACAGCATGAGCGCCGGGCCGACCGGACCGAACAAGCCGAGCGCTATCAGCACGCCGCTCACGATTTCCGCCAGCGAAGCGGTTGTGGCGAACAGGTGGCCGGGACGGAAGCCCAGCGTTTCCAGGAAACCCGCGGTGCCCGCCAGGCCGTGGCCGCCGAACCAGCCGAAGAACTTCTGTGCGCCGTGGGCTGCGATCAGCAGACCGAAGACGAGCCGAATGATTATCAGACCTTCATCCATGATGACACTCCTTGATGTACCAAAGGCCCGGCTGAAGCCGGACGCCACGTACGATCACTAGAGAAGTAACTATACTAAAGATAGTCGATATATGTCAAGAATCTACTTGCCGATTGGTCCCAGCGGGCGGTATCCTCTTAGGTAGAACCATGCGAGAGGTTGGCCACAGTCCGGCGCTTTGCACGCGGTTCCACCGCGCCAGCGAGCTGATTGGACGCCGCTGGACGGGCGCCATCATCTTCGTGCTGCTGAAGTCGCGCTGCCGCTTCGCGGTGCTCGGCGCCGCCATCCCGGACATCACCGATCGGATGCTTAGCGACCGGCTGCGCGAGCTCGAAAAAGAAGGGATCGTCGAACGGACGGTCGTGCCTGCGACCCCGGTCAGGGTCGAATACGCGTTGACGAAGAAAGGACGCGCCCTGGCGGCCGCGATCAACGCGATCACAGACTGGACCCGCCGCCAGCCAACAAGACCCGTCGGCGGGCCTGATAGGCCCGCCCCGCTTACCGCGTTATCGATCAGAGGCGTCGGAGGGCAATTCTTCGTCGGCGGCGTCGCGCACCGTCACAAACGGTCTGTTCTGCCCACGAGCTTGCTCGGCGGGCGGACGTTTCTCGGGAGGGCGCGCGGGGCTTTTCTGACGATCGTGTTCGGCGATGTCTCGGAATCCTTCGCCGATGGGTCGCGCATCATTCCGCATAGGCCTCCTTCGTGCGAGCGGGTCTCCCTTTCGCAAGAGACGTACCCGGGGTCGAAAGCTGAGCCTTTAGGTGGCGCAACGGGTGATAGCATGGCGCCATCCCGTGAGCTTCCCCAGGCAAGCGCTTTTCATGTGCCTTCTGAGCATGGGGGGAGCCATGCCCGTGGATGCGCAAGTAGGCGATGACACCGTCAAGCCTCGCCTTGAGGAAGCGGACTACGAAGCCGAGCGGTTGAAACGCATCATCACGGCCCTTCGCATTACCGAAAAGATCACGCTCGATGGACGACTCGACGAGCCCGCATGGAAGCTGGCCGTCCCCGTCAGCGACTTCATCCAGCGGATTCCGCGAACCGGTGAGCTGTCGGACGAGCGAACCGAAGTACGCGTCCTCTATGACGGCAGGAATCTTTACGTGGGCGTCAGCGCGTTCGATTCTCGTCCTGCTCTCGTCGTCAAGGAGCTGAAGAAGGACTTCGACATCAACGGGACGGATTTGATTCAGGTGATCATCGACAGCCTGCACGACGGGCGTTCCGGCTTCTCGCTCTCGACCAATCCCGCGGGCGCGAAACGCGACAACCAGTTGTCGGCGATCAGTTCAGCCAGCGGCGTCGACTGGGACGGTGTGTGGGATGTCAAGGCGAGGAAACTCGAGGAGGGCGGCTGGGTTGCCGAGTACGAGATTCCGTTCAAGACGATGCGGTTCAGCAGTGCACCATCTCAGGTCTGGGGTCTTCAAATTTCACGGCGCATTCCGCGGCTGAACGAGGAAAGCGAGTGGACGCCGGTGCCTTTCCGCAGTTCGTCGGTCAGAACACAGTACGCCGGCACCCTTAGCGGCCTCGAAAACATCAGCCCGGGTCGAAACCTGAAGGTGAAGCCGTACGTGCTCGGCCAGGCCTCCAGCGCGCGACTCGGGGGCCAGCTGACCAGGATCGATTCGCTCGCGCGAATCAAGGATTACAACGCCGGCTTCGATCTCAAGTACAGCCTCACGCCGTCGCTGACGCTGGACACGACGTACCGGACCGACTTCGCGCAGGTCGAGGCCGACCAGCAGCAGGTCAATCTGACACGCTTCAACTTGTTCTTCCCCGAGAAGCGCGAGTTCTTTCTCGAAAATGCCGGCACCTTTGCGTTCGGCCCGGGCGGCAATCTCGTGCCGTTTTTCAGCCGCCGGATCGGTCTCAGCGCCGCCGGCACGCCGGTGCCCATCATCGGCGGTGGACGCGTGTCCGGGCAGATAGGCAGCTATAACGTCGGGTTTCTCGCCATGAAGACCGAGAAGCTGGAGACGCTGGAGACGCAGCCGTCCAATAACTACGTGGTGGGTCGCGTCCAACGAAATCTGTTCAGAAATTCATGGGTCGGCGCGATCGGGACCCACCGCGATTCGAGCGTGGCCGGCGACTTCAACCGCGTCTACGGCCCCGATGCCCATTTTCAGTTTTACGACAAGCTCGAGTTCGATTCGTACCTTCTGCGCAGCGACACGCCGGGAAAGGCGGGGAAGAACCAGGCCCGGCGTTTAGAGGCTGCCTGGAAAGATGACGAGCTTTCCGTTTCGGGTGAGTACAACGCCGTCCAGACGAACTTCAACCCCGAGGTGGGATTCGTCCGGCGTGACAACATGTCGCAGTACAACGGCAATTTTGCGTGGAAGCCGCGGATCACGCACGAGACGATCCAGAATCTGAACTTCGCGACGGGCCTCGACTACTACAAGAGCGGGACCACCGGCAATATCGAAACGCGGGTCCAGGACGTGACGGTCGGCGTTCAATACAAAAACAATGGGTCGACCAATTTCAACATCAACCGGACGTTCGAGCGTCTCATCGAGCCCTTTGAAATCCGCAAGGACACGTTGTTCATTCCAGTCGGCGACTACGAATATCTCAGCTACGCAGCCAGCGCGAGCGCGGGCAGCAATGGAAAGATCACTGGCAACGGCGGCGTGACGTGGGGTGAGTTCTGGAACGGCCGCAGCAGGGCGGTGAGCGGCACGATGGGTCTGAGGCCGCACTATCACTTCAGCGTCGACCTCAATTACGCGATCAATCATGTCACGCTCCCCGATGGCGCCTTCACGACGAACCTGATCGGGACCCGATTCTTGTATTCCTTCACGTCACGCGCGTTCCTGAACGCTTTTTTTCAGTACAACGCGGACACTCACCAGGTCAGTTCCAACGTTCGTTTCAATCTGATTCATCATCCCCTGAGCGATCTATACCTCGTATACAACGACACGCAGGAGACGACCACGGGCGAGACCGTCGGGCGCGCCTTCACGATCAAGTTGACGAACCTGTTCAATTTCTGATTCTTTTAATGGACGCAGGCCGGGTCCTTTCGGACCCGGCTCTGAGGCGGGTCCGGCGATCAGGCGGAGCGGCGGGTCCAAAAGGACCCGCCCTACATCAGTAGTACATCAGGAGGATGGAAATGGCGTGGCGTGGCGTGCTTGCGATGGTGTTTTGCGGTGTCTGGGTTATTGGCGGAACGCGCGAACCTCTCAGTGCCCAGACGGCGCCGGGCGGGCAGGGAATCGCGTGTGGCGCGGACCTGGTGAAAAGCCTGGCCGGTGCATGGAAGGCGCCGGAGTACAAAATGAAGCGGGCCAGCGAAGTGGGGACCCAGGTGTTCGGGCCGAATGCGTTCGACGTCAGGAACGTGGAGTTGACACTGGAGCCGTCAGGGGAAGGCGTCCTGAAGATATCGACCTCGGTCCTCGATCAGAAAGGCAAGACGTGGGCGCCGACGATTATCGAAGCGAAAGTGACCGTGACGGCTTCCCAGGCGGCCCAGGCGCCAGGGACAGGCAAGTGCGAGCCGGCCGTGACCGTGGCCGGCGTCGAAGAGCGATATCTCGACGAGTCGAACTATCACACGTCGCTCGACGGATCCCGCGTGATACTTGCCACCGATCCGGCCGCAAAACAGATTGATGTCAGGTTCGAGACGCCCAAGGGCGCGGGCTCGTTCTGGAGCACGCTGGTGCGGCAGACGGCTGCGGGTGCGCAGCGTTCTCAACGTCCTCGACCTTCTCAACCTGTTCAATAGTGAACAGTCGCGGCCCTGGCGCCTGTGCCACACTTCCACGGTGGAATCCGTCAAGCGCGGTCGCAGCTCATCGAGAGCGTCGCTCGCCTTCAACGCGCAGGAATTTCTCGAATCGGCGGGGATTGCGAGGCAGGTCGTCAAGTACGGTCGAAATGAGACCATTTTCAGGCAGGGTGATGCCTGTGACGACGTCATGTACATTCGAACGGGCGGGGTAAAACTCTCGGTCCTGTCGAAGATCGGCAGGGAGGCCGTCGTTGCGATGCTCGGGCCGGGCGATTTTTTCGGCGAGGGGTGCCTGGCAGGTCAGCCGTTCCGAATCGGAAGCGCCACCGCCATTACGCCGAGCGTCATTCTGCTCGTCAAGAAAGCCACGATGATTCGGCTGCTGCACAAGCAGCACGCGATGTCCGATCGCTTCATCTCCCACATGTTGTCGCGCAACATCCGCATCGAAGAGGACCTGATCGATCAGCTCTTCAACTCCAGCGAGAAACGGCTCGCGCGCGCCCTGCTGCTGCTGGCCCGCTACGGGAAACAGGACAAGCCGGCCCGCGTGGTGCCGAAAATCTCGCAGGAGACGCTTGCCAAGATGATCGGCACGACCCGGTCGCGCGTGAATTTCTTTCTCAATAAGTTCAAGAAGCTGGGATTCATCGAATACGACGGCGAGCTGCCGGTCAAGGTCAACAGCTCTCTCCTGAGCATTGTTCTGCACGACTGACGAAATTACGTCGATTTTACATAGGGGCAAAGAGCGACAGGTGCGCCTGGGTCTCGGCGAGCCGTCGCGCCCGCGTCTGTTGCTCCCGTTTCTCTTCGCACGCAGTGCACCGCACGGCGAATGGCAGCGCGCGCAGGCGGTTGTCCGAAATCTCGTCTCCGCAATCGAAACAGTCCCCGTACAGGCCCGCGTCGAGCCGCGCCAGCGCCGCGTCGATGCGGGCGAGCGTTTCGGCCTTCAACTGGGTCACCGCGAAGTCGATGCCGTTCTGCAGAGCTGCATCAGAGGTAGCGCCATCGTCGAGCACCTCTTCGGACCGCTCAGCTCGGCCATCGCGTATCCGGGTGCGGACGTCGCCCTCCATCTGGCGCCGCCGATCCAGCAGAATCTGGCGTAAATCGCGTATGCGGGTTTGTGTCGTTCCAGGAGTGGTCATGGTGCGCCTCACTCCGGCATCATGGCGGAAGGCAGGGGACGCCCGCTGTACCCTTCTGAACACCTCTATTCCGGCCGCCAATGACGCCCGAAACAACGTAAAATGAAAGGCGAAATGGCACCTTCCAGGAAGAAACGTCCGTTCGACGCTCAGGCGTTTCTCGAGTCAGCAGGCTTGGGGAAGCAGGTCGTTGTCTATGCGCGCAAGCAAGTCGTGTTCTCCCAGGGCGACCCCTGCGACAGCGTCCTGTACGTGCGGTCGGGGGCCGTCCGGCTCTCGGTGCTTTCACAAGCAGGCAAGGAGGCCGTGATCGCCACGTTGGGGCCCGGAGATTTTCTGGGTGAAGGGGCCTTGTCCGGGCAGCCCGTGCGCCTCGAAACCGCGACGGCGACGATGGCGACGACGATGCTCGTTGTCCCAAAGCGGCAGATGATTCGCCTGCTGCACAGCCAGCACGCGTTTGCGGACAAATTCATTGCGCACATGCTGGTTCGAAACGCCCGCCTCGAGGCAGACCTCGTCGATCAGCTGTTCAATTCAAGCGAGAAGCGACTGGCACG
>Ga0307310_10000951_pt1 | contig 10404 bp, 9 predicted proteins | sample ER_DNA_197_FD_194502 | JGI IMG/M metagenome (GOLD analysis project Ga0307310, IMG submission 194502) | Bulk soil microbial communities from the East River watershed near Crested Butte, Colorado, United States - ER_DNA_197 | ecosystem: Environmental > Terrestrial > Soil > Floodplain | place: USA...
TGAACGTCTCGACGTTGTCCCAGAACGTGCCGCCGAACTGGCGCTCGAAGACCCAGAAGAGGTCGCTCGAGCCGAACATGCTCAGCAGGTTGTTGACCGCGCGCTCGGAGATCGCAGCCTTGAAGCGGTTCGTGTGGCCGATGATCCACGACGTCATGTAGCCGCCGTACGACCCGCCGATCACGCCGAGGCGGTCGGGGTCGATGAAGTCGAACTGCTCGAGCGCGATGTCGACCACCGCCATCACGTCCTCGTAGTCGCGCGTTCCCCAGCCGGGCCCCGCGTCGCCGAGGGGGCCGCGGATCGCGCGACCGTGCTCCTCCGAATGGCCGGATCCCCCGCGCGGGTTCGAGAAGAGGACGACGTAGCCGCCGGCTGCCATGACCTGGAACTCGTCGAAGAAGCCGGTGCCGTATTGCGTGAACGGGCCGCCGTGGATCGTGAGGATCGCCGGATAGCGCGTTCCCGGCGCAAAGCCCGGCGGGCGGACGAGCCATGCGTCGACCTCGTAGCCGTCCTTCGAGACCGCGGTGAAGCGCTCGGGCTCGAGCAGCTCGCGTCCTTCGGTGAACGCCTTGCCGACGTTCGTGAGCTGCGCGCCTTCGCTTCCCTTGTAGAGCTCGCGCATCGTCGTGTGCGTCGAGGCCGTGTAGACGAGTGCGCCGTCAACCATGTCGTACATGGCAATCGCCTGCTCGCCGCCGACGAGCAGTTCCGGCGCGGCGGACCCATCGGCTGCGACGGTGTAAAGGTGCACGTTGCCGCCGTCCTCGACCGTGAAGATGAGCCGGTCGCCGTCCCAGAGCGGCTCGCGGTACTCGGGATGCGGAGCGCACTGGCGGTCGAGTGAGGTCGTGAGGAGCTTCTCGTCGCTGCCGTCGGCGTTCATCACGCCGAGCTGCGTGTGATGTGGGTACGTACCGTCCTCCGCGTACATCCGGAACGCGAGACGTGAGCCGTCGGGCGAGTACGACGGGCTCTCGTACGAGCCGCCGTCGCCGGTGAGCGCTTTCGGCTCGCCGCCGGCAGCGTCGACGACGTAGAGGCGGTTGATCAGCTCGGTGTCCCAGCGCTCGTCGCGTAGCCCGTCGAAGACGATTTGCCGGCCGTCGGGTGACCAGGCCGGCGGGCTACCGTGCTCGAAGTCGCCGCTCGTGAGCTGTGTCTCCTCGCCGCCGTCGATTCCGACGACGAAGACGTGCTTGCGGCGGTCGCCCGTCCAGCCGACGCTGTCGAGCTTGTGGAAGATGCGCGTGAAGCGCCGCGGCTCGCGCCTGCGGTCGTCCTCCTCCTCGTAGGCGGCGTCGCGGACGCGCGCGGTGAACGCGATGCGCGTCGAGTCGGGCGACCACTCGAGCGAGTCGATGCTCTCCTTCTGGTCGGTGAGCTTGCGCGCTTCGCCGCCCTCCGCCGGCAGAACGTAGAGCGCGGCCGGCGCCTTGTCCTCGCCGCGGGTCGAGGTGAAGGCGAGCCACGTGCCGTCGGGCGACCAGCGCGGCGTGGAGTCGCGCTTCTCGCCGGCCGTGAAGCGGATGGCCTCTCCCGAGCCGTCGAGCGGCGCGACCCAGATCGCGGACGTGTAGTCGGTCGCCTCGCGGTCGACCGCGGTCACGGTGTACGCGACGCGCGACCCGTCCGGAGAGATCCGTGGGTCGCCGGCGTTGACGAGCTCGTAGACGTCCTCCGGCCGCATGCCTGCCACGGGCCGGGACTCTACACAGGTGTTTCCGGTTGTCGACGCGTCCTACGAGTGCGAGAGCCCGTAGGCCAGGCTCAGCGCCGCTGCCGCGAGCGACCCGAGAGTGAGGACGACGATCCAGACCATGTCTGGTGATTGCCAGGCTGCGCGCGCCGAAACGCCTCTATCCTGCGAGGGCGCGGGTGTGGCGGAACTGGTAGACGCGACGGGTTTAGGTCCCGTTGGGCCTCGCGGCCCTTGGAGGTTCAAGTCCTCTCGCCCGCACTGTCGCCCGACCGGCGCTGCGCTCGAGTCAGGACGTCGCGAGACACAGCGAGCGATCGAGGCTCATCCACACATCCGGGGGCGACCGCAGATCGTCGAGCCACGCTCGTGCCTCGTCCGCGGCGATGCCGTGCGCGATGACGTAGTCGGCGACCAGGTCAGCCATGCGATAGCCGAAGGTTCCGGGGTCTGAACCGTCTCCGGCAAGCGTCAGCGATCGTTGTTCCACGACGGTCAGTTCGGCCGCCTCCAGCAACCGTGGGAGATCGCGCGGCAGGTGCGGATGAGGTGCGTGTTCGTCCCAGACCTTCAAGACCCGCGACGCGCGATCCTGATCGTGCGCGGGCGGCCAGACTCGCGAGTCTATGTCGGTGTCGACAACGAGAAGACGCCCGCCGGGTCGAAGGACACGCGCCGCTTCACGGAGTGCTGTGCGGACGTCGTCGACGAACTCCAGCACCTGGACGGCGACGACGGCGTCGAATGTGCCGTCCGGGAACGGGAGTGCCGTGCAGTCGCCCACGACAAGCTCCACGATGACCCCGTCGACGGCGAAGCGGCGCCGAGCCAGGGCAAGCACCGCTTCGCTCACATCGAGACCGACGACCTCGACGCCCATCCCCGCCAGTTCGCTCGCGAGGAAACCAGGCCCGACGCCGATGTCGAGGACACGTTCTCCCGCGCGCGCGTCGAGTAGCGCCCGCACCTCTCGCCGCTGCGTCACAGCCTCCGACGTGGTGTACATCGACTCCAGGCGTGCCGCAGCCGCGTCGTCAAAGAGGAGCGTTCCCACGAGGACATGATGCGGCGCGTTGCCGGCGGGATCAACCATCTCACCGCTCTGCACAGCAGTTCTCAGGTCTCGTTGGGCCTCACGACCCTAGGAGGCTCGAGCCCACTCGTCCGCACCTTCGCCCGAACGCGGTAGGCGACGGCGGAGACCATCGCGAGCCAGATGGCGGCGACGCCTGTTCCGAGGGTGGCGATCCACATGCTCATTCCGAGTGTCGTCATTCGCCGCGCTTCGGTTGCGCCCTCCTACCTGAACGAGTGATCTGCTCGACCCGTTCCGCGGCGCGCTCGAGCGCTCCGTCGTCGAAGAGATACGGCGTGGCATTCGGGATTGCGTGCTCGGGGCCGTCGAGGTCATCCGACCCAGCGGCGGCGTTCAACGCGTACCGGACGGGGATCTCGTGACAGACGACGAGAACAATGCCTTCGGGCCGCGCGAGCAGCTTGCGGAACGCCTTCGCGTAGCGGAGCGCGGCGTCGTCGAGGCTCTCGCCCCCGGGAAACGGCTCGTCGCGGCGGTGCTCGTGCTTCCAGGCGCGGTATTGCTCGAGCGTCGCGCCCTCGAGCTCGCCCACATCGACGTCGTCGAGCAGCGGCTCGACGACTCGAGGGACGGTTTGCCCGGCGAGCGCGAGCTCGGCCGTCTCGAGCGTGCGGCCGAAGCGCGTGTGCACGCAGAGGTCGACCGGCAGGGCGGAGAGCTGGACTCCGAGGTGCTCGGCCTGCGCCTCGCCCTCGGGCGTGAGCGGCCCCGAAACGCCCGGATCGCCGTTCACGCGGCCCGCCCGGTTGAGGGTCGAATGCGCATGGCGGGTCAGCACGAAGAGCCGCACGGGCCGAGGCTACGCGACCTCGGCCGCAGGGGGTCTGCTTGAATGGCTCGATGCAGGCACAAGTCGAGGAACTCCCGGAAAACCGCGTTCGGATGACGGTGCAGGTGCCGTCGCACGACGTGCACCACGCGATCGAGCACGCGGCGTCCGACCTGGCCGAGCGCGTGAAGATCCCGGGTTTCCGCAAGGGCAAGGTGCCGCACCAGGTGCTCGTGCAGAAGGTCGGCCGCGAGCGGCTGATGACCGAGGCCGTCGAGACCCACATCGGCGGCTGGTTCTGGAACGCCGCGACTCAGACGCGCGTGCGCCCGGTCGCACAGCCCGAGTACGACTTCGAGCTGCCTGCGTCCGACAGTGAGGACTGGCAGTTCACCGCGACCTTCCCCGTACAGGCCAAGCCGGAGCTGCCCGACTGGAAGACGCTCGAGGTCGGCGCGTTCGAGCCGACCGTCCCAGACGAGCTCGTCCAACAAGAGCTCGACGCGCTTCGCTCGACGGTCGCCGAGCTCGTTCCGGTCGAAGGGCGCGCGGTTGGGCCGGAGGACACGGTCGTCGTCGACCTCATCTCGGGGCAGGGCGAGACACGACGCGACTACGTCGTCGAGCTCGGGCGCGGCGCCGTCGTGGACGAGATCGAGCAGAGCCTCGTCGGCATGAACGCCGGCGAGACGAAGGACATCGAATTCGAGCTCGCGGACGAATCGAAGCAAGCCGTGTCGGTGACGGTGAAAGAGGTCAAGGAGAGGGTGCTGCCGGAGCTCGACGACGAGCTCGCGCGTTCGGCGAGCGAGTTCGACACGCTCGACGAGCTGCGGGCCGAGATCGAAGAGCGGCTGCGCGCACAGATCGCCGAGGAGTCGGAGGCCCAGTTCCGCTCCGACGTCGCCGACGCACTCGTCGCCGCGTCGAAGGTCGACGCATCCGGGCCGCTCGTCGAGTCGCGCACGCGCGAATTGCTGCGCGGTCTCGCGCGGCAGGTCGAGGCGCGAGGCATCCCGCTCGACACGTATTTGACGATGACCGGGCAGGCGCCCGAGGAGCTCCTGACGCGGCTCGGCGAGGAGGCGGCACGATCGGTTGCGCGCGAGCTCGTGCTCGACGTGGCCGCCGACCAGCTCGGGATCGTGGTCTCCGACGAAGAGATCGAAGAGCTCGTGCGCGAGCAGGCCGTCCTCGTCGACGACGATGCCGACGCGACCCTGCTACGCCTGCGCGAGAGCGGCCGCTTCGAGCAGCTTCGGGACGACCTGCGGCTGCGGAACGCGCTCGACCGTGTCGCCTCCGAGGTGAAGCGCATCCCGAAGGAGCTCGCCGAGGCGCGCGAACAGATTTGGACTCCCGAAAAGGAAAAGCAGCAGACCGACACGAAACTCTGGACCCCCGGCAGTCAAGGAGCCTAACCACATGGATCACCCGTCGAACCTCATCATCCCGTCCGTCATCGAGCAGACCTCGCGTGGGGAGCGGTTCTTCGACATCTACTCGCGGCTCCTGAACGAGCGCATCATCTTCCTCGGGACGCCGATCGACGACAACGTCGCGAACCTGATCGTTGCGCAGATGATCCATCTCGAGTCCGAGGATCCGGACAAGGACATCCAGCTCTACATCAACTCGCCTGGCGGGTCGGTGTACTCGGGGCTTGCGATCTACGACACGATGCAGTTCATCAAGCCGGACGTCGCGACGACGTGCGTCGGCATCGCGATGTCGATGGGCGCACTCCTGCTCGCATCCGGGATGGAGGGAAAGCGCACCGCGCTGCCGAACTCCAAGATCCTCATCCATCAGGTATCCGGCGGCTTCCAGGGCCAGGGCACCGACATCGAGATCCAGGCCCGCGAGACGATCAACCTCAAGCGCCGCCTGGAGGAGATCATCGCCAAGCACACGAATCAGCCGAATGAGAAGGTTTCGAAGGACATGGAGCGCGACTACTACATGAATGCAGACGAGGCCCAGGCATATGGGATCGTCGACAACGTCGTCGCGCACCGGTAGACGAAACGGCTGTTCCGAGGTACAAGGAGACGAAGTGGCCAGGGCAAGCGAAGGCAACGAGCAGCTCCTCTGCAGCTTCTGCGGGAAGAGCCAGAGGCAGGTCAAAAAGCTGATCGCCGGCCCCGGCGTGTACATCTGCGACGAGTGCATCGATCTCTGCAACGAGATCATCGACGAGGAGCTCACCACTCCGACGCAGCTCGACCTCGACAACCTCCCGCGACCGAGGGACATCTACGCCGTCCTGAACGACTACGTCGTCTCGCAGGAAGAGGCCAAGCGGACGCTCTCCGTCGCCGTCTACAACCACTACAAGCGCGTGCAGATGGGGACCGACGACGGCGAGGTCGAGCTCCAGAAGTCGAACATCCTCCTGCTCGGGCCGACGGGCTGCGGCAAGACGCTGCTCGCGCAGACGATGGCGCGGATCCTCAACGTCCCGTTCGCCATCGCCGACGCGACCGCGCTGACCGAGGCCGGCTATGTCGGCGAGGACGTCGAGAACATCCTGCTGAAGCTGATCCAGGCTGCGGACTTCGACATCAAGAAGGCCGAGACCGGGATCATCTACATCGACGAGGTCGACAAGATCGCGCGCAAGGCCGACAACCCGTCGATCACGCGCGACGTGTCCGGCGAGGGCGTCCAGCAGGCCCTGCTCAAGATCCTCGAGGGGACGGTGGCGTCGGTGCCGCCGCAGGGCGGGCGCAAGCACCCGCACCAGGAGTTCCTCTCGATCGACACGACGAACATCCTGTTCATCTGCGGCGGTGCGTTCGCCGGCCTCGACAAGATCATCGGCCGCCGCATCGGCAAGAACGCCGTCGGCTTCGGCGCCGACGTTCGCTCGAAGAACTCGAACGAGGCGAGCGAGCTGCTCGCCCAGGTGATGCCCGAGGATCTGCTCAACTTCGGCCTCATCCCCGAGTTCATCGGGCGGCTGCCGGTCATCTCCGCGGTGCACCAGCTCCGCAAGGAGGATCTCGTCCAGATCCTCACCGAGCCGAAGAACGCGCTCGTGAAGCAGTACGACCGCTTCTTCGGGTACGACGGCATCGAGCTCGTCTTCACCGAGGACGCGCTCTGGGAGATCTCCGACAAGGCGCTCGACCGGGAGACCGGTGCCCGCGGCCTGCGCTCGATCATCGAGACGGCGCTCCTCGACGTCATGTTCGAGCTGCCCTCCCGCCGCGACGTGACGAAGTGCGTGATCACCAAGGAGACGATCTCCCAGGGGATCCGCCCGACGCTCGTCACGACCGGCGGCGGCATCGCGGACGACGAGCCCGAAGAGCCCGTCGAGCAGACCGCGTAGCGGCGTTCAGCCCCGCGTCACGAGAGCGCTCGCTCGCTGCCTGACACAAGCCTTGACACGCCCCGGCGGCCGTGCGATAAGACACCTGAATCGGGTCTCATATTCGGGTGGGGCTCTCACCAACCTCGGAGGGTTGACATGGAACGACGCTGGCTGCGCGTCGCGGTGCTCGCCACCATCGCCGCGCTCTGCGCCGCACTGGCGGGCACCGCCTCTGCGCGTGTGGACGCACAAGGGGCATCGGCCGCGACGGTCGTCAAGGTCGGGTTCATCTATTCGAAGACCGGTGCGCTCTCGGCCTTCGGCCAAGAGGAGTTCGACGGCTTCAACGCCGGTCTCGCCTACACGAAGGGCAAGTGCGGCGGGTACGCGATCTCACCGACCTTCGTCGACGACGCGACCGACCCGGCCAAGGCCGTCGCGGCCGCGAAGGACCTGATCGGGCAGGGCTACAAGATCCTCGCCGGCACGGCGTCGTCGGGCATCGCGCTCCAGCTCGCCCCGCTCGCGGCCCAGAACAACATCCTCTACGTCTCGTCGGCCGCGGCCGCCGATGCGATCACGGGCCTGAATCGCAACACGTTCCGGTCGGGCCGGCAGAGCATCCAGGACGTCCTCGACGCGGCGGGCATCTTCCCGCCGAAGTCGGCCGGCAAGAAGGTCGTCGTCTTCGCCGAGGACACGGCATTCGGTGCCGGCAACGTCGTCGCCGTCAACAGCATCTTCGGCAGCAAGGGCCACACGGTCTCGAAGATCCTCGTTCCGTTCGGTGCCCCCGACTTGACGCCGTACGCGCAGCAGTTGAAGAACTCCGGCGCCGACGTCGTCTTCGTCGCCTGGGCAGGCGCGAACGGCCCGGCCATGTGGCAGTCGCTCCAGCAGCAGGGAGTCCCGCAGAAGATGGACATCATCACCGGCCTCGCGAACCGCGAGATCTACGACACGTTCGGGCCGCTCGTGCCCGGCGTGAAGCTCATCTCGCACTACGTCTGGAACGCACCGAAGAACGCCGTGAACACGTGGATGGTCAAGTACCTCGCGAAGCAGCACGAGGGCGTGCCGAACATCTTCACGCCGGACGGCTTCGTGACCGCCCAGATGATCTGCCGCGCACTCCAGAAGGGCGGCGTCGACACCGCCAAGCAGATTACGGCTCTCGAGGGCTGGCAGTTCCTCGCGCCGAAAGGCAAGCAGCGGATCCGCCCGGCGGACCACGCGATGCTGCAGCCGATGTTCCAGGTGCAGCTCCTGCCGGCCGCCGGCGGCCACTTCGCGGTCAAGGTGCTGAAGACCGTGTCGCCGGGCAACGTCCAGCCTCCCGTCACGCCGTTCAAGTAGGAGCGAGCGCCGGACTCGAGGAATGAACCCTCCGATCCTCGCCACGAGCAACCTCGGGCTCGACATCGGCGGCGCGAAAATCGTCACCGATGTCTCGCTCGAGGTTGCCGAAGGCGAGCTGCTTGGGATCATCGGGCCGAACGGCGCCGGAAAGACGTCGCTCTTCAACCTCTTCTCGGGCGTGTACAGGCCCACTGCCGGATCGATCCACCTGAACGGGGTCGACATCACGCGCCAGCCGACCTTCCTCAGGGCGCGTGAGGGCATCGGTCGCACGTTTCAGGTGTCGAGCGTCTTTCCGCTGCTGACGGCGCAGGAGAACGTGCGTCTCGCCGCCGAGGCGGCGATCGGCGGGACACTGCGCATCTGGCGCCGCGCGCAGAGCGTGAAGCCGGCGCTCGAACGCGCGCGCGCAGCGCTCGTACGAGTCGGCCTGGAGGCGAAAGCGCTCGCGCCCGCGGGCGCGCTCTCGCACGGCGACAAGAGGCGGCTCGAGATCGCGATGCTGCTTGCCTCCGACCGGCCGGTCTTTCTACTCGACGAGCCGATGGCAGGGCTCTCGGCCGAGCACGTGCCGCAGCTCGTAGAGCTCATCCGCTCTGTCAACGAGGAAGAGCGGAAGACGGTCCTCATGGTCGAGCACCACATGGACGTCGTGACCGGGCTCGCGCAGCGGATTGCGGTCATGCATCACGGCGCGCTGCTCGCGTGTGACACACCGGCGGCTGTGATGGCGAACGCAACGGTGCAGTCCGCATACCTCGGAGAAGCACTGTGAGTGCGGTCGCCGCACGCACGCTTCTCGCGGTGCGCGACCTGCATGTGCACCTCGGGCAGTCGCACGTTCTCCAGGGGGTGTCGTTCGACGTGCCGGAGGGCGGTGTCACCGCGCTCCTCGGCCGGAACGGCGTCGGCAAGACGACGACGCTGCGGGCGATCCTCGGCCTCGTCGGCCGCCGTGGCTCGATCCGCTTCGGCGACGACGAGCTGACCGGCATGCCGACGCATCGCATCGTCCGGCACTCGGTGGGCTACGTGCCCGAGGACCGCGACGTTTTCACCGGGCTCACGGTCGACGAGAATCTCCGCCTCGCCGAGCGCGACGGGGAGCCGCGGTACGACCTCGTCTACGAGCTCTTCCCGGAGCTGAAGGAGCGCGGTTCGCAGCGCGCCGGCACGCTGAGCGGCGGCCAGCAGCAGATGGTGGCGATCGCGCGGGCGCTGCTGAACGACAACCGGCTGCTGCTCGTCGACGAGCCGACGAAGGGCCTGGCGCCCGCGCTCGTCGCCGAGGTCGCGCGTGTGCTCGAGCACCTGGCCGAGCTCACGACCGTGCTGCTCGTCGAGCAGAACCTCGGTGTCGTCCGCCGGATCGCGCACGACGTCGTCGTGCTCGACCAGGGGCGCGTCGTGCACGCAGGCGAGGCGACGGAGTTCCTCGACCGCCCCGAGCTCGTGAAGAAGCTGCTGAGCGTGGGCGCATGAGCACGTTCGTTCTGCTGACGATCACCGGCTTCGGTCTTGGGGCGATGTATTTCCTCATCGCGTCAGGCCTCTCGCTCATCTACGGGCTGATGGGCGTGCTGAACTTCGCGCACGGCGCCTTCATCACCGTCGGGAGCTACGGGACGTGGTGGGCGGAGGTGCACATCTTCGACGGCGTCCACTCGACCCTCTGGCGCTGGCTCCTCGGTGCGCTCGTCGGGCTTCTTCTCGGCGGCGTCTTCGCCGCGCTCGTCGAGCTCATCCTGATTCGACCGCTCTACGCGCGCCACATCGAGCAGGTGCTCGTGACGGTCGGCCTCCAACTGGCGTTCGTCGCACTCGTCCGCGGCATCTGGGGCCCCGACCCGAAGTCGTTCGTCGTCCCGAAGTGGCTGCACGAGACGACGAATGTCGGCGGCGCGCTGATTCCGAACGACCGCTGGGTCGAGATCGCAACTGCGTTCGTCGTGCTCGCCTTGCTCCAGCTCTTCCTGCGCCGCACGCGCTACGGGCTGATCATCCGCGCGGGCGTGGAGAACCGCGCGATGGTGCAGGCACTCGGGATCGACGTCCGGAAAGCCTTCACGCTCGTCTTCGCGATCGGCGGCGTTGCCGCCGCGATTGCCGGCGTCCTGAGCGGCGTCTACTTCAACGTCATCGGGCCGGAGCAGGGGACG
>Ga0307310_10000952_pt1 | contig 10403 bp, 9 predicted proteins | sample ER_DNA_197_FD_194502 | JGI IMG/M metagenome (GOLD analysis project Ga0307310, IMG submission 194502) | Bulk soil microbial communities from the East River watershed near Crested Butte, Colorado, United States - ER_DNA_197 | ecosystem: Environmental > Terrestrial > Soil > Floodplain | place: USA...
GCCGGTGGTGAGCCGGATGCTTCGACCGCGCTCGAGGGCGATGGGCTCGCCGACGGGGCGAGACTCGGCGGGTTGCCGGCGAACTGGTCCTGGCCGAGCGGCCGTCGCGGCGCGGAGCCGAGTAGCGGTGACACCGCGACCGTCGCGACGAGCGTCACGGTCGCGACGGCGAGGAGCCCGGCGAGCAGGGCGACCGGGGGCCGGCGCAGACGGGCGAGGGGCCCGACCACCGCCTCATCCGTCGCCCGGACAGGCTCCGCGGCGTGCGTCCCGCCCGTTATCCAGACCGCAATGACGGTCGTCAACGGAACGGCCGCCACGATTCCGAGGCTGCCGACCAGCGTCCTGACGATCTCGATCGAGACCGCCTCGCCATTGAGGAGCATCGTCGTCGGCTGGCCGCCAACCGCAAAGAACACAAGCAGCGGCAGGCCGGCGCCGGCGTAGGCGAGAAAGAGCGTGTTGACCGTCGCGGCGATATGCGAACGACCGACCGCGAACGCGCTCGCATAGAGCCGCCGGCCGCCGAGCCCGGCCTGATGCCGGAGTTGCTCTACGGCCGCCGCCTGGGTGACGGTCACGTCGTCGAGGACACCGATCGCGCCGATCATGAAGGCGGCCAGCAGCAGCCCGCGAAGGTCGAGCCCCGAGCCGTCGGGAAGCTGGAGATAGACGAGCTCGGATCCGACGGTGTTCGTGAACCCGGCGACGCTCGTCACGACCGCCGCGAGCAGGGCGGTGAGGGCGAGCGCGCCCGCCGTGCCGAGGATCGCCGCCACGCTCGCGGCGCTGAATCCCTCGGTCAGGACGATCGCAAGGATGGTGATCATCGTCGCCAGGGCGATTGCGACCGGAATCGGTGGCACGCCGTTCACGAGTAGCGGAATGAGGACCCGGAGGATCAACGCCACGGTCAGGGCAAGGGCGAGCAGGGCCCGGACCCCTCGCCAGCCCCCGACCAGCACGACGGCCGCGACGAACACGACGCCGAGCCACAGGAGCTGCGGCAGGCGCCATCGGTCGCTCACCGCGACGGTCTCCGAGCCCTCGCTGGTCCGGGTGAACGTCACGACGACGTCCTCGCCGACCTTGTAGGTGTCGGCGTCCTGCTGGCCACCGGGTCCCTGGAGGTAGGCCTCGACGTCCTGATTCGCCCGCGGGCCATCAAGGAGCAGAACCCGCGCATCGGGCAGGAACCCGACACCCGACCCGGACGGATCCGGCCGGTGCGGATCCAGCAGCGCGGCGATCCGACCGTGGGATGCCGTGATCACGGACGGACCGGAGACCGGGGTGGCGATGTCCGGCAACAACAGGACGACGAGAAGGAGACCTGCCGACACGGCCGACAAGATGACCGTGGATTTCGAGGCGGCGATCGACCGGCGGATGACGTCGCTGAGTGCCAGAACTGAGACCCTCGACTGGTGGCAACTCCGATTGGCCGGATTGTAGCGACTGCGACCGAGTCGCCGATCGAGCCAGATTCCTGCGTCAGAACCACCCTAATTGCGACTGACTCTCGACAAGCCCACCAAAGTTCGCCTATCATCGACGGCGTGAACCCACCGAATCCGATCGTCGACGCGTTGGAGGGAGCCGGCTATCGGCTCACCGCTCCTCGGCTCGCCGTCGCCGATCTTATCGCCGAATACAACGGCCACTTCACCGCGTCCGACCTCCAGGCGGCCGCCCGCAGCCGGCGACTCGGGATCAGCCGCGCGACCCTCTTCAGGGCGCTCGATCTCTTGACGGAGCTGCACGTGGTCGAGCGCCTCGATCTCCCGACCGGCGAGCATGCGTACGTGCCGTGCGCGCCCGCACACCACCATCACGTCATCTGTTCGCGCTGCGGCCGGACGACCCGGGTCGAGGACTGTGGCCTCGCCGGCGTCGTCGCGGAGGTCGGTCGGCGGAGCGGCTACGCGATCGAATCCCACCGGCTCGAGCTGTTCGGGCTGTGTCGGCACTGCCAGGCGAAAACGTCGCCCGGTCACTGAACCCGCAAGCAACGTAGGAAGCAGACCAGCAGGGAGATCCTCGTGCGACGACAGGTGAGACTCAGTCGCAATATGCGCGGCGCCTCATTCGCCATCCTTCTGATTGCGGGCGGCGCGCTCGGCTGCCAGCCCGGAGCCGGTACCGTTGCCCCGGCGACGGGCGCCCTCAAGGTCGTCGCCACGACGACCGTCTTCGCCGACATCGTCCAGAACGTCGGCGGCTCGCGGGTGGCCGCGACGTCGATCATCCCGGCCGGCGTTGGGCCCGAGGACTACGAGCCGAAGCCCGACGACGCCCGCAGGCTCAGCGACGCGAAGCTCATCGTCTCGAACGGAGTGGGCCTCGACGACTTCCTCGACAAGTTGCTCGCCTCGGGGACCGGTGGCCAGACGCCGCAGCTGGTCCTCGGCGACGGCATCCCGACCCTCACCGAAAACGGTGAGCAGAACCCGCACTTCTGGCTCGACCCGAGTCTCGTCAAGCAGTACTACGTGCCCAAGATCGCGGCGAAGCTGAGCGAGCTCGATCCGGCCGGCAAGGCAACGTACGATGCCAATGTCGCGTCGTACGGCGCGGCCCTCGACAGCCTCGATGCCGAGCTCAAGGCGAAGGTGGCAACGATCCCGGAGGCGAACCGCAAGCTCGTGACGTTCCACGACGCGTTCCCGTACTTCGCGCGCCACTACGGCTTCGAGCTCATCGGGGTGATCCTCGAGAACGTCGGGCAGGAACCGACGGCGGCCGAGCTCGCGGCGCTCGTCGACGAGGTCAAGGCCGCCCATGTGAAGGCGGTCTTCAGCGAGGCCCAGTTCAGCCCGAAGCTCTCCGAGACCCTGGCCCAGGAGGCCGGCATCACGAAGGTCGTCACGACGCTCTACAACGACGCCCTCGGGCCGGCCCCGGCCGACACCTACCTTGGCCTGATGCGCTGGAACGTCGACGAGATCGTGGCGGCTCTCGCGTGACTCAGATCGCGGGAGCTGCGCGGGCCAGGAATCGCGACGCGCGCATCGCCGTGGACGGGGCAGCACCCGGGCCTGCCGTCGTCGTCGACCAGGTCACGGCGTCCTACGGCCGGCGAGTCGCTCTCGACGCGGTGTCGCTCGAGGTTCGGAAGGGATCCCTGCTGGCCGTCATCGGGCCGAACGGCGCCGGCAAGAGCACGCTGCTCAAGCTCATCGCCGGTCTGATCCGTCCGGTCTCCGGCAGCCTGTCCGTCCTTGGCGGACCACCTGGATCGAGCGCTCGGGAGGTCGCCTACCTGCCGCAGGCCGAGGCGGTCGACTGGGAGTTCCCGGTCACGGTTGGCGAGGTCGTCATGATGGGCCGCTACGCCCGTCTCGGATTCGGGCGCCAGCCCGGCCCCCTCGATCGCGAACGGGTCGCCGCGGCGCTGGAAACGGTCGGCATGGCCGATGCCGCCGACCGTCAGGTCGGGGCGCTGTCGGGCGGCCAGCGGCGGCGGGTTTTCCTCGCCCGGGCGATCGCGGCGGACCCCGAGCTCTATCTCCTCGACGAGCCAGTGACCGGCGTCGACGCGAGGACCCAGGAAGAGCTGATGGACGTGCTCGAGGCCGAGGCCCGAGCCGGCAAGACGGTCATCGCGACCACCCACGACCTCATCTGCGCGGCACAGCGGTTCCACGAGGCCGCGTTCCTCAACGGCCGGCTCGTCGCCCAGGGCCCGGCCGAGCTCGTTCTCGACCAGAAGCTCCTCTCGGAGACGTACGGCGGCCACGTCCTCGTCCTGCCCGGTGACGGCGGCCGGCTCGTCCTCGACGACGCCCACCACCACGACGATGCCCAGAGCGGCGAGCGCCATTTCCACGACGAGCGTCGCTGATGGACCCGATCGCCTTCCTCGTCGATCCGATGGCCTACGGCTTCATGCAGCGCGGGCTCCTCGCGGCGCTCCTCGTCGGGATCGTCTGCGCGGTCATGGGGACGTTCGTCGTCCTCAAGGGACTGGCCTTCATCGGCGACGCCGTGAGCCACGCGGCGTTCCCGGGCCTCGTGATCGCCTACATCGTCGGCGCGCCGCTCTACATCGGTGGAGCGATCGCCGCTGTTGCCACCGCGCTCGCGATCGGGCTCGTCTCGCGGCGGGGCAGGCTGCGCTTCGACACCTCGGTCGGGGTGCTTTTCGCGGGGACGTTCGCGTTCGGCGTGCTCCTCTTCTCGACGATCAAGAACTACGTCACGGACCTGCTCGGGTACCTCCTCGGCAACGTCCTCGGAATCGGGGTGGGGGATCTCATCCAGGTCGCCATCCTTGGCGCGATCGTCCTCGCGATCGTCCTCGCGATCCGCAAGGAGCTGCTCTTCGCCACGTTCGATCCGGCCGGCGCTGCGGCATCCGGCCTGCCGGTCGCGGGCCTCGAGTACCTGCTCCTCGCCCTGCTCGGCGTCACGATCGTCGTCAGCATCCAGGCCGTCGGCATCATCATGGTCGTGGCGATGCTCGTGACGCCCGCTGCGACGGCGCAGCTCATCGTCGTCCGGTTCGGTCAGATGATGATGCTTGCCGCGGTGCTGGCGGCCGTGTCTGCGGTGATCGGCCTCTATCTCAGCTTCTATCTCAACCTGGCGTCGGGCGCATCGATCGTGCTCGTCGAGACGCTCTGGTTCGCCGTCGCGCTCGTCCTGGGTCCGCGGACCGGACTACTGAGCCGGGTCCGGCCGGCCGCGGCCGCCTAGGCCGCCGCCGCCCGTCCGAAGGGAGCCTCAGCCCGCCGGGGCCTCCCAGACACCGCCCGCCAGGATCGTCGTGCGGAACGCGTACCGGTCGCCGCGGTTGAGGTGTCGGGCGAATTCGAATGGCTGGCCGTACTGATCGAAGACGGTCTCCGACAGCTCGAGCAGCGGGTCCCCCTCGCTAAGCTCGAGAAGCTCCGCGGAGTGCCGATCGGCGATCACGGCCCTGAGCATGCACTCGGCGCGCGACGGCTCGACGCCGTTCGCGGCTCGCAACGTCTGGTAGAGCGACGCGCCCGAGAAATCGACCCCCACCAGGGACTCGGTGAGCGCCGGGATCAGGATCGACGAATCGACCGACAGTGGCGCGCCTTCAACGATCCGGACCCGCTCGAGCTCGAAGACATCGCTGCCAGTCGGGATGCGCAGCGCCCGGGCCTCCGACTCGAGGGCCGGGCGGATCCGCGCTTGGCGGACCCGCGATGACACGGAGAGTCCATGAACGGCCGCCCAGTCCGTCAGGCCCTGGGGGCCACTGATCGTCTCGATCGTTACCGGGCTGGCGTTGACGTACCAGCCCGAGCGATCGCGAGAAACCAGGAGGCCGCGCTCGGCCAGGTCACTGAGTGCACGTCGCAGGGTATTCCGGGCGACATCGAGGCGCTCCCCGAGCTGCCGCTCCGGAGCGAGACGCTCGCCAGGCGTCAACCGACCGGTCGCGATGTCCGTCTCGAGGCGGCGCATCACCCGGATGTACGCCAGGTCCCGGCCGCCGGCATCGACGCGACGGGCCCGTTGCGAATTCGGTTGACACGATTGGTTCACTTTTGGTTCAATCTTCGTATGAAGCTGGCGGTGCTCGGCGGCGGCGGATTTCGCACCCCTGCCATCTATCGCGCGCTAGCCGAAGGTCAAACGCGAACCCGCTTCGACGAGCTCGTATTGTATGACGTCGATCAGGGTCGCCTGGACCGAATCGCCGCCGTCATCGCCGGGCTGGACGCACGAATCGGTCGGAGCGTCCCCATCAAGGTGACCACCCGGCTCGACGAGGCCGTGGACGGCGCAGATGTCGTCTATTGCGCGATCCGCGTCGGCGGAATCGAAGGTCGGCTGCTGGATGAAACGGCCGCGCTCGCCGAGGGCGTGATCGGCCAGGAGACGACGGGCGCCGGCGGGCTCACGTTTGCCCTTCGGACCGTGCCGGAGGTCACCCGCATCGCCGAAGTCGTGGCGAGGCGCGCCACGGACGCGACGTTCATCAACTTCACCAACCCTGTCGGTCTCGTCACGGAAGCAGCGCAGCGGGTGCTGGGCGACCGTGCGATCGGGATCTGCGATGCCCCACAGGCTCTCTGCCGCCGTGTCGCGACCGCCCTTGGTCGAGACCCGGACGACCTCTGGTTCGACTATTTCGGCATCAACCACCTCGGCTGGCTGCGGGCCGTGCTCGATCGCGGGCGCGACCTCCTTCCGGAGCTCCTCGGAGACGTGGAATGCCTCACGTCCTTCGAGGAGGGGCGGCTGTTCGGCCCCGACCTCCTGCGTTCGGTTCGCATGATCCCGAACGAGTACCTCTACTACTACGACTTCACGACCGAAGCCCTGGCCGGCATGCGCTCGGGGTTGGTGAGGGCCGAATTCCTGCAGCGCCAGCAGGATGCCTTCTATGCCGGCGAAGGTCCGCCCGAGACGGCACTCGCGGACTGGGAGGCCACGATCGACGAGCGTGAACGCCGCTACATGGAAGAGGCCTGGAGCGGCCGGGACGACGAACTGACAAGCGTCGCCGCGGCACGGGAACCCGGCGGCTACGGCGGATTGGCGCTCGATCTCGTCGATGCCCTCAACGGCGACGGAGCGACCGTCCTGATCCTCAATGTCGCAAACCGATCGAGCCTGCCCTTCCTCGATGCCGAGGCGGTCGTCGAGGTCCCCTGCGTCGTCGGACGCGGCGGCGTCGTCCCGGTCGCGATCGGACCGGTTCCTGACGAGGCGCGCGAGCTCATCGTGGCCGTCCGTGGCGCCGAGCGAGCTGCAATTGAGGCGGCGTTATCAGGGTCGCGCGACATGGCCGTTCGCGCGCTCGCCATGCATCCGCTCGTCCATTCAGCCGAGATCGCGGAGCGAATCCTCGAACGGCACATGGTTGGCCAGCCCCAGCTCGCCGAGGCCCTCCGATGAGCGTCGACGTGGTCTGCGCCGGCCCGCCGTTCCTCGACATCGTCTTCCGCGGCCTCGCGCGCCTTCCCGCAGCGGGCGAGGAGGTCCTGGCATCCGACGTGGCCATCGTGCCGGGAGCCATGGCGAATGTCGCCTTCGCAATGCGCCAACTCGACCTCGACGCCGTCGTGTGCTCGGCGAAAGGGACGGATCCCATGGGCCGCCTGCTCCAGGAACTGATGGCCGACGCCGGCGTTCCGTGGATCGGGCAGCCGACAGATGCCACGTCGGTCTCGGTCGGCCTGCCGATCGATGGCGACCGTGCGTTCGTCACGAGGCTGTCGGAGTCGGTCGTGGACGTCGACGCGGTCAACGCGCTGACGCCGCGCGCCGTTGTCCTGAATTTGCCGCTGCCGGGACGGCGGTTGAACACCCCGCTCGTCTACGGAGTGATCGGCGATCCGCAGGTGGCGATTCTCCTCGAGGAGGGGCCGAAGCCCCTCACGGACCTTCGCGCCCTTTTCGTCAACGAGCGGGAAGCGCGGCAGCTGACCGGGCGGCCGCAAGCGTCGGCGGCGGCGGTGGAGCTCGCAGCGCGCGGTTGCCTCGTCGTGGTCACCCGAGGTGCAGATGGCGCGACGGCGGCGATGCCCGACGGCCGCGTGATTGAGGTCCCGGCCGTTGCCGCGGATCCTCCGGACACGGTCGGGGCGGGGGACCTCTTCACGGCCGCGTTCGTCTGGGCGGACCTCCAGGATCTGCCGGTCGAGGAACGATTGAGGATGGCCACTGCCTACGCGTCGCTCTCCCTGGCGCGTCCCGCGCAGCGTCAGAAGGGCCTGACCGCTGCCGCCTTCCGAGAGGCACTCGGCCAAACGGAGGCGCCGATGGACCGGCTCGGGGAGGTCTAAGGAAAGCATCAACGGGGTCAGGGCGAGCCGCGGAAGCGGCCGTGTGGTTGATCCAGTCGTCGAAGCAGCGAAGTGCGGGCGCTCAGCCCGCAGCGAGATGGAGGAGCGTTCAGATGGATGAGGTAACTCGCCAGATCATGTCGCGACGGCACTTTCTGCAGGTCGCGATCGCATCGAGTGTCGTGGTCGCGTGCAGCCCGACGAGCACAGGCACCAGCGCTCCGAGCCAGGCTGCAGGCACGCCCGCGGGTGGGGCCGGCGGCAGCACGCCGCCGAGCGGCGCGGCAATCTCAGGGACGGTCAACGTCACCTATCCCGATGAGGCGGGCTTCAAGCCGAAGTACGTCGAGCAGGCGGCAGCGGCCGTCAAGCAGCAGTACTCGGGCGTCGACGTCAAGATCGACCTCCAGAAGATCGGCGACGACGACTTCTACACGAAGCTCCTGCTCCGCCTGGACAGCGGGGACGTGCCCGACGTGATCCATGTCGGTGGCAGTCTGATCGGCGAGCTGTCCGATGCCGGCTACATCGAGCCGCTCGACGACTACCTCGCCGCGTGGGACGACTGGAAGCAGTACCCGAAGGCGGTCCAGGACGGCGTCTCCTACAACGGCAAGACGTGGGCGATCCCGTACGGCCTCGATATGCGCTGGCTCTACTACCGAAAGGACGATCTCCAGAAGGCGGGCCTGCCGGCCGACTGGCAGCCTGCCAACGTCCAGGGAATTCTCGATGCCGCCGCCTCGGTGAAGTCGAAGGACGCCGGCGTTCTGCCCTACGCTCTCTACGCCGGTCCGGCCGGCTCGAGCGGAACGGCGGATCATGCCTTCGTCCCGCTCCTCTGGGCGTACGGCGGCGAGCTCCAGGATCCCAGCGGCAAGTGGATCGGCGATAGTCCGGCGACGAAGAAGGTCATGGCGTATTACGCGAAGGCATACGGCGACGGCCTGAGCCCGAAGGAGATCATCACGGCGACGAAGCCGTGGACCTCCATGCGCGAGAAGCTCGGCAATGGCGGGCTGGCGCTCCTGTTCGAGGGTGGCTGGGTCTACGGTGGCTGGGCCGCCAACGACAAGGCCGCGACCGAGCAGAACGTCGGCTACCTCCTACATCCGACCGAGAGCGGAGGCCCCTCGTTCACGATCGGCGGTCCGGGCACGTGCTGGTACATCACGGCGAAGAGCAAGAACAAGCCGGCCGCCTGGGAGTTCGTCAAGGCGGTCAACTCGGCCGAGATCGTCGGCAAGCTGAATGCGGAGGATCCTCATCCGGTCGCCCGGGCGGACGCCGCGGAGGTCCCCGAGTTCAAGTCGAGCAAGTACCTCGTCGACTCGACCAATGCCCTCGCGAAGGCTCGTTTCACGGCCCCGTCGCCCGACTACCAGAAGGTCATCCAGGCCATCCAGGCGGCGACCGCGCGGGTCGCCTCGGGTGAGCTCGGCGCGGACGACGCGGCCAAGCGCTACACGGACGACCTGAAGCAGGCCCTCGGACCGGACAAGGTGACCTCTCTGTAGTGACGGCGAGCCGCCGGACCTCGCTCCGGCGCAACCGGCTGTACCTGGCGGGGCTCAGTCCCGCCGCGTTCCTGCTCGCCCTGTTCTTCGTCGGCCCGGCGATCTGGGCCCTCCTCTCGAGCTTCACGAACCGCGCGCTCGTCGGAATCGACGCCGCCAACCCGCGGTTCGTGGGGCTCGACAACTACATCCGTCTCTTCGGGGACCCGGACTTCGCCCGGGTTATCCTCAACTCGGTCATCTTCGTCATCGGCTCGGCGATCATCGGCCAGTTCGTGCTGGGCCTGGCCCTCGCGCTGCTCCTCGATTACGCCGAACGGCGGGGCTTCCTCGCGACCAGCCTCGTCTATGCCGCGGTGCTCCTTGCCTGGGTCAATCCCACGATCATCGCCGGCTTCCTGTGGGTTGCGATGTTCGACTTCTACAACGGCTCGCTCAACGTCGGGCTCGGCCATGTCGGCCTCGGACCGGTCGACTGGTTCGGGTCGGGGCCGATGCTGGCCGTGATCATCGCCAACATCTGGCGGGGGACCGCGTTCACGATGCTCATCTTTCTCGGGGCCCTGCGGACGATCCCTTCGGACATCTACGAGGCGGCACGGGTCGATGGCGCCAACGCGTTCCGCCGCTTCTGGGACCACACGCTGCCGCTCCTCCGGCCGATTGCCGCGCTGACGCTCCTGTCGGTGACGATGGCGACCTTCGGGACGTTCATCCTCATCCAGGCGCTCACCAACGGCGGCCCCGCGCTCCAGACGGAGGTGATCGCGCTGTACGCCTACCACCAGGCGTTCCAGGCGCACGCCGTCGGCTATGGCTCGACGATCGCCGTCGTGATGCTCGCGCTCAACCTCGGATTTGCGATCGTGTTCCTGCGCTGGTCGAGGGCCCGGGCGTGACGGCGATCACGTCGGAGACGCGCGTGCTCAGTTCGGCCGAAGCGGCAGGGGCCGAGGCGCCGTTGGTCCGCCGGCCGAAGAAGCGGGCCGGCCCGCTCGAATGGATTGCCGTCCACCTCGTCTTTCTCGTGGTCTGCGCGTTCTTCCTCGTCCCGTTCCTGTGGCTGCTCAGTGCGGCCTTCGACGAAAAGGCCAGTGCCTACATCCAATGGCCGGTC
>Ga0307310_10000953_pt1 | contig 10399 bp, 11 predicted proteins | sample ER_DNA_197_FD_194502 | JGI IMG/M metagenome (GOLD analysis project Ga0307310, IMG submission 194502) | Bulk soil microbial communities from the East River watershed near Crested Butte, Colorado, United States - ER_DNA_197 | ecosystem: Environmental > Terrestrial > Soil > Floodplain | place...
ATGAGGGAACGATGGAATACGTACCTCACCGCTCTCCAGCGTGCGCCGCCATCGTTCAAGCGTTCCATCGTTCCGCTCACACCACCTCCGCGACTTGGTCGGCGAAGTAGCGTTTGAGAATGTCCGCCCACTCGCCCCGCGCCCTGAGAAGAAGCTCGATCACCTCGCGGACCGCGCCGTGCCCACCCGACGCCCGGGTCACGTACGCCGCGACTGCCTTTACGTCGGCTACCGCATTGGCAACGGCGATCGGCAACCCCACGCGCCGGAGGACTGGAAGATCAGCGAGATCGTCGCCCACGAAGGCCACCTCCTCCCAACCGATCCCGCGCCGCGTCAGTAGCTCGTCGAACGCCGCCAGCTTGCGGGGTCCGGGCACCTGAAGAAGCTCCGCCACCCGGAGCTCGGCCGCCCGCAGTGCAGTTGCTTCGGAGCTTCGACCGCTGAGCCAGACGACCGGGAGGCCCGCGGTCCGGAGAAGAATCATTCCCAGTCCGTCCTGGATGTCGAAGCGCTTGAGCTCGACACGAGCTCCCGCCACCGGCCCGATGAAGACGCCATTGTCGGTCAGCACGCCGTCCACGTCGAGGCCGAGCAGCCGGACCCGCCGGGCGGCAGCAGGGTCGATACTGCTCATACCCGCGCCCTGCCCCAGACGTCGAGCGTCTGGCCCACCAGATCGGCCAGCCGGTCGAGGGGCCACTGGGTGGCCGCATCGCTCAGGGCTCGCGAAGGATCGGGATGGGTCTCGATAAAGAACCCGTCGGCACCGGCAGCGGCGGCAGCGGCGAGCAGGGGCGGAATGAACTCCCGCTGGCCGCCGCTGGCTCCGGACTCGCCCTGGCCCGGCTGCTGTACGGCGTGGGTAGCGTCGAAGATCACTGGAGCGCCGGTGGCCTCACGCAAACGGGTGAAATTCCGCATGTCCACCACCAGATCTCCGTACCCGAAGAAGGTGCCCCGCTCGGTCACGGCAACCTCTGGCGCCCCAGCGCTCCGAACCTTCTCCACGGCGCCGCGCATGCCTTCGGCCTGCATCCACTGCCCCTTTTTCACGTTGACCGGCCTCCCGGTGCGTCCCGCCGCAACCAGGAGGTCAGTCTGCCGGCACAGGAAAGCCGGGATCTGGAGGACGTCGGCCACCTCGCCTACCGGAGCCGCCTGGTCCACGTCATGGATGTCGGTAAGGATCGGCAGACCGCTGGCGGCACGCGCCCGCTCCAGCGCACGAAGGCCCTCTTCCATTCCCGGGCCCCGGCTGGCGCCGAGCCGCGCTCGGTTGGCCTTGTCGAAACTGGCTTTGAGGCAGACCGGAATGCCGAGGTCGTGCTCGAGACGAGCGAGCACCTCAGCCACTCTGGGCAGCACGTCGCCGGGCTCGATGACACAGGGCCCGGCGATGAGAAACGGTGTGCGCCCGAAGGACCACGCCATCAGCGCGTACTCCGGGCCAGCTCCTCGGCCGCAGCACGTGCCGGAGCGGCAGCCCGGCGGCGCAGGGCCGCCGCGATGAAGCCCGCAAACAGCGGGTGGGGCCGGGTGGGCCGCGACTTGAGCTCGGGATGGAATTGGCAGCCGATGAACCACGCGTGATCGGGCAGCTCGATCACCTCGACGAGGCCTCCGTCGGGAGATTGCCCGGAGAGCCGCAGTCCATACTCCGCCAGCACGTCCCGGTATGCATTACTGACTTCCCAACGGTGGCGGTGGCGCTCGCTGATTTCGTTGGTCCCATAGGCCTGGGCTGCCCGGGAGCCGGGCCTGAGCCGCGCGGTATAGGCGCCGAGCCGCATGGTGCCGCCGAGGTCCGACACGTCACGCTGGGAATGCATGAGCGAGATGACCGGTGTCTCGCAGTTGGGCTCGAACTCGGTGCTGTTGGGGTCGGGGAGGCGGCAGACGTTGCGGGCGAACTCGATGATGGCGACCTGAAGACCGAGACAGATGCCGAAGAATGGGAGATCGTTCTCCCGGGCCCATCGAATGGCCTCGAGCATGCCGCCGATGCCTCGCTCGCCGAAGCCGCCAGGGATCAGCAAGCCGTCATAGCCGCCGAGCAACCGGCCTGCCGTAGCCTGATCGGTGAACTGGTCGCTCGCGATCCACTCGATGTCCACCTTGGCATCACTCGGGATGCCACCATGAATCAGCGCTTCCTGGACCGACTTGTAGGCATCGCGCAGATCGGTGTACTTGCCGACCACTGCGATCCGCACCCGCTCCTTGGGATGCAGGATCCGGTCGGTAATCGTCTTCCACTCGGTAAGATCGGGCTCTTTCGTCTCAAGCCGGAGCCGCTGGCACACCTCGCGATCCAGTCCCTGGTCGAAGAACCGAACCGGAATCTCATAAATCGACTTGACGTCAGGACTCTCGATCACGCAGGCGAAGTCCACGTTGCAGAACAGCGCGATCTTTCGCTTGATCTCGGCGACGAGCGGCTGCTCGCTCCGGCAGATCAGGATGTCAGGCTGGATTCCGATTTCCATCAAATCGCGAACGGAGTGCTGGGTCGGCTTGGTCTTGAGTTCGCCGGCGGCCGCGATGTAGGGCACCAGCGTGAGGTGGATGAAGAGCGCGTTGTCCCGGCCGATTTCCTGGCGGAACTGCCGGATGGCCTCGAGGAACGGCAGCGATTCGATGTCGCCGACCGTGCCGCCGATCTCGGTGATGACCACGTCATGGCCCGGAGCGGGACGCCGGATGGCGCTCTTGATCTCGTCGGTGATGTGGGGGATCACCTGCACGGTCGAGCCGAGATATTCGCCGCGGCGCTCCTTGTTGATCACCGTCTGGTAGATCCGACCGGTGGTGATGTTGTTCTGGCGCGAAAGCGACCGGTCGATAAAGCGCTCGTAGTGACCCAGGTCGAGGTCGGTCTCGGCGCCGTCGTCGGTCACGAAGACCTCGCCGTGCTGAAATGGCGACATCGTCCCGGGGTCCACATTGATGTAGGGGTCGAACTTCTGCATGGTGACGCTCAGTCCACGTTCGACCAGCAGCCGTCCAAGAGAAGCGGCGGCAATGCCCTTTCCCAGTGAGGACACGACGCCGCCGGTCACGAAGATGTATTTGGTCGCGTGTGGACCCGTCATCAGCCCTGTCCTTGGTAAGCGTGCCAGTGGGCTTCCGCCCGTCGAAGATCTTCGGCCGTGTCCACGCCGGGGAGCGCCGGCTCACTCAGCCTCGCCACTCCGATGCGTATGCCATCATGCAGCGCGCGCAGCTGCTCGAGTCGTTCGGCCTGCTCCGCCGGGCTCGGGGGCAGGGCCACCCAACGGACGAGCGCGCCGCGGGTGCACGCGTAAATCCCAATATGCTGCCAGTACAGGCCATCACTCGGGTCGTCGGGCTCGCGGAGATAGGGGATCGGCGCCCGCGAAAAATACAGCGCGCGGCCTCGAGCATCGGTTACGACCTTGACCCGGCTCGGGTCACTCGCCAGCGCCCGGTCCAGCGGAGCCGCTGCTGTGCCGATCTCGTCCCCCTGCTCCACCCGGCCCAGCGCACCCGCGAGAGCCTCACGTGGAAGGAACGGCTCGTCGCCCTGGATGTTCACGATCGTGTCGAAGGCGGCGAACTCGGCTCTTCCCGCGACCTCCGCCACCCGATCGGTGCCGGTCGCGTGGGATGCTGAAGTAAGGACAGCACGAATCCCCGAATCTTCGGCGACCCGGGCCACCTTCTCCGAGTCGGTGGCAACCACGAGCTGACCGACCAGACCATGGTCCAGTACGCGCTCGATGACCCGGGTGATGAGGGGCTCACCTGCCAGCGGCTGAAGCGGTTTGTTGGGGAGGCGGGTCGAGCCGAGACGAGCCGGAATCACACCCAGGACGCGCATCACCGAAGTTAACAGGGAGCGCGTCGCGAGTCAAAAGTTATGCCGCGCGAGCCGAGGGTTACGTGCTGGGAGCTAGAAGATTGTACGTCAAAGAGTTAGACAGTCGTAGGCTGAGCCGCGTGAAGGCCGATCGTGGCGAGAGAGAGGAAGTTCGCAAGCAGCCGTTTTCCATGGTGAGTGGCCACGGATTCGGGGTGGAACTGCACCCCGAACACGGGAAGCGCCCGGTGGCACAGAGCCATGATCTCCTGCCCCGCGGGACGGTCCTCTGACCAGGCGGTGATCTCCAGCTCGGCCGGCAGATCTGTCGGCGAGACCACGAGCGAGTGGTAGCGCATGACCTCCACCGGCGAGGTGATCTCATGAAAGAGGGGATGGCCGGTATGTACGACCTGGGTGGTCTTCCCGTGCATGAGGCGGTCGGCACGCACCACCTGTCCACCGAATGCCTCCCCGATCGCCTGATGCCCGAGGCAGACGCCGAGGATCGGGATTATTCCCGCGGCTGCGCGGACAAGGGGGATCGAGATGCCCGCCTCGCGTGGCGTGCAGGGACCGGGGGAGATGATGATGGCCGTCGGCCGGAGCGCGAGGGCCTCGGCCGGAGTCAACGCGTCGTTGCGGTAGACGACCGGGTCCGCCCCGAGCTCGCCGGCGTACTGCACCAGGTTATAGGTGAAGCTGTCGTAGTTATCGAGGACGAGAAGCATGCCCTACTCTAGCGCCGACGGGCCGAGTCCACCATGCGGCTCCCCGCGCGGCGAGTGGAATCCGCCCGGCGCGCCCCCTCTGTTCGCAGCGAGTCCACCAGCCGTTCGCTCCGGCCTGTGATGGAGTCGGCCCGTGCCTCAGCCGCCGTGGTAATGGAGTCCGCCAGGGCGTCCGCCGCTTCGGCGATGGAATCGGCCTTGGCTTCCGCAACAGATGCCATGGAGTCTTGCTCCCCAGAGCCGAAATCCCCTCGCCTCAGATCGTCTACGATGTCGTTGGGCAGCAGCAACGGCACGCTCACGCCTCCGGGCTGGAAGACGGCACGCCCAAATTCCTGGAGGTGAGCGGTAGAGTCATTGCCATGGAAGCAGGAGAACACGCCGCTCGAGAGGGGGCCGACCTTGACGTCGACCCCTCGGCGATTGTGCTGGTCGTCCAGGTTGGCCGCGAGACGACACCCTTCCAGCCCACGAGCCATCACTGAATCCTGGAGCTTGATCTGGAGCTCGACGGCCGAAATTCGCTTAGGCGCCTCGCGCAGAAGCACGACCTTGTCCAGGGTACCAAGCTTCTGTCCGTCGAGCTTGAAGGGGACGAACGGGATGGGCAACGTGATCGGGCCGGATCCCTGGACCACGCCGCGCACCCGGCCGACCCCCTGCCTGGCGAGGGTGACGCCGATCATGCCGACCGCGAAGATGGCCAAGGCCCCGAAGGCGATTCGTATCCAATAGTTTCGCATAGATTCCGCCTTCCCGGACGCCGGGTAATATGTTTCACTAAGTGACGTTCAGGCAAAGCCGAAAGTTTCACCGGCTGACTCCGGGAGACCCCCCCGTGATCGATGTTGAGGGCCTGCAGAAGCTATATGGTGACTTTCCGGCCGTCCAAGGCCTCTCGTTTCAGGTGGGGCCGGGCGAGGTCCTAGGCCTGGTGGGGCCCAATGGCGCCGGCAAGACGACCACCATCCGCAGCATAGCCGGCATCATTATCCCAACGGCAGGGCGAATTCGCATTGCCGGCCACGATCTGGCGACCGATCCGGTGGTAGCCAAGTCGGCGCTCGCGTTCATCCCGGACGAGCCTCATCTGTTCGAGTATCTGACCGTCGAGGAGCACCTGCGTTTCGTTGGCCGGCTCTACCGCATCGGCGACGTCGGAGCCCGGATTCCCGGCTTGCTGGAGGAGCTCGACCTGGCGGACAAGCGAGGTGCGCTTCCAGGCGAGCTATCTCGAGGAATGAAGCAGAAGCTTGCCATCGCCTGCGGCTTGCTGCACGAGCCCCGGGCTCTCCTGCTCGACGAGCCGCTGACTGGATTGGATCCAGTGGGGATTCGCCGCATGAAAGCCACGATCATGCGTCGAGCGGCCGGTGGCTCGGCCGTGATCCTGAGCTCGCATCTGCTTCATCTGGTCGAGGAGATCTGTACCCGCGTGCTCGTCATGCATCGCGGTCGGACGGTGGCCTTCGGGACTATCGCGGAGATCGTGGCCGGAAGACCGGAGCTTCAGTCCCAAAGTCTGGAGGATGTCTTTCTCGCGCTCATCGGAGATGAAGAGACCGCCGAACGATGATTCGCGTGTTCGGATATCTGGCCTGGCGCTCCGCGCGCAACCGGATGACCCGGCAGCTCCGTCATCTGCGAAGTCCCCGGTACCTGGCCGCGCTGCTGCTGGGACTGGCATACGTCTGGTTCATGATCATCAGCCAACGGCCGGCCGCTGCCGGCGGAGCGACGCCGGATCCACGGGCACTCGAGCTGGTCGGCGCTGTGGCGCTGATCGGCGCCGTGGCATGGGGCTGGATCTTCGGCGTTGAGCGCAGGGTGCTCGCGTTCACCCCGGCAGAGGTCACCTTTCTCTTCTCCGCTCCCGTATCCCGACGAGGCCTGATCCAGTTCAAGCTGCTTCACAGTCAGCTCCTCATCCTCTTCAATGCCTTACTGTGGACACTCATCCTCTCCCGGGAGCGGTTCGGGGTCTCCTCCTGGCTCAGGGTGATCTCGCTCTGGGTCCTGCTCACCACCCTGTCGTTGCACAGATTGGGCGCCTCCTTCGTCCGGACCAGCCTGTCCGAGCACGGGCGGCTTGGCGCCCGGCATCGCATCGTCTCACTGGTGGTCCTGGGCCTGGTGCTCATCGCATTGACCTGGACCATCGGGGATGCGCTGCCTGACATCGTCGCCGCGCGCGGCGGCGGTCTGCGCCAATTCCTCGCGGCCATGCAGGATGTTGCCGGCAGGCCGGTGCCGAGCGCCCTGACGTATCCATTCCGGGTCCTGGTGCGACCGCTGACGGCGCACACTGCGGCCGCTTGGATCCAGGCCATCTGGCCCGCACTTCTTCTTCTCGTTCTGCACTACGTCTGGGTCGTCCGATCCGACAGTGCATTCGAGGAGACGGCGGTCGAGGTATCGCTGAAACGCGCGCTGGCGCTGGCGGAGCGTCGGCGGGGCCCGGGGTCTTCCTTCCGGCCTCCCGTCAAAGCCAGTCCTCCGCTCTTTCGCCTGGCGCCGGTGGGGTGGCCCGCCGGCGCGATCCTATGGAAGAACCTCGTGGCCGCCACCCGCACCAAGCGAGTGAGAAACGCGGCGATCGCGCTGGCCGGCGCCGGGGCCATCGTCACTGTCTTGTCATTCGATCCCGAGGGGACCCTGGCGGAGCTCGCCGGCTGGCTGGCCGCCTCCTGGGCCGGGATCACGATCGTGATCGGGCCCCAGTGGGTGCGCAATGACCTCCGCGGCGACCTGTTGAAGCTCGACCTCCTTCGGAGCTACCCGCTCAGGGGCTGGTCGGTCGTGATCGCCGAGGTAGCCGCATCAACCCTGATGCTTACGGCCATCCAGCTCAGCCTGCTCGTCATTGCGTATCTCGGGTTTCTGGGCAACCAGACCATGATGCCCGATTTGGAGGAGCGCACGCTGCTACTCGTGATAGCCGTGATCTACCTGCCTGGCATCAACCTCCTGGGCATGCTGATTCAGAATGCAGCCGCCCTGCTCTACCCCGCCTGGGTCCGCCTGGGTACCGGCCGACCAGGTGGGGTGGAGGCGCTGGGTCAGAACCTTCTGATGATGGTGGCTTTCCTGGCGCTGCTCGCGCTCACACTGGCTCTGCCGGTCGCCCTGGCGGGCGGATCATTCCTGCTTTTGCGACCGCTGCTCGACGGGTGGGCCGCCTTGCCCGCCACGGCCCTTGCTCTGGGCACCATGGCGTTCGAGGCGGCTCTCATCGTAGAGTGGCTGGGCGGCGTCTTCGAGCGGACCGATCCGGCGTCCGCTGGGATTGCCGGGTGAGGGAGTAGCTGGGAGCTTCCAATCAGCTCGGGCCGGTGCCGCCCATCGGCTTGCCGCCGGGCAGTTGCTGGCGGACCGCCTCCTGCAACGAATACACCGATTTGTTGACGTTGCTCTTCGCCTCGTCCCAACTGCTCTCGGTGGCGGCCGCGAGCCGATTCAGGTCACGATCGACCGCCTCACGGGCGATATGGAGGTTTACGATCGCGCTGTCACGAGCCTTATCCACCCCCCGTTTGGTGTCCCGCTCGAGCTCAGCGATCTGCTCATCGAGAGTCTTGAGCCGCAGGTCGATGTCGCGGCGGAAATCGTTCCGCTGGGCGAATAGGTAGTCGCGGGTTTCCCGGGCTTCATCGCGGACTTCGTCGGCGCCTTGACGGGCGGCATCGCTAACATCGGCGGCGACCGAATCCGTGCGGTTCGCCGTTTCCTGACGATCGCGAGGGCTGCAAGCGAGTGCAGCGGCCATCAGCACCGCCGCGGCGGCATAAGGCATGGGTCTCATGTCGTCTCTCCTTCGGGGGTCTGCCTGAATGCAGTTGAATTGCGATGCAGGATAGCAGAAGGGATGGTACCAGCGAGGTGAGCTAGCTCACGAGGTCGGCAGCTCAAGTGCACAATGGATGGACACTACTCAAGCACGAAGGCACGAAGAACACGAAGGACACGAAGAAACTCAGCCGTTCAGTACTCGCCGTACGCCATTCCGCAGGACTTCAACGTTGAAGTTTATCAGGAGTCCGAGCCAGAGGTTCTGGAGCCTCAGGTACGTGAGCAGTTGTGCTTTGTGAACGTATAGAAGGCCCTCAACGGCCTTGACCTCAACGATCACTGTGCCACCGACTAGAAGATCCAGCTTAACGTGGCAGTCCAGAATTTCACCTTTGTAGTTTACCGGAACACTTACCTGCCGGTCGACCGTCAGGCCCTTTAGGCGAAGCTCTTTGCATAATGCCGACTCATAAACTGATTCGAGTAGGCCTGGACCGATAAGCCGGTGCACTTCAATCGCAGCGCCTATTATCTGGTGGGATAATGCAAGAGCTGACGACTTCGTGTCCTTCGTGGTCTTCGTGCCTTCGTGCTGAAGCATTGACAAGACGATGCGAGGAACGGCAGGAACTGACCACCCGGGTTGATGCAGGCCGTATCACTTCTGTGCGAAGAGAACCTATCCTCGGGGGTGGAACTGTTTGTGGATCGAACGCAGGTATTCCCGATCCACATGGGTATAGATCTGGGTGGTAGACAGGTCGGCGTGGCCGAGCATCTCCTGGACCGCTCGGAGATCCGCTCCGCCCTCCAGCAGGTGGGTCGCGAAGCTGTGACGAAGGGTGTGCGGCGTGACTCGCTTGGTGATGCCGGCCCGCTGGCTCGCTCGCTTCACGACGCCCCAGGCACCCACTCGCGAGAGGGGCTGGCCGCGCGCGTTGAGGAGGACCCTGCCCTTGCTCTTCCCTCGGTCGAGGGCGGGCCGCTTGGTGTGGAGATAGACCGATACGGCGCCGATCACCGAGCGGCCGATCGGGACCAGCCGCTCCTTCCCGCCTTTACCGAAGATCCGGACCAGATTCTCGGTGAGCAGGAGATCAGTCAACCCGAGACCACACAGCTCAGAGACTCGCAATCCCGCTCCGTACGCCAGCTCGAGCAGTGCGCGATCCCGCCAGGCCAGCGGCTCGTCCACCTGGGGGGACGCGAGCAGCTTTTCCATTTCTGATACGCTCAAGGTGGGAGGAAGGGTGCGCCCGCGCCGGGGACTCTCCAACCGGTCGCTCGGATCCTCCATCACTCGACCTTCCCCGACCAGAAACCCGAAATAGGTACGGATCGCCGATACCCCCCGACGGATGGAGGCGGCACTGAGTCCGAGGTCCTTCAGCAGGTAGACGAAGTCGCGCAGAAGAGACCGGGTCAGGCGACCCGGATCTCGAATGCCGCGGGCGGTGGCGAACTCTCCCAGCCGGCGAAGGTCTCGGAGATACGATTCCACCGTGTTGGCGCTGTGTCCCGACTCGAGAGCCAGGAAGTCGCGGAACCCCTCGAGCCAGAAGTCCCGGTCGATCTGAGCCCGGACAGCCGGTGAGCTCATCGTTCCGGCCTGGTCTGGAGCCGGGCCCGAATCTCGAGGAGATCGGTCTTCCTCAGGCCCAACAGCTCTCCCGCGAGGTGCATGAGACGCTCCTCGTGATGGCCGATTGCCCCGTCACTGAACGCCACATTCCACATCCGCTCCACCAGCGCCAGCCGCTGGCCTTGGCCGAACCGGTTTCTGAGACGGCCGGCATACCTGGCGAAACGGGTCCGGCGCTGGTGCTCCGGCTCGGGGGACGGAGGGCCATGGGGGTCGAGTCCCCAACGGTCGCGCAGATGGGATGCTACCAGATCGCGGTCGGCCTCGGTAAGCGCCGGGTCGGCGTAAGCGAGCTCCAGGACCAGCAGCGCCGCCGCCTGCTGGGCGGATCCCTCCACGATGTCGGAACCGTCGAGAAAGGATGGCGTGCCGGGATCGAGGGCATCGTGGGTCGCGTGCCAGACCCGTTCCCGC
>Ga0307310_10000954_pt1 | contig 10394 bp, 8 predicted proteins | sample ER_DNA_197_FD_194502 | JGI IMG/M metagenome (GOLD analysis project Ga0307310, IMG submission 194502) | Bulk soil microbial communities from the East River watershed near Crested Butte, Colorado, United States - ER_DNA_197 | ecosystem: Environmental > Terrestrial > Soil > Floodplain | place: USA...
GTGGTCGTGGCCGAGAAGCGCTACCTGATGACGCCGGGGCCGACGCCCGCACCGCCCGAGGTGCTGGCGGCGATCGCGCAGCCCGTCATCCACCACCGCGGGCCCGACTACCGCGAGCTCTACGCGCGCGTGCTCGCGCGACTGCGCGAGGTCTTCCGCACCGAGCAGGAGGTGCTGCTCTTCGGCGGTTCCGGCAGCGGAGCGATGGAGTCGGCGGTTGCAAACCTCTGCTCGCCGGGCGATCCGGTGCTGGTCGTCTCGGCCGGCTACTTCGGCGAGCGCTGGGCGGCGCTGGCGAAGGCCTACGGCGTGGAGCTCGACCACCTGCGCTACAGCTGGGGCGAGATCCCGAGCGCCGACGAGGTCGCCGCGCGTCTCCGCGAGCGGGATGCGATGGCCGTCTTCTTCACGCACTCCGAGACCTCGACCGGCGTCGTGCTCGATCCGCAGCAGTTTGCCGCCGCGGCCCGCGAGGCCGGCGCTCTGAGCGTCGTCGACGCGGTCTCCAGCCTCGGCGCCGTGCCGCTCGAGACCGACGCCTGGGGGCTCGATGTCGTCGCGTCCGGTGCCCAGAAGGCACTGATGACGCCGCCCGGGCTCGCGATGACGACGGGCTCGCCGGCGGCCTGGGAGCGGGCCGCTACCGCCACGTCTCCGCGCTTCTACTGGGACTGGGAAAAGACCCGCAAGGGCCAGCAGACCCTCGACGCGCCGGTCACGCCGCCGGTCTCGCTCGTCGCCGGCCTCGACGTCGCGCTCGGGATGCTGCTGGACGAAGGTCTGGAGGGAGCCTTCGACCGGCACCGCCGCCTCGGCCGCGCCTGCCGCGAGGGCCTGAAGGCGATGGGTTTGCAGCTCTCCTCGCCCGACGACGACAGCTCGGCGGTCGTCACCGCGGCGTACGCGCCCGAAGGGATCGACTCCGACGAGCTCGTGCTGCTGCTGCGCGACCGGCATGGCGTCACGCTCGCGCCGGGGCAGGGCGAGCTGAAGGGCAAGATCTTCCGCGTCGGCCACATCGGCTACTACGACGTCTTCGACATCACGACCGCGCTCGCCGCGGTCGAGCTGGCGCTCGTCGAGCTCGGAGCCGAGATCGAGCGCGGCGCCGCGGTCACGCGCGCGCTCGAGGCCTTCGAGCACACCCCGGTTTGAGGGTCCTCGTCCGCGAGCCGATCGCCGAGGCGGGGATCGAGCTGCTGCGCGAGCGCTTCGACGTCGACGTCGACGGCAACGGCGAGCTCGGGGAGAGGATCGGCGACTACGACGCGATCGTGATCCGCTCGGCCACGAAGCTGACCGCCGAGCTGATCGAGCGCGCCGACCGCCTGAAGGTGATCGGCCGGGCCGGCGTGGGGGTGGACAACGTCGACGTCGAGGCGGCCACCCGCCGTGGGATCGTCGTTGCCAATGCGCCCGAGTCCACGGTCACCTCGGCCGCCGAGCACACGATCGGCCTGCTCGTTGCGCTCGCCCGCAACATCCCGCAGGCCCACGCGGCGCTGAAGCAGGGCCGCTGGGAGCGGTCGGCCTGGGGTGGGGTCGAGCTCGAGGGCAAGACGCTCGGCGTGCTCGGCTTCGGCCGCATCGGCCAGCAGGTCGCCCGGCGCGCGCTCGGGCTCGGAATGCGCGTCGTCGCTTACGACCCCTTCGTCGCCAAGGAACGCTTCCGCGAGCTCGGCGTCGAGCGGGTCGAGAGCGCGGACGACGTGCTTGCCGTTGCCGAGTTCCTGACGCTGCACCTGCCGCTCACTCCCGAGACGCGCGGCTTTCTCGGCCGCGAGGCGATCGCCAAGCTGCCCGACGGCGCGAGGGTGATCAACGCCGCACGGGGCGAGCTCGTCGACGAGGAGGCTTTGGTCGAGGCGCTGCGATCCGGCAAGCTCGCCGCGGCCGCCGTCGACGTCTACTCGAAGGAGCCGTACGAGGGCCCACTGCTCGAGCTGGACAACGTCGTCGCCACGCCGCACCTGGCCGCGTCGACGGAAGAGGCGCAGGACCGCGCCGGTGTGATCGTGGCCGAGCAGGTCGTGGCCGCACTCGAGGGTGGCCTGGTCACGAACGCGGTCAACATCCCGTCGATCGGCGCTGACGACCTCGAGGTGCTCGGCCCGTTTGTTCCGCTCGCGGCCAAGCTCGGCCGGCTGGCGATGGAGCTCGCAGAGGGGCGTGCGGAGCGGATCACGCTCTCCTACTACGGCACGCTCTCCGGCTACGACACGCGGCTGCTGACCGTCGCTGCGCTGAACGGCGCCTTCCAGGGACGCACCGAGCAGCCGGTCAACTACGTCAATGCGCCGGTGATCGCGGCCGAGCGCGGGATCGAGGTCGCCGAGGAGCGCCGCCGCGCCAGCCGCGACTTCACGAACCTCGTGCGCGTCGAGATCCGCTCGAACGGCGACCAGATCCGGGTAGCGGGCACGATCATCGGCAACGAGAACCGGCACTGGCTGGTGAACGCGCTCGGTTTCGAGCTCGAGATGGAGCTCGCGCCGCTGATGGTCTTCTTCCACTACGACGACGTGCCGGGCGTGATCGGTCTCGTCGGAACCGTCTTCGGCGAGGCCGGCGTGAACATCGCCAACATGGCCGTCTCGCGCAGCCGCCGCGGCGGCAAGGCGCTGATGGCGCTCTCCCTCGACGGCGAGCCGCCGCCGAAGCTGGTCGAGGCCGTGCGCGGGCAGGGCTTCGACGATGCGCGCCTGATCAGGCTTGGGGTGGCTTGATCGAGCAGTGCTCGCAGCTGGGGCGCGATGGTCGTTCCGAGGCAAGAACGCAGGGAGCGTTCGTACCTGGAAGGTACGGGCGCGACTGAGGACGCGGCCTCGGGGCGAGCAGCGCGTTCCGGCGGCTCAGACCTGTTCGGTCAAGCCGTCCCTTCGCGAGCGCGGGGATTGAGCCGGCGGACGACTCGCGCGGCGACGCGGTCGACCTTCTCCACGATCGCGTAGCGCCGCCGCCGCTGCACGACCTCCTCGACCTCGGGGATCACGTGCCCGCGCTTGACGACGAACCGAGTCGCGCTCCGCCGGACCCGCTCGTACTCGTCGAGCGGTACCTCGATCCGGTGCGTGCAGCGGTCGTCGCCGCACTCGCAGAGGAACTCCGCCTCTTCCGACTCGAAGCGCTCCGACGCCTCCGCGATTCCCTCGTTGACGGCGCGGAAGAAGGCCTCGTTCCGCGCGATCTCGGCTCGTGCTGGCATCTGGTGAAAACGCGCGAACCTGCCGAAAGGTTGCGCGGGTACCCTTCCCGGCGTGGCGACCAGTGCCTGGCCCGATGCCGTCCAGCGGGTCACCTCCTACTTGCGCGAGGCTCGCGCGGAGGTGCGCGTCGAGGAGTTCCCTGAAGGAACGCCGACCGCGAAGGACGCCGCACACGCGGTCGGGTGCGAGCTCGGACAGATCGTCAAGTCGCTCGTCTTCGACTGCGAGGGCCGCAAAGTGCTCGCGCTGGTACCGGGTGACCGGCGTGCCGACCCCGCGAAGATCGCCCGAGCGGCGGGCAAGAACTTCGCGCGGATCGCCGGCAGCGACGAGGTGCGCGAGGCGACGGGCTTCGAACCGGGCGCGGTCGCGCCGTTCCCGCTCGAGCACGTCGACGCGGTCTTCGTCGAGCGAACGCTGTTGTCCCAGCCCGTGCTGTGGGTAGGCGCGGGCTCCGAGCGGCACATGGCCGCCGTGTCCCCGACCGAGCTGCTCCGCCTGTCGCGAGCACGTCCGATGGACGTCGTCGAGCAGGCCCCGTACCATTCGACCTGAGGAGGCCCGAATGCGCGAGACCGAGAAGATCTGGATGAACGGAGAGCTCGTGGACTGGGCCGACGCCCGGATCCACGTCGGCACGCACGGGCTGCACTACGGCTCCGGCGTCTTCGAGGGCATCCGCGCCTACGAGACCGACAAAGGCTCGGCCGTCTTCCGGCTGACCGACCACCTCCAGCGCCTGCACAACTCGGCCAGGCTGCTGCACATGGAGCTGCCCTTCTCGGTCGAAGATCTCCGCGCCTCCTGCCACGAGCTGATCGCCGCCAACGGGCTGCCCGAGTGCTACCTGCGCCCGATCGCGTTCTTCGGCTACGGCGAGCTCGGCGTCTCGGCGCTCGGCAACCCGGTCGACGTCGTGATCATGAGCTGGCCCTGGGGCGCCTACCTTGGCGAAGAGGGCCTTGCCAAGGGCATCAGCGCCAAGATCTCGAGTTGGACGCGGATCGGGCCGAACGTGATCCCGCACGTCGCCAAGGCGACCGGCGTCTACCTCAACTCGATGCTCGCCGTCACCGAGGCGAACCGTGCCGGCTACGACGAGGCGATCCTGCTCACCGCCGAGGGCTACGTCGCGGACGGGTCGGGCGAGAACGTCTTCATCGTCAAGGACGGCGAGCTCTACACGCCGGATCTCTCGACGTCGATCCTGCCCGGGATCACGCGCGACACCGTGATCCAGATCGCGCAGGACCTCGGCTACCGCGTGCACGAGAAGGCGCTGATCCGCTCCGATCTCTACCTCGCCGACGAGGCGTTCATGACCGGGACCGCGGCCGAGGTGACGCCGCTGCGCTCGGTCGACGACGTCGAGATCGGCGTCGGGCCGATCACGCTCGAGATCCAGGAGGCCTACCTGGACACCGCGCGAGGCCGCAGCGAGCGCTGGGCCCAGTGGCTGGAGTACGCCACGCCCGCGCCGGCCGAGGCTTGAGCACCGGTCTGCGCGAGATACCGCTTGCCCGCCCGCTGCTGGACGAGCGGGAGGAGGAGCTCGTGCTCGAGGTGCTGCGCTCGGGACGGCTCTCGCTCGGGCCGACGATCGACCGCTTCGAGGAGCTGCTGGCCGAGCGGATCGGCGCGCCGTATGTCGCCGCGGTGTCGAGCGGAACCGCCGGACTGCACCTGCTGGCCCGGATCGCGGGTCTCGGGCCTGGCGACGAGGCGATCACCTCGCCGATCTCGTTCGCCTCGAGCGCGAACTGCTTCATCTTCGAGGGCGCGACGCCCGTGTTCGCCGACGTCGACCCGCGGACGCTGAACCTCGACCCGGCCGCGGTTGAGGCCGCGATCACCGAGCGCACAAAGGCGGTGGTCGCGGTGGACATGTTCGGCTACCCGTGCGAGCTCGACGAGCTGCGCGCGCTCTGCTCGGAGCACGGGTTGACGCTGATCGAGGACGCGGCCGAGGCCCTCGGCGCGGAGTACAAGAGCGCGCCGATCGGTTCGCATGGGCCGTCGGGCGTGTTCGGCTTCTACCCGAACAAGCAGCTCGCGACGGGCGAGGGCGGCGTCGTCTTCACCCATGACGAGCGCGAGTGGCAGCTCGTCCGCAGCCTGCGGAACCAGGGCCGCGACTACGAGGGCGGTGCGTGGTTCCACCACGTGCGACTCGGCTGGAACTACCGCTGGACGGACGTGCAGGCAGCGATCGGGATCGCCCAGCTGGAGAAGCTCGACCGGCTCCTGGCACTACGGACCGAGGCGGCCGGGCGATACGAGCGGCTGCTGGAAGGCGTCGAGGTCGAGCTGCTCTGCGCCGACGACGCCGACCACCGGCGCTCGTGGTTCGTCTACGTGGTCGCACTGCCACAAGGCGCCGACCGCGATCGTGTAATGACGGAGCTGCGCGCGCAGGGGATCGGCACCGCCGAGTACGTGCCGTGCGTGCACCTGCAGCCGTACATGCGCGAGGCGTACGGATTCTCGGAGGGCACGTGCCCGGTGGCCGAGGACTTCGCCTCGCGCTCGCTGGCGCTGCCGTTCTACCCGCAGCTCGAGGCGGACGATCAGGAGCGGGTGGTCGAGGCGCTCCGCAACGCGCTCTAGCGCTGTGGACGAATCGGCGCAGGACCGTCGCTGCCCCGGCACACACCTGCGCGCCGGCGACCGCTAACGTCGACGCCGAGGGCGGCGGGTCGATACAGCCCCACCCTTTGATGGGCGGGGGAACGGGGTCACGCGTGCGCGTGAACACCAACCTGCCGGCCACACGCCCGGCGGCACGGCGATAATCCCGGCATGGCAGACGGCAACCGGATGGTCTTTCTCGGTTTCGGCAAGTACGCGCGCGCCGACAAGATCTACGCGATCGAGCCGATCCGCGACGAGCGCCGGGGACACGGGCGCCGCACGCTCGTCTGGGTCGAGGGCGTAAGCGAGCCGATCGTCGCCTCCCGTACGGAACGGACGATCCTTGCCGACATGGGCCAGGAGGCCGCGTTCGGCAAGCCGCTCCTGGATGAAGCGCTCGACCTGGCCCAACGCCTGGCCGAGCAGTCGCAGTCCGGCCGCGTCGACCTCGCCGATCTCGGCCGCCGGGCCCGCCACCTGCTCGAGGCCACGTCGCGACCCGGCGAGCCCGAGCAGCTCTTCTAACGCGCCTTGGAGCCCTCCGAGATCCGCGAGCCGGGGCTCGTCCGGCGGCTGGCAATCGATCTCGGCCCGCTTCGTCGGCACCCACCGTTCCGACGGCTGTTCATCGGCCAGACGATCTCGACCTTCGGCAGCGAGATCGCGGCCGTCGCGGCACCGTTCCAGCTCTACCAGCTCACGCACTCGACGCTCCAGGTCGGCCTGCTCTCGCTTTGCGAGCTCTTCCCGCTGCTGACGCTGACGATCGTCGGCGGGGCGATCGCCGACGCGGTCGACAAGCGCAAGTTGCTGCTCGTCACCGAGGTACTGCTGGCGGTGGTCGCGCTCGGCTTCGCCTACAACGCCTCGCTCGACCAGCCGCACGTCTGGGCCATTTACGTGCTCGTGACGTTGGCGATCTCGATCTTCTCGCTCGGCGTCCCCGGCATGAACAGCGCCATCCCACGGCTGGTCGACGAGAGCGAGCTGACGGCGGCGATCGCGATCGAGAACGTCTACGGCAGCACGACCAACGTTGCCGGGCCCGCACTCGGCGGTGCGCTGATCGCACTCCTCGGCCTGAAGGGCGCGTACCTGCTCGACGCGGCCACCTTCTCGGCCTCGCTCTGGTCGGTGTGGCGGCTGCCAGCGCTGCGGCCGGCACACGACGCCGAACGGCCGAGCCTGCGCACGATCGCCGAGGGCTTCCGCTTCGTGCGGCGGAAGAAAGTTCTGCTCGGAATGTTCCTCGCCGACTCCAACGCGATGGTCTTCGGGATGCCGCGGGCGCTCTTTCCGGCACTGGCGATCGACCGTTTCAACGGTGGGGCGGGCATCCTCGGCCTGATGTACGCGGCGCCCTACGCCGGCGCGCTCGCCGCTTCGCTCGTCTCGGGCTGGATCGGGCACGTGCGCCGGCAGGGCTTGATCGTGGCCGTCGCGGCGGCGCTCTGGGGCGTGGCGATCGCGCTCTTCGGCTTCGCCGAGACGCTCTGGCTGGCACTGCTGCTGCTCGCTGCGGCCGGGGCCGCCGACAACGTCAGCGCGGTGCTGCGCGGCACGATCCTGTGGGCGGTCACGCCCGACCCGCTCCGTGGCCGGGTCTCCGGCATCGAGTTCGCGCAGGTCGCGGCGACGCCCGCGCTGGGCAACGTCGAAGCCGGCCTCGTCGCCTCGCTCACGAGTCTGCGCTTCTCGATCGTCTCCGGCGGGCTCGCCTGCGTCGCGGGTACCTTCGTGATCGCCCTTGCCGTCCCCGCACTCATCCGCTACGACGCGCGCGCTCCCGGGTGACCTGTTTGCCCGCAGCGTCCACCAGGTGGCGCCCGCGCTGATCGGCGCGACCTTGCTCGTCGACGGCGTCGGCGGCCGCATCGTCGAGGTCGAGGCGTACGACCACGAGGACCCGGCGAGCCACGGCTACCGCGGCCGCACCGAGCGCAACGCCTCGATGTTCGGCCCGCCCGGCAGGGCCTACGTCTACCGCTCGTATGGCATCCACTGGTGCCTGAACCTCGTCTGCGAGGAAGAGGGCGTGGCGAACGCAGTGCTCCTGCGCGCGCTCGAGCCGACGCACCGGCTCGACGCCATGCGCGAGAGGCGCAAGCTCGACGACCCGCGGCTCCTCTGCAGTGGTCCGGGCCGCCTCTGCCAGGCACTCGCCGTCACGCGTGAGCACGACGGCCTGCCCCTCGACCGTCCGCCCTTCGAGCTGCTAGCACCTGACGGGCCGGTCAAGGTTGTCAGTGGCACCCGGATCGGGATCACGCGCGCGACCGAGCTGCCTTGGCGCTACACCGAGGCGGGCTCGCGCTTCCTCAGCCGCTAAGGCGCTTGCGAGCCGACCAGAGAGGCCGAGCTGGCTCTGCCAGCTTGGCCGTCTTACTTTACGACCAGCGTGACGACGAGCCCGCGCTTGCCGGCCACGTCCCAGCGCGGCGTCTGCGCGATCACCTTCGCAGAGGCCGGCGGCTCACCCTCGACCTTCCATTTCAGGTGCAGCCGCTCGAGTCGCGCCTCCGCGCGGCCTAGGCGCAGGCCGACCAACTTCGGCACCGCGCCCTGCAGGGCCTTCGGCACCACCAGCGTCACCTTGTCGTAGGACGAGAGCGTTCCCCTCGCCGGGAACTGCCGCACGACGACGCCGAGCTTCTGCAGCGGCTTGGCCGGCTCGTAGACGTACCGCGGTGTCAGCGGCTGGGCGGCGAGACGAGCGTTCGCCTGGGAGATCGAGCGTCCGACGACCGTCGGCACCTCGACCTCGTTCACCTTGCAGTTCGCCGTTCGGGGCGGCCCCTCGCCGGCGAAGTAGAGGAGCTGCTTCGTGGTGTTGCAGTGGCCGTTGTCGAGCTCGAGCTGCCCGTTCCGGTAGGTGACCGTGCGCGCGACGGAGTAGGGGAGAGAGACCGAAGGGAAGTCCGTCGGTGGCGCACGCAGGTAGGCGAGTGTGCGCTCCATGAACGACTTCCAGATCAGCGCCGGGAAGGTGCCGCCGGCGACCGCGTCGCCGTGGTACTCGGTCAGCATCGGCCTAAGGGTGGTCGGGTAGCCGACCCAGACCGCGGTGACGAGCTGGGGCGTGTACCCGACGAACCAGGCGTCGCCGTAGTTCTCGGTCGTGCCGGTCTTGCCGGCAGCGGGACGTCCGTCGGAGAGCTGCGCGTTCTTGCCCGTCCCGGCGCGCACCACGCCCTGCAGTAGTGAGGTGACAAGGGCTGCCGTGTTCGCCGTCAGCGCGGGCCGGGCGACCGGCAGGTTGTTGTCGACCATTCGGCCTGCCTCGTTCTGGACGAGCGAGATCGCCCTCGGATGGTTGCCGAAGGCTGCGCCGTCGATTCGAACCCCGCGGTTGTCGAAGGCGGAGAAGGCGCGCGCCATCTCAAGCGGGTTGACAGCCTCTGCGCCGAGGCCAATCGCGAAGTACTTCTTCAGCGGGCTCGTGATGCCGAGCTTCTTCGCCGTTCGCACGATCGCGCCGGGGCCGACGAGCTGGGTCAGCTGCGCGTAGACCGTGTTGTCGGAGACCTCGGTCGCGGTCTCCAGGGAGATCCGCCCGAGGTCGGAGTTCTCGTAGTTGTGGACGTACCAGACCTTGTCGCCGAGCGGGATCTGCACGGGACCGGACTCGAAGTCGGAGTCGGGAGAGATGCCGTCCTTGAGCGCGGTCGCGAGTACGAAAGGCTTGAACGACGAGCCCGGCTGTCGCTCCCCCTGGACGGCAAGGTTGAACTGGCTCTTGCGGTAGTTGTTGCCGCCGATCATCGCCAGGACGCTGCCATCGCGCGGGTCGACCGCGACGAGCGCCGCCGAAGGCCCGTTCGGGTCGGTCAGCCACTTGGTGATCGCCTGCCGTGCGAAGCGCTGGATGTTGAGGTCGATCGTCGTTCGCACGCGCAGCCCGCCGCCAAAGACCCGGGCGGCGCCGTAGCGGTCGATCAGCTGCTGCTGGACGTAGTTCGTGAAGTACGGCGCGGGGCCACGTTCGCCCGACAGGTGGATGTCCTCTGCATTCGGCAGCTTCGCCCTGCTGGCGTTCGCGTACTCGGCGTAGGTGATGTCACCCTGGTCGAGCATCTCCTTCAGCACCAGGTTCCGTCGCTCCCGCGCCGCCTGTGGGTTCGTCGCCGGGTCGTAGCGCGACGGATCGCTCGGGATGCCGGCGAGCAGCGCCGCCTCGGCCCAGCCGAGTTGGTCGGCGCCGTGATGGAAGTAGGTCAGCGCCGCCTGCTGCACGCCGTACGCGCCGTTCCCGAAGTAAATCGTGTTCAGGTAGGCGGTCAGGATCCGGTCCTTCGACCAGCGTTGCTCGAGCTGCCAGGCGAGCGCCGCCTCCTTCAGCTTGCGGCCGATCGAGCGCTGGCTCTGCGTGTATGTGTTCTTCACGAACTGCTGCGTAATCGTCGAGCCGCCCTCGACGACCTGCTTGTGGCGGACGTCCTGGAGAACCGCGCGCAGGATCCCGTGGATGTCGACGCCGCGGTGCTCGTAGAAGCGCTTGTCCTCGATCGCCACGATCGCCAGCTTCATCCGGTCGGAGATGCCGGTCGAGCCGACGAG
>Ga0307310_10000956_pt1 | contig 10385 bp, 8 predicted proteins | sample ER_DNA_197_FD_194502 | JGI IMG/M metagenome (GOLD analysis project Ga0307310, IMG submission 194502) | Bulk soil microbial communities from the East River watershed near Crested Butte, Colorado, United States - ER_DNA_197 | ecosystem: Environmental > Terrestrial > Soil > Floodplain | place: USA...
CGCGATAGTGAGAACTCAGAAGGATTTTCCTGCTACAGAGGAGGCAGGGAGTGCGTTTAATGAGCCGCATTACGTAGCAGGCAATACCAGAGGCAGTCATCATATGCCACTTATGCCGGTAAAGCTCAATTCAGCTGCCAGCCTGAACTATTCTATCCCTATCGTCTCGTGTATCGTGTTCAGTATGCACAATGGTAAATTGACAGGCCCTCATGATGGATTTGGCACGCCTGACTGGGATTTGCAAAGAACTAGGGCTTCGGAGAGAGCTATGATCATGCGCAATCAAGGATTCATTCATCCTGCAACTCTCGTACCGGAAGAACTGGAATACAACAAGGGATATGAAGCAAGGATGTCAAAGCTAAACGAAAAATTTAGGAAAATGAGTGATGACAACGATCCTGATCAGAAGGCAGAAGGACATTGAAGAACGGTTCAAAAACAACGGCAGTTCTACATAGAGAAACTGAACGAGAATAAGAGATAGAGTTAGCGGACAATCTTGAAAGAACCTTTAATTATTATTAATTTTAAGAACTACATAGAAGTTGCGTCAGATAAAGGTCTCGAACTCGCAAGAGCCGCTCAGAAAGTTGCGGACGAGCTAGGGGTGGAAATCGTCCTTGCACCACCTCAACCTTCCCTTGGGCTGGTTTTGCAAGATATACATATCCCGGTAATATGCCAGCACGTGGATAATGCCGGTCTTGGCTCTACTACCGGTTATTTCAGCCCCGAGATGGCCAAATCATTCGGTGCTATTGGTTCCCTCATAAATCATAGTGAGCATAGATTAAATATTGAGATGATTGAGAGTTTGGTTAAACGGTTGCACAATTTGGATATGACATCGATTGTCTGTGCCGCCAGCTCTGAAGAGGTTGCACGAATAGCTAGTTTTAAGCCGAATTTTATTGCTATTGAACCTCCAGAATTAATCGGTTCAGGAAAAGCAGTATCAAAAGAGCGTCCTTCTGTTATTGCAGATTCTGTTTCTGCAGCAACTAGTAATTATTCTAAGCCTCCAAAGGTAATATGCGGAGCCGGTATCACAGATAAAGAGGATGTTTCAAGTGCATACCTTCTAGGTGCTCAAGGTATCCTGGTCGCTAGTGGGGTAATAAAAGCAGGGAACTGGTATGACAAAATAGCAGAACTTGCTTCAGGCTTTTCAATCGCCTAAGCGTATAATAAGGGATTCAAAACCATCTTAACAATCTTTCGAATGTATACTGAGTATACATTTACAATCATTATTACACTGACCTAGGGAAGCGCAGGGCAGTCACGTGTACTATATTCTGGATCAGAAAAGGCGTTACACATATTTTCAGACCGTCACACTCCAATTTGCTTTGCAAGCCTTACCACCTTTTTGCCGTCTGTTGTAAGTTTGTTATATACTTTGTTCTTAATAACCGTTCTTTTAACCAATCCAATCCGCTGTGCTTTAAGCAAAAGTTTGTGGCCATATCCATACGCACCAAGTTTATTTAATAAATCCCTTGTTGGATACTCAGAGTCTCCCAGGGTTTTTAGCAGACGCACCATGGCTCTTTCTTTTATTAGAATTCTCAATAGTCTAATTTGTTTCACAATCTACTAATTGAATCTCATAATTATTAACCGCTACTAATTATTAGAAACGTCGTTGAAAAAGGAGCTAGAATAAATATTACAGCTATCGCCATCCCATCCCAATTAGAGTGTTGACCGTTCATTATTACCATACCCATATGATAGAATATCACAGGCACCAACAAAAGTTGGTTGTAGTAGGTATAATAGATGGAATATTAAGTGAATGAGCGCCACCCTCTGTGCATTACGAATCCAATCAGCAGTAGCATGTTACTTCGACTTGTATAGCCTTTGCGGGAGACTACTTTTGCGTGCGCTTATCATCTGTTTTTGTAACTGTACCCTGAATTAGTTGACGATATCAATGGTCTATAGTCCATGAGGAAGATAAATACGGGTCTTTTCCTGACTGATGGCTTATAGAGTTGAAATAATAGTTCTAATGACCTCGCGCTGGACTTATTATGATGACCTGAAAACTGTAGTTTATGCCGTCCGAATGTATAATCCACTAAGTCTTGATTAGTGTTCTGATAACTCTGTCTTTTATTCTCTTGCTATGAACCTGCAGTTCGGAGTTCCCGAGAATCGCAGTGCAATTATTGAAAATGAAAGGATACTGAAGCTTGCATTCGTCGTGTTCCTTCAGCCTTTACCTAAATCGTACATGAACGAATTATTAAAGCTAGGTCTTTATCTATTGTGGGCCAATCATACTTGTTTCTTCCTGTCTCAGGAGCCAACTCTTTTCATCTTAGAACCGCACTTAGGACAAGCAGCTTGATTGTGCTTTGTTCCACAACTCATACAATAGTAGTTTAACGAACTACCACTACTATATCCAAACATTGATGAGCCAGACATGCCCATTCTTCTTAATGCTCTCTTTCTCATATAGAAGCTAAGCAAGATGAACACCGCTATAATTATTGGCAAAGAGAATGGAAAAGGAACAAGGAATGAAATTGCTAGGCTTATACCAAGTGAAATACCTATCCATAATAGCTGTTGTGAGATGAATTGCTTATTATTATCACTCAATTTAGGGATTCATTCACCTGTTATTCATCAATATATGACGCTTATGATTTAAAAGGTGTTCCTCTATTATCTTGCAGTAGGAACCCAAGGAATTTCTATTATTGAGATGTTTATAAACCCTAGTGAAGCATTTCAGGCTAAATCAGCACATTTAAATTAGATTTCATCACTTTCTTTCATACATCGACCAAACCGATGGGGAACAAATTGCCTGGTTAGAGCATAAGTAATTATGCGCTGACCAGGCCTATAATTATGGCCAACCTGTAGCTTTTCGACAAATTGAGTAAACTGTAATTATCAAATTTTACAAGCTTTTGCTTATTCGAAGATGTACCGAATTTCTTCTAATTATTATGTTTCGAATCCTCCCCTGTTCTTTTACTATTTTAGACCACTGTATTTTACGCGACTGTATGCAAGGACAGACTATGACGCAGGATCCACATTAAAACCTGTTCCGAACTCTTAGCTCACTCGAGTGTAGTAGTATTAGGAGAACAGCAGCTAGAGATCCGACCATCACGACTAATAGTGACAGCGAATGAAATTCAGGTACAACTACTATACCTCTTGCTACTCCGTTTCTAGTGACATCCGGGACTGCTTGACCTGGCCTCATCAATCCTTTTATGCTAACTTCTAACTGATAGATTTCCTTAGCAGGAAAAGAGATGATTTGAGTATCAGTTGCGTCTTTTGCTACAAGATTCTCTTTTTTCAGTATTATTTTTCCACTCTTATCGAGTATCTTCAGATCGTATTTGACGCTGGCATTTAATGAGGTCGATGCAAATGCATCAGAGAAATTGATCTTAAGTTTAGATTTTGTATCCGGCGAAAGCGGTAAGGGTGACCAGGAAGCAGATACATGAATGCCTCCTGTATCCGTAACTAGGTCAGATGATGTGGTTTGAATATTGCTTTTATTATTTAGAGCGTTACTTGAAAGTGTAAACAACATCAACTCAGGGGTAGTATTTTTGTTCGGAGTGTTTAGAGAGTTGCTGCTCATATTACTAGTATTATTGCTACCTCTGGTACCACTGGAATTCACTGCCTGTGTTTTCTGTATTTCCTCTACAAGCTTTACGATCTCGTTTTTGTTTAGGAGATAATGCACAATTAAAGCGTTCTTCGAAGAAAAAGGGTCGATGGCCAGAGAGCGGCCTGATATTTCATTGCCATTAACGGTTGCATTGAAAGATCTCGAATCGCCTAGACCTTTCCATGCTTTAGGAACTTTAAATTCTTCATGAACAAAGATGTTTTGCTGCTTAATGCGTGATAAATTCCAGTCAAATGGCATTGACCATGAAAAAACTATATTTGCAGGGTCAAATTTAAAGCCCTTAACCTTATCATAGTATGATATAAGAGTGGTATTGTAATTATGGTTTTGATAAGTAACATTATATCGATAGACATCTCCAACGCTAAGATAAGAATCAAATTTAGGAGCATTTTCTGGAACAAAGATATTTCTATCATTATCAATTCCAAATATACTGACCTGAAAGTGGTATAGTCCCCCTTCAAGTAGGATAGGCCCTTTGATATTTACGGTGCCACCTGGATCGGATACCCAGGCATTCTGAAAAGGATCCCTATCTCCAAATATTTGAAGTGGACTATGACTGGGTTCTATCTTCAAAGTTAGAAGTCCATTGTGTGCATGAAAAAAATCTCGCAATAACGGCTTTTCTCCTCCAGACGAGGATATGCCTTTGGTTATCGTTATTTCATAAGTAACATGTTGTATCGTCTGATTGTTATTTGCATCAAATAATCTAACTTGTATGAATGCGTTTCCTTTGGTCTCGGTAGTTAAGATAGGAGGACTAACTTTAATAAACAAGCTAGCCTTGCGATTTCCGACGGTTGCTGGAGGTAGATTCTCTTGAGATAAACCGTCGCTATAGGCTTTTTGAATTAGGTTGTGAGGAGTAAAATACAATAACAAAATCAAAATTAGAATAACGCTTTGAATAACGGAAAACGATGACGCACCAAAAAAAAGCAATAGGAAAAGTTTTCGCCGACCATATTTAATTATTTCATTTTGTAGGGTAGGAGATCTACCAGTTGAATATCCGTGAGAATAGGAGTATAGTCATTGACCACAGTTACATAAACAAATATGTGAAGACAAAGATGTTCAATCAGTCGAATTGTTAAAAGATATTGCAGCTGGACCAGTCAAAAACCCCAACATGTATTTAAATATGCACCTCCTTGATTCTAGTATCAAATGAAAAGGCTGAATGACCATATACTGATTATGATTCTATTATTACCGAGGAGGCAGGAGTTGAAATCATAACTTGCGAATAAAATTCGGTTTCACACAGGGTCTGAATGTAGCAAGGTTGGGTCTAGATGAAAACCAGATCATGACGGCATGTCAGATAGCCGACAGAATGAATTACGATTCAATCTGGATGATGGATCACTCCAACGTCCCCCAATGGAAAAATGCAGTCGTGAATGATGCATGGCTCATGTTGGCCGCTATAGGAGCAATAACGCGCAATGTAGAGTTAGGGACTTGTGTTACTGATGCGATAAGAAGACATCCATCATCTATTGCCCTTTCTGCTATTACCCTAGACAGGATTACAAACGGCAGAGCAATCTTAGGAATTGGAGCTGGAGAGGCACAAAATGTTGTTGATTTTGGAATAGAATTTAACAAACCAGTATCTAAGTTCAAAGAACAGCTGGAAGTTATCGAAAGTCTATTTGAATCAGATCCGGACCACCATGTTAATTATAATGGCCAATATTACAAATTGAATAATGCGTGCCTTCAGGCCAAAAGTATTAGGAGTCCCAGGCCTCCAATATTTATTGCGGCCGGAGCACCCAAAACACTTGAACTCTGTGCTAAATATGGAGATGGCTGGATCCCAATAGGATATACTCCAGAATTATTTAGACACCACGTCGACGTAATAACGGAAAACGCTAAAAAAATAGGCAGGAATATATCTCATTTTGAGTTTGCAAACGACGTTGACGTCTATTTTACGGACGACGGAGAAGAGGCATGGAATAAGATGAAAAATGCAGTCAAGGTTAGCCTTTATAAACCTGAATTGCTTCAAGTCCACAACATACAACAAGATACTGAATTTGATTTTCGACGATATTTCACGGAGTATGCTATGAACAAACCAGAACTTATGGAACAAATGAAGAAAGCGGCCTTAAAAATTCCAGATAGTATCGCCCGAACGGCAATAGGTGTAGGAAAGGCTGACGATGTGATACAGATGTTAGAACGCTTTATAAAAGCTGGGACGAACCATTTCATCATCAGATTTTGGGGAGAAGGCTATTTCAAAAATATAGAACTATTTGGCAACAAGGTTATTCCATACTTTAGAGATGGGTTAGGAAAATAGTGCTCATTTGTTGATGTAGTCGTCCAGAGAATAATCTGGGAATCTGCTCGAGCGGTCTTTTTTAACCTGTCGTTTTCTCTTTTGTTGTATAGGCTCAGCATCAAAGCCCATTTTCCTGAGAGACTGAGCGAAGTCCGATGAGTATCCATGAGAGGTGTATATCTTTTTTGCATTGCATAATTTAACCACGTCGATCAATTCCTGAAAGTCACAGTGATCGCTTATAGGCATCGCATAATCTGTACCCATAAAGCATCGATACCTATGGTTTACTGCCCAGCCACTGAACCCGATGGTGATCGCTCCATATTTTTCTTTTATGTCTAACAGCCAAGTCGTTTTTGAGCGGCCTAATGGCGAAATCATTAGCCAAGGCTTCTGCCTCATTAACAACCCCGTCTTCTCAGCCAAAGACACCTGTATGGACTCCTTTAGACTAACGCCTAAATCTTTATATAAACAGTTCATTCTGTAAATCGAATCGTCAACGTACAAAGGGTCCCAATGCGAAAAGAGTTCAGTAAGTAATTGAGCCTTTCCTAACGGATAACCTAGTAAGATGACTGGTACGCCACGACTGTACATTTCAGAAATAATCCTGTTCGTCCTGTCAATAACCTCTCTAAGATCTGGGAATACATACTCAGGTCTACCGAACGTCGATTCAATTATTAGAGTATCGGCTTTAGGGATAAAGGCCGGTTTCATGAAAGCTCTTTCTCTAACCGAGATATCGCCTGTGTAATAGAGGTCATCGCCTATCAACAATCCTTTAGAACCCAATATATGTCCTGTATTAACTAGCTGAAAGCCGTCGTATTCCTGCGTTACGTCATCGATTCGGAAACCTCTAGCGTGGGCAATCATAGAAGTCTCTCTTGACGTTAGCGTTTTAGTTTTCCTAGACGAGAGTATTTTTTTACATGATCGAATTAGATGATCAGTATGGGCGTGTGAGACAAAAACCAAGTCGCAATCTATCCCTCTATTAGGATCAAGCAATATCTTCCTGCCATTACTATATACTGTAATTCCACATTCTGAAAAAGTTACAGAGGTTGCAGACAATTCCTTCGTAACTAGACTTTGTGATAAGACTCGTATTTTAATATTAACACAAAACAACGAATATTGGAACAGGCCAATCGTCAGCACAGATAATCGTCAATACGCAATCTGATAACTACGAAAGTTGGATCTAAAAACGTAGAATATACTTAAGAATAGAAACGTCTAATCTAGATTACTATTGACAAACCTTGCGATCTTAATTTCGGGGAGAGGCAGTAATATGGAGGCCATTTTAGGTGCCATAGCATCAGAAAAGATTAAAAATGTTGTGCCTAGGGTAGTAATATCAAATAAGTTTACTGCAGCAGGTCTACGCACTGCATCAGAAGAATTTGGAATTCCAACCAAGGTCATACCTGACGCCGGTTTAGAGGGATGGAATTATGATCGTCATGTTGAAGACGTGCTAAGTCAATATTCTGTTACCAGCGAGGATTGCCTAATTTGCTTGGCAGGTTTTATGAGGATCATTAGTCCTGAATTTGTGAGAAAATATAAGATGCGGATTTTTAATATTCACCCTTCACTTCTACCTTCCTTCCCTGGCCTTCATGCGCAAAGGCAGGCAATAGAATATGGCGTCAAAGTGTCAGGCTGTACCGTTCATTTCGTAGAAGAGGGATTGGATTCAGGACCTATTTTGTTGCAACGTGCAGTCAGTGTCTTAGACTCGGATACTGAAGAGAGCCTTTCTGCAAGAATTTTGGAACAAGAACACATACTTTATCCTAAGGCCATTAGGTTATTTTGTGAAGGAAAAATAAAGTTTAATGGACGAAAGCTTTTAGTAGATTTTTGACCAGCTTGTCTGTTTCTTTTTTCTGTGTTTTTGCTCGATGTATTTGTAACAGATATATACTAATACAATCCTAAATCAAGACACTGACAGCTAATTTCGTAAAGCAAAAAAATATCTTACTTGATATGATGATTAGTTGACTGGTCTGATAATTGACGGAGCAGAAGTAGCAGCTCATATAAGATCCCAAATAAAAAAAATTGTCGAAGAGCTAAAAAACGATGGTATTCATCCATGTTTAGCCACTATCCTTGTCGGGGATGACACAAGCTCTGCTATTTATGTAAATAACAAGCAGAAAGCAGCAGCAGAAGTAGGAATTCTTACTCTCGATCATAGGTTGCCTTCTGGTTCGAACCAAAATGAAGTTCTTGAACTTGTGCGGTCCTTAAATCACGATAATAGGGTGCATGGAATCTTGGTGCAACTTCCTCTTCCCCCGCAGATGAACGAATCTATTATCACAAACGCAATTTCTTCTACTAAAGATGTAGACGGACTGACTTCACTTAACATGGGCATGCTCTTAACTGGAAGTAGTTTCATGAAACCATGTACGCCTTCAGGAATAATCGCTTTACTAGATTACTATCGAATGGACGTCGCAGGTATGGACGCTGTAATAGTTAATCGTAGTAATCTTGTGGGTAAGCCCCTTGCCTTTCTATTATTGGAGAAAAATGCTACAGTGACTATTTGTCATTCAAAGACTAAGGGAATAAATGAAAAGTTAAAGGCTGCAGACATAATAATTACGGCAGTCGGGGACCGCGAGCATTTTTGCATTACGTCGGATATGGTTAAGGACTATGCAATCGTTATAGACGTAGGTATAGCTAGATATAATGGAAAGCTAGCGGGAGACGTGGATTTTACTTCGGTAAAAGAAAAGGCGTCGTGGATCACACCTGTTCCCGGCGGAGTTGGTCCAATGACAGTCTGTATGCTGTTAAAGAATACAATAACCTCTGCATCTATAATCAGGGATATGACACGTTAGACACGATTATATCACTGATTTGTGAAATATTGCCGAAAGGAGTTTATGATCAAGCTGCCCCGTGCACACTCCAAGAAAAGCTTACTTCGCATATCAACGCTAAATAAACGCAATTCCTTATCGAAGCTTGAAATCTTTGAAAAGAGCAGAGTCATTCAAGAGCAAGTTATTCATTCCCATCAATTCAAACACGCGGATGTAGTAGGCGCATATTTCCCTATTGGCTCGGAAGTTAATACTCAACAAATTATTAAAGTTCAATTGGAAAATGACAAAACTCTCGCGCTGCCAAGGATCGATAATGACGAAATAATCTTCCATAAAATTTCTGGTAAGTATTTTCAAGAGCGCTTACTCATTGAGGGAAGGATGGGAATTAAGGAACCCAGAAGTTCATGTATACCAGCAAGTGACCTAGACCTTGTAATTGTACCAGCCATAGCCTTTGACAAAAATGGATCCAGACTAGGATATGGACGGGGATACTATGATAGATTCATCGCAGGCAAGAAGAATCGCATTTTTACAATAGGACTGGGATTTGATTTCCAATTAATCGAAGATGAGATCCCTACTTCCTCTTCAGATGAAAAAATCAATATGATAGTAACCGAGCAACGAGTGTTAGATCTTTCGTCCGGAATTTAATGAATTAATCCCGACGTCAGTCCTGTAATGCTGTTGATTCTTTCCCCAAGATATTTTTTTAACTGCAGAATAAGCATCATCTCTAGCAATCTTCATGTTTGGACCAAGTGCCGTGATTCCCAATACCCTTCCTCCATTGGTGATGATTCTATTTTTCCTGTTGCGTGCTGTTCCAGCATGAAAGATCATTACGTTCCTTCCAAAATCATTATCAAGGCCTCGAATAACCATGGATTTCTTATATTTCTGAGGATATCCCTTAGAAGCCATAACGATACAGACCGAAACCTGATTCTCCCATTTTATAGGTTCCATGGTATCAAGACTCTCTTGAGCTGAAGCTTGCAAGTACCCAAAAAGATCGGACCTCATTCTCATCATTATGGGTTGGCATTCAGGATCTCCCATTCTGACGTTGAATTCAAGAACTTTGGGTTCAAGTGTATTATGGTCGACCATTAGACCTGCGTAAAGAAACCCTTTAAAAGAGCGACCTCTCCTTTTCATACCTCTTATTGTAGGCAACATGATCCGATCCATAATCTTCTTGTGAAGTTTCTTGTCTATCAATGACGTAGGGGAAAAGCTACCCATTCCTCCTGTGTTTTCGCCTTTGTCGTTATCATATAACTTCTTGTAGTCGCTACTAGATGCGAGAGGGATAACAGTCTTACCATCACAGATAGCGATGAATGAAGCTTCTTGACCAGATAATCTCTCTTCAATTACTATGGTATCTCCCGAGGCTCCAAATTCCTTCTTTATCATCATTCTATCTATAGCAGTGATCGCTTCTTCAGTATTGTTGCACACTATCACTCCCTTACCTGCTGCT
>Ga0307310_10000957_pt1 | contig 10385 bp, 6 predicted proteins | sample ER_DNA_197_FD_194502 | JGI IMG/M metagenome (GOLD analysis project Ga0307310, IMG submission 194502) | Bulk soil microbial communities from the East River watershed near Crested Butte, Colorado, United States - ER_DNA_197 | ecosystem: Environmental > Terrestrial > Soil > Floodplain | place: USA...
GGGAGGACAGCCGATCCCCGTCGCCCTGCTGCTCGCGCTCCTCGTGGGCCTCGCCTGCGGGCTGGGCAACGGCGCGCTGATCAGCTGGGGCGGCCTGCCGCCGTTCATCGTCACGCTCGGCACGATGAGCATCGCACGGGGCGCCGCGCTGCTCTTCACGGAAGGGCGGCCGGTCTCGGGCTTCGACGCATCGTTTCGGGTGCTCGCCACGGGGCGGGCCGGCTTCATCCCGGCGCCGGTCGTCGCGATGGTCCTCGTGTACCTCGTCGCGCACTTCGCGCTGACCCGCACGACGTTCGGGCGCTACGTCTACGCGATCGGCGGGAACGAGGAAGCCACCCGGCTCTCTGGCGTGGCGATCCGCTTCCACAAGACGATGATCTACGGCGTGTCCGGGCTGATGAGCGCCGCCGCGGCCGTCATCCTGACTGCGCGGCTCAACTCGGCGCAGCCCATTGCGGGGATGATGTACGAGCTGGACGCCATTGCCGCCACCGTCATTGGAGGCACGAGCCTGATGGGGGGCGAGGGCTCGCTCGGGGGCACGCTCGTCGGCGCGCTGATCATGGGCGTCCTCAGGAACGGCCTGAATCTGCTCGGGGTATCGTCATTTCTCCAGCAGATCGTGATCGGCGGCGTGATCGTGGTCGCGGTGCTGTTGGATACAGTATTGAAGCGGAAGAACCGTACGTAGGGTGATTATTTCGCGGTGGCTATTCACCACGGAGGACACAGAGGACACAGAGGAAAAGCCCTGTACAGAGATCAGGTTTGACCCTCCGTGTCTTCCGTGTCCACCGTGGTCGATAGCTTGTGGCGGAAACTATGAAAAAACAACTCGCGCTGATTCTTCTCGTCGCCGCCTTCTCGCTGTCGTGCAATCGCGGCACCCCCACGACCACGAGCAGCGCCAAACCCACGGTGGCGCTCGTGCTCAAGACATTGAACCACCCGTTCTTCGTCGACATGCGCCGCGGCGCGCAGGAGGCTGCCGATCGCCTCGGCGTCACGCTCCAGGTGCAGGCGGCCGAGCGCGAGATTGACGTCGAGAAGCAGATGCAGATCGTGGAGAACCTGATCCAGACCGGCATCCAGGCGCTCTGCATCACGCCGAGCGGCTCGCGCGAGATCGTGTCCGCCCTCGTCAAGGCGAAGAACGCGAAGGTCCCCATCATTGTCGTCGACACCCGTGTCGACGCGAAGGCCGCCGCCGATGCCGGCGTGCGCACGGAGACCTTCGTCGGATCCGACAATTACGAAGGTGGGAAGCTCGCGGGCGACTACCTGGTCAAGGTGTCGGGCGGCAAGGGACGCGTCGCCATCCTCGAGGGCATTCCCGGCCACGAGACCGGCGACTCGAGACTCCGCGGCTTCCGCGACGCCGTCAAAGCGTCGCCGGGGATCGCCATCGTCGCCTCGCAGCCGGCGAACTGGGAACGCGACCAGGGGTTCAACGTGTTTCAGAACATGCTGCAGGCGCACCCCGACATCGACAGTGTGTTCGCGTGTAGCGATCTGATGGCGCTCGGCGCCATCGAAGCGATCGCCGCCGCGGGGAAGAACGGCAAGCTCCGCGTCATCGGCTTCGACGCGCTCGACGATGCGAAGAAGGCGATTGCGGCGGGAACGATGGAGGCTTCCGTGGCGCAGTTCCCCTCCGAGATGGGACGCGTGGCGGTGGAAAGCGCCGTCAAGGTGATCCGGGGCGAGGCGGTCCCGGCAGACGTCAAGGTGAAGCTCGAGCTCGTGACGAAGGACAACGTGAAATGAAGAGTCGTCTGGCAGTGGGATTGATTGGACTCGGACGCCTGGGGCGTGTGTACGCGCGCGACCTGTCGGGCCGCATCCCTGAAACGCGGCTCGTGGCGGTGGCCGATCCGCTGGGATCGCTCGCACAGGAGGTCGCCGCGGAATTCGACGTCCCTCACCACTATCCGGACCCGCTCGCGCTCATCGACGCGGCGGCGGTGGACGCGGTGGTGATCGTCACGCCAACGCATACGCACCGGGAGCTCGTGCTCGCGGCGGCGGCGCGCCGCAAGCCGACGTTCTGCGAGAAGCCGCCGGCGCTCTCTCTCGACGAGGTCGCGGCGATGCAGGACGCCATCACGCGGTCCGGCATGTTCTTCCAGATGGGGTTCATGCGGCGGTTCGACGCCGGCTATGCGGCAGGGATGCGGCAGATCGAGGCCGGGCGCATCGGGACGCCGCTCGTGTTCAAGTCGACGTCGCGAGATCCCTTCCGCCCGAGCCTCGAGTACGCGAATCCGAAGAGCAGCGGCGGGATGCTGATCGACATGGGCATCCACGATTTCGATCTCGCGCGGTGGTTCATGGGCGAGGTGCGGACGGTGTCGGCGATCGGCGCGACCATCGCCTACCCGGAGCTCGCCACGGTGGGCGACATCGACAACGCGGTGGCGAGCCTCACGTTCGCCAGCGGAAAGCTCGGCGCCGTCGATCTGAGCCGCAGCGGCATCTACGGCTACGACATCTCGACCGAGATTCTGGGATCTGAAGGCACCGTGCGGATCGGCTATCTTCGCGAGACGCCGCTGCTGGTGCTGACGAAGAACTCGGTCGCGCACGATACGGTGCCGTATTTCATGGAGCGGTTTCGCGATGCCTATACGACCCAGCTTCAGAACTTCGCGCAGAACGTCCAGCAGCAGCGCACACCGCCGATCACGATCGTGGACGGACTGGAGGCGTTGAGGCTGGGTGTCGCCGCGACCCGCGCGCAGGAGAGCGGCAAATCGGTCACGGTCGCCGACGTGAAGGCGTAGCCCACACTACCGGGACCACGAAAACACGAAAGCACGAAGAGACACGAAGAAGAATAGGTTTTTCTTCGTGTTTCTCCGAGGCTTCGTCTCTTCGTGGTTGCATTTGCTCTTGTGGGTTCACCAGCCCATATGCAAGCGCGGTTGAGAAACTTCACAGGAGATCAAGAGATAAGGAGTTTTCGGTTTTCAAGAGTCAACCTCCTGGCCTCCTGACCTCTTGTTCAGATGCCGAGGGGCTCCTGGACGATCTCGATCGTCTGAATCTGGTGAGGCTTCAGCCGCACCGCAATCGCGCCGTTCTCGACCGCCATCCTCTCCTGGCGCTCCTCCAGGAAATTGACCGCGAACGCTTCATGGACTGGCGCATCCATCCTGAGAATCGCGTGCGCCTCTTCGTCGTCGGGATTGAAGAGCCTGACGATGATGGTGGCGCGGTTCTCCCCCTGCTTGAGCGCGCTGAACACCATGTCGCCTGCGCCGGTGGCGACGCGGAGAAACGATCGGGTCAGCGCACCCGTCCTCTCCGGGCGCCGTGCGATCACGACGAGCGGCGGGATGTTGTGCGCGCGCGCGCTGGCGACGAGCGCGGCGGCACCGGGCGCTGGGCCGTGCGGCTCGAACGCCATCTCGAACCGGTGCCGGCCGATGCACTGCGCGCCGGGCGTCGCGACGGGCGGACCGGCGTGGCCGGACGGACGGGTCGCGAGGTCGTTGCGCGACAGATCGCCGACGGCGCGGATGAGCGTCAGGGCGATCGCCGGCGGCCCGGCGGTGATCTCGTACTCCATCACGCCTTTGCCGATCACGGTGGCCCCGGTGTCCGCATCGCCGGCGTCGACCAGCGAGGTCATCGGCGCGCTGCTCACCGGTTGTTCGTTCTTGATCGTCGCGGGCACCGGCACACGGGCCGGCCGGGTCACGACATCGAACGCGGTGTCCGCCCGAGCGCTGTCGACGTGCGACGCGCCGATCGGAAAGACAATGCGGAGCCTGTGATCGCTCGCGCGGTTGTCAACCGACACGGAGAATGCGACGCGCGGGGATCCGGCGTCGACGGTGGCGTCGATCGACACGGGCACCGTCACCGCCTCTGACGCCCGCGAGGCACGGTCGCGGCTTGCGGCGGCCGGCAGCGTCAGCTCGAGGTCCACGCGGAATGCCGCGCGCAGCGGCCCGGCGGACAACCGCGTCACCTTCTTCACACCTGCATCGGCGCTGGTGACACGCCGGTCCGACGCCGGCGGCGAGTAGTTGTATTCGTCTCCCACATCGCCGACATCCTCGAGCGCCGCGACAGAGTGATAGGCCACCCCGGTCGCCTTATCGATCACCTCGAACGTCCCATCGTCGCTCACCGAGACGCGGAGGAGCTCGTTCTCGGCCGAACGCTCACCGGCGGTCCCGAGCCGCCGTCCATATGACGACGCGTAAGGCGCCGCCTGCGAGCCGGCGAACACATCGGCTCTGATGTAGTGCGGACCTTCAGGTCCGCCCGACACGGCAGGCCTGCCGCCTTCGCGCGTCGCGCTTCGGCGAGCCTCGCCGTAGCTCGCACGATTTCCCGGAGCGAGCGGAGGCGGGAAGGCCTGCACTACACCGACCCGCAGATCGAACGCCGCATACCCGCAGGGCGGCAGCGCCGGCGCCCACCACAGGACGTGAAGCCGGCGGACGTTCAACGCCCACGGCGTTTCGTGGCGGCTCATCACATGGCTGACGACCTGCTCTTCGCCGAGGACCTGGAACTCGACGCGTTGGCCGTCCGGCCCGAGGACTTCGGTGATCGTCCCTTCGCGCGGCCAGAACGCGACCGGCCGATCGAGCGCCTGCGCGTCGACCAGACGCCAGGGTTCCGCGCTGTCGACCGGCAGGTCGATGAACGCGTCGACGACCTGCGCGCGCTCGAGCGCGTCGACGTTGACGACGACGGCGCGGACGACGCCCGGCGGTGCGGTGATGGTATCGGCGATCGTCTCGAGCGCGGTCTCGACAACCGCGTCGCCGACCTGCCGCGCGCGGGCGAACCGCGTCATGTTCTCTTCGTGCACCGCGTCGATGCTGCAGCCGCAGATGCTGTCGTGCGGATGGTTCTGCAACAGCGTCTTCCATGCATGCCGCAGCTCGCCGGCCGGGTAGCGCGCGCCGAGGAGCGAGGCGAACACGGACAGCGGCTCGGCGTACGACTCGAGCAGCGTCTGCACGTGCGCGTTCTGCTGCTTCAGATACACGCGGGCCGACAGCACGCCCGGAAGGAGGTTCGCGTAGTCGGTGCCGCTGCGCAGCTCGCCGACGACCGTCTCGAGCGCCGGACGGTCCCGTTCGACAGCGCTCCTGACCGCCGCCACGTAGACCGGCAGCGTCGAATGGGTCGCGCGCTGGCCGGCGATCGACGACAGCCGCTCGACGAGCTCCGGGATCGCCTTGTGCGGCTCGACGTGATCGACGCCGTTCATCAGCAGCGCCTGGCCGGTGCGCGTACGCCCTCGCTCGCAGTCGACCTTCTCCGCCGCGCGGCTCATCACCTGGTCCGGGTCGAATACGATCCGCGTCGCGTTGCAGTAACCCTCAGGCGGGAGGTGCATCATCAGCACGCGCGAGCCGTCGGGCGCGTCCCACCAGTACTCGGCGTTCGGTCCGCCGAAGCCGCGCCACAGGATCGTGTTGTCCACGCCGAACTGCCGCCAGATCTGCGGCATCTGTCCGACGTGGCCGAACAGATCCGGCAGGTATCCGACCGGCATCGGCGTGCCGAACTCGCGCGAGATGCGGTAACCGCGGACCAGGTTTCTCACGAGCGACTCGCCGCTGACGAGAAACTCGTCCGGCATGACGTACCACGGCCCGATGAGGATGCGGCCGTCCTCGATGGCGCGGCGGAGCCGCGGCTCCTGCTCGGGGCGGATCTCGAGGTAGTCCTCCAGCACGATGGTCTGGCCGTCGAGGTGGAAGTGCTTGTAGGACGGATCGGCGTCGAGCAGATCCAACAGGCGATCGACGAGCGCCACGAGCCTGAAGCGGAACTGCTCGTGGGTCAGATACCATTCGCGATCCCAGTGAGTGTGCGAGACGACGTGAATGTCGAGCATCGAGAACCCCTGTCAATCAGCGGCCTCTCGTAGCGCAGGCCTTCAGGCCTGCCATCGGCCGCCGGGCAGCCCTGAAGGGCTGCGCTACATTCAGTTGTGCAACGCTGCCAAGCTTTACCCCTTGACGGCGCCGGCGGTGAGGCCGGCGACGAAGAATCGTTGAAGAAACACGAAGGCCGCGAGGACCGGCACGAGCGCGATGAAGCTCGCCGCGGCCAGGAGCTGCCAGTCGGTTTCGTAGGCGCTTTGAAAGCTGAACAGGCCGAGCGGCATCGTGAAGCGCTCCTGCGAGTCGAGCAGCACGAGCGCGAGCGAGAACTCCGACCAGTACGCCGCCAGATTGAAGATAGCGGTCGCGCCGAGGCCCGGCGTGACGAGTGGCAGCACGATGGTCCACAGCGTCCGCGCGCGAGACGCCCCGTCGAGGCGCGCCGCCTCGAAGATCGAGCGCGGCACCGCGTCGAAGAAGTTTTTGAGCACCCACACCGTGAAGGGCACCTGCATGGCCGCGTACACCAGGATCAGCCCCGCCCGCGTGTCGATCAGGCCAAGCCGCTCGATCACGCCGTAGATCGGCACGAGCAGGATGACGGGCGACAGCATCTGGACGGCCAGCAGCGCCGCCATCAGCGGCTGCCGTCCCTGGAAGCGCTCGCGCGAGAGCACGTACGCGGCGGGAACGGCGACCGCCAGCGTCGCGGCCATGGCCAGCACGGCGACGAGGGCGCTGTTCCAGAGATACCACGGCACCTGTGTGTGTGTCAGCGCAAAGCGGTAATTCGCGAGCGATCCGCCGGCGGGAAACCAGCGGGGCGGGTACTCGTAGATGCCGGCCTTGTTCTTGAGCGACAGCGAGAACAGCCAGAGCTGCGGCAGCAGGAACGCCGCGGCCGCGGCCGCGAGGCCGGCGGTGAACAGCACGCGTCGGCGCGCGGTCGCAATCATCGTGCGGCCGCTCCCTCCTGCAGCTCGTGTGCCTCTCGCATGATGAGGCGGCCGGCGACCCACGCCAGCGTCAGGTTGACGATCAACATCACCACGGCGACCGCGGCCGCGCGCCCGGCCTCGAGATCGAAGAACCCCAGGCGATACATGAACAGCGAGATCACTTCGGTGCGGCGCGCCGGCCCGCCGCCGGTCAGCGGGATGATGAGGTCGAACGTATTGAACGACGCGATGGTGATGAGCGCGAGGTTCAACCCGATGACCGGCGCGAGCTGCGGGACGAGCAGCCAGCGGAGACGCTGCCACGCCGAGACACCTTCGAGATCGGCCGCTTCGTGCAGCTCGCGCGGCACGCGCTGCAGACCGGCGTAAAGCAGGATCATGCTGAAGGCGCACCCCCGCCACACGTTGGCGACGACGACCGATGCCAGCGCCAGCACCGGTGAAGAAATCAGCGGCAGCGGCCCCACTCCCACCTGTGACAGGTAGTAGTTGATGATGCCGGAGCGGTTCTCGATCAGCAGGATCTTCCAGAGCACGCCGGCGAGGACGCCCGGGATCACCCAGGCGCTGACCACCGCCACCCGCGCGACGAGCGTGCCCGGCACGCTCCGCCGGCGCCCGGCGTCGATCAGCCATGCGATCGCGAAGCCAATCGTCAGCTGCAGGACGACGGAGCCGGCGACGAAGATGGCCGTCACGCCGATCATCCCGTAGAACGACCCGTCCGCAAGCAGCGCGCGATAGCTCTCGAGGGTGTAGCGGTAGCGGCTGCCGGCGACTGTGGCATCGGTCAGCGACAGCCGCACCAGGTCGAGCATCGGGTAGATCAGGATGATGGTCACCAGCGCGACCGCCGGGAGCACCCACCGGACGACGCCGGCGCCGGCGGAACGACGTCCGCGCCAGAACATCGCGACGGGAAACACTACCGCGAGCACGACCGGTACCCAGGCGAGCGCATCCACACCGCTCCGCGCCGCCGACGTCCGCGACATCGTCCGCCGCGCGTATTCGTCGTTGACCGCGCGCCACGCCTCATTGAGGGCGGCGTCCGGCGTCTGCTCGCCGGACACCACCGATCCGATCGCGAGCTGCAGGCGCTGCGAGATCTCCGGATAGATCGGCACGGTCGGCCGCGCGTGGCCGTCCACCAGCATCTCCCCGAACCGCCGGTACCATCGGTCCTGGCTGAAGATCGGGAAATCGCGGTAGACGCTCTGGCGCACCGGGAGATGACCCGTGGCCTCGCTGATGCGCGCCGCGTGCGCGGGCGCCTCGACGTCGCGGATGAACTCGATCGCGGCGCGCTGCCGCGCCGGGTCGCGCGCGAAGACGACCCAGACCCATCCACCGGTGCCTGTCGACCGCGTGCCGGCGTCGGCCTGAGGAATCGGCGCGATGTCCCATTTCGCGAACTCGGCGGGGGGCAGCCCCGCCTGCAGATCCTTCAACTGCCAGTTGCCGCCGAGAAACATCGCGACGTCGCCGGCGACGGCGGCGGCGGTGAGCTGCTGATAATCGTTGTTCCCGAGGACCGATCGCGGCGCGGCGCCGCGCTGAATCGTGTCGCGCAGAAAGCCGAGGAGCCGGAGCATCGCGCGGCGGTGTGGCTCTTCGCCGAAGACCGGCCGCCCGTCGCGGTCAACGAGCTCGCCGCCCTCTGCCCAGAACATGGCGAGATGATCGAAGACGGTCGCCTCCCAGCGGCCTGCGTTATAGAGGTAGCCGGAGACACGCTGCTCGCGCGCGACGCGGCTCGCCGAGTCGAGGAGCTCGTCCCAGGTACGCGGCGGCGTCGGTACGAGATCCTTGCGATAGAAGAGCACGCGGCAGTCGGTCTCGTGCCACATGCCATACACATGGCCCGCCGGGTCCGACAGCGTCTGAATCGTGAACGGAAGAAAGTCGCGGCGGTCCTCTACGGGCCAGTAGGTTTCCAGCGGCTGCACGTCGTTCTGGAGCAGCGGCAGCCAGAAGCTGTCGATCGACGCGACGTCGGGCAGGCGGCCCGCCGCCGCGGCAAGCTGCAGCTTCGCTTTGTGCAGCTCCAGCCCCGGCATCACCGACACGCGCAGCTGCACGGCGGGATGCGCGCGCGCCCAGTCGTCGAAGACGACGGTGAACGCGTCCGCGATCGCCGGCCGCGCGGCCAGATGCGAGTAGTCCTGCTGCGCCCAGACGTTCAGGGTGAGCGGCGCGCTGGCGCGCCCGACCCGTACCGGTGTAACCAGTTCCTGCGCGCCGGCGCCCGTTCCGGCGACCAGCACGCACAGCACGAGAAGGCGAACCGGGTTACACACGCTCATCCTGAGCCTGTCGAAGGATGAGCCGTCGTGCTCGTGGTTCGACAAGCTCACCACGAGCGATGGGTAATTCGATCTCGAACTTGCCGCGGGGCTCGCACAGTCGAAATTATATGCCGGCGCTCATCAGTTGCAGGTTGCGCGAAAGCGGATCGTTCTGTTACACAGTCCCCTCATGAAAACATTCCGTCCGTGCGTCGCCGAATTCCTGGGGACGTTCTACCTCTGTTTTGCAGGCATCGCGGCCATTCTCTCCAATACGCCGGCGGTCGGCGGGATGTCGGGACTGCTCGGCATCGCGCTCGCGCACGGCATCGCGCTCTCCATCGCCGTCAACGTGTTCGGCGGCGAATCGGGCGCGCACCTGAATCCGGCGCTGACGGCCGGGTTTCTCGTGACGGGACGGATCGCGCCGCCGCTGGCCGGCGCGTATGTCGTGGCGCAGTGCCTCGGGGCGACGACTGCCGCCGGTATCTGCCGCGTCATCTTCCCGGTCGAGGCCGTGACGGCTGCGAACCTCGGCATTCCGCTGCCGGCGCCCTGGGCGACGACGGGCGTGATCCTGCTTGCCGAGTTCGTCATGACGTTCCTGCTCATGACATCGGTCTTCGGGACCGCCGTCGACGAGCGCGGGCGCGCGGTGAAGATCGGCGGCTTCGGGATCGGCCTGACCGTCGCGTTCGACATCCTCGCGGGCGGCGCGGTGACCGGAGCCTCGATGAACCCCGCCCGGTCGTTCGGCCCGGCGCTCGAGATGATGCACTGGGAATATCACTGGATGTACTGGGTCGCGCCCATCGCCGGCGCATGCGCCGCGGCGCTCTTGTACGAACACCTGCTCCTGAAGCCGATGCAGCCGAAAGTCGACGAGCCGCGGGCGATGAAGCGCTGAGCTGAACCACGAAAGGCACGAAATATGTGTTTCGTGTCTTTCGTGGCTGCTTCTGTCGGTGCGACGCTAGCGTGTGATCGCCAGGCGCAGTCCCAGATCACGGCGCGAGAGCGTGGCGGTCGAGCGGTACGACCAGGTACGGCCGCCATCGAGAGAGAACGCGAGCGCCCAGTCGCCGAAGTGGCGCGCCAGCGTGGCCTGCGAGCTGACCGTGCCCACCGTCGCTCGAAACACCAGGTTCCGACCGGGGTACTTGTCGGGCAGCTGCACCAGCAGCCGGCCGAGGGCGACCGGGGACACCTCGGTGTCGACCGAGGCGCCCCAGTGATTGCCCAGGTCGAACGCCGCGGTGACACCGAACAGGAACTCG
>Ga0307310_10000970_pt1 | contig 10324 bp, 8 predicted proteins | sample ER_DNA_197_FD_194502 | JGI IMG/M metagenome (GOLD analysis project Ga0307310, IMG submission 194502) | Bulk soil microbial communities from the East River watershed near Crested Butte, Colorado, United States - ER_DNA_197 | ecosystem: Environmental > Terrestrial > Soil > Floodplain | place: USA...
GAAATAGGCGTCCGAGAACGGCTTCACCTGGAGCACCGTTCCGGATTTTTTGTAGCGAACGTCGGTCCACACGGAGTCACGTAGAACAAAGGTTACGGTGCCGGCTCTACGAATGCTGGCATCGTCCCTCGTGCCGACGGCTGCATCCGCCGCGGCAATGCTGGTGGCGGAGCGTTGAGCTGCAGCCGATTTTGCTGCTTCGAACTGAACGGCGGGAGCAGACGGAGACGCGGTCGCCCGTGTTACAACGCCATTGAGCTGCACCCCGCCAGCACCCATATCTCTCCGCCGATTCATACCGGGCTCGACCACCAGATACGACGAGAACTCGGTGGGAATGCCGAAGCGCTCTCCCAAATCACGGATCTCGTCATTGATCTCCTGGGAGCCGCCGTGCTTCCGCTTTTCTGCACTCAGATACCCTATCCGCTGAGTAGCCCACAGCCGCGCGACGAACGGATTCTCACGCGACCTCTCCGGAAAATAGACACGCGTGCTCCAGCTGACGGGGCCATTGGTCGTCTGTCCGTCGAAGCGCACCAACGCGTTGCCGCTGCCATCGTAGCGCGACAGGATCACGAGATCCTCGCCCGCAAATATGTCCATCGCCCCTGATGGATGCATCTTGCGTAGGCGTACCCCGTCAGCATGAATCCGGACGTCGGTGACGAGCGGGCTCGTCAAACGGCTGGCTACTATACTAACCGCGCGCTCCACCGATTCATCGGGTCGTACGAAGCTGGCGGTGCCACGCCCCTCGATTGCAAGCTGCTCGATCAGCGAGACATTGAGATCCGCCCCCACGCCAAACGTGAATAGGCGGCGTGCCCCGCGTTGTTTCGCAACGTTCGAAGCGATCACAGACGCATCGCGCTCTCCAACCGTCGGCTGACCATCCGTCAGGAACAGCACGATCGGCAGGCGGCCCGACTGTATTGGAGAAGAAAGAGCTTCGTCGAGAGCACCGGCGATGTTGGTTGAGCCCTGAGCATCGAGATCATCGAGATAGCGCTCGGCTGCCCGGATGTTCTCGCGGCTTGCAGTGGAAAAATTGTCGCGAAAGGTTCGTACGTCACTTGAGAAATCAATCAGCCGGAACCGATCCATCGGCGACAGCGATCGCAGGATCTGTTTGCCCGCCGCTCGCGCTTGTTCGATCTTCTCGCCACTCATCGAGCCTGATACATCGAGCACGAACGTCAGATCGCGCGGTACGGCGCGCGGCTGGATCGCGGGCGGGGACAGCGTGATCAGCGCGAAGCCATCGTCATTGCCCGGTGCGTTTGCCAGAACCGAAATCGCCGCCGCGATCGAGCGTCGGACTGGAACAAGTAGAGTGATCTCTCCGCGTGCATCGCGTATTTCAGCACGGCGCGTCGAGCCGCGGAAATTCGATACGAAGGACCGATCTCCGTACGTGTCGGCCGAATACGGCCCCTCGTCGATCGAGTGTGTTGGGGAGTAGGCCCGCCCATACATTGGATCGTTTGGATAGATGAGAACGAACGACATCCGGCCTTCGGGCTGCTGATTTGTCTCACGCTGGGTGGTCCGCACTCCTCGGAAGTAGTCGATCCTGAGCGCATCACCCTCTCGCGGCGCCACCGTCTGGAACCGCACCACCACTTTCTTCTGTTCACCTGGCGCGATCGGAAATATCCTCGCCCGAAGCAGCCCATATCCCATCCATTCCAGAAGCGCCGGATCCCGCTGGCGACGGACGATCTCTTCGTAGATCTGGCGTGCGCGGTCCGCGCTCATCGTCTCTCCGGCGACGAGCTCACCATTGATCGAAAGCTTGAGGTCCTGGAAAGCAGCGCCCTTTGGCAGTGGGAACATGAAATCCGCCTCGCCGACTCTGCTTCCGCGATTCACGAATGTCTCAGTGATTTCGTAGCGCAGTACGCGATCGGCGAGCTCCACGCGAACATCGCTGCTCTGACGAAACACGGCGGGCGCTGGAATTCCGCACGCCATAGGCATGATGCACGGCCTTTCCGGCTGACACGGCGGCGGCACCGGGCATGGCCACGGACGTCGTGGGCCCTCCACGATTTGCGCGGGTGCAAGACCTGGAAGGCAGAAGGCGGCTATCAGAAGAAGTGAGCGCATTGAGACACCAGTAGAAAAAGGGTTCTACTGTGGGACGTGTCTCAGCCGCTTACTTGCACACCTGCAGCGCGCTTTGGTGTTTTACCGGTGGTTAGGCCCGTCAAACGCGGCTAACTGGCTTTGGGCCGTTTTTTCCGCCGTTTCTGCAGATCCCGCCGTTCATCAACTCTCACTTCCAGCAGTCGCTGGTCGGCGCGAACCATGGTCTCCTCGAAGCTCTCGTCATCCCGGCGCGCGGCCCACCCCATTGAAAACGGGGCCGGTGCATTGGTCGAAGCCGCGGCCCGCAGCCTCGCTGCGACCCTTTCCGTCTGTTCCTCGCCAGAATCACAGAGGACCACCAGGAACTCATCTCCACCAACGCGGACTACTGCCTCCTCCGCCCGGACGTGACGCATGAGAAAGCGCGCCATCTTCACCAGGATGCTGTCACCTTCTGCATGACCGTTGGTGTCGTTGTACTGCTTGAAGTGATCGATGTCGAGGTAAATGGCCCCCCACTCTCCCTTGGGCTGCGCTTCGCACTGGCGCGTGACCGTGTTCAGGTACCGGCGATTGTAGCAGCCGGTAAGGGGGTCTCGGATGCTGAGCTCGAGGAGCTGGGTCTGGAGCTCCTTGCGCTGGGTGATATCGACGAGAATCCCGTGACAGTACTTCTCGCCGGTCTGGGGATCGACGGAGAGAAAGGCGCTGTCGACGACCGTTCTCACTTCTCCGTCGCGCCGGGTCAGCTGGAATTCAATGTCTCTGACCGAGCCGTCGCGCTCCAGCAGTGCCATCTCTCGCGCTCTTACCTCTGGCCGCACAAAATCGCTGGTGCGGGACCCCCTCAATTCTTCCAGCGACTCGACACCGAACATCTCCAGGAAAGCTGGATTCGCGTCGATGATCTCACCGTCCAGCGTCGTTATGTAGATTCCCTCCTTCAGACGCAACGCCAGCTCGCTGAGCGTTTTGGGATCAGCCAGATTGCGAAAGCTCTTCTTTTTTCTGGGCTTGGGTGGGGTCCTGGTACGGCTCACATCAACGCCTCAGCGAACGGCATGGCCGTTGCTTTAATGGAAGGGTCAAGACTGGAGATATTATGGCATCCAAACGAGACCAGGAACAAGATAATAGACCCCCTACAAAACAAGGCGACGGCGATCCCGGCACACGGTCCGGACGGCCCAATCCCGAAGACGTTCCGTCCCACCCAAATGAGCACAAGAGCGGCTATGGCGGTGAGGGCGCCTCTCCCCGCACCAGCACCGACCAGCGAGAGATCCCGAAGAAAAGCTAAGCAAGAATCGGTGCGATGAGCTTCCGCACTGCCGGTATCCATCATGTCACCGGCATAGCCAGTGACCCTCAGCGCAATCTCGATTTCTACGCCGGCATTCTCGGCCTCCGGCTTGTCAAGCGCACGGTAAACTTCGACGATCCCACCACCTATCACTTCTATTTCGGTGACGAGCAGGGACATCCGGGAAGCATCCTCACCTTTTTCCCGTGGCCGGATGCTCGGCGCGGAAGACAAGGTGGCGGTCAGGTCGCTGTTACTTCTTTCGCGATTCTCCCCAGCTCCGTTGGCTTCTGGATTGAAAGACTGATCAAGAAGCGCGTCGAGTTCGAGCAGCCCGCTGCACGCTACGAAGACGAGCGCGTAATCGCATTCAAGGACCACGAAGGATTCATGGGCGAGCTGGTAGCCCACCCCGCGGCCGACTCCCGCACTGGTTGGGCAGGAGCCGGAGTCCCGGCCGAGCACGCTATTCGTGGAATTTATTCCGTCACCCTATGGCTCGACGCTAACGAGCTCACTGGGCAATTGCTCACAAACACTCTGGGATTCAGGCTCGTGCGCGAGCAGGGAAGCATTTTTCGATACGCCGCGGGCGATGGCGGCCCGGGAACCATTGTCGATCTACGCTGCGTTCCCGGAATCTGGCGTGGAGTCATGGGGGCTGGGACGGTCCACCACGTTGCGTTCCGCTCTGCGAACGACACAGAGCAGATGCAGGTTCGCACTGAGCTGGCATCACTCGGCTACAACGTTACTCCCCAACTGGACCGTGACTACTTCAAGTCCATTTACTTCCGCGAGCCCGGAGGAGTTCTGTTCGAGATCGCGACTGATGGTCCCGGATTCGCGGTCGACGAGTCGGTTGACCTGCTTGGCCAGTCGCTGAAGCTGCCTCGATGGCTCGAGTCCCGCAGGTTCGAGATCGAAGCGCTTCTACCCAACATTCACGCACCTCTCGAGCTGCACGGTCCCAACGCATGACTGAAGACCTCGGTTTCATCCACCGCTTTGTGCCCGCCGAGGATCCGGCCTCGGGAGAGACGTTGATCGTTCTGCACGGAACAGGAGGCGACGAGAACGACCTGGTCGGAGTTGGCCTGACGATAGCACCTGGCGCTGCGATTCTTAGTCCACGTGGTAACGTTTCTGAGAATGGTGCACGCCGGTTTTTCAGACGACTGGCTGAAGGCGTATTCGATCCGGCGGAGGTACGTTCGAGAGCCGAGGAGTTGTCTCGCTTCATACGGGCGGCGATCTCGAAGTACGATCTGGATGCGAGCCGGATTTTCGCGCTCGGCTACTCGAATGGAGCGAACATCGCGTCGACTGTGATGTTCATTGACCCCCAACTGCTTCAGGGAGCGATGCTCTTTCGCCCAATGCTCGTGCTCGACCCCGATGACAGAGGCGATCTAACCGGCTCCAGCGTTTTTATTTCAGCGGGACTCATGGATCCTGTCGTTCCCGTGAACAGCGTCGAGCGACTGGTCGGGCTATTCCAGTCCTCGCACGCGGATGTAACTCTCAAATGGCAGCGCGCGGGTCATAATCTTGTGCCGATCGAAGTGCGCGAAGCAGCGGACTGGCTCGCCCTGCAACGCGCGCGCGTATGAGCTAGCTTCCAATACCAGCATGCCATTCGGCACGATACAGAGCACACACTTCATTATTTGCCCCACATAGCTCTAATGTCCGATTCAACCGACACCGCTTCCGTTCCGCGGTCAGCTTTTCCTTCATCGCCATCTAGGTCGGGGCAGTCCCTCGAGGACCTCTGTATCAACGCGATCAGAGTGCTCGCCATGGATGCTGTTCAGAAAGCAGACTCTGGCCATCCAGGCACGCCGATGGCGCTGGCTCCACTTGCTTACGTGCTATGGACGAAGCACTTGCGCTACAACCCCGCTGATCCGGACTGGCTCAATCGCGACCGGTTCGTGTTGTCGGCTGGACACGCGTCAATGCTGCTGTACAGCGTTCTTTACCTCACTGGATACGATCTTACTCTCGATGACTTGAAGCAGTTCAGGCAGTGGGAGAGCAAGACGCCGGGACATCCTGAGCTTGGCTACACGCCCGGCGTCGAGACGACCACCGGGCCGCTCGGCCAGGGAGTTGGGAACTCTGTCGGGATGGCGGTTGGCGAAGCTCACCTCGCCGCCGTTTTCAATCGCGATCAGAAGATCATCGACCACAACGTGTACTTCATCGCCAGCGATGGAGACATGATGGAAGGTGTTTCGCACGAGGCCGCCTCATTCGCCGGACATCTGAAGCTCGGCAAGCTGGTTGGCTTCTATGACGACAATCACATCACGATCGAAGGCGATACCGCCCTCACGTTCAGCGATGACACCGCGGCACGATTTGCGGCTTACGGTTGGCACGTGCAGCACGTCGCGGACGTCAATGACCTCGCCGCACTCAATCGCGCGATCGAGGCCGCAAAAGCAGAGACGTCGAAGCCATCTCTTATTGTCGTTCGCTCGCACATAGGCTATGGAAGCCCGAACAAGCACGACACTGCGGAAGCACACGGCTCCGCCCTGGGACCGGAGGAGGTCACTCTCACCAAGCAGGCGCTGGGGTATCCGTCGCAGGAGCCGTTTTACGTGGCGCCGGAGGCCCTTCGCTTCTGGCGCGAAGCGGCAAAACGCAGAGCGACATTCGAGGATGAGTGGAAGAAGAGCTACGAGTCATACAAGGCGGCAAATCCTGCGCTGGAAAAGGAGCTACAGCGACGCCTCCGCGGTGAGCTGGCCGATGGCTGGGAAGGAGCGATTCCCGTTTTCACTGCCAAGGACGGCAACGTCGCCAGCCGTGCGGCTTCGGGCGTGGTCATCAACGCCATTGCGAAAACAATTCCCGAGCTGATGGGCGGTTCGGCTGACCTCGCCAGCTCGACCAACACCATCATCAAGGGTGAGCCGAGTTTCTCAGCCGAGAACTACGCTGGTCGCAATTTCCATTTTGGGATCCGCGAGCATGGCATGGGTTCGATCATGAATGGCATGTCACTGACTGGAGGAGTGATCCCTTACGGCGCGACGTTCCTGATCTTTTCGGACTACATGCGTCCCCCGGTCAGGCTCGCCTGCATCATGAAGCGTCACGTCATATACGTGTACACCCACGACTCCATTGGCCTCGGCGAAGATGGACCAACCCATCAGCCTGTCGAGCAGCTGAGTGCGTTGCGCGCGATTCCGGACATGACTTTGATCAGGCCGGCCGATGCTTCGGAGACGGCCGAGGCTTGGCGAGCAGCGCTCAAGCATAAGAACGGACCTGTGGCGCTCGTACTCACGCGTCAGAAACTGTCATTCATCGACCGAACGAAATACGGGCCGGCAAGCGGGTTGGCGCGTGGAGCTTACGTGCTGGCCGATGCGGCGAACGGCAAGCCCGAGGTTGTGTTGATGTCCAGCGGCTCCGAGGTTGCGCTCGTGCTCGATGCCCAGAAGAAGCTCGAAGCAGATGGAATTCACGCGCGCGCAGTGAGCATGCCCAGCCATGAGCTGTTTGCACGACAGGATGAGACATATCGCGACACCGTCTTGCCCAAGGGTATCAAGCGCATCGCGATGGAAGCCGCGCATCCCATGTCCTGGTACCGCTGGGTCGGGGACGATGGCGTAATTCTGGGGATCGAAAGGTTCGGAGCCTCCGCCCCGGCGGCAACCATCTATACACATCTCGGCATCACGGTTGACCGAATGGTCGAGACCGCGAAAAAACTCGTAGGCAAGAAATAGTTTGAACGCCGAGCCCACACTCCGCGACATCAGCGTCACGCTCAACCCCGACACTCCGGAGTGGCCAGGTGATACTCCATTCACCTGCGGGTGGGCCTCCTTGATCGGGGCAGGCGCGAGCGTCAATGTTTCGTCGTTTGCATCGAGTCCGCACGTCGGCACGCACGCCGATGCGCCGCTTCACGTTCGCGAAGGATGGTCCGGATCTCACGAGCTCTCGCTCGATGCTTTCTATGGCCCCGCCATCGTTGTCGACGTCTCCAATCTCACGAAGGAGATCGAGATGGAGGACCTCGAGAAGATCCAGTCTTTGCCATTCGTGGAGAGGCTTCTTCTCCGCACCGGACGAACGATTGCCAGCGGTGCATTTCCGGAGGACTGGCCAACCCTGTCCGAGGCATGCGTCCGCACGCTGCTCGGGCGTGGTCTCCGCCTGCTCGGCGTCGATGCTCCATCGGTCGATCCCAGAGACAGCAAGAATCTTCCCGTGCATACCATGCTTTTTTCCGGCAATGCGGCCATTCTGGAAAATCTCGACCTGAGACGGATCACTCCCACGATGTACGAGCTCATCGCGTTTCCGCTCAAGCTTATGGCTCTCGATGCCGCTCCTGTGCGAGCCGTGCTCCGTCAGATCGTTGCCTGAACGATGATGCACGCCTCGAAACGACCAGCACGAACACACCTGAATCGTCGAGCTTGGGACTGATCTTTCCCGGGTTGGCGGTCGACAGTGATGCTTAGACGTACGCTGGTTCTTTCTGTGGCAATGGTATCACTGGCCTTCCTGATCGAAGCAGAGCAACAGCGGCAGTCAAGACAGACCACGAGAACTGTACAGAAACGGCATCGTGGCCCCAGAAAAAAGCCCGCGCGCCCTCCTGTTACCACTTTTGTCGACGATTCCGGCGGACGAGAGCTGATCGTCCGACTGCTCGACATCGGCCAGGGTGACGCGATTTACATCCGAAATGGAGCGAGCCGGATTCTCATCGACGGGGGACCGGATACGGCGGCGTTCGGACGGTGTCTGGACTCGCTTGGCCTCAACAATTCGACGATCGATGTCGTGATCCTCTCGCATCAACACCTCGATCACTACAGCGGACTTCAGGAGCTTTTCAAAACGGCTCGTCAAATCCACGTGCGAAGCTTCTTCGAGAACAAGGATCCCGCACCTGCAGGGACCCTCGCAACGCTTCGTGATTCGGTTCTATCGAGAATGGATCACGATAGTCTCGTCTATCGGGACACCGACGATCCGTGCTCGGATGGCGGGAGCATCTGCACGATCACCATGAACGGGGGAGCGAAGCTGCACATCATGGCTCCATTTCCAGACGGTGAGAGTTCGAACAACCGCTCGACCGCGGTGAAGCTGATTGGACCGGATTCCGCATCGTTTACGATGTGGCTCGCCGGAGATGCCGAGCATGAAGAAATCAACTGGTTCGAGGCTGCTGGTTATGGATTGAGCCCCGGAATGAAAGTGAACGTTCTCAAGGCGGATCATCACGGAAGCTGCAACGGAGTCACATCCCGCTATCTCTCCCTCCTCAGCCCGCAATGGGTTGTTGCATCCTTGGGCACTCGCAACGGTTTCGGACACATGCACCGGCAGGCAAAGGATACCTATAGAAGTGCTGGCGTACCGTGGTATCGTACCGATCAGAACGGAACGATTACGATTCGATCACCTGGTACTCCTGGCGGAGGATTCACAATCGACCCGGAGCGGGGCGGAACGAATTTGAGCGGGCCCAGCGACCGGGTATCGAGACAGCTCGGATGCACGGCAGGAATGAGGTAGGCCGGCGACTACAGCTGAATATCTCCCCCGCGATCGTTCTTCGATTTCCTGGATACCTGTTGCTCGGACCTCTCAAGCGCCTTCTTTTTGGCCTCTGGGTCAGTTTCGATCGCAAGCTCTGACCTTCCGGGCCTTCTGTTGTGCGTCACGGACAGGACATCGCCTTCCTTCACGCCTTCCGGTAGCATCCATTCGGGGATGGGTGTGACGGTACGCCCATCCACTTCGATCGACGCCGATCCATCTTCGATCACATCCACAATCCAGATGTGTTTGGAACGTTTACTCATTGCGCACTCTCCCACTGGGCGCTACTGACCACCTACACCTCAATACTTCACTCACGACTTGAATCCCCCATAATTGTCCCGATGTCGTGTTTTGTTGCATGGCATGTCCTATGCGCCATTGCCTCGATCTCTGCAGCACGACTCGCACCAACTATTCCAAATACCACTTATGCGCAGCGACTCAGGTCATACGACCTCCGTCTGGATGGGCACGACCGAAGTTCCGCAGTTCCAACCTCTTACGCAGGACGCGCGCGCGAATGTCTGCGTCGTCGGAGCGGGCATCGCCGGAATGACTACTGCCTATCTCCTCGCGCGAGCCGGCCGCGCCGTCGTGCTGATCGACGATGGCCCGATAGGCGGTGGGGAGACAAGCCGCACGACCGCCCATCTCACCGCTGCGCTTGACGATCGCTACTACAATATTGAGAAGATTCACGGCGAAGATGGCGCCCGGATGGCGGCCGAAAGTCATATGTCGGCCATACATCGCATCGAGACGATCGCCTCGATGGAGGACATCGATTGCGATTTCCAGCGCGTCGAGGGTTACCTCTTTCTTGGCGGCAACAGCCAGCGCAAGGATCTCGAGCGCGAGCTCGAGGCTACTCACCGCGCCGGCATCAACGATACTCAGTTAATAGATCGGATTCCTTTCAGTTTCTGGGACAGCGGCCCTGCGCTTCGGTTTCCGCGACAGGCGACTTTTCATCCGCTCAAGTATCTGAAAGGCCTCGCGCGGGCGATTCTCCGCGATGGGGGCAAGATTTACACGGGTGTGCACGCCGAAAAGATCGTAGACGGCGAGCCGGCTCGCGTCACCACCAGCGAAGGGCATGTCATCGGCGCCGACAACGTTGTGGTGTGCACGAACACTCCCGTCAACGATTGGCTGATCATCCACAGCAAGCAGTACGCTTATCGGACCTACGTCATTGGCGCGCGAATTCCAAAAGGGTCAGTACCAGAAGGGTTGTACTGGGACACTCCGGATCCATACCACTACATCCGAATCCAGCAGGGTGAAGACAGCTCGGGTCGCGAGCTTGACTACGATATCCTGATCGTCGGC
>Ga0307310_10000971_pt1 | contig 10320 bp, 8 predicted proteins | sample ER_DNA_197_FD_194502 | JGI IMG/M metagenome (GOLD analysis project Ga0307310, IMG submission 194502) | Bulk soil microbial communities from the East River watershed near Crested Butte, Colorado, United States - ER_DNA_197 | ecosystem: Environmental > Terrestrial > Soil > Floodplain | place: USA...
GCGGAGGCAACCACGAGCCCGGCCAGCTGGGACGCCCGGCTCTGCGGCCAGATCCGCCCCTCTGCCACCGCCGTCTCGTCCACGCGGTCGACGCGGTACGCGCCTGGGATGTCGGTCGGCTCGCCGGTTTCCCCGCGGACGACCCGGACGATGAGCTCGGGCGGTTCGTTCTGCGCCCGCATCAGTGCGAGGCACTCCTCCGTCCCGAGGTCGCGCCGCCACACCTCTTCCACCCAGTCGGGATAGGAGTGCTTGAGCGCGCCCTCCGGTATCGAGTCGAGCAGCTCGCGGATGCCCTCGCTCAATCTGCGCATGACCGCATTCGTGAAGGCCACCGCACGTTCGAGCCCCGCGGCCCGGACGAGCTCGACGCTCTCGTTGACGGCTGCGTGCTGTGCCGTCTCGAGGTAGCCGAGCTCGTAGGCGCCGAGCCGTAGAGCTGCACGCACGGGCGGATCGAGCTTGCGGACGGGCCGCCGCCCGAGCTCGTCGATCGCGTGGTCGAGCGTTCGGACACGCTGAACCGTCCCGTAGGCGAGCCGCTGGGCGAGCCCGCGGTCGCGCTGGTCGAGCTCGGCGGCGGCCGTGCGAAAAGCGCGATCTGCGTAGGCGTCGTGCTCGAAGACCCGCAGAACCGTCTCGTAGGCCGCCCGCCGGGCCGGGGAGACCATCAGCGCAGGCCGCGAAGAAACTCGTCGTAGCTCATTCGGCGGCGGCCTTCGGGTTGCACTTCGAGCAACTCGAGCCCGTCGTCAGTGAGCTTGGAGCGCCAGACGATCACGGGCCGGCCTTCGACGATTCCGCGCGCCCCGATGTGCGGTGACAGCGCCCGGATCCGGTCGTGAAGCTCTGCCGGAGGCCGCGACCAGTCGAGCTCGCGATCGGTCGGCTCGATCTTCTCCGCGTAGGTGATGCCGTCGTCGGGCTGCGGCTCCGGCGCGGGGTTCGCGAGCGCTGCGTCGACCAAGTCCGGCGTCAGCTCCGCCGCCCGTGCAAACACCGTCCCGGCGTCGTCGTCCGGCTCGACGGCAAAGGCTTGCTGGGCGCCGATTGGGCCGGCGTCGAGCGCCTCGACGAGCTCGATGATCGAGACGCCCGTGTCGGAGTCCCCCGCCATCAGCGCCCGCTCGACGGGGGCAGCGCCGCGCCAGCGCGGCAACAAGGACGGATGCACGTTGAGCCAGCGCGCCCGCTCCAACAGCACGGCCGGGACGAGTTGGCCGTAGGCCACGACCACGAGCGTGTCCAGTTCGGGATCGAAGCCCTCGTCGAGCCGCTCTGGCTGCCGCACCGGGATCCCGAGGCGCTCGGCGGTCTCCTTCGCCGGCGGTGGCCCCACCTTGCGACCGCGGCCCCGCTCTCGGTCCGGACGCGTCAGCAAATAAGGAATCTCGTGCCGCCCGGCCAACCGCTCGAGTACGTCGGCCCCGAACGGCGCCGTCGCGGCGACGGCCAGCCGCGCCACCTAGGGGGTGGCGCCGAGCAGTGGCAAAGGCCGAAGGAGACCCATCGCCTCGCGCCTGGCCTCGGGCGTCGTCCGGTCGATGATCAGGATCCCGTCGACGTGGTCGAGCTCGTGCTGGGCAACCCGCGCCGCGTGTTCCTCCAGCTCCAGGCGAACGTCGGCGCCGGTCTCGTCCTTTGCCTCGATCGTGACGCTTACCGGCCGCTCGACCGGAATCGACACGCCCTGCAGCGAGAGGCAGCCTTCGGTGTCGCTCAGCATCTCGTCGGAGCTGTCGACGATGGTCGGATTGACGAGCGCGCGAGGCTCATCCTCGGCGGTTGGCTGGAAGACGAAGACGCGCTGCAGCGTGCCGACCTGAGTACCGGCCAGGCCGACGCCGTTCGCATCCTGCATCAGCTGCGTCATCCGCTCGACGAGCCGGCGCAGGTCGTCGTCGAAGTCCTCGACCTCCCTGGCTTTCATTCGCAGGACGGGGTCCGGGTACTGGCGGATCTGCGCCAGCGCCAGACGCCGCCTGGCTTCGCGCTCCGGATCGAGCGGCTCCTCGCGAACCTCTCCGTCCCCTTCGTGCTCTTCGTGCGCTTCGTGCTCTTCGGCCATGTCGGCAGTGTAAGAACTCCTAGAGGCTCTGCGGGTCGACGTCGACGACAGCAGTCAGGCCCGCTTTTCGCATCGCAGGAGCCGCGGCCGAGAGCAGCTGCCCCGCCCTCCCTGCAACGCGCCTCGGTTCGTCCGTCTTGGCGACGAGCTGGGCACGATGGCGGCCGCGCAGCCGGAAAAGCGGCGCTGGGCCCAGCACGTCACCGCCGTCCAGCCCGGCCTTCACCTCCTCGAGCGCCCGCGTGACATCCGCCTCCTCGGGCCCGGTGACGAGGATGCGGACGAGATGCCGGAAGGGCGGATACCCGAGCTCGCGCCGGCGCTCGAGCTCGCCCGTGAGAAAGCGCGGCACGTCATGGCGCGAGGCCAGCTCGACCGGCCTGGAGTCCGGCTGGAAGGTCTGGATCAGCACCTTCCCGGGCGCGTCGCGCCCGCTGCGGCCGGCGAGCTGCGTCAGCAGCTGGAAGGTGCGCTCGTCCGCGCGGAAGTCGGGAACGCCGAGCGCAGTATCCGCGTCGATCACGGCCGCCAGCGAGACGCCGCTGAAGTGGTGGCCCTTCGCCACCATCTGCGTTCCGAGCAGGACGGCCCGGTCAGTCTTGGCGAAACGCCGCAGGGCTTCGGCCAGCGCCTCGGGCTTCTGCGCCGTGTCGGCGTCGAGCCTGATCGGCACGAGCCCCGGCAACTGCTTCGCCAGCTCACGCTCGAGCCGCTGCGTCCCCGCACCGATCCGCGCGAGCTCGACCGAACCGCACGCCGGGCAGGCCTCCGGCGCCGTTTCTTCGTACGCACAGTGGTGGCAGCGCAGGGCGCGCTCCCCGTGGAGAACCAGGGCGACGTCGCAGTTTGGGCAGCGCAACGTGGTGCCGCAGGCGCGGCAATGCAGCGCCGGCGCGAGGCCGCGGCGATTCAAAAGCAGGATCGCCTTGCCTCCGTTCGCCTCGATCGCACCGAGCTCCGCGAGCAGCGGCGCCGAAAGCGGGTAGCCCTTCTCCCGCCGCAGGTCGACGACGCGAACGGCGGGCAGCGAACCGCCGAGCCGGCCGCCGAGCTCGAGCCGCTCGAGCCGTTCCCAGCTCTCCGGCCGCGGAGTCGCGCTCCCGTAGACCGCGACCGCGCCCTCGAGCGCCGCCCGTTTCGCAGCAACCGTTCGCGCGTCGTAGCGGGGATCCGACTCCTGCTTGTAGGAGGGGTCGTGCTCCTCGTCGATGCAGATCACCCCCACGTCGGGCAGCGGCGCGAAAATCGCCGACCGCGCGCCGACGACCACCCGGGCCTCGCCCTCGGAGATCCGCTGACGTTCGTCGCGGCGCTCGGCGTCGGTCAGGCCCGAGTGTAGGAGTGCCACGGCGTCCCCGAACCGCGCCTGGAAGCGCCCGAGCGTCTGGGGCGTCAGCGCGATCTCCGGCACGAGCACGATCGCCGTCTTGCCGCGTTCGAGGGCCGCCGCACAGGCCTGGAGGTAGACCTCGGTCTTGCCGCTGCCCGTCTCGCCGTAGAGCAGGAAGTGGCCGCCGTCGGCGTCGAGCGCGGAGGTGATTCGGCCGAGCGCCTCGCGCTGCTCGGCCGTCAGCTCGGGCGCCTCGCCCGTGTCGGCAAGCGCCTGGCGTGCGGCCGGGGAGTCCTGCTCCTTGCGGCGCTTCCGCTTGACCGGGGCGATCAGCTCGAGCGCTCGCCCTGGGGTCGAACCATAGTAATCAGCCACCCAGAGGGCGAGGTCGACGAGCGCAGGCGGCAGCTCGTCGAGCACCGCCTCGATCGGAACCGGCTCGATCCCATGCGGCGCCTCGTCGACGAGCTCGACGACCACGCCGCGGCGACGCGACCGGCCGAGCGGCACCGCCACGACCGAGCCTTTCTTGGCGCCGTTCGTCAACTCGTAGGTGAACGGCCGAGCGAGGGTCCGTGTGGTGACGAGCGGATAGACGGTCGCGTAGCGGGGCACCGTTCGAGCCTAGCCGCCGCCCCGGCAGGCGACAGCTCTAGACGCCGGCCGCGACGAGCACGAAATCGGTCGCGAAGCCGAGCGTCAGCCCGAGCGTGATCCCCCAGGCGGTCAGCGGCTTCGAGCTGAACGTTCGGCAGACGTTCAGCAGCTCGATCACGACGTAGAGGATCGAGCCGGCGGCGAGCGTGAAGAAGAGGATCGAGAGGTTCTCGCTCGTCCAGGAATGGCCGATCACGGTGCCGACGAACGTTGGCGCGCCCCCGATCAGCCCGAGCAACCCCAGGAAACGCCAGCTCGGCGGTTCGGCCTCACCGCTCAACGGGCCGACGATCCCGAAGCCCTCGGTCGCGTTGTGAAGGCCGAAGCCGACCACCAGCACGAACGCCAGGCTCTTCAAATCCTGTGCGGCCGACTGGCCGATCGCGAGGCCCTCGGAGAAATTGTGGAGCCCGATCCCGGTCGCGATGAAGACCGAGAGCCACTGGGCCGCCGACAGACCGGGCTTGTGCGACCTGAACTCGGCTACCGACGCTGCGCCCGGGCCCAGCATCGCCTTCCGCTGCCGAGCCTTCATCCACGTGTCGTAGTAGACGAGGCTCATCAGGCCGACGATGAAGCCGGCCAGCGCAATCGACGTCACGCCCGCGAAGCGCCCCCACGTCTTCGCCTGGAGCGCGCTCTCGACCGGGTCGATCGCCTCGCTGACGACGTCCCAGAAGAGGAAGATCAGAATTCCGGTCGCGGTCGCCGTGAAGAAGGCCTTCAGCTGCGGCGAAAGGCTCTGCATCCGCCCCATTGGCAGACCGAGGAAGATGGTGGCGCCCGCCAGGGCGCCGAGCAGCAGTGTCTGGGCGGTCGACATTTCTTGTAAGGGTCACCTTACAGATGGCGGACAGTACAGTTGGCCGGCGTATGGCACAGGGCCACTCAGTCGACGAGTACCTCGAGACGATCTACTTCCTCGCCTTCCCGATCGGCGAGTACAGGCCGCAGTCGACGGGCTCTCCTACGCTCGCCTCGCGCGTTGCCGAGATGCTCGGCGTCTCGCGCGCGTCTGCCGGCGAGATGCTGAAGCGACTCGAGGCCGAGGGCCTGATCGAGCGCGGCGAGCAGAAGGAGGCGATCCTCACCAAGACTGGACGCGCCCGGGCGGAGAAGGTGGTCCGCAAGCACCGGATCATCGAGCGCCTGCTGACCGACTTCATGGGCTACACGGCCGCCGAGGCCCATGTCCATGCGGACGAGCTTGGCGACACGTTCTCGGACGAGATGGTCGAGCGGATCGAGGTCAAGCTCGGCAACCCCGACCGCTGTCCGCATGGCTGGCCGGTCGACCCGGAGTTCGAGCAGGCCGAGAACCAGGAGCTGGCGCCGCTCGCCGACCTCGAGCCGCCCGCGGACGCGACGATCGTTCGCCTCGCCGAGCACGACGGCGACCTGCTGCATTGGTTCTACGACGAAGGTCTCGTTCCCGGCACCGAGATCGAGCTGAAGTCCGCGCAGCCGGCGGCAGGGCAGTTCACCGTCAAGGTCGACGGCAACGAGAAGGCGATCGGCGAGAAGGCCGCCGCCGGGCTGTTCGTGAAGCCGGCCGCCTAAGCGGTCGCGGCAGCCGTCTCGACCCCGGCCGCAGTCCGGAGCGCCTCGGCCTTGTCCGTGCGCTCCCAGGTGAAGTCGTGGTCGTCGCGGCCGAAGTGGCCGTACGCCGCCGTTTTCGCGTAGATCGGCCGCGTCAGCTCGAGGTCGCGCAGGATTGCGGCCGGGCGCAGGTCGAAGTGCTCGCGCACGAGCTCGCCGATCCGATCGGCGGTGATTCCCTCGGCCTCGGTGCCGAAGGTCTGCACCGCGATCGACACCGGGCTCGCGACGCCGATCGCGTAGGCGACATTGACCTCGCAGCGGTCGGCGAGGCCGGCGGCGACGACGTTCTTCGCCACGTAGCGCGCCGCGTAGGCGGCCGAGCGGTCGACCTTGGTCGGATCCTTGCCCGAGAAGGCGCCCCCGCCATGGCGGGCAGCGCCGCCGTAGGTGTCGACGATGATCTTGCGGCCGGTCAGACCCGTGTCGCCCATCGGGCCGCCGAGCACGAACTTGCCGGTCGGGTTGACGTAGACGAAGTCGCGCTCCCCGAAGCGCTTCTCCTCGCAGTACTCGCCCGTGAGGATCGGGCGCAGGACGCGGTCGATCAGGTCGGGCTTGATCAGCGACTCCGCGTCGCAGCCGTCGGCGTGCTGCGTCGAGACGAGAATTCGTTCGATCTCGAGCGGCCGCTGGTGCCCGTGCTCGTCGAGCTCGTAGCGAACCGTCACCTGCGCCTTGCCATCGGGTCGCAGGTACGGAAGCTCGCCAACCTTGCGCACCTCGGCCAGGCGCTTCACGGGTCGCGTAGCCGAACATCATCCCCTGGTCGCCCGCGCCGATCCGGTCGAGCGGGTCGTCGTCACCGGGGTCGTGCTGTACCTCGTAGGAGGCGTCGACGCCCTGGGCGATGTCGGGAGACTGCTCGTCGATCGCGACGACGACGCCACACGTGTGCGCGTCGAACCCCCACTCGGAGTGCGTGTAGCCGATCTCGGCGATCTTGGCCCGCACCTTGCTTGGGATGTCGACGTAGGTCTCAGTCGAGATCTCGCCCGCGACGACGACCAAACCCGTGGTGATCAGCGTCTCGCAGGCGACCCGGCCCTGCGGATCGTCGGCGAGAACCGCGTCGAGAACCGTGTCGGAGACCTGGTCGGCGACCTTGTCGGGGTGGCCTTCCGTGACCGACTCGGAGGTGAACAAGAACTCGCTCGGCACGGGCGCCAAGGCTACTTGATCGCTGAGAAGCCAGAGATCCGCAGGGCGTCGCCGTCCTTGACGAGATAGGCGAGGGCGCCGTTCAGCGGCTTGACGTTCGCGAAGGCCTCGGGCGGGACGACGCTGCCCGTGCGCTGGGCGAGCCGGAAGGCGTACGGCAGCCCGTTGTTCAGGTCGCCGTAGGCGAACGCCGCGACCTGGTCAGGCATCCCGGCCGCGTCGCGGGCGGAGCGGTACAGCGAATCCTCGGAGAGCGGTCGTGCCGGTTTGCCGGCGACCATCTGGCCCCCGAGCCGGCTCGAGTTGGTGACGAACAGCCTTCCGTGGGCGACCCCGTCGTAAATGGTGACGCCCGCGCTGGTGAACTCCAGTCGCTGCATGCTCTTCCCGCCCGCGAGCGGGACAGTGTCGACCTTGATCCCGCCCGCCAGCTGCGCGATCGCCGCGACGCGCTTCAGCAGCGATTCGGCCTTCTGCTCGTCGTCCACTTTCTGGAGGAAGAGCAGCGGCGGAATGTTGCCGGGGCCTGGGTACACCGCCAGCCCGCTCTCGCCTTTCAGCAGCGGATAGATGTCGTTTTCGAGGGAGAGCCCGAGCACGCCTTGAACCTGGCTGAGCTGGGTGTCGAAGTTGGGGACGCTCTTGCCCACGAGTGCGAGCACCGTCCGCAGCGGCGCGTCTAGGCTCGTCGCCCCGACGTAGAGAACGGCGCCGGCCGGGACCTCGTCCGGCAAGGAAGGGCTGAACGTGGCCGGTTCAGGCGTCGGATCGATCAAGCCGTCGACCTCGGCCCGAACCCCGTCGGCCTCCGCTTTGACGGAGCCCGCGATTGCGTGAAGGTCACCGACGTCGTGGCTGAGCCGCGGCGGCGCGCCCCTTCGCACGAGCGATCGGTCGAGCGCGGACTGGACGAAGTCTCCGCTCACCCACCAGCGCGCCGACGAGTCGGGGTCGAGCTTCTCGAAGGCGTTCTTGAAAGATTCGTCGTCGGCGAGCTTCCCGTTGGCGGCAGCGGCCTTGAAACGATCGAGCTGCGCCTGCTTGTCGGCGATCGCGACCCAATCGCCGATCTGGGTGATGGCCGGGTTTGTCTCGCCCGGCGACACCGTGCGGCGGAGCAGCAGCTTGAGCTTCGCCGTCGTGTCCGGCTTCGTCAGGCCGACCACGTCCTTGCCCGCGGGGTCGAGGACGACGATGTCGACCTCGGGGCCGAGGGCCGGCTTCACGTCCTTGTCGAAGTCAAGGCCCTTCAGCTGCTTCTCGAGCTCGGCGACGAGCCGCGGCGTCCCCTGGAAACGAGCTGCGAGCGCCTGCACGCGCCGCCATTGGTCCGAGGAGAAGTTGGAGCTCAGCGAGACGAACGCAACTGCGCTCTTCGGTGCGAGGCTCGCCCCTTCCGGTAGCGAGCCACTCTTCTTTCCGCCCCCGCCGCATCCGGCGACGAGCAAGGCAACGGCCGCGAGGGCGGCCGCGCTCCGGCTCATTTCACCTCGAGGAAGGCGGTTGCGTTGCCGACCCCGCCGTCCGTCGTCGCAAACGCGACGAACGACCGCAGCGGTTTCAGGTTCTCGCTCAGCTCAGTCGGAACCTTCTCGCCCGCGAGGCCGAGGTAGTTGAAGACCAATTTCGCCGCCTCGTCGACGGCCACATAGAGAAGACCGTTCGTCTCGGCCGGCGCGCCGGCCCCGTCAAGGGCCTCCTTGAACCGTGCCGAGTCCGCGAGCTTGTCTCCATGCCCGCGGTAGTCCTCGATCCCAGTCGGGCCGCTGGTCAGAAGCACCCGCCCGTCGAACCCCGCCCAGTGAACTGCGAACCGGCCCAGGTCGAGGGTCTTCACACCGCCCGGCCCGACGGCGAGCTTCGCACCCGAGAGCTGCGCCACCCTGGCGGCGAGCCGGTCGATCGTGCCGAGCGCCCGTTCGGTGTCCGGCGTCTCGAGCACCAGCGAGATCTCGGGCAGCCCGGCGCCGCGGCGGACGTAGATCGCCGTCTCGTGCCCGAACAGCGCCAGGATCGGCTCCAGTTGCATCCCGAGCAGGTGCTCGACCTGCTGAATCCCTGGAGCGATCGCGGGGTTCTGGCGAAGCTGGTCGATCGGGTTTCCCTTCCCGGAGCCGCGGAAGGTTGCGAAGGCCAGCGCATCAGCCGGCACGCCGGAGAGCAACTTGGACGAATACGGCGCACCGAGCCCGGTGTCGTTTCCGGTCGCCTCCGTGTGGAAAGTGGCCGCGAGCCCATCGTCCTTCGCTACCAGCGACGCGGTCAGCGAGTCGAGGTTGCTGAACGGGGACGAGCCGCCGCCAAATGCAGCTGTCTGCGCGCCGCCAGAGAAAAGTGTCCCGAAGAGGTTCGACACCTGGCGGCCGTTTGCGTACACCTTGGCGAGAGCCTCGTCTGGGAGCTTGGCCCACGCTGCCTCGAAGTGCGTGTCGTCGGAGAGCGATGAGCCCGAGCCCTTGAGGACTCGGTCGATCATTGCCTGAGATTCGGAGACGACGAGCCAACCGTCGACGACCCTGGTGACTGTGGGCTTCTGCGACGGATTCGAGCCCTCGTCGAGCTTGCGCACGAGCGCTTTCGCCTTGTCGATCGACTCCGGCTTCGTCAGCGCGACATAGGCGACGTCGCTTGGCGAGCTTCCGGCCGCCGCGAAGTCGACCTCCGGCCCCAGGGCAGGCTTGATGTCTTTGTCGTAGTCGAGGTTCTGGTCGGCGAGCCCCGCATTGATCTCCTTGAGCAGACGATCGCGGATCGGAAACTTCTTCAGGAGCGTGTCGACCTGCTGCCACTGCCCGGAGCCGAGGTCGCTGTCCACTGCCGCATAGGCAATGGCTCCGGAGCCGACAAGGGTCGCTCCGGATTCGCTGGGCGAGCCAAGCTTGGTCGTCCCGCCACAGCCCGCGACCAGACCGCAGAGCGCAGCGGCCAGGATCAGGTAGAGGCGGCTCATTCCCTGGTGGGCTGTCTGCCCATCAAGCTCGCGGCCAACTCGTTCAGGTCTTCGCCATCGAGAACTCGGCATACCCCGTCTGTGATCGGCAACTCGATTCCGAGCCTGTAGGAAAGCTCCCTCAGGACGGGGGCGGTGGTCAAGCCCTCGACGGTACCCAGCTCGTCGGCTGCCTCCTGCGGCGTCGAGCCGCGGGCGATCAGCTCGCCGGCCCGGCGATTTCGTCCCTGCCTGCTCCAGCAGGTGACCATCAGGTCTCCCATCCCGGCCAGTCCCGAGAAGGTCTCGGTGCGACCACCCGCCGCCTCGCCCAGGCGCGCCATCTCGGCAAGGCCCCGTGTGATCAGCGCCGCCTTCGGGTTGTCGCCGAGGCCGAGGCCGTCAACGCCGCCCGCTGCCAGCGCGATCACGTTCTTCGCTGCCGCCGACAGCTCGACCCCGATCAGGTCGTCGTTGACATAGACGCGGAAAGCCAGCGAGTTGATCGCCTCCTGGAGGCGAAGCGCGAGCTCGTGGTCCTCGCTGGCGATGACGGCGGCCGCGGGGAGCCCGTCG
>Ga0307310_10000973_pt1 | contig 10314 bp, 14 predicted proteins | sample ER_DNA_197_FD_194502 | JGI IMG/M metagenome (GOLD analysis project Ga0307310, IMG submission 194502) | Bulk soil microbial communities from the East River watershed near Crested Butte, Colorado, United States - ER_DNA_197 | ecosystem: Environmental > Terrestrial > Soil > Floodplain | place...
CGAGCGGGCGGGAAGCCACTCCGGAGATTCAGCCGTCGTCGTGCCGGCGCCGAGCGTGACGGCGCGCTGCGCCGACGAGATCCGCCACGCCGCGACGGCGATCGCCCGCGGCCTCGGCGCGCGCGGCCTCCTCAACCTGCAGCTCGCGCTCGTCGGCGACGAGCTCTACGTGCTCGAGGCGAACCCGCGGGCGTCGCGCACGGTGCCGTTCGTCGCGAAGGCCACGGGCGTGGCGCTCGTCGAGCACGCGTGCCGCCTCCTGCTCGGCGAGCCGCTCGCCGCGCTCGCGCTGCCCGAGCGCGCTGAGCCGACGCGCGCGTGGGCAAAGGAAGCGATCTTCCCGAGCGACCGCTTCGCGGGCGCGGCCGTGCGTGGCCCGGAGATGCGGTCGACCGGCGAAGTCATGGCAAGCGGCGCGACTCCCGCCGCCGCCTATGCGCGCGTGCTTCGCGCCGCCGGCCGGTCGCGCCGCGGCGGCCGGATCGGACCGCCACTTCAGCGCACCTGAGCCGACTTGCATACGATCCCGGAACCCGAGCAAAGGAGCCGACCGTGGCGATCGCATACCTTCAGGAGTTCACGATTCAGGACGGCGACACCAGCACGACGAACTACGACGCCGTCACGGCTGCTCTCGATCTGAAGGACGTCCCGGACGGCCTGCTCATCCACACGGCCGGGTTCGATCACGACGGCGGCGTGTTCCGCATCTTCGACGTCTGGCAGTCGCGCGAACAGGGCGAGAAGTTCATCAAGGAGCGGCTCAACCCGATCATCGAGCCGATGGCGGCCGCAGCCGCACAGGACCCCAACAGCAACTTCACGCCTCCGAACCGGGAAACCTGGTACGAGCTCCACGACTCCATGCCGAGCTAGTACCGGTCGAGGTCGACCAAGCGCTGGTCGCTGATGCCGAAGTGGTGCGCGACTTCGTGCAGTACGACGCGGCGGATCTGCTGGCGTAGGCGTTCGTGGTCGGAGCCGTAGAGGCGAACGAGGGGGCCGCGGTAGATGCTGATCTTGTCGGGCAGGACGCCGCTGTAGTAACTGCCGCGCCGCGTCAGCGGCACTCCCTGGTAGAGCCCAAGGAGCGGCGCGCCGGCCGCCGGCTCGTCCTCGACGACCACGGTTACGTTGGACATCGCCTCGCGCAACTCGGCCGGGAGCGCGTCGATCGCCTCCTGGATCGTCTGCTCGAAGTCGACGGCGTCGTCCACGCGGTCATCGTGCCTACTACAGTCGCCCTTGTGCTCGACGCGTATGACAAGCAGCTGCGCGCCCGCGTTCCCGACCCCTTGCCCGAGGGTGTACATGTCGAGCGGGATGGGCCGCTCGTGCGCTTCCTGGGCTTCAAGGGCGGCGGCTTCGTGGGCTATCGCGACCTCGCCGGGATCGAGGGCGATGAGCTCGATGAGTTGATCGCGCGCCAGGTACGGGTGTTCGCCGACCGCGGCGAGCGATTCGAGTGGAAGCTGCACGGGCATGACCTCCCGGCCGACCTTCCCGAGCGCTTGCGCGCCGCGGGATTCGTGCCCGAGGACGTCGAGACCGTCGTGATCGCGCCCGTGGAGGCGATCGCGGGAGAGCCGCAGCTCCCGGAGGGAGTGACGTTACGCGAGGTCGTCGACCGCGCCGACTTCGACCGGATCGCGGCGATGGAGGAAGCGGTCTGGCAGGAGGGCAGCACGACCTGGATCGCCGAGAGTCTCGAGGTCGAGCGCGCGGCCGACCCGAACGCGATCAGCATCGCCGTCGTGGAGGCCGGTTCCGAGGTCGTCTGCGCAGGGTGGGTGCGGTTCGAGCAGGGGACGGACTTCGCCACGCTCTGGGGCGGCAGCACGATGCCGGCGTGGCGCGGACGCGGGATCTACAAAGCCACCGTCGCGTATCGGGCGAACCTTGCGCGTGCGCGCGGAATCCGGTTCGTCCAGGTCGACGCGTCGGCAAACAGCCGTCCGATTCTCGAGCGGCTCGGGTTCGTTGCGGTGGCGACGACGACGCCGTACGTCTGGTCGCCGCTCACACGGTGAGGACGATCTTCGCCCGCGCGTGCCCTTCGCCCATGTAGTCGAGCGCACCGCCGATCTCGGCCAGCGGATAGCGCCGGTCGATGGCCGAGGTCACCTTTCCCGACTCGAGTAGGTCGCGCAGCACGAGCATGTCCGCCTTGTTGAACTTCGCGATGAAGAAGACGACCTTCCGGCTGCCGATCATTCCGCGCACGCGCAGCCTGGCGAGGTGACCGAGCGGCCCGAGGAGGCGGTTGTCCTTCGGGCCGCCGATGAGGACGACGGTCGCCTTGGGGCCGAGGATGCGCTTGATGTCGGACCACGACCTGCTCCCCGCGATGTCGAGCAGCAGGTCGTAGCGCCGGTCGCTTCGCGTGAAATCCTCGCGGGTGTAGTCGACGACGTGATCGGCGCCGAGCGAGCGCACGAGCTCGACGTTTCCCGCGCTACACACGCCGGTCACTTCCGCGCCGAACGCTTTGGCGATCTGCACCGCGAACGTGCCGACGCCTCCCGACGCCCCGTTGATCAGCACCTTCTGCCCCGGCTGAATCTGGCCGTTGTCGCGTAGGCCCTGGAGGGCCGTGAGACCTGCCACGGGCACGGCCGCTGCCTCCTCGAACGTGACGTTCGCGGGCTTCGGGACGACCGCTCGCTCCTCGCGCACACACACGTACTCGGCGAAGGCGCCGTTTCTGCCTCCGAACACCTCGTCACCCGGACTGAACTGCGTGACGTCCTTGCCCACTGCTTCGACCTGCCCGGCGAAGTCGACACCGAGCCGGTTGTCCTTGGGCTTGCGAACCCCCATCGTCATGCGGCCGAAGTACGGCCTGCCGCCGACCTCGTACCAGTCCGCAGCGTTCAGCGATGTCGCGCGGACGCGCACGAGCAGTTCGTCGTCGGCAGCCACGGGCGTGTCGATCTCTCGGAGCTCGACACCGGCGGGCAGGCAGTACCGGTCGCGAACTGCGGCTCTCATCAGACTCGCCCGCCGTCGACGACGAGCACGACGTTGCCCGTCTTCTGCCCGGTCTCGACGTAGCGCGTCGCCTCGACCACCTGCTCGAGCGGGTACGACCGGTCGATGACCGCCCGGTAGTGCCCCGCTTCGATGAGCTCCTTGAGGAAGACGACGTCCGCCTTCGTGTAGCGAGCGACTCCGATCCTCACCCTCTTGTCGCCGATCCATCGCGTCGACAGGGCGAGCAGCGGCGCGTGCCACATGAACCCGAGATCGGTCTCGATGAACGTGCCGCCGCGCTTCAGCGAGCGCCGACAGCGCCTGAACGAGTGCTTGCCGACCGCGTCGAAGATGATGTCGTACGTCTTGCCGTTCTTCGTGAAGTCCTCCTGCTCGTAGTCGACGACCTCGTCGGCTCCGAGCGAGCGCACGAGCTCGACGTTCTTCGTGTTGCACACGGCCGTGACGTCGGCGCCGAAGTGCTTGGCCATTTGCACACCCGCGGTGCCCACTGACCCGGAGGCGCCGTAGACGAGGATGCTGCGACCCTTCTGCAGACCTGCGTTTCGCAGGCACGACAGCGCAATGCAGGCTCCGTCGCATACAGCCGCCGCCTCTTCGAAGCTCATGCCGGTGGGCATGTGCGTGACCGCAGAGCTCTCCTGCACCGCGATGAACTCGGCATGCGTTCCCCAGCGGACGCCGAAGACGCGGTCGCCGACTTTGAACTCGGTGACGGCTGCACCGACGGCTTCGACCTCCCCGGCGAGCTCCATGCCGAGGATCTTCCGCTTCGGCCGCCGGAGGCCCGTGAAGAAGCGCGTCATGAACGGCTTGGCGCTGCGCCAGCCGCAGTCCGACCGGTTGACCGTCGTCGCATGGATCCTGACGAGGACTTCGGCCTCCTGGGGCACAGGCTGCGCGACGTCCGCGAGGCGCAAGACATCCGGAGGGCCGTACCGGTCGTGGACAACTGCTCGCATCGGGATCATTTCCTCTCGTCGGTTCGATGGAGGCGGTGAATGGGCCCGCCCTGTTTCCACGCCCGGCCGGCGCGGTAGAGCTCGGCGGGCCTGCCGCCCGCGGGACCGGGCTGCGTGCGCCGCCCGGTGGGGATGACCCAGCCGTCCTCGGCGACGATGCTGCGCCGGAAGTTCGCCGCGTCGAGCTCCACGCCCCAGACGGCTTCGTACACCCCCCGCAGCTCGGCCAGGGTGAAGGTCGAGCCGACGAACGCCGTTGCGACGCCGGTGACCTCGAGCTCGACGCGGACGCGCTCGATCGCGTCGCGCACGATCTGAAGGTGATCGAAGGCGAGGTCGATCTTCCCGTTCAGCACGTCGGAGACCGGCAGGAGTGCTGCCGCTGCGGCGTCGGAGCCGCCGACGACCGCCCCCACGTCGCGCAGCACTGCGAGATACGCGACCGTCACGACGTTCATGCGCGGGTCGCGCCCGGGATCGCCATACGCGCCGAACTGCGTGAGCAACGTCGCGGCGTCGACACCGGTCTCCTCGCCCAGCTCCCGCTTCGCCGCCTCGTCCAACGTCTCGCCAGGGCGCTTGAAGCCACCCGGGATCGCCCACATCCCCTCGAACGGCGCCTCGCCGCGGCAGACGAGCAGCGCGTGGAGCATCCCCTCGGACATGGTCAGGATCACCACGTCCACCGTCACGGCGAAGGCGGGGAACTGGGCTGGGTCGTAGCCAGGCGGGATGCCTGCATCCCTAGATTTGGTCGCCATGACTTTTACCCTAGCAGGTTGTTCTGGTCTTGTCGACCAAAACTTTCCCCCGTGATCGCCGAAGGCGGTCCTGCCCTACTCGGGAAGCCAGCCCTCGCGGTACGCGGTCGGCCGGCGGCCGGGCAACCGGTCGTACACCGCTCCGGGATCCATCGTGTCCGCCTCGGCGCTCGCGCCGTGACGCTTCGCCGCCTCGTCCGCGGGGAAGCCGATCCAACCGGGCTGCTCTGAATGTTCGCGTGCACCGATCGCGATCACGACGCAAGGACCGCTTCCGGCCCCGACGATCACGTGCTTCGTCTTCGGCGGGAGGTGCACGAAGTCCCAGGTATGGAGTGGCCGCTCCTCGCCTTCGACGATCAGAACCGCCTCGCCCGAGACGACGAGGAAGTCCTCCTGGTCGGCTTCCCAGTGGTACACGGCCATCGGTTCGCCCGGCATGAGCACGAACGGATTGACGCCGAACTGCGCGGCTTGCCGTTCGCCTTCGAAGTCGTCGAGTGCGACACACACGGCCCCGCGGCCGTCCGCATGACGCCACACGGCGTCGCGCAGGTTGAGGGCGAACCATCCCTCCCCTTTCGGGACGAGCCCGTGCTCGGTCTTCTCCAGTCTCGCCTCGGGGACCACGAAGTCGACGTTAGCGCAGCGCGTCGATCGACACGGTTGTGACGATTCCCTCGACGCTGCGCGCCAGCTTCGCATCCAGGGTGACGAAGGCGTCTGCCTGTAGCTGAGTGAGCGCGACGTACTCGGCGTCGTACGTCGAGGCCCATCGCAGCTGATCCGCCAGCTCCCAGGCCCGACGCCGGAGCACGGCGTCGCCGAGGAGCCGGATCGGCATCCGCCCGATGCGGGCGAGACGGTCGCGGGCGGCGTCGGCCGGGAGCTCACCGCGCTGAACCGCCTCGTGCAGAGCCGAGAGCGTCTGCGAACGCAGGAGCGTCGGCGCGAGCAGCTTGTGCTTGGCCGGAACGTCGATCTCTTCGCTCACCAAGTGGAGCACGGCGCTGGAGTCGACGACGAATCTGGTCAACGCGTACCTCCGGATCTGGATACAAGAACGCGAGCGTAAACCGTCGCGCTGATCCGGCTACGGCTGCTCGCGCGGCCGGCGCCAGGGCCAGCCGAGGAGGCCGAGGCCGACGACAACGCAGAGAGCTCCGACAACCGCCCAGAACGTGCTGCCGGTCATCGACGACCCCTGTATGAGGTCGAGCCCCTGCCCGATCCACACGGCGCCGGTCAAGACGAGCACGGCTCCTGCCACGCGTCTCGCGATCGTCACGGGGACTGAGCCTGCCGAACCAGGATCTCGCGCCCCTCGCTGAGCCACTTCCGCGCCCGGTCGACGTTCGGCCCACCGGGCGCGAGTGCGAGTGTTTCCAACTGAAGCTCGATCATGAGGAGTAACGCACGACGCGGATCGGGCTCTGTCAGCGCCGCCTCGATCCGCTCTCCCACACGTTCGGGCCGGTGGGGCAACGTCGCGGCGCGATCTCCGAGTCGCTTCGAAGTCGGCTGCCAGACGCGGTTCAGCGCGAAGAGGATGCGTACGACCCGTGCAGCGTCGTCCACCATCCATTCGAGAAGTGCGAGCCGTTCGCCCGGACGGAGGAGCGTCAGCAGACCTGCGGCATGGAACCCGCCCCATTTCAGGGCGGCATCCTCGATCCGAGCTTCGGCAAGCTCGTCCGGGTAGTGGCGCAGTCGCTCCTGCCACTGCGCCAGCAGCCCGGACGTGCGTAGGGCGACCCCGCTGGCCATCGCGTCGGCCGTCGCGGAGAGATCGTCTGCGAAGACGGCCTCGATAGCAGTCTGGGCATATGCGCGCGACCACCAGATCAGCTCGACCGGAGCGCCGTCGCAGTAGCCCGAGACACGCTTGGTCGGCACGTCCTGACGGCCCCATGTGCCAAGGTCTGTGAGCCCGGCGGCGGCGGCGAGCGAGAAGCAATCCGCGAGGTCGAGGTCGCCGCGAGTCACGATCAGCATCTCTATGTCGGAGATGTCGTCCGCGACGCCGCGTGAGACGCTGCCCGTCAACACGACTTCGTCGATGGTCATCGGCAGCGCATCCGCGATCCGCTGCGCGATCGAGCGCAACCCGACGCTCCGCGGCGTTGCCGTCATTCCTGCACCCTAACTTTGGTTCTCCGGTTAGTGTCCTCCAGGTGAACGTCACTGCTGAGGCGGCGCGGCGCTTTCTCGTAGCGCGGCACTTCCTCGCACCCGCGCGGTCTCTCGCGGGACGCCTCGACGGGGTGCTCGAGGTCTTCTGGAAGCTCGGGTCGATCCAGTTCGACCCGATCGCGGTCGCCGGCCGAAACCACGACCTCGTGCTGCACGCTCGTGTTGCCGGCTACGAGCCCGCCTGGTGCGACCTGCTCTACGAGCGCCGTGAGGTCTTCGAGGCGACCAACAAGGCGATGTCGTTCGTCCCGACCAGCGAGTTCCCGTGGTTCCGTCAGGTCATGGGCCGCAAGGGGCCCCGGTTCCACGCCGCTGCCCTCGCCGACAACGCCGCCGTGGCCGAGCGCGTGCTCGAACGGATCCGCGCGGACGGACCGCTGTCATCGCAGGACTTCGAACGCGAGACCGGCCCGACGAAGGACTGGTTCGGGATGCCGGAGAACGCCGTGCGCGCCGTGCTCGAGGCATTGACCGTCAAGGGCGTGATCGGCCTCGCGCGACGCGACGGCAACCTTCGATACTACGACCTCCTCGAACGGCTGCTCCCGGCCGAGCTGCTCGCGCACGAAGTGCCGGAGCGAGATCAGCTCCGGCACAAGCTCCTCTCCCGCTACCGCGCGCACGGCCTGCTCGGCCCCGGCGGCGCCGGCGGCACGTTCGCCCGGATCGCCGACCCGCAGGACCGCAACGAGCTGCGGAAGGAGTTGGTCGAGCTCGGCGTGCTCGTGCCCGTCGACGTCGAGGGCGTGCGCGGTAAGCGGCTCGTCCTCGCCGAGGAGCTCGCGCTGCTGCAGGCGCCGCCGCAGCCGACGCCCTCCGTCGCGTTTATCGCCCCGTTCGACTCGCTGCTGTGGGACACCGCCCTCCTCGCGAGCCTGTTCGACTTCGAGTACGTGTGGGAGGGCTTCTTCACGCCGGCAAAGCGCCGTTGGGGCTACTACGTGCTGCCCATCCTCTTCGGAGACCGCTTCGTCGGCCGGATCGAACCGCGGATCGACCGCGACCAAGCCCGCGTGGACGTGCTCGACATCTGGTGGGAGGATGGCTTCGCGCCGCGCCGCGCCGACGGGTTCGTCGATGCGATGCGCGATGCGCTCCGCGCGTACCTGCGCTTCGCGGGCGCCGACCGCCTCGAGTGGGCGCCCCATCTCGCAACGGAGAAGCGGCTCTTCCTCAGCCGCCCGTGACGGGACGCGTTGCGTATGGGCAGGCTGCGCGGGGAGCGGACGCTTTCCCGTATGTCGCGTTGAGCGGCGGAGGCGAGCGATGTAGCTTGCCCTCGTGAGTACTGAGGCAACCGGCGAAGGCGGAAGACGTTGCCGAGCGTCGCTCGTGCTTAGTGTCGTGGCGGCGGGTCTGCTCGGATTCGCCGCCTCCGCGGCGCCCGCGTACCGACACTCCGCGAAGGGCTGCGACCTTACATCGACTCAGAGAACTCTCGTCGTCCTCGACGGCAACCTTTTCGGCGACGTTCAGCAGCGGACGCGATATTTGTTCGGCTGGAGCGATAAGCCCGTCCTCGACCCGCTCGAATCCGTGAGGCTTAAGCGGCTGCTTGGCATTACGGGCACCGCCGAGCACATCTTCGAACTTCCATCCCTTCCGGGTGGAGAGTTCGACGATGAAGGCTCCTACTCCAACCTGACTGTTCGTTGCCCGGGCCAGTACACAGCCTCGTTCGTGACACGCGAGCGGGGATTCGCCCGCTTCTTGCTTCAGCAGACCCGTTTCTCGGTCCAACGCAGCTTCTGCATGCACACCCAATTTCTCCCAAAAGGCGCACGCGTAAGCACCCAGTTCGCGATCCCGCTGAAGTCGAGGCCGCCGCGCTTCACCGTCGACATCAACAACGACGGCCACGTCGATCGCAGCGGCAGTTTCAACGTTGGTGGGTCACATTTCCCCGACTTCATAGACTGTTGACCGACGTGCGAGGCTAGGGCAAGCGCGCAGATGAGCTGCGCCTGTGGATCGGAGGTCCGAATGGTCGCTCGAACATCAACTTGGTCAGGCTCTCCCGAGGCGCTCGATAAATGGGCCGAGCATGTGAAGACTCAAGTGAGCGGTTTCGTCGCCGGGCTACCAGGCAACGCGGGTGGCGCGTTCTTCATCAACCGTGACGCCGGCACGGCCATGACGCTAACGCTCTGGGACAGCGAGGAAGCGGCGGCTGAAACGGACAAGTTCGCAGACCAAAGTCGGGCGAGCACCATCGAAGCCACAGGAGTCGAGCTACTCGACCGTGGTGCCTACACAGTCGTGACGCAACTTTAGGATGAAAGACTCGCCTGCCGAGTTAGGCGTCGGCTGGGAAGCGTCGCTCGGCCTCGGCGATGATCGCCTTCATCGACGAGCAAACGGCCTTCTCCCACGAGCGCGCGACGATATTGCCCCAGAGCTCGCCGAGTCGCCCAAAGTCGGTTCCGAGTTCTCCTTCCCAAGTGAGGGCTGAGCCCCTCTCTGCGGTCTCCAGGATGAAGGACTCTTTGACGTGGGGTACCGGCCCTCGTACCAGCCGGAAGTTGATGCGTTCTGGTCGCTCGAAGTGGACGGTCTCGACGGTGCTCGTGATGCCGCACTTGACCTTCGTGAAGTGCGCGGCGAGGACCATGTCCGTGCCGCGTTCCCAAACGTGGAGGTGATCTTTCATCGAGCGCGGCGTCTTCTCGAGGTACGGACCTGCGATCACGTCAAAGACAGTTTCGCGGTCGGAGGCAATCTTCCAGGTCACGGGGCCGAGTTGGCGAACACGCCTACCGATACCGCTGTCGATGGTGACAGCGCCGCTCGCATATAAGCGATAGACGCGCTTGCCGCCGAGGAACAGGCCAATGTTGAGGAGTAAGCGACGCATCGTACGAGGCTAGCGATCGCAGAACCTCAGCGAGCTACCCTCGCATGGGCCAGCGTCCGGGAATGTGCCCTGAGTGGGCATGATCTGGCCATGGCGTCGGTGCGCTTAACGATCGTCCCCGATGAGATGTCGGCGACGCTGTCTGTCTCCTCGACGTCGTGCAGCTCCGGGTCGCCTTCCCGCCGGCACGCCAACACGACGTCGCTCTCGGCAAGGACTGCGAGAGCCTGTTGTCGAAGCCAGGCCTTGTCTCTGCCTCGGAAGGGGAACTCGCCCGTTGCATAGACCTCGACCGCATCCGAACCGCCGTTCGTAGTAGCCGCACGGGTCAGCGCATGCTCAAGCTGGCCTAGATTCGCCACGAGCCACCACTCTCGAAGCCCGTAGATGTGGCGGATGAACACCAATAGCTCACCTGTCCGCGCAAGTGCTTGGCGGATCGCCTCGCTGAGCTTGGGATCGGAAATCGAAAGGGGCTCGGACATGGACCCTGCCCAGACTTTAGACGCCGGCCTGCGCGAGTGTTCAGGAATGTCCCCTGACCGGAGGC
>Ga0307310_10000975_pt1 | contig 10313 bp, 10 predicted proteins | sample ER_DNA_197_FD_194502 | JGI IMG/M metagenome (GOLD analysis project Ga0307310, IMG submission 194502) | Bulk soil microbial communities from the East River watershed near Crested Butte, Colorado, United States - ER_DNA_197 | ecosystem: Environmental > Terrestrial > Soil > Floodplain | place...
CAGAAAATTGCCCGACTGCGAGCGGCCTCTGCTGATGACCCACGACACGGTGCCCGCGAGCGGGTTGGGCGTACCCTCGTCATCCTGCTTCGCGTTCCTGAAGAACGCGGCCACGTCGCGGAACGCGGCAAAGCCGATTCCGAGGACGGGCGGATCTTTGGCCGTGAACACGACCTGATACAGCAGACTCGGGTCGAACCCTTTCTTCAGGCAGATCTGTGTCGGGTCGGGCGTGCCGGGGAACGGGTTCGACGCGCTGCACTTCGCCCAGGCCCAGTCGGTACTCGGGATGGTCTTCTCGTCGCCGATCGCGCCCGCAATGGTTTCCGAGGCGTGCGTGGTGAGCGTCGCCTTCGCGGCCTCCAGGCTGAGCGGCTTGTACGGCAACGGACTGCCGAGCACGTAGATCGGCTGGGAATCAGGGCCGCGCACGTTGACGATGCGCCCCATGACGAGTCCGGTTACAGGCGAGCCATCCGGATTCTTCGCGACCGGCACGACGACGTAATCGTTGTTCTCTCCCGGAACGGTCCCGCCGGAACTGTCCCCCTGCCAGCCGCTGCTCAAACCGATGTCGCCCAGGCTCCGCTCGGCGGGCGCGATCGTCACGCGGCCGCCGCGATTCGGCACGTCGTGCCACAGCAGCCGGCTGCTTTTCGACATGTCGATCGGCTTGACGAGGAAGAAGCTCGCGACATATTCAACTCTGCCGTTGACGTTCCTCGGCGCGAGGCGGATGTCGGTAATGATCGCGTTGTGCGGATCGTTCGGATCGAGCTCCCCGTAGGCCCGGCCCGCCAGCGTCTCGTAGCGCCCCGCGACGCCGAACGATGCGCCCTCGAATGCGGGCGACACTTTCTTTTGGACGACGATCTTCTTCACCTCCGCCAGGGCCGGCGGCGGCAAGATCAGGAATGCGGCCCCGACGACCAGGAGGACAGCGAACGCGGTGCGTTTCACGTCGGACTCCTTTCTCACTTCATGTATTTCCCGATGATCGGCGCGAGATCTTTCTTCGTCTGAGCTGGCACGGCCTCCGGCCTTGTGATGATGGCCGTCGCCAGCGCGTCTTTGCACGCGCAGCTCCTCGCCGCGCCCAGGCGGCCGACGGCCGTCGCAATCGCCTGCTGCGCCGTTCGCGCATTCTGCATCAGGTTGGCGATGATCATGTCGACGGTCACCGAATCGTGATCGGGGTGCCAGCAGTCGTAGTCGGTCACCAGCGCGAGGGTGGCGTAGCAGATCTCGGCCTCGCGGGCCAGCTTCGCCTCCTGGAGGTTGGTCATCCCGATAACGTCCATTCCCCACGCGCGGTACAACTTCGACTCGGCCAGCGTCGAAAACTGCGGACCTTCCATGTTGACGTACGTGCCCCGGCGGTGCACCGTCGCGCCCACCGCTTCGGCCGAATCGGCGGCAATTTTCGAGAGCTCGCCGCACAGCGGATGGGCGAACGCGATGTGCGCCACGAGCCCCCGGCCGAAAAACGTGCTGATGCGTCCCCTTGTGCGATCGAAGAACTGATCCGGGATCAGGATGTCGAGCGGCTTGTACTCCTCCTTCAGGCTGCCGACCGCGCTGGCTGACAGAATCCGCTCGACGCCGAGCACTTTGAACCCGTAGATGTTCGCGCGGAAATTCAGCTCCGACGGCAGAATCCGATGGCCGATGCCGTGGCGTGCGAGAAACGCGACGCGCTTCCCGCCGAGAGTGCCGATGACAAACGGGCCGGATGGCTCCCCGAACGGGGTATCGACGGTCTGCTCTTCGCGATCGGTCAGCTCCGCCATGTCGTAGAGGCCGCTGCCGCCGATGATTCCGATCTGAACGGTCATAGATCAATTCTCACTCGCCGCTTGCCATCTTCTTCTTGGAGATATCCCGCGGCGATTACGGGATCGTGTTCGAAGAAGACGAGCATCTCCTGGTCAATCGCCTCCCCCACGAATTGCCGCTTTGCGGCCATTGAGTCGAGTGGATAGAGGTCGTACCCCATCACCCACACATCCGGCACATGCGCCGTGGTCGGAATCAGGTCGGCGACGAACGCCGCCGTCTTGCCGCCCGATTCGATCACGATCATCTGATGGTGCTGCGTGTGCCCGCCGGTCCGCCGCACCTTCACGCCAGGCATGATCGTCTGATCCTCGTCGACCAGCTGCAGCACGCCCGCCTCGGCGAGCGGAACATAATTATCCAGCAAGTAGCTGGCGCGCGTGCGGACGCTCGGATGGGTCGCATCCTCCCACTCGCCGCGCCGGACGATGTACTGGGCTCGGGGAAAGCGCGGGCGAAGCCGGCCGCTGGCGTCGCGGACGGTAAACCCGCCCGCGTGATCGAAATGGAGATGCGAGGCGAGCACGATGTCGATGTCTTCGGCGGCGAGCCCCGCTTCGGCGAGCGTGTGGTCGAGATGCCGGCTGCGCTCGACCCCGTAAATCTCGTGGAACTTCTCGTTCTCCTTGTCGCCCATTCCGGCGTCGATGATCATCGTCCTGGATCCGCGAACGACGAGCGGACGCATGGCCAGGGGAATCCGGTTCCGTTCATCGGGCCGGGTCTTCTGCGACCACATCGTCTTCGGGATCACGCCGAACATCGAGCCGCCATCCAGTCGGAAGAAGCCATCGCTGACCGATATCAGCTCGAAGTCCCCCAAGGTAAACCGTTGGATCGGCTGACGTGCCGGGTCCAAAAGGACCCGGCCTCCAGATGACGCGGGCTGTAGGGCGGGTCCTTTTGGACCCGTCGCGCGTGACTGCTTCAATTCAATCAGCACGCCTTGCGCGCTCGACGGATGAATGAACGCCACGAGCGCGCCTTCGGCGCCCGGGCGCGGCTCGTTGTCCACGAGCCTGGTGCCGCGCGCCTTGAGCTGGGCCAGCGCGGCATGAATGTCGTCGACGCGCAGCGTGATGTGATGGAGGCCCGGGCCGCGCTTCTCGATGAACTTTGCGATCGGCGATTCGGGCGCGGTCGCCGCGAGCAACTCCAGGCTCGCTCCGGCGGCCCCTGCCCCCGCGTCGCTCGGCTGACCGACCGGCACGAACTGCGCCCGTACCTGCTGGCTCGGCACGTCTTCGGGCGCTTCGACCTCCAGCCCGAGCGCGTCGCGATAGAAGCGGAGCGCGCCCTCCAAATCCTTCACGGCGATGCCGACGTGATCGAGAACAGCTTTCATATGATTCGAAACGGCCTAAAGGCCGTTCCCTACACCTGCTTGTAGGGGCCGGCCTTCAGGCCGGCCCGGGACATCAGCTCGTCTGCCGCCGTATACGGATCGATCGCGCGCGCGGCGACGCGCTCGACCATCGCGTCGAGCTCGCCGGGCTTCAGGACTGCGCGCTCCAGATGATCCATGAATCGCTGCGCGACGACTTCGCGCAGTCTGTACTCGCTGCGCCGCCGGCGTCGGGCGGCCTGGTTCGGTTCCGTCTGGCTGCGGAAACGCCAGATCGTCTCCACCAGTTCCGGCACGCCTGTACCGTTGGTCGCGATTGTCTTGAGGATCGGCGGACGCCACCCGGCTTCTTCTCCGGGCCCGAACGTCTGCAGCATCAGATTCGATTCGATTGCCGCGACAAGCCGATCCGCGTCGTCCCTGTCGGCCTTGTTGACGACGAAGATGTCCGCGATCTCCATGATGCCCGCCTTGAGCGCCTGCACATCGTCGCCGGTGCCGGGAACGAGCGTCACGATCGAGACATCGGCCGTCCGGATGATGTCGACTTCGTCCTGCCCGACGCCGACGGTCTCGATGACGATGATGTCCTTGCCGGCGGCATCGAGGACGAGGGCCGCGTCGCCGGTCGCGCGCGCGAGCCCGCCGAGATGCCCGCGCGTCGCCATGCTTCGGATGAAAACACCCTCGTCGTTCGCGTGCCCCTGCATGCGCAGGCGGTCGCCGAGCACGGCGCCGCCCGTAAACGGGCTTGTCGGATCGACGGTCAGCACCCCGACGCTGCGGCCACGGCCGCGAATGTCGGCCGTCATGCGGTCGACGAGCGTGCTCTTGCCGGCGCCAGGCGGACCGGTCACGCCGATGACGTAGGCGCGGCCGGTTTTTCCGAAAATCGTCTTCACGAGCGCGGCCGCCTGGGGATCTTCGTTCTCGATGAGCGAGATCGCGCGGGCGATGGCGCGCGAGTCGCCCGCCAGAACGCGCTCGGCCAACGTCATGACTCGGCCAACGTCATAAAACGTTAAACGCAGAGACCGCAGAGCCTTCAAGTCTCTCTGCGTGCTCTGCGCGCTCTGCGTTGATCGTGTTTCCGTTCATCTTGACAGCAGCTGCCGCGCGATCACGAGCCGCTGGATCTCGCTCGTGCCTTCGCCGATGGTGGTCAGCTTGACGTCGCGGAAATATTTTTCGGCCGGGTAGTCCTTCACGAAGCCATATCCGCCGAAGATCTGCACGCAATCGTCGGCCGCCTTGACGGCGATCTCGCTGGCGTACAGCTTGGCCATCGCCGATTCGAGCGTCGTCCGCTCGGCGCGGCCTCTCTTATATGCCGCGCGGTACGTCAGGAGCCGCGCCGCCTCGATCCGCGTGGCGTTGTCGGCAAGCTTCCATTGAATCGCCTGAAAACTGCCGATCGTCTTGCCGAACGCCCTGCGTTCGCGGGCGTAGTGGAGGGCAGCCTCGTACGCCCCCTGCGCAAGGCCGACGGCGAGCGCCGCAATTCCTATGCGGCCCGCATCGAGCACCTGCATCGTGTCGACGAAGCCGTGCCCTTCCTTCCCGAGCAGATGATCCGCCGGCACGCGGCAGTTCTCGAGCCGCACCTCGCTCGTATCGCTCGCCCGCATCCCGAGCTTGTCTTCCTTCTTGCCCGGCGAGAAACCGGGCGTCCCTTTTTCGACGATGAAGGCCGAGATGCCCTTACTGGGCGCGGCTCGAGGCGTGGTGACGGCCATGACGACCAGGATGTCGCCGATGCGGCCGTGCGTCGTAAACGTTTTCGATCCGTTCAGCACCCAGCCGCCGTCCGATTTCGCGGCCGTCGTCCGCATCGCTGCGGCATCGCTGCCGGAAGTCGACTCGGTCAAACCCCACGCGCCGATTTTTTCGCCCCGAGCCAGCGGCACGAGATGCAGCTGTTTCTGCTGTTCGGTGCCGGCCAGCGCAATATGAGCGGCGCACAGGCCGTTGTGGGCCGCCACCGACAGCGCGACCGCGGGATCGACGCGCGCCAGCTCTTCGATGCAGATGCAGTAGTCGATGGCCGACATGCCGGCGCCGCCATACTCTTCCGGAAACTGAATCCCCATCAGTCCGAGCGCTGCGAGCCGCGGAACCAGATCGGCGGAAAACTGCTGCGCCTGATCCCATTCGCGCACATGCGGGCGCATCTCGGCTTCGGCGAACTCGCGGATGCTGCGACGAAGCAGCTCCTGCTCCGCTGTCAGACGAAAGTCCATCGGCGTTCAGATTCTACTATCATGGATCCCATGGACATGACGTTAACGACGTTGGCTGCGTCAACGACGTCGACGCCGCCGCCGTCGCTCCGTCGCATCCTCACCATCACCGCGGCGGTGATCGTGCTCGTCGCGATGGCTGCCGCGCCCGCGCGCGCCGACGCCACGGTCTTCCTCGGCGCCGATACGACGCCATCGAACCGGCCGGTGAAGGGCTTTGCCGCCGGGATGGGGTTGATCATCGTCGCGTTCGAGTTCGAGTATGCGACGACCAGCGACGATGTGGCGGCCGCTGCGCCGTCGCTCAAGACCTTCATGGGCGACGCGCTGCTGCAGACACCGATTGCGATCTTCGGATTTCAGCCGTATGTCACAACCGGCGGTGGGGTCTATCGCGAGACGTTGGGCGCACACCAGGATACGAGCTTCGGAACGAACATCGGAGGCGGCGTCAAGGTGTCGCTGGCGGGGCCGCTTCGGTTGCGGGTCGATTACCGGGTGTTCAAGCTTGGAAGCGGTGCGCTGTATTCACCAGCGCACCGCTTCTATGCAGGACTCAATCTGAAGTTCTGAGCCGATCTACTTCAGATCCAGAACCAATTTGAGGTTGAAGAGCTGCTGGCCGGTGGCAGAGTCCGCCAATGTCTTGGCGAAATTGTAACCCTCCGTCGGACCGAACCCCTCCGTGAGGATCTGCTGCAGGCTGTAGTCGGTCCCTTTCGCGACAGGATCCGTGATCAGCATGTAGATCACGCCGTTTGGAGGAGCTTCGTTAGCCCTGAACACCTTCCAGCCCGCTGCCTGTTGTTTGCGTTCCGGCTTTTCGCTTTTCGCCAGCGCCTCTTTCACCTTGCCCATGACCATTTCGAAATCGGCGGTCTTGTCGGGTTTCACGGTGATTAGGAACACAGCGCCATCGCCTGCGAACGCGAACGGGCTCGCCTTTGGCGCTTCTGCCTGCCCCGCGGGCGCAGCGGGCGCAGCTTGCGCAGCCGCGGCCTGCACGGAGCCCGCGAAGAGAGCGCCGGCGACAAGTCCCAAGGCAACCCATCCGGGCCGCCCGACAGCTTCCGGCCTCACGAGCGATCGAAACATCATGGCCTCCTTAAACAAAAGGACTGCTACTCTAGCCCAAAGAACAGCTCAAGGGCTAGACGAAAGTGGTCATGAGCAAGAAGCATACCCTGGCGCGTCAGCCAAAGTCGCGGGCCTTCCCGTCGGAGAATTCCGGCCTGGAGGAACCGCTCGAGGTCCGCGCCATAACGGGCCCACACGTCTACGCCGTGGGCGGCACGAATCGCGTCGAGATTTACGCCATCCGTCAGCCGCAGGCCGGTGAAGAGCGCATCCCCGAGATGCTCATCTGATGACAAAAGTCGGCGATCGATGGCGGGCGACCCGGATTGCTCCAGTCGCCGTACGTACTCGTCGGTGGACGCCACATTTTTCCAACGGACACCTCTGCGGGTGGAATGCGCGCCGCAGCCGAAACCAAGCCATTCGCCATCCTGCCAGTATTTGATGTTGTGACGCGAACGCCGTCCCGGGCGCGCGACATTCGAGATTTCATACTGTTCGTACCCGTGTGCGTCCAGACGCTCCATCGCCGTCAGATACATCGCCGCCGCATCGTCATCGGGCGCCTGCGACCATCGGGCACGCGCCATATCGTCTTTGAGTGGCGCGTTCGGATACACCTCGAGCAGGTAAAGGGACATGTGTTCCGGCGCCAGCGCAATCGCGGCATCGACCGATTCGAGCCATTCCGCCACCTGCTGCTCGGGCAGCCACATCATGAGATCGAGACTAATGTTCTCGAATCCGGCCGCACGGGCCTCGAAGACCGCTGCCCGCGCGCGATCGGCGGTATGCAGGCGCGAGAGACGCCGCAATTCCGGCTCACGAAAGGATTGGACACCGAAACTGAGACGAGTGACTCCGGCGGCGCGGAATCCAGCGAGCCGCGCCTCGTCGACGCTTTCGGGGTTGGCCTCCAGCGTGATTTCGGCGTCGGCGGCCACGTCGAAAGCGCGCCGGCAGGCGGCGATGATCCGGACAATTTCGTCGGGCTCGAGCAGCGATGGAGTGCCGCCGCCGAAGTAGATGGTGTCGGCTGCATCCCCACCTGCCCCACCTGCTCTACCTGCCCGATCGATCTCCGAAATGATCGCTTCGACGTATCGCGTCTTCAGCGCCGCATCGAACAGGCCGCGGTTGAAATTGCAGTAGTTGCAAATGGCGGAACAGAAAGGGATGTGGACGTACAAACCGAGCATTTGGCGACTTGGTGAATTGGTGAATTGGTGACTTAGCGGATCAATTAAATCCCCAATTCACCAAATCACCAACTCGCCAACTCTCTAGGAGCCCGCCCGTCCTCCCGACCACTTGAGATCTCCCTTGCCGTCGCGGAGCTGCGCGCGCGCCTGCCGGCCCCCGCGCCCGGGCGCCGGCAGCACTTTCTTGCGCATCTTCCACATCGCGAGGAGATCGTCGACGCCGCCGTTGGTCGGCATCTCGCGGTAATCGGCGCCGTCCATGACCACGAACTCGCACATCTCGTGCAGACGGGATCGCATCCGGTGGCCGATGCGGAACAGCAGGGCGTTCGGGTCGGTGTCGTCGGGAATGTCCGCGTAATTCGATGTGAACAGCGTGAGGCGCCGCTCGTTGTACCGCGTATTGACGATGAGGTTCATCGTCTCCTCGACCCATTCGGACGTCTTCTCGGCGCCGAGATCGTCGAGGACCAGCAGATCCGCGGTCATCACCGGCCGCAGGACTTCAAGCTCAGTTGTTCGAATGGATGGATCGTAGGTGCTGCGGATGATGCGGAGCAGATCCCGGGTGTCGTAGAACAACCCGCGGGCCCCGGTTGTCTGAATCACCTGTTTGAGCACGGCGGCCGCCAGATGTGTCTTGCCGACGCCCGGCTGCCCTTCGAGGAACAAGCCGGCGCTGATCACCGGGTACGCCTCCGCGATACGGCGGGCCTGCGCCACGGCGCGCTCGAGCGATTCGTTGTAGGCGGTGAAGTTGGCGAATGTGCAGTGTTGATAGCGCTTCGGGATGTTCGCGTCGGCGAGACGCCTGTGCCCCACCTGATCGCGCCAGCAGTCGCAGCGGACTACGCGCCGGTCGCCGCTCGCCTGCGCGTCTTCAATCGGTTTCCAACCTGTGCCGTCGCACAACGGGCACGTCGTCGATGATTCAACCGGCACTACGTGATTTTATGATCGTTTGCGTGCCGGTTGATCGGTATCTTTCGCATCGGCGACTGATGATGGGGTGGACGTCGGCTGAACCGACCGGACGAGATCGGTCGGCGACGATTTGACGAGCGCCGTCGACAGGCGCTGCTCCCAATCCTCGAGGCCGCGCGCCATCTCGTGCTTGACGTACTGCATGAATTCGTTCACTTCGTGCTGCATCTGCTCGATTTTTCGGCGCATGTTGAGGATGATTTCCACGCCGGCGAGGTTGACGCCGAGATCTCGGGTAAGTGACAGAATCGTCTCGAGCTGCTCGAGATCCTCTTCAGAGTAGAGCCGCGTGTTCCCTTCCGTGCGCGACGGCTTCAAAAGCCCTTCGCGCTCGTACAAGCGCAAGGTCTGCGGGTGGATGTTGTACTTCTGCGCCACCGCGCTGATCATGTAATACGCCTTGCCGGTTTTCTTCACGAGTGTCCCTGCTGCCCTTTGTGGTCGATCACATCCCGCCGCACGTCCTCTCCGTTGATCCGCCCGAACTCCCGCAACAGCTCCTTCGATCGCTCGTCGAGCACTCTCGGCAGCACCAGCTTCACTTCCACGACGAGATCGCCGCGGCGCGCATCGCGCGGCGACGGCACGCCGCGGTCGCGCAGCCGGAACCGCTGGCCCGACTGCGTGCCGGGAGGCACGCGCAGCCGGACGTGACCGTCGAGCGACGGCACTTCGATCTTCGCGCCGAGCGCCGCCTCGTGGACCGCAATCGGCATGGTGACGTGCAGATCGTCCCCCTCGCGATGAAACAGCGGGTGCGGCTCGACCTGCACCATGATGTACAGGTCCCCGTTCTCGCCGCCGTTGCGGCCGACGTGGCCTTTCCCGGGCACCCTGACCCTCGCCCCATCGCCCAGGCCCGCCGGGATGTTCATCGTGAGCGGCTCGATTCGCATCTCAACCTGCTGACCCGAACAGGTGGGACAGCGCGATCGGCGCTGCCGCCCCGTGCCCGCGCATTGCGCGCAGGTTCGCGAGAACACCATGTGCCCACGGGCGCTCTTGACCGTCCCGACGCCCTGGCACGACAGACAGCGCGTTTCGGCGATCTGCTGCCAGCCCGCGCCGCGGCAGGTGCGGCAATGCTCCTGGCGTGTGACGGTCAGCGGATGCGGGCCACCGCGAACCGCCTCTTCGAAGCCGATGGTGATCGTCTGATGGAGATCGCTCCCGCGTTCGGGGGTGCCTTCGTGACGGCCCGTTTCCCGCTGGTCGAGCACGTCAGCGAACAGATCGCCGAAGGTCGAGGCCGCGGATCCACTGACGCTCACCGAGAAATCGAACCCCTCGAAACCAAACGGCGACGGTTCCGGCAGCATCGTCGACGCCCCGGTCGTGTCGTAGCGGCGACGGCGATCCGGATCGACGAGCGTCTCGTAGGCTTCCGCGATCTGGCGGAACTGCGCCGCCGCCAGCCGATCGCCCGGATTGATGTCCGGATGGTACCTGCGGGCGAGCCGCTTGTAGGCGCGCTTGATGTCGCCCACGCTGGCCGCCCGCTCGAGGCCGAGGACGATGTAGAAATCCATGAGGACGTCTACCCGGGGACCCTCATTGTTTCCCCTCGTCTACGACTTCGGCGTCGATGACGTCGCTCTTCGAATCGGACGCCGATCCAGCGCCCGCCGC
>Ga0307310_10000979_pt1 | contig 10304 bp, 8 predicted proteins | sample ER_DNA_197_FD_194502 | JGI IMG/M metagenome (GOLD analysis project Ga0307310, IMG submission 194502) | Bulk soil microbial communities from the East River watershed near Crested Butte, Colorado, United States - ER_DNA_197 | ecosystem: Environmental > Terrestrial > Soil > Floodplain | place: USA...
ACACCTTCACCCCGGCAGCGGTCGCTCGCGTCTCCACCTCACGCCATACCGTGCCGAGCGAGGTCACCGTGTGATCGAGCAGGTTCATCGACACCTGCGCGCGCGGCGGGTCGGTGAGCATGAAGCCCTTCGCCTGCACCGCGGGAAGACCGCCCGAGGACTCGCGGATCTCCTTGGCGATCCGCTGCGCGAGCTTCAGATCCGTCGAGTCGAGCTCGATGTTGAACGCGATGAGAAACGGACGCGCGCCGACCACGATCGCGCCGGCCGTCGCGTGCATCCGTTTCGGTCCCGCATCCGGGACGTGGGTGGTGTCGAGGAGCGCCGCGAGGCCCTCGTACTCGGGCTTGCGGATGTCGGGGAGTCGCACGCGCTCGGGCCGCGAGGCGGCCTTCGCGTAGAAGTAGACCGGCACCTGATGCCGTTCGGCGACCTCGCGGCCGAACCGGTGCGCGAGCTCGACGCACTCGTCCATCGTCACGCCCGCCAGCGGGATGAACGGCACGACGTCGACCGCGCCGAGGCGCGGATGCTCGCCCTTGTGTGTGTTCATGTCGACCTCTCGGAACGCGAGGTCAATGAGCGCGTGCGTCGCGCGCACCACCGCGTCGGGTTCGCCGGCGTAGGTGAACACCGAGCGGTTGTGGTCGATGTCGCTCGTGCGGTCCAAAAGACGAACCCCCTCGGTCGCGCGGATGGCGTCCGCGAGGCGGTCGATGACGTCGCCGCGCCGTCCTTCGCTCACATTCGGGACGCACTCGACGAGCCTCGGCACCGCGCGAGAGGCTAACGCAGGGAGGGTGCGCTAGTGCCGGGCGGCCTCAGGCGATCGGCCCTCCGCGTTGCGGATCCGACGCGTGAGCATCGGCAGCAGCGCAAGCGCGATCTGGGGGTGGCTCTCGAGGATCCCGCGGAAGTGCCAGCGCTGAATGCCGAGCGCGGTAGTCGGTTCCACCGCGCGAGCGGTCGCGGAGCGCGGGAACTCGTCGAGCAGGGCCATCTCGCCGAAGACATCGCCGGGACCGAGCGTAGCGATCTTCTGCTCCTTGCCGTCGCGGTCCTGGACGATGTCGACCTTGCCCGACCGGATGATGAATGCGCCGACGCCGGTGTCGCCTTGCCGAACGATCTCCTGCCCAGGTTCGTACCGCTGTTCGACGGCGGCATTCGCGATGGCCTCGAGCGAGCGCTGATCGAGATCCTCGAACATGGAGACCCGCTTCAGGAAGTCGATGCTCGTCGTCGGCACGGGCGGGATGCTAGCCGATACTCCTTATCCATGCCCGAATTCCGTATCGAGGTGGCCCAGGACATAGCCGCCTGCGCGGCCACCATCCCACTGCAGGAGGAGGTTTGGAGCGGCGACGTCGTCGTCCATCCCCAGCTCCTGCTCGCCGTCGTGCACAACGGCGGGTTCGTCGCGCTCGGGTACGCGCCGGAAGATCCCATGCCGGCGGGGTTCGTGTTCGGGTTCCTCGGGATCCACGACTACCACTTCAGGCACCATTCGCACATGCTCGCGGTCCGTGACCCCTATCGCGGGAGCGGGCTCGCGCAACAACTTAAGGAGGCGCAGCGCGATCACTGCCTCGACCAGGGCATCGAGATCATCGCGTGGACGATGGACCCGCTCGAAGCGCGCAATGCTCGCTTCAACTTCGGGAAGCTCGGCGCCTACACGCGCACCTACCACCGCGACTTCTACGGCGCGATGCCCGACAAGCTCAATCAAGGGCTTCCGTCCGATCGCATCTACGTCGAGTGGCCGATCGGTCACGACCGAACCTACAAGCGCCTTCGCGGCGAAGACATACCCGCGTCGCTCGAAGATGCGGAGCGTGAGGGAGTCGCGTACCTGCTGCGCGCCGACGGTGAACGCCCCGGCGCGCTCGCCGAGACGATGGGGGCGTCGCATCTTCTCGTCGAGATCCCGCGGGCGTTCCAGGAATTGAAAGCGCGCGACGCGAAGCTCGCGCTCGAGTGGCGGCTCGCGGGTCGTGGCGCGTTCGAGCGCGCGTTCGGCGAGGGCTACGCGGCGGTCGAGTTCCTTCGCGCCGCCGACGGTCGCGGCGCGTACCTCCTTGTGCCCCAGCCGCGCCGTGATCTCACTCTCGACACGGACGACGACGTATGAAGCTGGAGCGCGTCGAGCTCTTCGTGGTCCGCCTCCCGCTGAAGAACGCGTACGAGACCAGCGGCGCACGCGAGACCCACATGACCCGCGTGCTCTGCCGCGTCGAGTCCGAGGGAGCGGTGGGGTGGGGTGAAAGCGTCGCGGGTGAGACCCCGTGGTACTCCGGCGAGACCGCGCGCACCGTCCTGTACGCGCTGGAGGAGTTCATCCTCCCGGAGCTTTTCAAAGCGGACCTCGCCTCGGCTGACGACGTCGATCGGAAGCTCGCCTGGATCCGCGAACACCGCATGGCGAAGGCGACCGTCGAGATGGCCGTCTGGGACCTCTTCGCGAAACGCGCGAACAAGCCGGTTTCCGCTCTCCTCGGGGGAACTCGCGACCGGATCCTTTGCGGCGTCGCGATCGGCATTCAGCCGTCGATCGAGGCGCTCATGGAGACGATCCGACGCGAGCTCCAGGGCGGCTACCAGCGCGTGAAGCTGAAGATCAAGCCGGGACTCGAGGTAGAGATCGCGGAGGCCACACGGAAGAACTTCCCCACCCTGGCTTTCATGCTCGACGCGAACTCGGCCTACACGCTGAAGGATGTCGGTCTCTTCAAGCGGATCGACCCCACGAAGCCGACGATGATCGAACAGCCGCTCGCGCACGACGACCTGGTGGATCACGCTACGTTGCAGCGCCAGATCGCCACGCCGATCTGCCTCGACGAGTCGATCCACACGAGCGAGGACGCCCGCAAGGCGATCGAGATCGGCGCGACGAAGGTCATCAACATCAAGGCGGGGCGGGTCGGCGGACTCGCGTCGGCGAAGCGCGTCCACGACGAGTGCGCGGCGCGCGACACACCGGTGTGGTGCGGCGGGATGCTCGAGATGGGAATCGGCCGCGCGCACAACGTGCATCTCGCGTCGCTCCCGAACTTCCGCATACCGGGCGATGTGTCTGCGTCGGCGCGTTACTTCGAGACGGAGATCATCGGCGAGCCATTCACGGTCGAAAAAAACGGGACGATGAAAGTTCCGACGAAGCCGGGAATCGGTGTCACGGTGCTCGAAGACGTCATTCGGAGGATCGCGCTCGAGCGGAAGGAAATTCGTCCCTAGCTACGTGTAGGCCGACCCCGAAAGGCGAGGGCTTCTTTTGCAGCATCGCTGCAGATCCATGGCACGCCGAGACGCATGGCAAGCGTCATCGCCGGCTCATCGTTGACCGCATGAGCGTGGACCTCGACGCCGCCGGAGCGAATCGTTGCGACGACTTCTTCGCTGAGCTGGTTGGGACTCAGGTGCACTGCGTCCGCCTTCGACAGTCTCGCGCCGTGCAGCGCTGCGTAGGCGACGACATCCAGCCGCATCCAGCTTTCAGACATCGGGAAGAGAAAGGCCGTCGCGATCCCCGGACACAGCTCGTGGATCACGGTGAGGAGTGTTGGGTGAAACGACGTGACCTCCATCCGACTCCAAGCGCCTCGGAACTCGCCAACGGCCGAAGCCACGCGTGATGCCGCCTCCGGCTCTGGCCCCTTCATCTCGATCTCCAGCCAGATTTTGCCGGCGAACTCCTTCAACACTTCCTCGAGCGTCGGGATCGGATGTCGCCGCGACAGCTCGACCCTCGGATCCGTGACTTTTTCACGCCGGAGCTGCAACGCCGTCAAGCTGTAGATCGGCACCGGGGGCGTCGCAGCCTCGTCGGTGTACCAGTTGTGGTGAACCATCGGGACGCCATCTCTGCTCAGCCGCACGTCCAGCTCGATCGCGTCCGCGCCCAGCTCGAGCGCGGCCCGAAACGCCGCCATGGTGTTCCCTGGCGCTCGAGAGGTCACGCCGCGATGAGCAACGATCCTGAACCTCGGCGTCGCGCCGTCCACCGGTCGAGGCTGATCCCGCAACACGTCAAACGCCCAACTTCAGCGCGACGCTCGAGCCTCCGCGGGCTTGACCTCGGGCTTGTCTTCGGGCCACACGACAACTTCGTCGATCACCGTTCCGAATGCATCGACGAGCCGAACGTAGTCGCCTTTCTTCCAGATGAGCTTGGCCGCGCCGACAGGGCCCGCCGCGTACACATGCTTTCTGCCGGGTGCGAGGTCGTCGGCGAGCGGATGCGTCGCGGCGCGCGCCCGCGAGCCTGAGTGGATGCGATAGACCTCGCCGGCGCGGACGAAGGCTGGCGAGCCCCAGGTGTAGACCCATTCCCACTCGATCGGCTTGGCCACCTCGGGCTTCCAGAGCCCGCGCAGGTGCTGGAGCCGCCAGTTCGCGAAGTCGCTCGAAAGATCCGCGAAGACCTCCACCCACTCGGCATTGGCGTCCGCGACCGGCGTGTCGACCGACGCGGGATGGATCATCAGGATGTGCCCCTTGTTCGCCTCGACGGGGCGGAAGTCGGCCATGTGTGCAGAATAGCCGCCGCATGACCGGTCACGTGCGCGCACTTCTTGCCGAGGTCGCGGGCACCTTCCTGTTCTTCTTCGTCGGCGCCGGCGCGATCATCGCAACCGGCGGCGACAACCTCGTGGCCATCGCCCTCGCGCACGGCCTCGGACTTTCGGTGGCGGTGTCTTCGTTCGGAGCGCTCTCTGGCGGCCACTTCAACCCGGCCACCACCTTCGGGCTCGCGATAGCGGGCAAGCATCCCTGGTCACGGGTACCGACGTACTGGGTCGCACAGGCAGTGGGTGCGCTCATCGCCGGATTCGTCTTGCGCTACGCGTTCGAGTTCGATCCGAGCGCCCTCGCACGAACGCACGTCGGAACGCCGGGGCTCGCTCCGAACGTGACCGACCTCACCGGCATCGTGGTCGAGGGGATCCTCACCATCTTCCTGCTCTGGGCGGTCTTCGGGACGGCGGTCTCACCGCTCGCGCCGCGTATCGGCGGCTTCGGGATCGGACTCATGGTCGCGGCCGACATCCTCGGCGGCGGCGCGATCACCGGCGCCGCGATGAACCCGGCGCGGTGGCTCGGAACGGCAGTCCCAGCCGGCTTCTACGACCACTGGTACGTCTATTTCATCGGCCCGCTGATCGGTGCGGCCATCGCGGGGCTGTCGTACCGCTACGTGTTCGCTCCGCCGCCCGACCTCGCGCCTTCGAGACCTGTCGCGCCGGAGCCGTAGCGCTTGACATGACGCGCGACGAGATCGATCGGATCCTCGAGCGCCACTTCGCGGCGGAGCAGAAGCGCGACATCAACGCGATCCTCGCCACGTACACCGAAGACATCGAGCACGACGCGGTCGGCCGGCAGCCAAATCCGATCACCGGAAAGGCGGCGATCGGCGTCTTCTACCGCGAGTTCCTCTCCGACCTCGAGCACGCGAAGGTGATCCCGGTCCGCCGACTCTACGGCGACGACTTCGCGGTCGATGAATCGATCGTGGAGGGGTACGCACACGGGCGCCCGTACGACCTCGAGGGTTATGGGCGGCCGGTCCGCTTCCGGCTGCTGCACCTCTTCGAGTTCCGCGACGGTCTCATCTCACGAGAGAACGCGTGGCTCGACATGCTCGCTATCCAGCGGCAGCTCGCGCCGCCGCGCCACCAGCCAGTGAACCCGACGCGGCGGCTTGCGCCGCCGCGTCAGTTATCTACGTCTACAGTCGGCTGGCCAGCAGGATCAGCAGATCTGCGTATTCCTCCGTGATCGCCTTCCCACGCTGCGCGTTCACTTCGTTCGTGAACGCTTTCAGGATGTTTTCCGCGGCCTTGAGGTTGCCGCGACTCCGTGCGGCGGCGGCGTTGTCGAGCTTGGCGCAGAGCGATTGCGCAGCACCGTTCTTCGCGGCCACTCGTTGTGCGAGTGCGCACAGGGTCGCCTCGTCGTTCATGAGGATCCGCACGACGGACGGATCGTGGTCGCTGGCCTGGTCGGCGAACTCGGCGTTCACGTGAACAACGTCGAGCGTCGATCGGTTGAGGAGCGAGCCGCTGACCAGGATGTGGTCGAGGGTCTGCGAGTTCCCCTCGAAGACATAGCTATACCGCTCGGCGAGCGGGACTGTGTCGTAGAGGTCGGTGAGGCCCGCGGCCTCAAGAATGTGGATCGTCTCGGAGAACTCGAAGTCGTTCAGGTCGCCGAGGACCACCACATTGGCGTTCGGGTCGATCGCGCGGATCTGCTGAACGAATCCCGCCTCGATCGTCGCCTGCTGGTGCCGCTGCACCTCTGACGACCGGACGGGCGGCTGGAATTTGCCGGTGAGCGGCTGGTCGCCGCCCTTCGAGTTGAAGTGATTAGCGATGACGTAGAGCCGCTGCCCGTTGAAGACGAATTCCGCCGCGAGAGGCTTGCGGCTCGAGTTCCATGCGGTGTTCGTCGGGTCGATGCGACCTGGGCTGAACGAGAGCTGTGCGGTGCCGCCCGCGTTCGTGACCGTCGTAGCGGTCGTCGAGTCGCCGCCGGGGCGATCGACGAACGCGAGCCCGCGGTCGGTCCGGAACAGGAAGATCTGACGGATGTTCCCGCCCGGCTCGCCGCCGTCCTGATCGTTGACCGGGTTGATCTGCCGATAGCTGTACGTCGGCCCGCCCGCGTTCGTGATCGCGGTGATCAGGGTTGCGATGGTGACCGATGGGTCGACGACGCCATTGTCAGTCGCACCGTTGTTGTCCTGGACCTCTTCGACCGCGATGAGGTCCGGCGACTTCACGTTGTTCACGATGAGCGCGGCCAGCGTGTCGAACTTCGCCGCGCCGTCACCCGGGTCGAGGTTCTCGACATTGAAGGTCGCGACAGTCAGCTCGTTCGCGGTCGGAACGGTGGCCATCTCCTTGGTGAGGAGACCGGGCACGCGGACGGGGGCCTGGGTGAGCTCGACCATGAAGAGCCCGAAGTTGTAGTCGACGACTCCGGTGACCGAGCCGGCGAAGTGATCTCCGACGTTCAGGCCGCCCGGGATCGAGACGATCGCGTCGTCGACGACGATCCGTTCCGGATTGCCGTCCTCGTAGCTGTAGAGGATCCCGCCGTGGGCGGTGCGCGGGCCGGCCCACGATCCGTTGTCGGGAAGGACCGGGATCTCGTTGAAGGAGTTCGTCGGGCCGACGATCACCGGGTCGTTGATCTGCACGAGCATGCCCTCGAGCGATTCGTAGAAGTCGAGGCCGTCGCTCGCGGGATCGAAGACGCCGCTTGTCTCGACGTTCCCGCTGCTTGCATCGTCCTCGATCACGGACGTCGGCGGCATCCGCCCGCCGAGGCCGATGACCGTGGCCAGGGGCACCGCGTTGCCGTGCGAGAGGACCGTCGTGGTCGGAGCGACGAGCTCGGTCGTGGTCAGGTTCGCGGTCGCCGCGCCGCCGGGCCGGAACTCGCTGACCGTCGCCTTCACGCGAACCGCGTCACCGACGCTCACGGAGGTCGGTGCGCTGCTCGTGAAGACGAAGATGCCTTCGGATGTCGACGAGTCGGAGTCCGGACTCGGGTCCTGCAGGTTGTAGCCGTTGCTCCGTTTCGACGTCACTATCCCTGGGATGTTGCCGAGGGTCTGGCCGACCACCGGAGAGATGTGCGCAGCGCCCTGGATGTCGTGAATGAAGGTCGGTGGCGGCGGGGGCGCCTCGGTCATGAAGCTGAACCCGTAGTTCGCGGACATGTTGTTCGGCGGGTCCAGCGTGTCCTGGTCGGTGACCTCGGAGGCGAGGACGGTCACCGTGCAGTTCTCCGAGAAGGCGAAGTCGACGGCCGGGTCGAGCGTGAACGTGGTCGGGCCGCCGGTCTGGACGGCGGTGTGCGAGCCGCTCGTCGCGCAGACGATCGTGTACCAGGCGCTCGACACGTTCACTGCCTCGCTGAAGGTGATCCTGACGTCTGTGTTGAAGGCAACGCCGATCGCACCGTCGAGCGGAGAGGTCGCGCTAACTGCCGGTGCGTTGTCGCCGGTGCAGAAGTGCAGAGGCGACGCGGTATTGCGGGGTGTAGGAGTGCCGACTTCGAAGTCCGCGGCGTTGTCGTCTGTCTCCGTGCAGCCGGCGTTCCTTCGCGAGGCTGAGGTGGGATTCGCCGTTGTTGGAGTCGGACCTGTTCCTTCGAAGCAGGTCGTCGTCGTGGTCCCATAACCGACAAGGTCGACTACCGACGCCCCCGTGGGGCAGGACGTCCCGGTCGTGATCGTCGTCTGATTGCTGATCAGGGCGACCTTGCCCGCGCCCGCGGCCATCGGGATGGAGCCGGATGCGTCAGGCGTGGGGAGATTCGTGGTGCCTCCGGCTCCTGCCAGTTCCTGAATCAGGTAGTACTGCCCCGGGTTGAGGCTGACGGAGCTCAGATTCGTTCGCTGCCAGCTCGACCCGCCAGTTGCCGCGTATTGGACGGACCACCCCGTCAAATCGACCGCGGCCCCGCCGCGATTGAAGAGCTCGATGAAGTCGTTCTTGAACGTGGCGCCGGCATTGCCGCCTCCGCCGTAGACCTGGCTGATCACGACTGTCGTCGATGCCGCATCGGCCGGCTGGCTCAATGGCACCACGGCCATGACCAGCGAGACAAAAACAGCGAAAGTCAGAAAACGGCTACGGAACATCCCCACCCTCACTCAAGCGATTCGGCCCGCGCGCCTCGTCCTCAGGCAGAGTACCGGAATGACAAGCATATGGCTCGATGAAATCGCGCCCGAGATTCACGGACCGCTCGAGGAGGACACGAGCGCCGATGTCGCGATCGTCGGCGCCGGCATCGCCGGCATCGCGACCGCCTATCACCTGACGCAGGCGGGCGTGAAGCCAGTCGTGCTCGAGGCTCGGACGGTCGCCGAAGCAGCGAGTGGGCGGAATGCGGGCTTCCTTCTCGCAGGCGTCGCCGAGAACTTCGTCGCCGCCGCGCGCCGCTACGGCGAAGATCGCGCACTTCGTATCTGGCGGTTCACCAGACACAACCAGGAGCTCGTCCGCGAGATCGTGACGCGCGAACGCATCTCGTGCGACCTCGCCTGGAACGGGTCGGCCCAGATCGCCGGCGACGATGAGGAGTGGGCGGAGGTTCGCGACAGCGCCGAGCGTCTAAAGAAGGAAGCGGTGCGCGTGCGTCTCGTGCCGGACGAGCACGCGGCTATCTACGACGAGGACGGCGAGCTTCACCCGGTGCGGTACGTACGCGCGCTTGCCGCAGCAGCGATCGCTGCCGGCGCCCGCATCCACGACGGAACACGCGCGATCTCCGTGTCCAAAGGCGAAGTCCGTACGGAACGCGCTCGCGTGCGGGCGGGAGCGGTCGTGGTGTGCGTCAACGCGTACTCGCGGCACTTGGTGCCCTTGCGCGTGCGGCCGGTGCGCGGGCAGATGCTCGCCACCGCGCCTGTCGCGCACCGGGTCTGCGAGCGGCCGGCCTACGCCAACCGCGGCTACCGCTACTGGCGCCAGCGCGCCGACGGCTCCCTCCTCGTAGGCGGATGGCGCGACACGGCCGCGGACGAGGAGGTCGGCGAAGAGGAGCACACGACGCCCCGCATCCAGCAGCAGCTCGAGCGTTTCCTCCGCGAGCGTTGCGCCGACGCGCAAGTGACGCATCGCTGGGCGGGAACGATGGGCTTCTCGCACGACGCGCTGCCGTATGTCGGGCGCCTCGACAGCGGTATGTTCGTGAACGCGGGCTTCACCGGCCACGGCATGGCCTTCGCGACGGCGACCGGCGAGCTCATCGCGGACGTCCTCCGCGGCAAGAAAAGGAATGAGACCGATCTGTTCGCGCCTGAGCGTCCCTGAGCGGGCAAGCAGGCGAGCCTTTCATGCGATCCAGATCGTTGAAATCTATACATGCACGCCTCGCTCGTCCCGACCGCGAACGATCTCGCCGGGCTGCTCGGGTACGTCCTCGGCAACCCGTACCTCTTCATTAGCTCCAGCACCGTGATGACGACCGGGCTCGTCCTGGGGGCGGTCGCGGTCTCGATGGTCCCGCGAAGCGCGCCGCTCATGCGCATCGTCGCGCCGCCGCTGGCGATGCTGCTCGTGTACTTCGGCGCCGGCAGCATGGTGCTCGCGACCGAGATCTTCGTCCGCTTCCATGACTCGATCCCTGACGCCACGGAGACTCAATTCGTGTCCGGCGTCGGCCACTTCCTCGAGGCGGCGGCGGGTATCGCCGTCCTCACACCGCACCTGCGGGCGCGATCGCGCCTGACGTGGATCGTCGCGAACGCGGTGGCGGTCGGCTACTGGGCAGCCCAC
>Ga0307310_10000980_pt1 | contig 10301 bp, 8 predicted proteins | sample ER_DNA_197_FD_194502 | JGI IMG/M metagenome (GOLD analysis project Ga0307310, IMG submission 194502) | Bulk soil microbial communities from the East River watershed near Crested Butte, Colorado, United States - ER_DNA_197 | ecosystem: Environmental > Terrestrial > Soil > Floodplain | place: USA...
TCAGCTGGGCTCCGGTGTTACCTCGATTGCGGCGAGACGCGTCTGGTCGCTAAATCCCTACTGTGACCGAGCCGACCCCGACCAATCCTGTCGCCGCCGTGCCCCCCAGCGCGTCGGCCAGTCGTTGGCGATCCCGTCGGACGCTGCTCGTGCTGGCGGCGATCAGCATCGGGTGGAAGGTGCTCGTCTTCACGCTTGGCGCCGCGCTTCCGCGCTGGTTCGTGTCCGACGGCATCGACGACCTCCCGCCGGAGTTGCGACCGTACGGCGACAGCGCGCGCGCGACCGCGATCGCCTTGTGGAACGGACCGGTCGAGCGCCGCGGCCTGATCCGGACGGTGCGCGTCATGAGCGTGGACAGCTCGTCGCAAGAGGACACCCTGTCGGGGGCGGGGTGTGACGGCCGCAGCGCACGGGTGCGCGCCTACACTTACTTCGCGATTCCGTACTCCGAGGTGCGCACGTTCTGTGATACCGGCACCGTCGTCTACCGCGTGCTTCGGCGGCGTCCTCGCCACCCCAACTGAGCGGCCGCGCGAGCGAGCATGAGCAACACGAGGGCGCCCGTTAGGCCGAGCGCGGCGGCGACGCTCGCGCGCCCGCTGCGTGCGATCGCCGCCACGGGTCTGCTCCTCGCCTTCGCGATCGCGCTGCTCGCCGCTCTGCTCGCGTTAGGCGGCTACGACGTGTCGCTCGCACTCGGCGCGCTGTGGCGGGGATCGGTGGGCTCCTCCTATGCGGTCACCTCGGCGACGCTCGTTCGCGCGACCCCACTGCTGCTCGCCGGGCTCGCCGTCGCCATTGCCTTCCGCGCCGGCGTCTGGAACATCGGCGCCGAAGGTCAGCTTCTCGTCGGCGCGACGGCCGCCGTGGCGATCGCTTCCCTGCCGTTCCCGGGCGCCGTGCGCATCGCGCTCGCCCTGATCGCCGCCTGTGCGGCGGGCGCGCTCTGGGCCGCGCCCGCTGCGATTCTCCGGCGGCGCGGTGTGCTCGAGGTGATTTCCACGATCATGCTCAACTTCGTAGCGCTCAACCTGGTCGGCTTCATAGTCCGCGGTCCGCTGCAGGAACCGACGCACGCGTACCCACAGAGCTCGGCGCTTCCACTCGAAGCGCGGCTGCCGCGCGTGCCCGGAACGCGGCTTCATCTCGGCGTCGCGATCGCGGCGCTCGCCGCCCTAACGTTGTGGGTGCTCATGACCCGGACAGCGTGGGGGTTTCGCGTGCGCGCGGTCGGTGCCAACGCGCGTGCCGCGGCGATGGCGGGAATGATCGACGTACAGCGCACGACGCTGTCCGCGTTCCTTGTCAGTGGCGCGCTCGCCGGGCTCGCCGGCGGCATCGAGGCGACGGGAGTGACGTTCGCGCTCTACGAAGGACTCTCCCCCGGCTACGGCTACACGGCAATCGCCGTGGCGCTCCTCGCGCGTCTGGATCCATTGCTGGTGATACCGAGCGCGTTTCTCTTCGGAGCGCTCGAAGCCGGCGCGACGGCGATGCAACGCGACGCCGCCGTGCCCGCCGCCCTGGTATCCGTCGTCGAAGGCAGTCTCGTGCTGCTCGTGCTTGCCGCGCCGCGATTGCGCACCGCGCTCGATGGCGCACTCACCCGGCGGGTAGAAGCCGCATGACCCACGGAGCGCTCGGCGCCTTCCTCGAAGCGACGGTGCGAACGGCAACGCCGCTCCTCCTTGCCGCGACGGGAGAGCTGATCGTCGAGCGGTCGGGAATCATCTTCGTCGGGCTCGAGGGATCGATCCTCGCCGGCGCGCTCGCCGCGGCCGCTGGTGCGTACGCGATCGGAGTGGTGGGAGGAACGGTTCTCGCCGCGGTCGCCGGCTCGCTGGTCGCCCTGCTGTTCGGCTTCTTCGTCGTCCGGCTGCGCGCCGAGCAGATCGTCACCGGCACCGCGATCACGCTGCTCGCTGGAGGCGCGACCGGTGCGCTCTACCAAACGATCTTCGGCACCCAGGGCGCCGCGCTGCGCGTGCCGACCGTCGGCGTCATCGTGCTTCCTCTGCTGTCGGCAATCCCGGCGATCGGGCCCGCGCTCTTCGCGCAGACCGGATTCACCTACGGCGCGATCGTGCTGATCACGGTTGTCTGGTGGTGGATGGCTCGCACACACGCCGGGCTCGCGCTGCGCGCGTGCGGCGAACGCCCGGGCGCCGCGCGCGCGGCGGGCGTTCGGACAGACCGCGTGCGCATCGTCGCCGCGGCAACCGCAGGCGCGTGTGGCGGCCTCGCCGGCGCTGCCCTCGTGCTCGCGCAGTCGGGGACGTTCGCTGAGGGAATGTCCGCCGGGAGAGGGTTCATCGCGATCGCGATCGTCGCCCTCGGGAGGTGGCGCGCAGCGGGCGTCGTCGTTGCCTCGCTCGCCTTCGGGGCGGCGAGCGCTTTGCAGTATCTCTTTCAGGCGATGGGCTGGAGTCTCCCGTACCAGCTCTTCCTCGCCCTCCCGTACTTGGCGACGCTCATCGCTCTGGCGACCGCGCGTGCCGGCGGCGCGGCTCCGGGTGCGCTCGGCCGTATGGCCGAAGACTGACCCGTCGCATGGCGCTCAGCGTTCGGTCAGCACCCGCTCGTCGCGCTGACCCAGCGCAGGCGCCATTGGCGCGGTCCGACGCGCTCGAGCAGCGCGTACGACATGCCGTCGCCGAGGTAGCGGCTGAGGATCAGCGTTGGCCGCCGGGCGGCGCCGATCGAGACCGCGGCGAGAACATCCTGGCTTTCGACCGAGCCTTCATGGCCCGACGCGCGGTGCGCGAACGCGATCTTCCACGGGCCTTTGCTCTGGCCGCTGTCCCGCTCGGCGACGAAAAAGATCTGCTCCTCGCGCGGGTTTGCTTCCTGATTGATGCGTCGCGACACCTCCGACGCCAGGGCGTCGACGTTTGGCACCGGCCGGAACCGCCTAACGGTACGGACGGAGTAGGGAAGGCCGCGAAAGGCGCGAGCCGTGTCGTCGGGAATCGAGCCGGAGAGGCGCGCGACCTCGGCCGACAGCCGCGACGAATCCGCCTTCGACAGCCCTTCGATCGAGTCGAGTTGAATCGGACGCGCCTTGCCGGCGAGCAGCGCGGCGGTCCACGTTCCCGCTCTGCTGCCGCGCTCCGAGCGCAGGCGCACCATCGGCCAGTCGTCGCACGATTCGTCGCTGCTGTCTGCCTGCGATGTCGTGTCAGGCCCCGCGACCATCGCCGTTCCGATTCTCCCCCGGCGTGAGAAGAGGTCCACTGACGCGCCACTCACCGGAGCGAGATCCATCAGGGTCGTGTCGCCAAGCGTGCTGTCGGTGACCTCGGGAAAGATCACCTGCGCGACGTCCGCCGCGTCGCCGGCGACGAGCAGCGTCGGCCCGGCATCACTGTTCCACCCGGAGTTGACGGACGCCGGACCGGAGGTGTCGCTGTTGGCGAGCGCCGGAGGCGCCGCCGAATCGCGCGATGAGCCGTCACCGGAGCGCTCGCACGCGACGAGCAGGACGGCGAGCGAGGCAGACAGGACGTGACGTAGCAGGACGCGCATCGGTCCTAATTTGCACGCGCGCGCCCGTCCGTCAACGGAGCGTGCCAGATGGTGTACGTCGCCGCCCTACGTCACGAGACGTATGATGACCTGTGTCGCGGCGACCTACACTATCCGGAGAACCGGAGGTTTTCATGGCACACGCATCCCACGCCCAGCCCATTCCGGCCGCCGACGGCGAGATCGCGGTCGCCGCGCCCGCGCCGGCGCGCGAGCGATGGAGCTGGGCGCTGTACGATTTCGCGAATACGATCTTCTCCATGAACGTCGCCACACTGTACTTCGCGGTGTGGCTCGTGTCCGATCTCGGCGTCTCCAACCGCGCGGTCGCCGTCGGCAACGGGATCTCGTCGCTGCTCGTCATGGGGTCGATTCCCGTCTTCGGCGCGATATCCGACGCGACGCGACGGCGAAAGCCGTGGGTCGTCAGCTTCACCCTGGCAGCCTGCGTGGCGACGGCGGTCGTCGGGATCATCGGCCAGACGATGGTACCGCCGATCGGCGATGAAGTGGTGGGCGGTGCGCTCCGCACTGCTGCATGGCACCTTTCGACGCCCGCGCTGTTCGCCATCCTCGCGACGTTCGTCATCGCCAACTATGCCTATCAGGGCGCGCTGCCGTTCTACAACGCGATGCTGCCCGAGCTCGTCCCGCAGCGCGAGATGGGCAGGCTGTCCGGACTCGGCACGGCGCTCGGCTACGTCGGCTCGATCGTCGGTGTGGCGCTCGTCAAGCCGTTCTTTGACGGCTCGTTGCCCGGCGTCAAGCTGCCGGAGGGTGTCGTGAAGACGCTGCGCGGAGTCGTGCCCTTCACGGCGCACGGCGGACGCGTCGCGACCTTCCTGCCGACGGCGCTTCTCTTTTTCATCTTCTCGATCCCGCTCATGCTGTTCTGCCGCGACCACCTCGCCGGAACGGTGCAGCGCACTCGAGTGAAATGGCGCGAGGCGTTCGCTGACGTCGCGCGCACGGTGCGCGATGCGAGGAAGCACCCGGGTGCACTGCGATTCATCCTCGCGTCGTTTCTCTACCAGGACGCGATGGGCACGATCATCTCCTTCATGGCGCTGTACGCCGTCGTGGCGATGGGCTTCGCCGCCGGATCGGAGGTGACGCTGTTCCTCGTCCTCACCGTTCCCGCCGTTATCGGCAGCTACCTGAGTGGCCTCCTCACGGATCGCATCGGACCGAAAAAGACGCTGATGCTCGTCATCGTTGCATGGGTCGTGTTGCTGACGGCGATGATCCTCGCGCCGTCGCAGCGGGCGTTCTGGGTGGTGGGATTCTTTATCGGGCTCATTTACGGTGGCGTGAGCACGGCGGAGCGCCCGCTACTGCTCAGCCTCGTGCCTGACGTCGAGGCGGGACGGTATTTCGGCCTCATGGTGCTTTCGGCCCGCGCGGCGGCGGTGCTTGGTCCTTTCGTCTGGGCGTTTGCCGTCGATGGCTTGACGCCCGTCTTCAACAAGGGCATCGCCTATCGCGCCGCCGTCGCCACCGTCGGGCTGGCGATGCTGATCGCGCTCTTCGTGCTGCGGAAGGTGCCGGACAACTTCGCGCGTCGGACGGCGGCGTGATGCTGTACGCGCTGCTGATGTGGATGGCGCGAATCGCTCTGCGCTGGTATTACCGCGAGGTGCAGGTCATCGGTGCCGAGCGCGTACCGCTCGATGTGCCGATGCTAGTGGTGGCGAACCATCCGAATGCCTTGATGGACCCGATGCTTGTCGGCACCGCGATGCCCCGGCGTCTGACGTTCACCGGAAAGGCGACGTTGTTCGACAAGCCGCTCTTGCCATTGCTGCTCCGCAGCGTCGGTGTGGTACCGCTGCGCCGGGCGAGCGACGAGGCGGCGCGGCGTGCGGCAGGCGGCGCCGCCGATCCACAGCGCAACATCGAAGCATTCAAGGCGATCGTCGGCGCGCTCGTCGCGCGGCGGGCGGTGCTCATCTTTCCCGAGGGAAAGAGCCATGACGAGCCGGGTATGTCGCCGCTGAAGACCGGTACGGCGCGCATCGCGCTGCAGGCGACCGAAGCCGGTGTAAGGGACCTCGTCGTGCTCCCCGTCGGCCTCGTCTTCGAGGACAAGTCGGAGCCGCGCACGCGCGTTCTCGTCGAGGTGGGCAAGCCGCTGCGCATCGCGGAGTGGCGGCCACCGCATGCCGGCGGCGCGACGGAGGAGTTGACTGCGGAGATCGATCGCCGCCTGCGCGAGGTGACGGTCAATTTCCGCGACATGGAGCAGGCGGGCGACGTCGTCACCGTGTCACGGCTGCTCGCCGACTCGGCGGAGGTGCCGGAGGCGTTAGGCGGAGGCGCACCGTTCTCGGAGACGGTCGAGCTGACGCGCCGCGCCGATGCGGTTCGCCGGTCGCTCGCCGGCGCTGATCCCGCGATCATCGCTCGCGCGGACGCGCTGCGTGTGCGCGTGCGGTCGATCCGTGAGGTCGCCGACCAGCACGATCTGTTGATCGGGGACGCCGCGATCGAGACCGACGCCGGTGCAGCTGCACTGTTCGTGGCGCGCGAGGCGGCTATCACTGCCGTCGCCGGTCCGCTCGCGCTGTGGGGACGCGTCATGCACTGGCTGCCACTGCATCTCGCGCGGGCGATCGCGCGTCGTGGAAGCACTTCGGGGGCCGATCCGGCGATGTACACCGTTGTCTCTGGCGTCGCGCTCGTACTGGCCTTCTACGCGTTCGCAGGGGCGCTCGTCTGGCATTTCGCCGGTCCGTGGTGGGCAGTCGCCTTCCTCGTCACGCTGCCGGTGTCCGCCGGCTGGGACTTCAGGCTTCGCGATCGGGCTGCGCGCGCGCGGCGCCGGATTCGCGCCTTCCGGCATTTTCGCCGGCAACCCGAGCTACAACGCGAGCTTCTGCGGCAACTGGCCGCCGCACGGGAAGAGGCCGTCGCGCTCGAGCGTGACGTGCAGACCCTGGTCTCCGGTGCCTAACGCCCCGAGCTAGCGACTGGCGGTAGAAACGGACCGACGAGGTCCCAGTGCCACGCGTCGCGGCGCTTCCCTGTCCGGGGGTCCTTCAGCGGTTTATGCTGGAGTCGCGCGGCCGGTAGTCCGACGGCACGACCGTACGCAAGCAGGCGTTCGCGGTCGGTGGAGACGAGGTGGGCCATTGCGCGGCCCTTCCAGATATGACGGTGGAGCCAGAGGCCGCCGTCCATCGCGTGGATCATTCCTTCGCGACGATTCTCGAACTCGCGATATGGAGGCTCCGAACCGGGCGAGTCGCGCCGCGTCACGCCGCGGCGGCGAGTGAAGCGGTCACTGGCAGGCGAGGACTCCCTCTGCCGTCGCCGGAGCGAGTGGCGTCGCATTGCCCATGAACACCGCACATTTCAGCGGATATGCGAGCGGGTGCGTCCCGTCCGCCGACCACCCGGTGGTCGTGGCTTCCTGCACCGTGATGACGACCCCTGGAGATCCCTTGAACGGCACAGAGTCGAGCGCGGTCGTGTAGTGGGAGTTCGAGTAGAAGAACGACTCTTCCGCCGTCGCCAGGTTGCGCAGATCCGTTTTCACGGAAGCAGCGTATCCCTTTCCCTTTGTGTTCTTGAACTTGGGAATTGCTATCGCCGCCAGGATCCCGAGGACCACGACGACGATCAGCAGCTCGACGAGCGTGAATCCGTTTCGGCGGCGGGTCATAGGACAGGGAGAGAGAATGAAAGTCGCACGCACCCGCGCACGACTCGCTCCGCGAGTCGCTCGTTTGGCGGCACGCGGGAAGCTACTGAGCCCCTTAGAAGGCAAGCACGGTGCCCCCTTGGGTCAGCGGAGCTAGCTCATTGCAGGACAGCGACTTACTGACTTTCCGCGACACCGCTGAGCGCCCTCCACGAGCGCCGAATGCCACTTCTGCCGCACGTTGCCAGACGTCCACGAGGAGCTGACTGTAACATAACTGGCCAGCCATCTACGGCTTACATCTTCGTCTCGAGCCAGTTTGCGCCCGTTCCGATGTCTACCACGAGCGGTACGTCGAGCTCCGCGGCGTGCTCCATCTCCTTCCGCACCAGCGCCTCGAGCGCCTGCAATTCCTCCGGTGGTGACTCGAACACCAGTTCGTCGTGCACCTGCAGAATCATGGCGCTCGTCAGCTGCTGGGCATGCAGCGCGCGATGGATGCGAATCATCGCGATCTTGATCAGGTCCGCCGCCGAGCCCTGAATGGGTGAGTTGGTCGCGACGCGCTCGCCGAACGCGCGGATGTTGAAGTTCCGGTCGCGCAGCTCCGGGATGTAGCGCCGTCTGCCGAAGATAGTCTGCACGTATCCCTGCGACCGCGCGAGGTCCACCATCGAGTCGAGATAGCGCCGCACGCCCTCGAATCGCTCGAAGTAGCGCGCGATGAACTCCTTCGCTTCGGCGTGCGCGATCCCCAGCTGCCGCGACAGCGCGTGCGGCCCCTGGCCGTAAATGGTCGCGAAGTTGATCGTCTTCGCGCGGCCGCGCATGTCCGCCGTCACCTGCTCGAGCGGAACCTCGAAGATGGCGGACGCCGTCTGGCGGTGAATGTCACCACCGCTCACGAACGCGGCGATGAACGCCGGATCGTGTGACAGATGCGCGAGGAGCCGCAGCTCGATCTGTGAATAGTCGGCGGATACGAATTGCCATCCCGGACGCGGAATGAAGCCGCGCCGGATGTCACGCCCCAGCTCTCGCCGAATAGGGATGTTCTGGAGGTTCGGATCGCTCGACGAGAGGCGTCCGCTGGATGCCACGGTCTGATTGAACGACGTGTGAATGCGTCCGCTGCGCGGATTGACGATCGCCGGCAAGGCGTCGATGTAGGTGCTTTCGAGCTTCGACAGCTCACGGTACTCCATGAGCAATGACGGCAGCGCGTGACCCTCGTCGGCCAGTTCCTGCAACACGCTCGCATCTGTCGACGGCCCGGTCGGTGTACGCTTGATGACCGGAAGTCCGAGCTTGTCGAACAGAATCTCGCGCAGCTGTGGATTGGAGTTGATGTTGAACTCCATTCCCGCCGCTTCGTGAATCGACCGCTCGACTCGCTCGCGCTCCGCCTGGAAGCGCGTTTTGAGCGACGCGAACCACGGCATGTCGATCGACACACCCGTCCATTCCATCTCCGCGAGTACGTCGACGAGTGGGAGCTCCACGTCGCGAAAGAGGGGCGTGAGCTGTTGCGCATCGAGCTGCGGTTCGAACAGCACGCGGAGCCGCAATGCCATGTCCGCTTCTTCACACGAGTAGTCGCGCGCGCATTCGATCGGCACCTGATCGTACGGGATGATGGCGCGGCCCTTTCCGCACAACTCGTCGAACGAGGTCATGCGATGGTCGAGAAACTCCAGCGCAAGGACGTCGAGACCGTGCGACCGGCGGCCCGGATCGAGCACGTAGCTGGCGAGCATCGTGTCGAAGTCGACGCCGCGTACGCGGATGCCGGCGCGGCGTAGCGCCAGCACGTCGTATTTCGCGTTCTGCGCCGTCTTGCGCACCGCCGGATCTTCGAGCAGATCGCGCAACGGTGCCATCTCCGCGCTGTCGATGGCTGGCAGGTTGCGCACGACGTGCGTCCCGCGCGCGAGTGCCGTCGCCGCGATGCTCGACGGTTCCGCGGCGGCGGGCCTTTTCTTCTTCGCTGGTTTGGCCGGAGCCGGACTTGACTCGTCCCCGCCGCGAACGAGCCCGCGGTCTTCCGGAGCGTCCGTCGGCGAGCGGTCCCCAGACGCGTCGAGCAGCAGGTCGCCCTGTGCGCCATCTCGCGTGCGATGCCGCAGCGGGAGATAGAAAGCCTCACCGGGCGCCGTCGCGATCGTCAGACCGACGACTGTCGACCGCAGCGCGTCGACCCTCTGCGGGCTCGCCGCATCGACGACCGTCTCGGTGTCGAGGGCGATCGTCCCCGCGGCCCGCGCACGGGCGATCACATCGCGCATCGCCTCCAGCGTATCGACCGTCGTGTAGCTCGTCGGAATCGCCGGGATGGCGGGCGCCGGTGTCGGAAAGTCCAGCGCACCGTCAGGCAGCGGCCCTTCGTCTGCGGCCTCGCTCGTCTCCGTCGTGCCGGCGCCTAACGACGGCTCGCTGCCGGCGAGGGCGGCTGCCTGCTTGGCGAGACCCTGGAACTCGAGCTCGATATAGAGGGTCTTCAGCCGCATCCAGTCTGGCTCGCGCGCCTTCAGGCGCGCGAGATCGAGCGTCACCGGTACGTCGCGGCGAATCGTCACCAGTTCCTTGGAGAGGATCGCGCGGTCGGGATGTGCGAGCAGTGCCTCGCGCGGCCGCTTCTTCGTGATCTGCTCGACGCTCTCGAGGATGCGCTCGAGCGCACCGAAGCGATTCACGAGCTCACTCGCCGTCTTGTCTCCGATGCCGGGTACGCCGGGAATGTTGTCCGAGGAGTCGCCGACGAGCGCGAGATAGTCGACGACGAGCTCCGGTGGAACGCCGAGTCGCTCGCTGCCGTTCTCGACGCTGACCCATTGCTCGTCGACGCTCGCCGGCCCGCCGCGTCCGGGGTTGAGCAACCACACACCCGGCTGCACGAGTTGCTGAAAATCCTTGTCGCCCGACACGATGACCGTATTCACCTGCTCGGCGACGGCCTGCGCCGCCAGCGTTCCGATGACGTCATCAGCCTCGTATCCATCGCACATGAGCACGGGAATCCGCATCGCCTCGAGCAGCGCCGAGATGCGCGCCATGCCGCGATTGAAGTCGTCCTGCAATTCCTCGTTCAACTTCTCGCGCGTCGCCTTGTAGGCGGGATACCGCTCGTGTC
>Ga0307310_10000982_pt1 | contig 10296 bp, 8 predicted proteins | sample ER_DNA_197_FD_194502 | JGI IMG/M metagenome (GOLD analysis project Ga0307310, IMG submission 194502) | Bulk soil microbial communities from the East River watershed near Crested Butte, Colorado, United States - ER_DNA_197 | ecosystem: Environmental > Terrestrial > Soil > Floodplain | place: USA...
ATAGCCGATCTCGGAGATCCGCTCGCGCACGAGCTTGGGAATGTCGACGTAGATTTCCGTCGAGATCTCGCCGGCGACGACCACGAGCCCGGTCGTGATCAACGTCTCGCAGGCAACGCGGCCCTCCGGATCCTCGGCCAGAACGGCATCGAGGACGGAATCCGAGATCTGGTCGGCGACCTTGTCGGGATGCCCCTCGGTGACGGATTCCGAGGTGAACAGGAACTCGCGGGCGGCCATGGGGCCACAGGCTACACAGATCGCCCGACTACTTGATGCGCAAGAAGAACGAAACCTGGAGCTCGTGGGAGCGGCTCACGGCGTACTCGACCGCGGAGCGCAGCGGCTTCAGGTTCCGCTCGATGCCAGCCGGAATCCTGCCGTTGCCCAAACGCTGGATGACCGGGATCGTGCTGTGGATGTCGACGTACAGGACAACCTGGGGCTTGGTCGGCAGACCGGAGCTCTTGGCGGCGCTCTGGTACTCGGGGCTCTCCGCCAGGCTCTTGCCACCGTTCTTCGCGAAAGCGATTCCCGACGGGAGATCACTCACGACGAGCCTGCCGTTGACGTTTGCGTAGTGCAGGCCCTTGCCCTGGGAAAAGCCCTTGACGAGTCGGCCGAACACCGCCGCCCCGTCGACACCGTGACCCGGCGCCGCAATGAACGTGACCTCCGGGAGGTGACCGCCGGCCGCGCGGACATACAGCGCGTTCTCGCCTTGCAGAATCGTGTCGAAGCGCCCCAGCGCATCGCCGAGCCCCTTGAAGCCGGGCTGCAGCAGGATCGGGTTGGCGCTGAGCCCCGAGAGCATCCCTTTCGCGCCGTGGAATGCGAGATAGAGCAACGCATCCTTCGGCACGAGCTTCTGCAGGCTGCCGTCGGACCCGTGCGCCGTCACGCTCTGCTTGCCGGGCGTGCCGTGAACCGTCGTGTCCCACGCGATGCCGTCGGACTTCGCGCGCACGTTCATCAGCAGCCAGTCGAGCGTCCCGAGCTTCTTGAAGTAGGGCGCGGAATCCGGGCCGAGGACGTTTCGCGCCGCCGCCATCACGCGGGGCCCATTGACGTAAGCGCGCAGGATGCCGTCTGCCGTCCTGCCCATCGCCGACGAGAACGTCTTGTCCGCGGAGAGCGTGTGCTTCGCCGAGTCACTCGCGTGCTCGAACGCATCGATCGCGGTCTGCTTGTCGGAGACGACGGTCCAGCCGTGGAACTGGTGGTAGAGGAGCTTGCTCGACGGGTCGATCGTGTTGCCCTTTTTCACGAGACGCTCGAACGCACCCTGGTCCTTCGGCTGCAGCAGCCCCACCGTCTCGTCCGGGTGCGCAAGGTCGAGCATGACCACGTCCAGTTCCGGACCGAGCGCCGGCTTCACGTCGTGTTCCCAGTCGAGGCCCTTCTTTTGCAGTTGCCCCTTGATCGAGTCGATCGCCTTCTGCTTGTCCGGGAACTTGTTCGCCAGCGCGTCGACCTGCTGCCATTGCGACGAGCCAAGGTCCGAATCGATCGCCACGAACAGCGGAACCGAGGCCGGCACGAGGTCGGCGGCGCCGGAGGTCGGGTTCGTCGTACCGCCGCAGCCGGCGAGTGCGAGCGCGGCGACGGCGAGCAGTCCGGCGAGCTTTAGCGGAGCGTGAGCCTGGCCTCGACGCTGCTCGTCGAGCCGGAGCGGCCGCCGAATGCGACGAGCGTCTGGAACTTGTCGAGCGTTCCGGTCGTCCCTGGCTTCGCCTGTCCGTTCCCGGTCAGCGAAGCGAGTGCCTGCAGGATCGGTGCGAGCCGTTGGATGTCTGCGTACGCCAGCCATGTGACCTTGGCGGGAACATCGGCCGCGGCGAGTGCATCCTTGAACGCTTGATCGTCGGTGATCGACCCACTGCCGGGGCTTGCGCCGGGAGCGGCGTTGGTGAGGAGAACGACCTTCCCATGCCGTTCGACGTGCAGCGGCAGCATGTTCCCGGCCTTCGCGGCGACTCCGCGAAGTGCCGTTGCCGCCGCTGCAGGATCACTCGGATGAACTTCGAGCGTGACGACCGGGATGAGGGTGCCCGGCAGGAGGTAGAGCACGCCCTCGCCGCCAATGGAGCGCAGGCCGGTGACGAACGGTGGCAGCGACGTACGGAGCAACGGCTCGCTCTGAACGCGCGCGAGCAACTGGTTCACATCCTTGAACGAGATCGCGAGAATCGCGCCCGAGGGCACGTCGTGGAGCAGGGCCGGCTGGTAGGCCGCCGGCGACGTTCCTCCGGCGGCGCGAGCCTTGATCTGCAGCGCAGTGTTGTCCGCCGTGATGCCCGCTGCGACCCAGCGCGGCGAACCCGCCACTCGCACAAGCGCTTGCACCTTCGCCGGGAGCTGCTGCACACCGGAGCCCGACGCATACACGGTTGCGAATCCGGTGTCGCCGACCTGCGACATGGCGGTCTTGAAGTTTGCGCTGTCCGCAAGCGAGCTGCCCGAGTCGGCGTTGCGCACGGCCTGGAACGCCTCCGCCGAATCCGCGACGACCGACCAGCCGCCGATCTGCTCGACCGTGTAGTGCTCGCTTCCCTGGTCGAACTTCTTCGCGAGCGCGGTCAGCTTGGCCTCGTCCGTCGGCCTGACGAGCGCAACCGCCTCGGGCTCGCCGTTGTCGATGCCAAGCACCGCGAGGTTCACGCGGTCGCCGAGCGCCGGCTGGACGTCGTTCTTGTAGTCGAGCTTGCTCGGAAGGGGTCCGAAGACGTCGGTGAGAACCTGCCACTGCGCCGAGTCGAGATTCGCGTCGGCGCTCACATACGCAAGGGCGCTCGCCGGAACGAGACTCGCCGCATCGGTGCCCGACGATGTCCGGGTTGCGGCGCTGCTGCTACCGCAGCCTGATGCGACAAGCAGGAGACCGAGTGCGAGCGCTGCGGCGGCGGAGCGCATCGCTCCCCATCGTAGCCTTCACTCCGCGGTCGGCTGGCGACCCATCAGACTGGCGAGGAGCCCGTCGAGACTCTCGCCGCCGAGGACCTGGCAGACGCCTTCGGTGATCGGAAGCTCCACGCCGACCCGATGTGAGAGATCTCTGAGAACGGGCGCCGTTGTGAGGCCTTCGACGACCTGTCCGATCTGGGCGGCGGCCTCGTCGGCGGTGGCGCCGCGGGCGATCAGCTCGCCCGCCTTGCGGTTTCGTCCATAGCCGGAATAACAGGTGACTGTGAGATCGCCCAGACCGGCAAGGCCCGAGAACGTCTCCGCCTGTGCCCCGCAGGCCTCGCCGAGCCGCGACATCTCCACGAGACCCCGCGTGATCAGACTGGCCTTCGCGTTGTCGCCGAGCCCGAGCCCGTCCACGCCGCCCGCAGCCAGGGCGATCACGTTCTTCGCTGCTGCGCACAGCTCGACGCCGACGAGGTCGTCGTTGACATAGACGCGGAAGACCAGCGAGTTGATCGCCTCCTGCAAACGCTCCGCGAGCTCTCTGTCCTCGCTCGCGATCACCGTCGCGGTCGGGAGGCCGTCGGCGATCTCCTCCGCCATGTTCGGCCCCGAGAGCACCGCGACCGAGCGACCCTCGACGCGCGTCGAGAGACGGCTGCCGGTAGCGGGATCGAGCCCCTTCGTGAGGATCAGCACCGGCGCCTCCCCCGGCAGGGCGGCGGCGACGGCCGCGAACGCGACGCTCGGGACCGCGAGCACGATCACCTCGGCCTCGGCGAGGGGCGCCTCGTCGACGGTCGCGGCCCGGACGCCCCGGAGGTCGGCGTTCGTCAGGTACTTCGGATTGCGGCCGGTCTCGTTGACGATACGCACTCGCTCCGGATCACGACACGCGAGCGTCACATCGTGGCCGCGGTCCCGCAGCAGACAGGAGAAGCCTGTCCCCCACGAGCCACCGCCCACGACTACGATCCTCACGCGCGTCATCCTGACGCCTCTGATCGACGAATGAAGCTGGAACGCAGGATCCAGGACGCACTCCGGCATCACGCGCCACGGGGTCGTGACACGGAGCAGATCGGCCCATTTCTCGCGACGTTCACGCGGGATACGACCAACCCCTACCTCAACTACGCGATCCCTGACGAGGGCGGCACCACCACGCCGGACGAGGTCATGGCCCTCGTCGACGCCTACCGGGCACGCGAGCGCAAGCCACGGCTCGAGTACATCCCTTCCGTTGCCCCGACCGTGGAGGCGGCGTTACTCGAAGCCGGTTTCGAGATCGAAGGACGGCTCCCGCTCATGACGTGCGCAACCCCTCGCTTCGAGGTACCGGTCGGCATCGAGCTGCTGTCGCCCTCGACCGAGGAGGAGTTTCGCGGCGTCGCAGAGGTCCAGTGGGAGGCGTACGGCGAGGGCGATCCTCTCTCCGACAGCGCCGTCGCAGGGCTTCGGCGGACTGCGGACACCGGTGGTGTCGTCGTCCTTGCACGAAGTGCGGAGACCGGCGAGGCCGCCGGCGGCGGACTGTGCGTCGCGCCGCACGACGGAGTCAGCGAGCTCGCCGCCATCGGCGTGCGCGAGAAATACCGACGCCGGGGAATCGCTGCGGCGATGGCGGGCTGGCTCACGCGAGCGGCGCTCGACCAGGGCATGACGCTCGTCTTTCTGATGGCCCACGGCCCGGACGAGGCGAGGATCTACCGGCGCGCCGGGTTCGTCGACCGCGGTGAGGTGCTGCACATCTCGCTCAGCGAGGAACGAAGTCGATCGTGACGGGCACGCCCTCGAGCTCGAACCGCTCGCGGAGCTGATTTTCCACCCAGTAGCCGTAGTCGCGTGTCACGAGTGTCGGATCGTTCACCGAGAACCTGAAGCGCGGTGGGCGCGCCGACACCTGAGCGCCGTACATCAGGTTCAGCCGCTTGTCCTTGCGTGACGGCGGCTGCCGTGCTTCACGCAGCTCCGCGAGGAAGCGGTTCAGCTCAGACGTCGAGACCCGCGCGACGTGTTTGTCGTAGAGCTTCTCGATTCCGTCGAGCAGCCGCTCGATTCCTCGGCCTGTCTTCGACGACACGGCGACGTGCGGCGGGCGCTGACGCAGGCGGCGCTCGAGCTCGGGCCGGATGTCCTCGATCCCGATCGTCGTCTCGTCCCACTTCGAGAGGACGACCATCGTCGAGTCCTGAGCCTTCCGCGCGATGTCCGCGATTGCGAGGTCGTGGTCGACGAGGCCCTCCGAGGTGTCGATGAGGATGAGCGCGACATCGGCGCGCTCCGCGGCTTCGCGTGCGCGCAGCTCCGAGTAGTACTCGATGCCCTGGCGATGTCGCCGCTTCCGTCTGATGCCGGCCGTGTCGACGAGGACGAAGGTTCGATCGCCGCGCTCGAAGATCGTGTCGATCGAGTCGCGTGTCGTACCGGGGGTCGCGGACACGATGACGCGTTCCCGGCCGAGGATTGCGTTCAGAAGCGACGACTTCCCGACGTTCGGCCGGCCAAGGATCGCGACGCGGATCGCTTCCTCGGGAATCTCGGCACGGCCGGTCCCCGGTAGCCGGTCGACGACCAGGTCGAGCAGGTCTCCGGTGCTGTGCCCGTGCAGGGCCGAGATCGGAATCGGGTCGCCCAGCCCGAGCCGGTGCAGGTCGAGCGCGAGACTCTCCTGGCTCGGATCGTCGATCTTGTTGGCGATCAGGAGCACCGGCTTGCGTGCGCGGCGAAGGATGTCTGCGACCTCTTCGTCCCCCGGGCTCACGCCTGCCTTGGCGTCGACGACGAAGAGCACGAGATCGGCCTGCGAGACCGCCTCCTTCGCCTGCACGGCGATCGACTTCGTCATCGGCGACTGGTCGGCGATGTCGACGCCGCCCGTGTCGATCAGCAGGAAGCGCTTGCCGTTCCAGTCGGCGACGAGCTCCTTGCGATCGCGGGTCACGCCCGACGTCTCGTGGACCACCGCGGCACGCGAACCGGTGAGCCGGTTCACGAGCGTCGACTTGCCGACGTTCGGGAAGCCGACGATTGCCACGGTCCCGATGAGCGGGGCCTCGACTGTCTCGCTCATCTCGGTGGCGTTGCCGCGCGCGGCCGTCCCTGCTCGTGCGTGAGCACGAGGAACTCCCAGAGGCGGCGGAGCTCGTGCTGGATGTCCAACGCGGCTGCGCGGTAGCCCTTCGAGTTCTTCGGATGGCCGGTGACGTCGAGCGGCTCGCCGAAGGCGACCGAGATCGGGTGGAAGTTCCCCGGTTTCCAGAACTGGCTCCCGTGGATGGCGCCGCAGACGACGGGTGCTCCTTCCTGCACCGCGATCATCGCGGCGCCGGGAAGCACGGGCCCGGGCTCCAGCTCTTGCCGTGTGCCTTCCGGGAACATGCCGAGTGCGTCGCCGCGGTGGACGATCTCGCGCATGAGCCGAACAGCCTCGCGGTCGGATTCCCCACGGCGGACGGAGATCGTTCCGAAGGCGCGGATGAGTTGTCCGATGAACGGCGTGTCGTGCGCCTCCTGCTTCGCGACGTAGTAGAGCGTGCGCGGGACCTGCGACCCCATCGCCCAGGGGTCGGCCCAGGAGAAGTGGTTGAAGCAAAGTACAACGGGGCCGTTCAGCGGAATTCGATCGCGGCCGTACACGCGGAACGGCGCGGCGATGCGCGTCAGGCCGTTGAAGAACGGTCGTCCGAACAGCTGGACGAACTGCGTGCGGTTCATGGCCTCGACGCGGCCAGGCGCTGCTGCACGAGCTCTTCGATGCGAGTGACGACGTCGTCGACCTGGAGGTCGGTCGTGTCGATCTGGTCCGCGTCGTCGGCCGGTCGCATCCGTGCGGCGTCGCTCTGGTCGCGCAGCCGCAGATCGGTCGCGAGCGCGTCGCCGCCGATGTCCGGACGCTCGACCTGTCGCCGCCGTGCGCGCACGGTCGGATCGGCGTTGAGGTAGATCTTCACCTCGGCGTCGGGAGCGACGACCGTGCCGATGTCTCGCCCCTCGATCACGACGTCTCCGTGGTGACCTAGCTCGCGTTGGCGCTCGCGCATCACCTCACGCACCGCCGGATGGCGGGCGACTGCGGGGACGTTCCGATCGATGTTCGACCTGCGGATCGAGGACGTCACGTCCGTGCCGGCGATCCAGACCCTCCCGCCCTCGTCGAAGGTCACGGGGTTCGAGCGCGCGAGGTCGCCGAGCGGCTCGCCGTCACCGAGCGGAAGGCTGCGCTGCATCGCGAGCCAGGTGAGCGCGCGGTACATCGCCCCGGTGTCGAGGTAGCGGAAGCCCAGCCGCTCGGCGAGGCGCCGTGCGACCGTGCTCTTGCCTGCCCCCGCGGGGCCGTCTATGGCGACAATCATCGTCTGGAGACTGAATCGAGGAGGTCGAAAAACCCGGGGAAGCTTATAGCGACCGCGTCGGCCCCCTCGACGTCCGTGCCCTCACGGGAGACGAGGCCTGCAACCGCGGCCAGGATCGCGATGCGATGGTCTCCGTTGGAGGGCATGCGGCCGCCGACGGGACGCGTGGGGACGCCTCTCACCTCGAAGCCATCGTCGCGCGCCTGGATTCGCACGCCGAGCGCCCGGAGCCCATTTGTCACGGTTTCGATGCGGTCCGTCTCCTTCAGGCGGAGCTCCTCCGCTCCGGTCAGGTGGCTGACACCACGGGCGCTGCCGGCGGCAAGGGCGAAGAGCGGCAGCTCGTCGACGAGGCGGGGCACCTCGCCGGGCCCGACATCCGTTGCGGTCAGCTCCGCGGAACGGACGTCGATGTCGCCGATCATCTCGCCGCCGAACTTGCTGCGGTTGAAGATGCTGATGCGCGCGCCCATGCGCTCGAGGACGTCGAGGAGCCCGGTTCTGCGTGGATTGAGTCCGACGCCGTGAATCGTCAGCTCGGACCCGGCGAGGAGCGTCGCCGCCACGATGAACGGCGCTGCGGAGGAGAAGTCGCCGGGGACGATCACCTCCGGGAGGCGCAGCGCACGCGCGGGCTCGACCGAGACCGAGCCCGGCCTGCGGCGGACCTGCGCCCCGGCCGCCTCGAGCATGAGCTCGGTGTGGTCGCGCGTCGGCATCGGCTCGATGACCGTTGTCTGGCGCTTCGCGTTCAGTCCTGCGAGGAGGACGGCCGACTTCACCTGGGCGCTCGCGACGGGCAACGCGTATTCGATCCCCTTCAACTTGTCGCTGCCGTGGATGACGACGGGCGGCAGCCCGTTCGCAGTCTCGATCCGAGCGCCCATCCGCTCCAGCGGCTCGGCGATGCGATCCATGGGGCGCGTTCGCAGCGACTCGTCGCCGGTCACCTCGAAGTTGCCCGTTTGGCCGGCGAGGATCCCGGTCAGGAGTCGCATCAGCGTGCCGGCGTTCCCGGCGTCGATGGGCTCGTCGGGAGCCTGAAGGCCGCGCACCCCCATGCCGTGAACGACGAGTTCGTCGTCGGCGACATCGTCGACCTGAACCCCGAGCGCCCGCACGGCCTCGATGGTCGACTGCGTGTCGGCGGAGGGCCCGAAGCCGCGAACGTGCGTCTCGCCCTCGGCGAGTGCGCCGATGAGCACAGCGCGATGTGAGATCGACTTGTCGCCGGGCACGGCGAGGTGCCCGACGAACGACCCGGCCGGCTCCACACGAGTCACGTCTGCGTCACACCCAAGTCGTGGTGTCCGACACCGGTCTGGGGACGGAGCCTCGCGCCCCGATGCAGGGCCTTTGCCGGGTGCGGCACGTTTGCGTCACACCCACGACACCATGTCCGACACCGGGACACGTCACTCGAGGACAGGAGACACAACGACGTGGTACCCCTGCGCTTCGAGGATCTTCGCCGCTCGCTCCGCCTCGTCCGCGCCGCCGACCAGCAGCGTCAGCGTGCCGCCTCGCTCGCGGGACAGATGCTGCAGCTCGAAGTCTTCGATGTTGATGCGCTCGGCGCCCAGCGCTTGAGTGATCCCGGCGAGGACTCCCGGCCGGTCGGGCACGTGCACGCGCAGCCGTTGCAGCATTCCCGGCTGCTCGTACGCATCGGCGAGCATGCGCCGCCGGTTGTCGGACGCTTCGCCGATCCAGCGGGCGAGGAAGCCTGCGTCACCTGACGCGAGCGCCTGCTCGACCTGCTCGATCCGCCGCCGGTGCTCGGCGAGCGACGCCGCCAGGGCCTCCGCGTTGTCGAGGAAGATGTCGACCCAGATGCGTGGGTTCGCGCCTGCGACCCGCGTCATGTCCCGCAGCGAACCTCCCGCCGCGGCGAGCGGCTCGTGACCGTCGATCCGCGACGCGCCGGCCTGATTCAGGAGCACATTCGCAAGTGCGTGCGGCAGGTGGCTCGTCAGTGCGACGAGCCGGTCGTGCGCCTGCGGATCGACCGCGATCGGCACGGCGCCGAGAGAGGCGACGAACCCGTGCAGCGTCCGGTAGCGCTCCGGATCGGTCGTCGTGTCCGGTGTGAGGAACCACGTCGCCCCGCGAAAGAGACCGGCCGTGGCATGCGCGGGCCCGTGCGTCTCCGAGCCGCAGACGGGATGGCCGCCGATGAAGCGGCCGTCACTGACCGCGCGCGTAACCGGCGTCTTCGTCGAACCGACGTCCGTCACCGTCGTGCCATCACCCGTCGCGTCGAGCACTGCCGCGACCTGCCCCGGCAAAGCTGCAACGGGCGCCGCGACGATCACGAGCTCCGCGCCGGAGACCGCGTCGCCGAGCGATTCCGCCGCATCGAGAGCGCCGCGCTCGCCTGCGATGCCGAGCGCCTCGGCATCGATGTCCCAGCCGCGCACGCTCGCAACGCCCGCCTCGCGCGCGGCGAGCCCGACCGAAGCTCCGATCAGCCCCGTGCCGACGATCGCCAGTCGTTCGACCTTCACATCAACCGATCGTGCGGCCCATCAACTGGGCCAGCGCGCGGATCTCGTCCGCGAAGTCCGGAAAGTCGGCGACCGGAATCTGCTGTGGGCCGTCGCAGAGCGCTTCCTCGGGTCGCGGGTGCACCTCGACGATGATCCCGTCCGCGCCCGCCGCCACCGCGGCACGCGCAAGCGGCAAGACGAGCTCACGCCGGCCCGCGGCGTGCGACGGGTCGACGATCACCGGCAGATGCGTCTCCTGCTTGAGCACGGGAATAGCACTGATGTCGAGCGTGTACCGCGTCGCGCGCTCGAACGTCGTGATCCCCCGCTCGCACAGGATCACCTCGGAGTTCCCTTCCTTGACGATGTACTCGGCCGCCATCAGCAGCTCTTCGATCGACGCCGCCGGGCCGCGCTTCAAGAGCACCGGCTTGTCCGCCCGGCCGACCTCGGAGAGCAGGTTGAAGTTCTGCATGTTGCGCGCGCCGATCTGGATCACGTCCGCGTGCTCGAGAACAGCCTCGACGTCCCGGGGATCCATCAGC
>Ga0307310_10000983_pt1 | contig 10296 bp, 11 predicted proteins | sample ER_DNA_197_FD_194502 | JGI IMG/M metagenome (GOLD analysis project Ga0307310, IMG submission 194502) | Bulk soil microbial communities from the East River watershed near Crested Butte, Colorado, United States - ER_DNA_197 | ecosystem: Environmental > Terrestrial > Soil > Floodplain | place...
GAGTGCGCCGCGCTCGCGTCCTTCGCCCACGACGAGGAGGCGCAGCCCGATGTCATTGAACGCCCGGACGGCGACGTCCGCGCGCTTGTACGCCGAGAGCCGTCCGACGAAGAGCCAGAAGTCGCCGCGCTCGTCGTTCGCGACGAACGAATCGACGTCGACCGGCGGGTGCACCACCTCGATCGCGGTCGCCGGCACGCCGTAGTAGGTCTGGATGCGACCCTGCACCGCGGTCGAGTTGGCCAGCCATCGATCGAACCGTCGCGCAGCTCTTTGATCATCGTCGCGAAGGCGGCCCAGGAGGTCCCGCACGAGCGGGACGAGTGGCGCGGGCACCTCCTCCTGGAGGTAACGGTCGCTCCAGTCGTAGAGATATCGCGTCGGCGAGTGGCAGTACGCGATAGCGACGGTGCGCTCGGGAAGTCCGATGCCCTTGATGAACGCACTCGTCGAAACGAGCACGACGTCCGTCTCGGGCGGCACGCGAAGAGCCCGCGCCGCGTTCGGATAGAGCGGCAGCAGGAGCCGGTGACTCTCGCCGAGGAGCAGGTGCTGGAGGTAGCTCGTGCGGAGCGTCCATCCCGGAAGATCTCCGTAGCGGCGGCGATCGTGAAAGAACGTGTAGACGGGCGCGTCGGGCCACATCTGGTGAAACGTCTCCACCACGCGCTCGGCGCCGCCGTGCGCCACGAAGTACTCGTGCGCCAGCGCGAGCTTCATCGGCCCAGAATGCGCTGCCGCGCGACGAGGGCCGCGAAGACCGGCAGCACGCGTTGGCGCCGCCAGCGGTGCGGCTCGAACGCGAGCCGCCAGAGCCATTCCAGGCCGATCGCGTGGACGAACCGCGGCGGCATCCGGACACGCCCGGCCAGCTGATCGAAGACGCCACCGACGCCAATGGCGGTCCTGACCGACTGAAGGAGCGGCAGGTTCCGCGCGATCCAACGCTCCTGGGCCGGCATGCCGTAGGCGACAAGAAGAACGCGGGCGCCGGTGGCCTGGATCCGCGCGCGGATCTCCTCATCGTCCTCGGGCGCTGGGGAGCCGGCGTGGGTACCGGCGACGTTGAGCGACGGGATCCGCCGCAGGAGCGTCGCGGCGGCGCGCTCGGCGACTCCCGGCGCGGCGCCCAGCAGGAAGACCGGGCCGCTGGCCAGCTGAAGGATCGCGGGCACGAGCAGGCGGCCGGGGACGCGGCCGGGAAGCGGATCGCGAAGGACGCGCGACGCAACGAGCACCCCGGTGCCGTCCGCTACCACCAGGTCGGCGCCCTTGGCGATCATCCCGAGACCGGCGTCGGCACGGGCGAGCATCACGAACTCGGGATTCGCGGTGATGACGAAGGTCCGCTGTCCAGCGGCGTGGCGTTCGATGATCCGTTCCGCCGCGGCGGCGAGGTCGATGCGGTCGAAGCCGACGCCGAGAATGTCGACGCGCGCCGGCGCCAAACTCCCTCGCTAGTGGACGGCGACGAGGCTTCTGCGGAAGAAGTCGAGGTGCTCGAGCGCCATACCGGTCCCCTTGGCGACGCAGTAAAGCGGGTTTTCGGCGACGTAGCACGCGACCCCGGTGACCTGCGTAAGAAGCTTGTCCATGTTGCGCAGGAGCGCGCCGCCGCCGGAGAGGACCATCCCCTTATCGATGACGTCGGACGCGAGCTCCGGAGGCGTCTCCTCCAGAACGGCCTTCACCGCACCCATGATCTGCTGAAGGACTGGATCCATCGCCTCGGATATCTCGTTCGAACCGATCGTGATCGTCCGCGGCAAACCCGCGATGAGGTCGCGACCGCGAACCTCCATAGTGAGCTCGGGGTCCATCGGCAACGCGGAGCCGATCTGGATCTTCACGTCTTCCGCGGTCCGCTCGCCGATCATCAGGTTGTAGCGCTTGCGCACGAAGTTCGCGATCGCCTCGTCGAGCTTGTTCCCGGCGGCGCGAACGCTGCGCGAGACGACGATGCCTCCGAGAGAGATGACCGCGATCTCGGCGGTCCCGCCGCCGATGTCGATGATGAGATTGCCGGACGGACCGGAGATCGGGATGTTCGCGCCGATGGCCGCCGCGAGTGGCTCTTCGATGAGGTGCGCCTCGCGCGCGCCCGCTCGGATCGCGGCGTCCTTCACCGCGCGCCGCTCGACACTCGTCACGCCGGACGGGACGCAGATCATGAGCTGCGGCTGGAAGATGCGGATCTGGCCACACACCTTGTTGATGAAGTACCGGAGCATGTACTCGGTGATCACGTAGTCCGCGATCACGCCATCGCGCATCGGACGGAGCGCGGTGATGCTGCCCGGCGTCCGGCCGAGCATGAGCCTCGCCTCCTCACCCACCGCGACGATCCTGGGCCGGTTCGAGCCATCCTCCTTCGCCAGCGCGACGACGGATGGCTCGGTGAGGACGATCCCTTTCCCACGGACGTAAACGATGACGTTGGCGGTGCCGAGGTCGATGCCGATCTGGCGGGAGAACACGCGATGAACTCTAACGGGCTAAGACACCGAAAAGTGCGCTAGTTCGTCACGCACCGACCGCTGTGAGGATGAAGTCGGTTGCAAATCCGAGGATGAGCCCGGCCAAGATGCCCCAGGTCGTCATGTCTTTGTGCCCGAGCTTGCGCGCGACGGCGAGAAGCTCGATGACCACGTACAGGATCGACCCAGCCGCGAGGGCGAGGAACGCCGCAAAGACCGTTTCGTTCTGAAAGGACTGACCGATGACGGTTCCGAGGAACGTCGGGCCGCCCGCGATCAGGCCGAGCGCACCAAGAAAACGCCAGCTGGGGAGATGCGGCTCGCCCGCGAGCGGTCCCACGATGCCGAAGCCTTCGGTCGCGTTATGAAGCGCGAACCCGATGACAAGGACCAGCGCCAGACGCAGCTGTCCCCCGGCGGCGGACTGGCCGATGGCCAGACCCTCGGACAGGTTGTGGAACCCGATGCCGAGGGCAATGAAGAACGCGAGCCGCTGCGCCGGCTGCAGCCGCGCGATCGGACCAGCGCGAAACTCGCGAACGTCCGCCGCGCCCGGACCAAAACGCATCGTGGCGCGTGCGCGGCGCGCGAGCCAGAGGTCGTAATACACGAGGCTCATGAGACCGATGGTCAAAGACACCGCAAAGACAATTGCGAGCCAAGCGAAATGCAGCCACGTCCCGCCGCTCGCCGTTGCCTCCGCGAGCGCTTCCTCGACGGGCTCGATGCCCTTGACGAGAACATCCCAGAACAAGAAGAGAAGGACGCCTGTCGCTCCGGCGTTGAGAAGCGCGCGCACTTGGGTCGATGCACTGCGCATCCGGCCGAGGGGCAAGCCGAGGAACACGGTGAATCCCGCGATCGCGCCAAGCGCCAGGATCTCGCCCATCGACATCGCGGCTTTGGGTCACTCCGGTGCGATACTCGCCGTGGGGAGCATCCCTTTTAGGTCGCCCTAACGGCTAAGGTGAGCCTAACGATTTCCGACCGCGGAGGTCAACAATTACCACTTCGCCTGCCGTCGAGGAGTATCTCCAAGCCATTTACACGCTCGCAGATGAGAGCGGACACGTCGTTTCGGCACGGCTCGCGGAGTTCCTGGGCTTCTCCGCGCCGGCGGTGTCCGAGATGGTCCATCGCCTCGAACGGGACGGGCTGGTCGCCCTGGATGACCGTAAAGAAGTGCATCTGACCAAGAACGGGCAGCGTCACGCCGACTCGATCGTCCGCCGCCATCGCCTTGCCGAACGGTTCCTCGTCGAGGTGCTCGGGTTCGAGTGGTGGAAGACCCATGAAGAAGCGGAGCGCCTCGAGCACGCCATGTCGCCGGAGATGGAGGAGCGCATGCAAAAGGTCCTCGGCGATCCGCAGACCTGCCCCCATGGCAACCCGATGCCAGGTGTCACGCCACGTCCCACAAAGCCGCTCGACCAGGTGGCGCCCGGGACGATCGCGAAAGTCGAGCGCATCCCGGATCAGTTCGAGCACGAGCCGGGCTTCCTCGAGTACCTGGACACGCAGGGCCTGAAGCCCGGCGTCGATGTTCGGGTCATGGATCTAAAGCAGGGGGATCCGATCCGCGTGCTGGTCGACGGCACCGAGAGGACGATTCGCGCCGACTGTGGTCAGAAGGTGTGGGTTCGAGCGTGAAAGAGAAACCCGCGATCTACGTTGTTGGCGACGGCAGCTATTGGCTCGCGCACGTTCCCGTGCTGCGCGGATGCATTGCGTCAGGGACCACGCGAGACGAGGCGATCGCAAACGCGCGTCGCGCCTTTCGCTCGTACCTCGAGCTGCTCGAGGCGCGGGGAGTCTCGATCGAGCATTGGAAGGATCTCGATCCGAACACGTTCGTCGTACGCGACCTGCCTGCAGATCGCGTCGTGCCGGAGGACGTCGGCCCGCTGGAGGAGCACGAGCTCCGCGACTTTCTCCATCAGTTCGAGGCGTCGCGCGCCGCGCTTCTTTCAATGATCCGCGACATCGCGCCCGACGAGATCGAGCGGAAGCCGAGTGAAACGATGTGGAGCGTGCGAGAAGCGCTCGAGCACGTGATGCTCACCGAGGCGAGTCTTCTGTCGCGACTCGAGAAATGGCCGGCGGACCCGTACAACACGCTGCAGGCGGTCCATCGCATGGCGTTCCAGCGGTTCACGGTGATGGAACCCGCAGACACCGCGCTCGACCATGTGGTCCTCGGACGGCGTTGGACGACCCGCAAGGTGATGCGCCGGATGCTCGAGCACGAGTTCGAGCACCTCGGCCACATCAAGGAGATCGTCGCCGCACTCGGAACGAAACGCCCGCCGGACTGACCTAGCGCAACGCGGCGCCGAGGAACGCGAGCACACGCGTCCGATATTCGTCGGGGAACGCGTTGATGGCACCGACATGGCCGCCACGCGGCGCGACCCAGAGGTCCTTCGGTTCACCCGCCGCCGCGTAAAGCTTGCGCGCTCCCTCGACCGGCGTCGTCGCGTTGTCGTCGTCCGCCGAGTGGATGAGCAGGACCGGCCGCGGCGATATCCCCGCGATCACATCGAGAGGCCGGGCCTTCGTGACGTCGGCGCCGACAAGTGCATTCACCGCCAGGATTCCGAGCGGCGCGAGCGTAAGGCGAACTGGGCCGAGCGGGACAAAGGACAAACGTGCCAGCTGAAAGTCCTGATCGGTCCACGCGCTGTCCGCGATAACCGCGCTGATGTCCGGATCGTTGGCGCCCGCGAGGATCGCAGCCCCGGCCCCGAGCGAGATGCCGAGGACGGCGACCTCGGTGGTCCCGAACTGGTCGCGGGCTACCTGAACGGCGAGCGAGATGTCGTGCGGCTCGGTCGCGCCGAGCCCGACAGTGGACCCGCCGCTCTTGCCGCATCCCCGGGTGTCGAGCATCAACACGTTGTAACCACCGTCGTGGAGAAAGCGCGCCCACGGGAGCATCTCCTCACGAGAGGTCTTGAAGCCATGAACGAGCACGACGGCCGGCGCACCGTGCACGGTCTGGATCGTCCATGCGGCGAGCGCGACGTCGCCGATCGGGGAAGGTGGCACGTCCGGGCCGATCGCGAAACGGAAGTCCTCGACGACGAGGTCCGCGGGCGCGACCGGATCGGTGTGATGCGCGGCTACGAGGGTGTACGCGCGGACGAGCGGAAGAGCGACCCACGCGAGAAGGCAAACGCCGAACAGGGCGACGACGGCGCGTTTCATCGTTGTCGCCGGGCCCACTCCGTCGCTTCGCCCGCGCGACGCTCGATGATGCCGCGCTGGTCGGCGCGGACATCCGGGAGGTCGGACGGGTGGAACGCCCGGAGCTCCAGGAGCTCGTTCGATAAGTGCTCGGTCCCACCGAGCAGCCGGTACGCGTAGACGAGCTCGACCCGCTGCCACCGATAGCCCTGATTCGCCTCGAGGATCGGGCCGACCTCGATCTCGATCCCCGTCTCCTCGCGGATCTCGCGGGCGAGCGCGTCCTCGAGCCTCTCGCGGGGGGAAAGGAAGCCACCGAGGAACCGCCACTCCGGCGCGCCGAAACGGTGCCGCGCCAGGATGACGTCGCCGTTCGGATTGACGCCGAGGCCGACGACGCCGACGAGGAAGCGCGATTGGGTGCGATCGAGGATGCGCCGCTGCCACCGCACGGGTAGCGCATTGAAGAAAGCGGCAAGGATGCGAAAGACCACGAACAGAGAGGGTATGTGTATGGGGTGCGTAATGCGGAAGCGTTAAAGGCCCGCAGCGATCGGCACCGCCCCTATTCCGTGCGCCTTAGGAACCGATAGCTTCTGCACCACCGCGCGAGTCTTAACGTCGATAACGTTCACCATCCCGTCGACGTTCGTGGTCGTGAGCAGCCGATCACCTTCGGGGTCGTACGTCGTGTGGAAGGGCTGCTTGCCGAGCTTCGTCTCCGAAAGCACGCGGCGCTCCTTCCAATCGACCCACAACAGACCGGGGCCGAGGTGATCGGAGAGGACCATGAGCGACCGGTCGGCCATGAAGAAGACGCCGTCCTGATCGACCTTCTCCGTATGGAACGGATACGTCCCGGGCAGATGGATCTCCTTCTTCACGGTCTTGGTCGACGGGTCGTAGATGACCATCCGATCCGAGGGCTTGTCGAGGAAGCCGGAGGAGCTCGACCAAACCTCGCTCTCATCCGGCGTGAAGTAGGCGTCGTGTACGTCGCTGATCTTGATCGGCGTGACCTTGTTCGTATCGAGGTCGTAGACCCGGAGGACGTCGCCCTGCGTCGTATTCGTCAACGTGAACCAGAGCTCGTTCGGGCGGCTCGGTGCGATCGTGAGCACGTGCTGCGGGACGCCGACCATGAGCGGGGACAGCGGCTTCCAGGTCCCGGCTTCGAAGCGCGCGATGTACGTGTCGTGCTCGTGACCGACGAACAGCGTCTTGCCGTCGGGAGACCATACGATCCCGTGCGGCTGCTTCCCGACCATCAGACGCACCACTTCTTTCATCGACAGGGGATCGATGATCGAGGTCGTGTTGCCCATCCGGTTGTTGACCGCGACCCATTTCCCATCGGGCGATACGCCAAGCTGATGCGGGAGCTTGCCGACGGCGATCTTTGCAACCAGGGCGTACGGCTCGTTCGGTTTGCCGTCGAGCACCCAGACCTGGTCGGTGCTCTCCGATGCGACGAAGACTCGCAGCTTCGAATAGAGCGGCGTCGGCGATGGAGCAGGCATCGGAGTCGGGGTCGGCGACGCCACTGATTCCGGCTCCGCAGCCGCAACGTCCGGGACGACCGGAGCCTCGATCGTCGTCGAACCACAAGCGGCGACGACGATCGTGCCGATGATCGCGAAGACAAGGACGCGGACCAGACTCACCACCACTCCACCCACCAGGCCAGCGGCGCAGAGACTAGCGGGTTAGCCAGCGGTCGTGTCTAACGCACCCTATCGGCGGCGGCGACGACTTTCGCTGACCCGCAAGCGGACCAGCGCGCGCTGGAGCTCGGCTCGGGCGCGTTGCTCGTCGGCGGCGGATGCCGGGCCGGCCGCGAGGACTTGCTGAGCGCTCTCTCGCGCCTGCTGGGCCCGGGTCGCGTCGATCTCCTCGGCGTGCTCCGCCGCGTCAGTCAGCACCACGACCCGATCGCCGCGCACATCCATGAAGCCGCCAAACACGGCGAGGACTTCTTCGACGCCACCTTTCTTCACCTTGAACTCGCCCGGTCCAAGCGTGGTGAAGAGCGGCACGTGGTGCGGGAGGATCCCTACGTAGCCCTCGGTCGCGGGGGCGACGACCATGTCGACGTCGTCCTCGTAAACCTTGCGCTCCGGCGTGATCACCTCGAGGTGAAGCGGCAACTAGGAGCCACCTTCCTTCGCCATGCGCTCGCCCTTCTCGCGGGCCGTCTCGATCGTTCCGACGTTGTAGAAGGCCTGCTCCGATAGATCGTCGTGCTTGCCCTCGAGGACTTCGCGGAAGCTCCGAACGGTGTCCGCGACCTTCACGTACTGGCCGGGCACACCGGTGAACTGCTCGGCCACGAACATCGGCTGCGCGAGGAATCGCTGCAGCTTGCGTGCACGGGCGACGAGCAGCTTGTCTTCGTCCGAGAGCTCGTCGATCCCGAGGATGGCGATGATGTCCTGAAGGTCCTTGTAGCGTTGCAGGACGCGCTGCACCTCGCGCGCGGTCTCGTAGTGCTCCTGCCCGACGATGTTCGGATCCAGCGCGCGGCTCGTCGAGGTGAGCGGATCGACGGCCGGGTACAGGCCGAGCTCGGTGAGATACCGCTCGAGCCGGATCGACGCGTCGAGATGGGCGAATGTCGTCGCCGGCGCGGGGTCGGTGTAGTCGTCGGCCGGCACGAACACCGCCTGCAAAGACGTGATCGAGCCCTTCTTCGTCGAGGTGATGCGTTCTTGGAGCTCTCCCATCTCTGTCGCGAGAGTCGGCTGGTACCCGACGGCGCTCGGCATGCGGCCGAGGAGCGCCGACACCTCGGAACCGGCCTGCGTGAACCGGAAGATGTTGTCGATGAAGATGAGGAGGTCACGGCCCTGCTCGTCGCGGAAGTACTCCGCGATCGTGAGACCGGTCAGCGCCACGCGCAGGCGCGCCCCGGGCGGCTCGTTCATCTGGCCGAAGACCATCGACATCTTGTCGATGACTCCCGACTCCTTCATCTCTCCGAGCAGCTGGGTCCCCTCGCGGGAGCGCTCGCCGACGCCGCAGAAGACCGAGTAGCCACCGTGCTCGGAGGCGACGTTGCGGATCAGCTCCTGGATGACGATGGTCTTGCCGGTGCCGGCGCCGCCGAACACGGCAGACTTTCCACCTTTAAGGAACGGGCAGATGAGGTCGATGACCTTCATGCCCGTCTCGAAGATCTCGGCCTGCGTCGACTGGTCGGTGAACGGAGGCGGCGCACGATGAATTGGATCGCGCCGGTCGCCCTTCACCTCGCCCTTGCCGTCGATCGGCTCGCCGATGACGTTGAAGAGGCGGCCGAGCGTCGCTTCGCCGACGGGAACCGTGATCGGCCCCCCCGTGGCGACGGCATCCATGCCGCGACGGAGGCCGTCGGTCGCCGCCATGGAGACGGCGCGCACCCAGTTGTTGCCGAGGTGCTGTTGGACCTCCGCGATCACATCGCCGCCGTCCTCGCGCTTCACCACGAGCGCGTCGTAGATCTTGGGCAGGTGGCCTTCCTCGAACTGGACGTCGAGGACCGGGCCGATGATCTGGACGATCTTCCCGACATCCTTCCCCGGGCTCTTCTTGGTGGCTCCACTCATCGCTAATGCCATGTCTTCCTACCCCTTGCCGAGGGCCTCGGCCCCCGAAGCGATCTCGAGCATTTCTTTGGTGATGCGTGATTGGCGCGCCTTGTTCGCGGCGAGGGTGAGATCGTCGATGAGGTCACCGGCCGCATCCGTCGCGTTGCGCATGGCGACCATCTGCGCCGAGAACGCGGACGCCTTCGACTCGAGGATCGTCTGGAACACGGCGACCTCGATGAGCCGGGGGATGACCTCGTTCAGTACCGTCTCCGGATCCGGCTCGAACAGGTACTGCAGCACCGGCTGGTCGTCGCGGTCCTCTGCTTCGGGGACAAATGGAAGAAGCCGCCGGATCGTCGGCTCCTGCCGGAGCGTGTTCACGAACTTGGTGAAGGCGAGGTAGATCTCGTCGACCTTGCCGGTGACGAACTCCTCGACCGCGACGCGCGCGATGACGTTCGTGTCGGTGCTGCTCGGGCGATCCGGGATCCCCGGGAACTCGGCGGTGACCGGCGCCCTGAGCCGGCGCAGCTGGTTGATGCCCTTGCGTCCCACGGCGACGAACGAGGCGGCAGGCTGCTGCTGCGAGAAGCGCAGCGTCGCGCGGATCAGGTTCACGTTCATCGGGCCAACGAGGCCACGGTCCGTGGTCACGAGAACGATCCCAACGCGACGGACCTCCCGCTTTGCAAGGAGCGGACTGGTCTCGGGGTCGGCGTACGGTGCGAGCTCGTTCAGGACCGTGCGGAGGCGTTCCTCGTAGGGGCGCGACGCAAGAACGGAGGCCTGCGCGCGGCGCATCTTCGACGCAGCGACGAGCTGCATCGCGCGCGTAACCTGCTGGATGTTCTTGATGCTCCGGACACGTCTCCGGAGCTCGCGCTCTGACGGCACGCGTTAGGCCTTCGTCGTCGCAGTCGGTTTCGCGGGGGGTTCCTGCTTCTTGTCCGTCGGCTTCGCGGGCGGTTCCTGCTTCTTGTCCGTCGGCTTCGCGGGCGGCTCCTGCGTTTTGGCTTGGGGCTTAGCGGGTGCTTGCGGCGTCTTGTCCCCACCAGGTGCCGCCG
>Ga0307310_10000984_pt1 | contig 10294 bp, 6 predicted proteins | sample ER_DNA_197_FD_194502 | JGI IMG/M metagenome (GOLD analysis project Ga0307310, IMG submission 194502) | Bulk soil microbial communities from the East River watershed near Crested Butte, Colorado, United States - ER_DNA_197 | ecosystem: Environmental > Terrestrial > Soil > Floodplain | place: USA...
GCCGGCCGCCTGCTTCCGATACACGACCACCTTGGGCGGGTACTGGATGGTGATGAAGACTTCGCCTTTCTCCTCGTCGACGGCGGTGGCGAAGTTCCGGTGCGGCGTCTTGAGCTGCCGCGACGGCGCCGTATTTCCGCTGGCGCTGCGGGGGAACACGATGAGGTTGTCGGCGGTGTCGGATGCGACCGAATAGATGTCGCCGTTCTTGGGATCGATGTAAAGACCGTTGTTGTATTCGAGGTCGGTCTCCCGTCCTTCGATCACTCTCGTCGGCTTGCTCGCCTCGACGCCCGCCGGAGTATTTTCGAGCCGGTTGAACACCTTGAGCCCGAACAGATTGGTGTCCTGCAGGACGATCTCGTTGAACTGCGTGTCGACCGCGATCGAGCTGTAAATCGGGTACGTATCGCGGATCGTCCGCACCGGCGGCCGCGAGAGTTCCGTTCCGTTGCCCGTGCTCTGCGCCGCGGCGTGGGCGGTGTCGTCGAAGGCCCCGAACAGATTGCCGAGGTTGCCGGCCGGCAACGCCGCGTTCTTCTCGAATGGATCGATCCGCTCGGCATAGCACATGTCGCCGTAATCGGTTTGCATCGACTGGATCGATACCAGCCGGCCGGAATAGCCGGTGGCGATATCAGGTGCTCGTGTGCTCGAGGACCAAATGGTGAGTGTCGCGATTATCACGGCCACGGCGAACATGGCGCGTATATCGATTCTTCGTCGCATAGGACTCCTTTCGCGCGTCGCTTGCTGAATGGCTTCCGTCCGTGTCATTTCCCACCGGGCGTAATGGGTTTGACCGTCATCACTTTCAGTTCCATGGGATCAACGAGATCGTTGAGCATCGCCTCGATGAGCACAGGCGATCCGAGCGGCGGCCGCGGCGCGTCAGCGGCCGCGTACAGCAGGAACCTGTCTCTGCCGGCGACAAAGAATTGCTGGCCGCCCTGTTCGAGCACGCGGCCCCGGGCGGTGATCTGAAACTGCAGGACGCCGACGTCGGTTTTTTTCAGAACGTCCCGAATCTCCTTTGGCTGGAACGGCGCGCCCGGCTTATAAGAAACGAGGATCGCTTCGTTCGACAGGCTGATCTTGATCCCGTCGACGCCCGCGAGGCGTCTCAAATAGATCTCGGAAAAGGCCGCGCAGGTCCCGCACGAAATACCCGTTGTCCGTACGGCCACTTTCTCAACCTGAGCGAACGCCGATCCGGCCGATGCCAGCAGCATGAGGGGCAGCAACAGCTGTCGTGTCAGTTTCATGCGTCGATCACCGATACCGAATCGAGAAGACAACCCAACTCCCGATCATCAGGGCGTTCAGCATGACGCTGATCGCGAGAATCGTCTTCATTCCGGTCGTGCGCGACGAAGCTGGTCGACTGACGACGATCCAGACCTGATAGATCAGGGCGCCGACGGCGACGGCGAAAAAAAGCGGTTGCAGCCGCTGGAGCACGAACAGGCAGCCGGCGGTCAGTAAGGAAAAGACTCCAAGTCCAGCCTGGACTTGAGGCAGCACTCATCAACTGGGTGTGAGCAGGGCGGCAATGATCGAGAGCATGCCCGCGCGTTTCGGATCGCCAACCATCGCCAGACCTCGTGATCGCATGTCTCCGGTTCGGGCTGATAGTGGCAAGCCGCGACCCTGCCGTCAAGCGATTTCACCATGAGCTGGCCTGGCAGGCTTCCAAGCGTGTAATGTGTCATTTTGACATTCACGATTAATTGCCATCTCGCCCTTGGCTTGTGTCGTTTCGACGCGGATTTCTCTTCTTTATTGGGCCCTCGTGTCCGTGCGACATTCACTCCACGCCAAACCGTCGACAACGGTTGACGTCGAGGCGATTGCACATGACCGGTGGCGATGCCAGTTCGGAGAAACCCTGCCTCCCAGACGCACATTGGCGCTCTTCTCGTCGTTCTGATTGGTTTTCTTCTTACAACGCTCGAACCTCTTCACGCGCAGACGGGGCCACAGCTTGCCTGGGACGAGAGCCCGACCTCGAGTGTTACAGGGTTCGCGGTGACGGTCGATGGGGTCAGAACAGACTACGGGTTGGCCCCGCAGCAAGCCGATGGCACCTGTAGTTGTTCTATCCCGCTGCCTTTCTCGAGCGGCCGGCACACCGTCAGCGTCAGCGCATACAACTCCTCCGGTGAAACCTCCTCAGCTCCACTGATTGTCGGTCCCACGGCATTCGCGGGCGCCCCGTATGCAGGTGAAGCGGGAACGTCCTTGACAGTCACCGCAGCTGGTTCGACCGATGATACCGGCACGATCGTTTCCTATTTATGGGCCTGGGGCGACGGGACGAGCAACACATCGTCTGCAACGGCAACCGCGTCGCATACGTACACGAGCGTAGGAGTATTCCGGATCACGCTCACCGTGACCGATGATTTCCCTGCGAGTGATACGGACAACACGACCGCTGCGATCGTTCTCCCGTTGCCGTTGCCGCCTGGTACGCCGGCATCACCGAGTCCCGTGAACGGGACGACGGGCGTCGGTACGACGCCCACATTGACGTGGACCGCAAGTGGCGCGACCCAATATGACCTGCGGTTCGGTACCGCGAATCCGCCGCCGCCTGCGGCGAGTAACCTGTCGAGCGCGTCGTACACGCCCGCATCCGCGCTCACGTCGAACACGACGTACTACTGGCAGGTCGTCGCACGCAACGGCGGCGGGACGACGGCCGGGCCAATCTGGTCGTTCCAGACCGCTCCCCAGACGCCGCCTTTGGACTCGGGGGACATCGTCATCTATGCGAGCGACCTTCTGAGCGGCAGCTGGCACGGCGCGTGGACCACAGCTTCCGATCCGACCTCGCCCAACGGGATCAAGCTGGTCACGCCGGATGCGGGCTGGGCGTCGACCGACGCACCGCTCGCGGCGCCGATCCACTACATCGACGTGCCGTTCAATCCGACACCCGACACGCCGTACACGCTGTGGCTGCGCGTCCGGGCGCAGGACAACTCGAAGTGGAACGATTCTCTCTGGGTGCAGTTCTCGGACGCGCGCGCCAACGGATTGCCGATCTACCCGCTGAATTCCGCGAGCGCGCTTCTGGTCAATCTCGCCACCGACGCGACGGCTGCCAGTCTCAACGGCTGGGGATGGCAGAACGGTGTGTACTGGCTCTCGCAGCCGGCGACGCTCACGTTCACCGGAACCAGTCCGCAGACGCTACGTATTCAGGTGCGCGAAGACGGCGTGCAAATCGATCAGATTCTTCTCAGTCCAAACACATATCTCTCCGCACCTCCTGGCCCGCCGACCAACGACCGAACGATTCTTCCGAAGGATAACAAGCCGGCCGCCCCGGCCTCGCCAAGTCCTTCGCACGGCGCGACAAACGTCAGCACGACGCCTACATTAGCGTGGACAGCGAGTGGCGCCACCAGCTACGACGTGATGTTCGGGGTTTCGAATCCGCCACCGCTTGCAGCCAACGATCAACCGACGGCCTCATACACGCCATCGCCCGCGCTCACGTCGAACACGACGTATTACTGGCAGGTCGTCGCACGCAACAGCAGCGGTACGACGGCCGGGCCGGTCTGGTCATTCACGACCGCGCCGCCGGCCTCATCGTCTGGGGACATCGTCATCTACGCGAGCGATCTATTGAACGGCAGCTGGCACGGCGCGTGGACCACCGCTTCGGATGCGACCTCGCCCAACGGGATCAAGCTGGTGACGCCGGATGCGGGCTGGGCGTCGACCGCCGCACCACTCGCGGCGCCGATCCATTACATCGACGTGCCGTTCAACCCGACCCCCGGCACGCCGTACACGCTGTGGCTGCGAGTGCGGGCGCAGGACAACTCGAAGTGGAACGATGCGGTCTGGGTGCAGTTCTCAGATGCCCAAGTGAACGGGTCGCCGATCTATCCCCTGAATTCCACCAGCGCGCTGCTGATCAATCTGGCCACCGATGCCGTGGCCGCCAGTCTCAACGGATGGGGTTGGCAGAACGGCGCGTACTGGTTCTCACAGCCGGCAACGGTGACATTCACGGCCGGCAGCCCCCACACGCTGCGCATTCAAGTGCGAGAAGACGGTGTCCAAATTGATCAGATCGTTCTGAGCCCGAGCACTTATCTCTCGACAGCCCCGGGACCGCCGACCAACGACTCGACGATTATCCGGAAATGAGAGGGGAACCCTCAAGCCCGGCCCCTGATATGCATCTAGCAACAAATGTATATGACGTCCCCCGAACGCCGGAAGTCGGGCGATCGAAGGCAAGCCCGCGCCTGGGACGAGGATCTGCACGTTCGACTGAAAGAAAAATTCGACCGCGTCGAGGCTGAACGTCGCCATCATTCTCGGCGCCAGTCCGATCAAGCTGAGCCGAACGCGGCAGATACGCCTGATTCTTCAAACGCGAACGACTCCACCGGCGGTCAGGTGGAGCGACGGTCCGGAAACAGAAGTCAGTAAGAGACGCACAAAGTCGCGGCTATTCCGTTCGAAGCGCAATCACGGGATCGACGCGAGCGGCCCGCCGGGCAGGAAGCCAGACACCGATTAAGGCGACCGCGCTGAGCAAGAGGGGCACCGCAACAAACACGAGCGTGTCGCGCGCGGCGACCCCGAAAAGAAACGTCGCGATGACCCGCGCCAGAGCGAACGCCGAGGCCACGCCGATCGCGACACCCACCAGGGCGACACTCATTCCCTGACGGATTACCATATTCCGCACGTTCCGCGGCTCGGCTCCAAGCGCCAGGCGGATGCCGATTTCCTGTGTCCGCTGTTGAACAGAATAGGCCATCAGTGCATAGATACCAATCGCGGCCAGGAGCAAAGCTGATCCGGCAAAGATCGTCAGCAGCAACATGTTGAAATCGGACCGGGCGGTGGACTGCGTCACGATCTCATCCATCGTACGGGGGCGCGCGACAGGCAGACCGCCGCTCGCCTGACGGAGCTCGGTCTGAATGGCCGTGCTGAGCGAATATGGCTCTCCGCGAGTACGGACGATCCACGCCAGCGGCGTGATGCCGACAAGGTTGGCGTTGTGCGAGTCGGGCAGCTGGGCCCACGGAATGTACATCGTGGGTGGCGGCTCCTGGCTGAGGCCGAAGGCACGGACGTCACCGACAATTCCCACGATCTGCCGCGTCGCATCGGCGAGCTCCGGCAGACCTTTCGCGATCGTGATGCGGTCTGCGAGCGGATCCCCGGTCGGCCAGAATTGCCTGGCCATCGCCTGGTTGATGATCGCCACGTTGGGCGCTCCGCCCGTATCGCGATCCGTGAAGGCGCGACCGCGAACGATGGGAATCTTGAACGCGCTGAAATAGGTGGCCGAAATGGGCGTGAACCCGCCGCCGCCGTGAAACGGCCCGCTGGTGAGCGGGCGCCCTTCGACGACAAACGGCAAGCCGAGCCCGCCCTGCAGCGGCACGCAGCAGGTGGCCCCCGCCACTTCGACGCCCGGCAGCGCGTTCAGCCGTTCGGCGCCGTCGCGAATCACCTGCGCCACGGCGGCGGTTTTCGCGAACCGCGCGCCCGTCAGCGACATGCGCATCGTCAACACCCGGGTCGCGTCAAAGCCGGGCTTTACTTCGCGCAGCGCCACGAACGTCCGGATGAACAGCGCGGCTCCCACGAGCAGCACCAGCGCCAGCGCCATTTCGCTCACGACTAGAACGGAACGCGTCCTGTGGTGAAAGACGTGCCGCACGCCCCCGCCCGACAACCCGCCGCTCTCCTTGAGTGTGGTGCTGAGATCGGCGCGTGAGGCGCGGAGGGCGGGAAACAGGCCAAAGGCGATGCCGGTCAGCAGCGAGACGGTGGCCGTGAACGCGAGCACACGCCAGTCGACGTCGACGCCGGAACCGTCGACGCCGATGCGCGGGATGTTTCCGGGGTTGACGGCCAGAAGCGCCCGAATGCCGATCATGCCGAGCGCGAGGCCAACGATTCCGCCGATCATGGCGAGCAGGACGCTTTCCGTCAGCAGCTGACGAACGATCCGGCCGCGCCCCGCGCCGATCGCGGCGCGGATCGCGATCTCCCGTTTTCTCACCGCGGCGCGGACCATCAGCAGGTTCGCGACATTCGCGCACGCGATCAGCAGGACGAAGCCGACGGCGCCCCCCAGCAGAAGCAGGGACGAGCGTACGTTTCGGACGACGATGTCCGCGAGCACTCCGGCGCCGAATCCATTCTGCGGGCCGCCGAGCGCGCCCGGAAATTTCTCGCTGAACTCGTTCGCCGCCGTCTTGAGCTGCGCGTCGGCGATCTGCGGCGTGACGTCCGGCTTGAAGCGACCGGCTGCCGTGAAGAAGTGGCCCTGCATGGCGCTGTTCGGATCGATCTGGAACGGCAGCCAGACCTCGGGATCGCCGTTCGGAGTCGGCGGCCGGATGGCCTGCGTGTCGAAGGGACCGAGAATGCCGATGACGACGTACGGATCGCCGTCAATCGGCAGTGTCCGGCCGAGGACGCCCGCGTCGCCGCCGAAGCGGCGCTTCCAGAAGCCGTCGCTCAGAACGACGACGTGGCCGCCATTCGGCCGATCTTCGTCCGCGGAAAATGTGCGGCCGGCAATCACGGGCGCGCCGAACAGGCGAAAGAAGTCGGCGCTGACTTGTCCGGCCGGGATCTGCTCGGCGTCGCCTCCGCCGGTGAGGTTGACGACGTTGAACCGATACGCCGAGACGTCCTGAAACGCGCCTGTTTGCCGGCGCCAGACATTGAACTTGGTGGGCGATGCCCCGGGTCCGGAACCCTGGGGCGAGGTATTCAGAAACAGCATGAGCCGATCCGGATCCGGATACGGCAAAGGCTTGAGCAGGACCGTGTTGACCACCGAGAAGATCGCGGTGTTGGCCCCGATCCCGAGGGCCAGCGCCGCAACGACGGCGATCGTGAACGCCGGGGTTCGCCGCAGCGTCCGCAGAGAATGCCGGAGATCCTGGAGCAGGTCGTCCATAGCGTGCACTTCAACACAAACGACACAACGGACACAAAGGGAAAATCGAGATCACTCCGCAGATGTCTTGAATCAGAAAAACGCTCTAGCCAACAAATCTCCGCAAGATCCAGGTGCGGGCGTGCTCGGCGGCGAGATCGAGGCCCCACAGATACAGTCCGAGCAGGATTGACGTCACGATCACAACCAAAGTTGTCGCGTAAACTTCACGTCCCGAGGGCCAGGTCACGCGTTTGAGCTCGTTCCGGACTGCGCTGGCAAACAGCCGCGCACGTTCGAGCGATTGCATCTTTTACCTCCAGTTGAATCCCTGTGACATCGCCGCGGACGACGGCTATGCCGTCCGCGAGAAGTGACGGTTGAGCCGGGGAGCAGGAATTACGCGGCTGGAGGTGCGCGCGGCGAACGGACCGAAACGAACGGAGCCGTTTCTAACCGGGGCGCGTCGTCTGGTGGAATAGGAACCGAGACGAGCGTTCCAAACAGCAGAGGAAGCGCAACGAGGACGCTTGGCGGAAGATCAGCGGGCGCTGGTCCTGTTCGTGGTGACGGAACAAGCGGGGCAGGCACCCACGTCGAAGCATGGGCCGTCGGCGCGGCGCCTGATGCGGCGGGCATGGCCGCGGCGACGCCCAGCACCACGATGCAGAGGATGGCGACGAGCCGGCGCGTTCGGGGATCCAGTGGGGACAATTACGTTAGCTATGACGCGGAACGACTAGAACTGGTTCACTACTCTGAATCTGCTCTCGCTGCTAGTCCTCCGTCGGCCGTTCTGCATGGTCGATCACGAGCACGTCCACCGGTCCTCGGGTCGGTTCCAGTTTGAGGCCGAGCTGTTCTTGAAGCGCCGTAAAGAGCGAGATCGAGTCATTGGCGGGCGACGCCGACGGATCCGGGGTCCATTGAAGACTCCAGTCAAAGGTTCCGGTCAGCCCCGTCCGATCGATGACAGGACGATCCGCCACGTTTGACACGGTCGTCGCCAGCGTCGAGAACTCGAGCGCGCGCGCACCGACTTGTCCCGTTCGTGCGAAGCCTCCGCCGCAACGCACTACTGTATTCGGGTCTGACGCGGTCGAAGGCTTTGGAGCGGCAAGACAATCAGCGACGTTCGAGGGACGGAGTTGCGGACCGAGCTTCCCGTCGCGCCTGGCGACAACGAGCGCATACATTGGAAGCTCCCGTGTTTCCTTATGCAGCATCAGCTCGAATCGATCCGCCAGCAGCGTTCTGAGCATCAAACGGGCTTGATCCCTGAATACTTCGGTCGAAGGGTTCCCGTCGATCTTGGCGACGATGTCGAAGCGGTCGGAGTTCATCCAGCCCGGACCTCCCGTCACCTGCACATCGTGCACGGGACCGTATGCGCTTAACACCAGTGACCGCAAGCGAACATTCGTAGCGATAAAAACCCCACCGGGCCGCACGGAGGTACCCCCATTTACCTCACCCGACTTATTTCGCTTGATCGACACGACATCGAAGGCAGGGCCGGTGGGCGCTTGCGCCACCAACGGCGCACCGACCATCATTCCCGTGACTGCGGCGGCGACAGCAGCAGCACAGAGACGTCGCATTCAGTGCCGATTTTATCTAACTTGGACCATTGAAGATGGTCTTTGGGCGGCGAAGCGAAGCTCGACCGAGGACATCAGAAAGTCTTCAGGTAATAAGAGCGGCGTCATGGCGTATTGTGCCGTTAGAGGGCCACTATGAGACTGAAAAGAGTGGAGCGGCCTCTCGATGGATGGCTCTGGACATGCCGTCGATCCGACAAGCGTATGATCTGCTGAGAAGCCACCACACCGCCCCGCGACGGCGACTTTCATCAACGATTCTCATCTTCGAGCTACTAAAGAAGATTCACGTCGAAGGAGCTGGCAATTGGCCAACCCGAAGGATGCGATCAAGCACATCATCGTCCTGATGCTGGAGAACCGGTCGTTTGACCACATGTTCGGCTTCATGACCGTCGATCAGCCCCGCATTCCGGGCGACACGATCGACAACCTCGAAGGCGACGAGTCGAACGTGGATGCCAGCGGCAGGGATATCCCGGTGTCGATGGACGCTCGCTACGCCGGCGACTTCCGTGCCGACCCCGGCCATCACTTTCCCGACGTGACGCAGCAGCTGTTCGAGAAGGACGAAGTGGCCTCCACCGCGAGGCCGACGATGGGCGGCTTCGTGAAAAACTATGGCGAGCAGCCGGGCGCGTCGCTGGTCGCTTCGCGGCGGGTGATGAAGTGCTTCGACCCGCGCAAGCTGCCTGCGCTGACGGCGCTTGCGAAGGAGTTCGCTGTGTGCGATCGGTGGTTCTCGTCGGTGCCGGGGCCGACGCTGCCCAACCGTGCATTCGCACACGCCGCGACGTCGCTCGGCCACGTCGACATGAGCCCGATCGCGTACTGGAACGTCATGACGCTGTACGAACGGCTGGACGAGGCGAAGGTGTCGTCGCGCGTCTACAGCCACGACGGCAACACGCTCGCCTTCATGTTCAAGACGCTGTTCAAGAAGGGCGGCAAGTTTCTCGGTTCGTACGGCGATTTCCTGTCGGATCTTCGAGGCAACTCGCTCCCCAAGTACTGCTTCGTCGAGCCGCGCTTCAACGATTGGTACGACGCCGGCAACCACCGCTACTACATCGCCAACGATCAGCATCCGGACAACAACGCCGCCGAGGGCGAGCTGCTGATCCAGGAGGTCTACCAATCCATCCGCAAGTCGAAATATTGGGAGAAAAGCCTGTTCGTGATTGTCTACGACGAACACGGCGGCTTCTTCGATCACGTGAAGCCGCCGCAGACGATCCCCTCGGGCCTCGAGGAGCCGGGCGTGTCGACGTTCGATTTCGCGCGCCTCGGCGTCCGAGTGCCCGCCGTCCTGATCTCGCCGTACATCGAGAAGGGCACGATCGTGCACGATCAGCTCGAGCACTCGTCGCTGGCGGCCACCGCGCGCGACATCCTGGCGCCGAACATGAAAAAACTGAGCGACCGGGATAAGAACGCCAACGGATTCACCAGCGCGCTGACGCTGACGGTGCCGAGGGACACTCCCAAGACGCTCGACATGAAGGTCGACGGCAGCGACCTGCGGCCGACCGACGTCGACCCGAACACGCACGGCACGGCCACCCTGTCCGATCAACAACGAAACCAGGTGCTCGCCGCGTACATGCTGGACCTCGACCGGCCGGCGGGCCAGCGCGTGATCGGGAAGAACGGCTTCACGATCCTCGAGGACATCAACACCGAGCAGAAGGCCGCCGAATACATCAAGAAGGTGGCGAAGTCGATGGAGATCGTCTGATGCGCACGCTGGCCC
>Ga0307310_10000986_pt1 | contig 10286 bp, 10 predicted proteins | sample ER_DNA_197_FD_194502 | JGI IMG/M metagenome (GOLD analysis project Ga0307310, IMG submission 194502) | Bulk soil microbial communities from the East River watershed near Crested Butte, Colorado, United States - ER_DNA_197 | ecosystem: Environmental > Terrestrial > Soil > Floodplain | place...
CCGCCCGGCGGGTAAGCCGAGCGCCTGGGCTCCGCCTTTCGTCGCAGCGTCGAGTAGGATCGGCGCGACGTTGCCGGTGGCGTCCGGCAGCGCGCCGCGCAGCTCGTCCCGGAGCCGCTGGCCGTATTCCAGCCAGCGCATCTCCTCGAACATGGCCAGCCGGTTGTTGCTGTCCGTGCCCAGGGCGAGCCGCCCTCCCACCGAGTGGGCGCGGGCGAGCCGGGGTATGCCGTCGCCCAGGTTGCCCTCCGTGAGGGGGCACAGGCAGGCGATCCCACCCGCCGCGAGGAACCGCTCCATATCGGTGTCCCTGGTATGCGTGCAATGCACCGCCGTGAAGGCCCCGCCCTGCACCGCGTCAAGGATCGCCGCCATGGGAGTCCGCCCGTAGGCAGCGATTGACTCATCGATTTCGCGCCGCTGCTCTTCGACGTGCAGGTGCACCGGAAGACCGCGCCGCACCGCTTCGCCATGCAGTAGGGCGATCTGGTCCGGGCTCGCCGCCCGGATACTGTGCGGGGCTATACCCAGAGTCTGCGTGGCCGGATCGAGCAGCGGCGTGAGCCGGTCGACCTGCTGCCAGAAGCCATCGATCGAGGGGGTGGCGAAGCGGCGCTGCGGCCCTAACAGTGGCTGTCCGGGCGCGCCCGTCGCGTAGTAACTGTACAGCAGCACGATCCGAATCCCGACGTCCGCGGCTGCCTGGAGCAGCGGCTCGTCGAGCGCGAAGTCCCCGTCCCGCTCGTGGTGCACGTAGTGGAACTCGCCAACCGTAGTGATGCCGGCGTCGCGCATCTCTCCGAATGCCTTCGCCGATAGCTGGCGAAGGCTCGCACGGTCAAGAGAGTGGACCAGCGCGTACATCGCCTCGCGCCAGGTCCAAAAGCTGCCGGCACCAGCGGGGAATCGTTCCCCCCGGCCCCGGAGGCCGCGCTGGAATGCATGCGAGTGGGTGTCCACGAAGCCGGGAAGAAGCGCGATGCGGTTCAGCCGCTCTGCACCGGCTCGTCCCAGCGGACCCACCGCCTCGATCCGGCCATCGCCACCCATGGCGATCTGCACCCCGGGCTCGAATCGGGTGCCGGTCCAGGTCAGGTCCGCTTCGATGAGCAGGGTCATGCCTCGAAACAGCTCCGGCGAATCAGGCGCTCGAGGATCTCTCCGGCCCGGCGGAACTGGTCGGCCGGCAAGAACTCGTTGGCCCGGTGAGCTACCTCGATGCTGCCTGGGCCGAAGAGGACGCAGTCGAAGCCGGCACTCTGAAGCCAGCCGGCGTCGGTAGCGAACATGACGCTGTGCGCCTCGGGCTCTCCCGTTGCCTCACAGAGGGTCCGAACGATTGGGGCCCCTGCGTCAAGCACCATCGCGGGGCTCTCAGTCAGCACCTCGAGCGTGAAGGGATCGCTGACTGCTTCGCGCACAGTGGCGCGGACGCGCTCGGTCATTGCCTTCGCGGCCATACCGGGCAGCAGACGGATGCCGAGCTGGATCTCGCAGCGGTCGGGAATGACATTGGCCGCGCTTCCGCCCGCGACAGTACCGACATTCAGGGTCGCGAACGGCACGGCGGGAAATGCGTCGGCGTTGGGCGGCCGCTCGGCTTCCATCGTGTGGCCGAGGGCGGTGAGCGCCGTGATGGCCCGGGCAGCGGGCTCGATGGCGCTCTGTCCCAGGTGCGGGTACCCGGAGTGCGCCGCCCGCCCGCTGAACGCGAGCCGGAGACGCAGCATCCCCTTGTGCCCACGCACGACGCGAAGCTCGGTCGGCTCCCCGATGACCACGTTGCGCGGCAACCGCTCCAGTTGGGCGTAGCTCTCCGTGAATCGGCGGGCACCGAGGGTGCCGACCTCTTCGTCGTAGGTAAAGAGCAGCACGAGCGAGTGGCGGAGCGCGGCGGGGTCGATGCCAGCCATACGGTTGGCGGCAAGCGCAAGGAAGCCCTTCATGTCGGCCGTCCCCCGCCCGACGTAGCGGTCGCCCCCGTCGAACAGCGTGAAGGGATCCGAGCGCCAGTCCAACTCCTCGGCGGGCACCACGTCCATGTGACCGGAAAGGACGAGGCCACCGCGATCGGGCGTCCCGGGCCCGGCGATTACGACGAGATTGGTCTTGGTCCCGTCGGCCGAGGGATTCCGCAGAATGCGCACGTCCGGCCGCTCGAGATAGTTGCTCAGAAAATCGACTAGAGGAAGGTTGCTCGTCCGGCTGGTGGTGTCGAAGCCGATGAGGCGCGCGAGCAATCCGCGGTCGTCGAGCGGAGGTTTGGAATCGCTACCCGTCAACTGTGCCGTGCCAGCCGGACGGTCGTATCTTGGCCTGGGAACCCTTTTCCACCAGATCAGCCCATCCCACGGCGTCGAGACTCGCGCCACCGACCAGGACACCATCGAGCTGGGGTCGCGTCAGCAGGGAGGCGACGTTGCCGGCATTCACACTTCCGCCGTAGAGAATGGTCACCCGGCCGCTCACGCTGTTGCGACCCAGCTCCATGCGAATCAACTCGTGGATCTGGGCGGCGTCATCCGGGGTGGCGTTCTTGCCGGTTCCGATGGCCCAGACCGGCTCGTAGGCGAGCACGAGCCTGGCCCAGTCGGCCGGCTCCAGCACGGCGAGCAGGGAGCCGAGCTGTCGCACGATCACATGCTCGGTCCGTCCGCCCTCCCGTTCCGCCAGCGTTTCCCCAACGCAGACCAGGGGCGTGATGCCGGCGGCGAGCGCCGTCCTGGCCTTCTTGGCTACCTGCTCGTCGGTCTCCCCGAAGAGATGACGTCGCTCGGAGTGTCCGGCCAGCACGATGCGGGCACCGGCTTCCATCACCATCGGGACGGAGATTTCGCCGGTGAAGGCCCCCTTCAATTCCCAATGAACATTCTGAGCCCCGACTCTGATGTCGGGCCGACCTTGCATGGCCTGGGAGAGCGTGGCCAGCGACACTGCAGGCGGGTGGAACCAAAGACTGCGGCCCTCGACCGGCGAGGTGAGCGACAGAAATTTCTTGGCAAACTCACGGGCTTCGGCCGGCCCATGGTTCATCTTCCAATTCGCTGCGAAGATGAGCTGACGCGCACTCATATCAGGCCTCGTCCAATGCTGCGACGCCGGGAAGCGCTTTTCCCTCCAGGAACTCGAGGGATGCGCCACCACCCGTCGAGACGTGGGTGATCCGGTCGGCGAGACCTGCCTGAGCCACCGCCGCAGCCGAGTCGCCGCCGCCGATCACCGTGATCGTGCCGTGCTCCGTTGCTCTGGCCATGGCCCGCGCGATCGCCAGGGTGCCGTGATCGAACGGCGGCGTCTCGAAGACCCCCATCGGTCCGTTCCACACCACCGTGCCAGCCTGCTCGATGCTCTCGGCGAAGCTCTTCTCCGTTGCAGGATCGATGTCGTAGACCGCCCAGCCCTCCGGAATCGCGTCCCGCTTCACCGTCCGAGTCTCGGTTCCGGGCGCCAGTTCCCGCCCAATCACCGCTCCCGTCGGCAGGACCAGCTTCTTTCCCGCCTTCTTCATCAGATCGCGAGCGAGGTCAACCCGGTCAGGCTCCACCAGCGACTTCCCCGTCTCCAGGCCCATCGCCTTGAAAAACGTGCACGCCATCGCCCCGCCCAGGAGTATCTCGTCCACCTTGGGGAGGAGTGCCTCGATGAGATCGATCTTCCCGCTGATCTTGGCGCCGCCGAGCACAGCCACGAAAGGGCGCTTGGGCTGGTGTAGGGCCTGACCCAAGTAGCGGAGCTCTCGCTCCATGAGCAAGCCGGACACGGCCGGCTTCAGTAGCCGTGCCACCGCCTCGGTGCTGGCGTGAGCCCGATGGGCGGAGCCGAAGGCATCGTTCACATAGAGATCTCCCAACGCGGCGAACCGTTCGGCGAGTGACCCATCGTTCTTCTCCTCACCCGGGTAGAACCGGGTGTTCTCGGCCACCGCGACGCCGCCTCGAGGAAGCCGCTTCGTAGCGGTCACGGCCTCCGGCGACGTGGGATCCGCCAGAAAGGTGACCGGTGCGCCGAGCAGCTTCTCCAGCGCCCGCACGGCCGGCTGCATGGAATATTTTGGGTCGGGACCGTTCTTGGGCCGGCCGAGGTGGGAGAGCAGTACCAGCCGCGCCCCCCGGTCACGCAGATACTTGATCGTAGGCAGCGCAGCCCGGATCCGGGTGTCGTCGGTGACCGATCCGTCCTTGAGCGGCACGTTGAAATCCACCCGGACGAGGGCCCGCCGCCCTTCGAGCGAGCCCTTGTCCAGCGATTCAAGCGTACGCTTCACCGCCGCGATCCGACATATCGCAGCAAGTCCACGCACCGGGCCGAGTAACCCATCTCGTTGTCGTACCAGGAAGTGACATTGACCAGCGTACCGCCTACGACGGTGGTCGAGAGCGCGTCCACCGTGCTCGACTGGAGTGCGCCGATGTAGTCCACCGAGACCAGCGGTTCGTCGCTCACGGCGAGCAGGCCCTTGAGCGCTCCCGATTTTGCGGCTTCGCGGAATGCGTTGTTCACCTCGTCGGCCGAGGTCGTCTTCTGAACCACGCAGGTCAGCGCCACTACCGACACGTCGGGGGTGGGAACCCGCAGCGAGACGCCGTCGATTTTGCCCTTCAGCTCGGGAAGGACCAACGATGTGGCCTTGGCCGCGCCGGTTGTGGTCGGAATGATCGAAAGGGCCGCCGCCCGGGCCCGACGAAGGTCCTTATGGGGGAAATCCAGGATCACCTGGTCATTGGTGTATGAGTGGACCGTCGTCATGAAGCCGCTCACAAAGCCGAACCGGTCCAGGATCACCTTCACAACGGGCACCAGACAGTTTGTAGTGCAGCTCGCGTTGGAGATCACGTGGTGCTTGCCTGGTTCGTAGGCTTCGTGGTTGACCCCATAGACGATGGTGATGTCTTCCTTCTTGGCCGGGGCCGAAATGATCACCTTCTTGGCTCCGCCCGACAGGTGCAGGGCGGCCTGGTCCCGGTCGGTGAAGCGGCCGGTGGATTCGAGGACCAGCTCGACCCCCAGGTCCTTCCAGGGAAGCTTGGCCGGATCCTTCTCGGACAGCACCTTCATCGAGTCGCCGTCGACGCTAAGCGAATCGGCCCGGGCGCCGACCTCGCCGGGAAACCGCCCGTGCACCGAGTCGTACTTGAGGAGGTGGGCCAGCGTCTTGGTGTCGGTAAGGTCGTTCACCGCCACGAAGTCGAGCTCCACCGCCTTCATCGCCTTGGCGGCCCGCACCACATTGCGGCCGATCCGGCCGAAGCCGTTGATGCCTACTCGGATTGCCATTCGGTCTCCAGGTAATGGTCAGTCGCGAGTCACGAGTCGAGACTTCCTAGCCCCCCATGTCCAGCTCCACCACCGCACGCGCAAACGTAACCGCCTCCACCCGCGCGGCGCCTGCCCCGACCAGCGCGGCGGCCGCGGCGGCGAGGGTGGCGCCAGTGGTGAAGACGTCATCCACCAGCACCAGCTCCAGTCCCCTGACTGGCCCGGCACGAAACGCCCCGGAGACGTTGGCGTGCCGTGCCTCCGGAGTCAGCGCGGTCTGGGTCCGCGTCTCCCGCACGCGCTGGAGCAGGTCACAGCGGACCGACAGCTGCACCCGGGATCCGAGCGCGGCGGCAATGCGCTCGCTCTGATTGTATCCCCGCACCCGCAGCCTGTGCCCGCCGAGCGGAATCGGTATCAAGAATACCTGGCCCGTCAATGGCTCGAGCTGGCGCATGGCCTCGGCCATCGCTTCCGCGGCCCGGCTCCAGCCCTCGTACTTCAGCCGGTGCACCGCTGCGCGAGCGGAGCCGTCGAGCCAGACCGCGCTGCGCGCTCGGGCCAACCCTTCCGGCCACTCGGCACAGAGACGGCACTCCAGCCCCTTCTGCGACGGCTGGCCACACCGCTGACAGACCGGATGGGGCACCGGTCGCCAGCGCATCCGGCACAGATCGCAGATGAGCGCATCGCCCTCACGTTCCGGGACCGGCTCATTGCAGAGCAGGCAGGCCGGCGGGAGCAGCCAGCGCTCGACTCCCGCAAGCACGTCGAAGAGGTAGGGGCGACTAGCGAAGGGCTGCATTCACCGCGGCCCGCATCACTTCCACCGGCGCATGCTTGCTGGGGTACCAGCACTCCAGTGCGGCGGCCCCCTGCGCGACCAGCATGGCTCGGCCATCAGCCGCGCGCCGGACCGTCGGCCGCATAGCACGGACCCAGGAGGTCTCGCCCCTGGCATACACCATGTCGAAGGCAATCTCGGCGTGGGGGAACCGGCCCGGCTCGATGGGCAACGGATCGCCGGCCCGGAGGCCGAGTGGGGTGGAGTTGATCAACACGCGGCACTCCGCAGGCGGCGCCAGGGCTACACCCCGAGCGGAGATCCACTGCTCGAATCGCCGCTGCCGGTCGGCGCTGCGCGAGCCGGCCGCAACCGCGACGCCCATCTCCTGCGCCGCGACGACAGCCGCTCGGGCCCCGCCGCCGGTGCCAGCGATGAACCACGGCGCATTCGTCACCTCGAGCTGGTGAAGCGCCTCGATCAAGCCGTGTACGTCGGTGTTGTCGCCTACCAACCGCCCTTCCTCGTCCCAGAACGTGTTGCACGATTCGACCGTCTTCGCGGCGTCCCGGCAGACGTCCACGGCTCCAGCGGCAACTTCTTTGTGGGGCACCGTCACGTTGCCGCCACCCCCGGCGCGCCCCAGAGTGCGCATCAGCGCCGGGAGATCGTCGGCCGAGCACCGCAGTGGGACGTAGGAGGCAGGTAGACCGAGCGCGCGGAAGGCGGCGTTCTGCATGAGCGGCGACAGGGAGTGACTGACAGGATCGCCCAGGATTGCGAAGACGCGGGTAGCCCCGTTGATCACCGCACGGTGCCGGCCACCCGGCTCACCACGCCGCCGATCAGCTCCTGGAGCTCCTCGTAGGTCTGACGGTAGCTCGCGAGGTCGGATCCGAATGGATCGCTCACCTCTGCCCGGCTCTCCTCCCGTCCGGCGTATTCGCCGAGCACGTGCACCTTGTCTTCGCCGCCCAGCTCGGCCACCCGGGCCCGATGGTGGCCCGACATCGTGAGGATGAGATCGGCCGACTTGACCAGCTCGCGGGTGAGCAGCCGTGCGCGGTGCGTGCTCAGGTCGAGGCCATGCTCCAGCCCGACGAGGTACGCGCCTTCGGAGACCGGCGCTCCGTCCCATGCGCCGGTGCCGGCGGACGACACGATCACCTGCTCCACTCCCCGGCTGACGAGTGCCTCCTGCATCATCGCTTCCGCCATGGGGCTACGGCAGGTGTTTCCGGTGCAGACGAAGAGGACGTGCATTGTCAGAAGATAATACGCGGGGAAGCGGGGAAGCGGGGAGGCAGGGAAACCGGAATACACATAGCAGTAGCTCGGCACGAATTGGACTTGCCCCCTTCCCCGCTTCCCCGCTTCCCCGCCTTCACGGCGCCAATCTTCCGGCGGCGCGCCGGAGCTCGGCTCTCGGAATCGCACCCTCACGAACCAGCCGCGGCACGGCCTCGGTGCAGTCCACCAGGGTGGACGGTGGGACGTTGCCGAGGACCCCGCCGTCGAGCACCAGGAGCTCGCCATTTCGTTCTTCCGGGCCGAACAGCTCGACCAGCCGGTCGGCGCCGGGCGCCGGCGGTCCGCCGGGACGGTTGGCCGAGGTCGAGGTCAGCGGCTCGCCGAGCAAGGCGACCAGCCGTGCGATGCCCGCATGCGACGTGTACCGCACCGCGATGCCACCCTCCTTCCCTCGCAGCTCGTCGGGCAGCCGCCCTTCCCCGCCGCGAAGGACGAGCGTCAGGGGCCCGGGCCAGAACGCGTCCGATAGTGCGGTTGCCGACGCGGTAAAGACCAGACCCCACTCTTCGGCCATTCGCCGGCCGGAGATGAGCAGCAGGAATGGCTTTCCGGGGGCCCGTCCCTTGAGCCGGCTGAGGGCTGCGACCGCCGCAGTAGTCGGGGCCGATCCGAGACCGTAGACCGTTTCGGTTGGATAGGCCAGCAGCTTGTCGGCCCGAAGGTGGCGTCCGACCTGGGGAATGGCGGCGGTGACCTCGGCATCGGTCTGGAACGGAAGGATCACCGGGACGCTCCAGCGAGCAGCTCTGCAAGCGCGAGGTCTTCCGGAGTGGTGATCTTGATGTTGCGGCTGGAGTCGGGAACCAATCGCACCGGGACCCCCATGGCCTCGACGAGTGCGGCGTCGTCGGTGGCACGGCGCCCGATCCGCGCGGCGCGGGCATGAGCCTGCTCCAGCACTGCCCGGGGAAAGCCTTGGGGCGTCTGCGCCCGCCACATCTGCGAGCGGGGCCGGGTGCGGACGATACGGGTGGGGTCCCTTCGGTCAACCTCTTTCAGTGTGTCGCTGAGCGGGATGGCCGGCACCGCGCCCTCACCCCTCCGAGCGTAAGCGATCACCGCATCGATCACCGTCGGATCCACGAACGGCCGGGCCCCGTCGTGTATCAGCACCACGGTGCAGTCCGCGGGCAATGCAGCGATGCCCGCACGGACCGAGTCGCCCCGGTGGGGGCCACCGGCCACAATGGAGAACGCCAGCCCCAAGCCGAGCGAGGCAGCGAAGGCGGAAAGGAAAGCCGGGGGGTTGGTGGCGTCCTTCGGGCGCAACACAAGCACGACGTGCGCCACATCAGGGTGGGAAGTAAACGGGCGGAGCGCTCTGAGGACGATGGGAATACCACCGATCGGCAGGTACTGCTTGGGAGTCTCGCTGCCAAAGCGCTCGCCCCGTCCAGCGGCGACTACGACCGCACCCACATCACGCGGCAAGCGCCCGCACCAGCTGTTCCACGTGGTCCAGTCCCACCAGCGACGCGCCGGGAACCTGCACGGTGCTGCGGGACGACCCGAAGACCCGGTGGAAGCCCAGCCGGACCGCTTCGGCGATGCGGCGCTCGACCGCCCCACTGGGCCGAATCTCGCCGCCGAGACCGATCTCGCCGAGGAAGATCACGTCGGCCGGCGCGGGCCGGTTGTGGAGGCTGGACACGAGCGCCGCCGCCACCGCGAGGTCGGCTCCTGGCTCGTTGAGCCGGACACCGGCGGTGACCTGGACGAAGACATCGAGGTCGGCGAACGAGGTCTTCGCGCGCCGCTCGAGCACGGCGAGCAATACCGCGAGCCGTCGCGGATCGAGTCCCGTCGCCACCCGCTGCGGAGTGCCGTACCCGGACTTGGCCGCGAGCGCCTGCACCTCCACCAGCACCGGCCGGGTGCCTTCCATCAATGCGGTGACCGCGCTGCCGCTGATGCCGTCGGCGCGCGCCGCCAGGAACACTGCCGAGGGATTGGGGACCGCCAGGAGCCCGTTCTCCGTCATGGTGAAGACGCCCAGCTCGTCCACCGAGCCGAAACGGTTCTTGGTGGTGCGGAGCAGGCGATAATCCAGCGTGGCCTCGCCCTCGAAGTACAGCACCGTGTCTACGATGTGCTCCAGGGTCTTCGGGCCCGCGATCCCGCCACCCTTGGTGACGTGTCCGACCACGATGACCGAAGTCCCGCTCTCCTTGGCAAAGCGCATCAGCTGGCCCGAGCATTCCCGCACCTGTCCCACGTTGCCCGGCGCGCTTTCCAGCATTCCGGTGTAGATGGTCTGGATCGAGTCGATCACCACTACATCGGCCGCGATGGCACCCGCCGCCTCGATAATGGATTCGAGCCGGGTTTCCCCTAGCACGTGCACCGCGCCGGCGTCTTCGGTCAGCCGGTCGGCCCGGAGCCGCAGCTGATCAGGCGACTCTTCGCCGCTGGTGTAGAGAACGGTGCGCCCCGCCGTCTCCAGCCGCGCCGCCGCCTGAAGCAGCAGAGTAGACTTGCCGATGCCGGGCTCACCCCCGATCAAGGTCATCGAGCCGGGGACGATTCCACCGCCGAGCACGAAGTCGAATTCGTTGAGACCGGTGCGCCAGCGGGTGAGTGATTCCGCGGAAATGTCGCGCAGACGCGCGGGCGGTACGGCGGTAAGGCGGTACGACGGTAGGCTTCTCCCGCCCTTGCCGCCTTTCCCGCCCTTCCCGGCGCGAAGCACCGCCGGTTCTTCCGCGATCGAATTCCACTCCCCGCACGCCTCGCAACGGCCCGCCCACTTCGGGTGCTCGTGACCGCACTCAGTACAACGGTAGACGGACTTCGGCTTAGACATGGTAGTCCGCCTGTCCGCCCATCCGCCCGCTCATTCCGGCGCCTCGCGCTCGGTGCGGTTGTCGAACCGGGTGAACTGCTTGTGAAAGTACAGATTCACCGTGCCGGTAGGACCGTTGCGGTGCTTGCCGAC